>Ga0194052_1001977_pt1 | contig 11443 bp, 13 predicted proteins | sample SepL226m_MetaG_FD_160117 | JGI IMG/M metagenome (GOLD analysis project Ga0194052, IMG submission 160117) | Anoxic zone freshwater microbial communities from boreal shield lake in IISD Experimental Lakes Area, Ontario, Canada - Sep2016-L227-6m | ecosystem: Environmental > Aquatic > Freshwater >... | reverse complement strand
TCCCTCCGCTGCCCCTACCGGCTGGGTTTCTTCCTTCTTCTTCATTGGCACCTCTCAGGGGATTGTCCCCAAATGGGTGTCCAAGGGAATACCGGGGCGGTGGAGTGAGGGGCCGGTGGCATGGACGCGATATGCACGCGCCCAAGAACCTACGCATGAGAGGAATCGACTGGATTCACCGGTTCCCTCTCATGGGAGCGGCCTCTGGATTGTTATGGGGATTCAGGTCTGATTCGCAAGGCCGGCTTTGGAAAATGCCTGGGCCAGGGCCGTAGGGGAGGGCGGGTCATCCCAAGGCAGCACCTTAAGGCGGGGACATTTTTCGACGCGACAGGAAGCGCGGTCCAGATCCTCAAGATCCCCTGGAAGCCGCTCGAGCAGGGCCATGCCCCGCAGCGACAGCCGGCCCAGATTCATGCCCTCGGACAGTTCCACCATGGGGCAATTGGCGAGCTTCAGGGTGCAGACCTGGAGTGGGGGCAGGCGGTCCAGGCCCGGGCAGGCAGCGAGGTGTAGGCGGGTGAGTCGCATCCTCGCAGGCAAGGCCCTCACGTTGAGACAGTCCAAAACATGGAGCTCCCGCAGGCCCGGAATCATCGGAAGGCTGGACAACCCGTGACACTGCTCCACCCAGAGCGAGGCTGCCGAGAAGGTAAGGGGGAATGCCTTGATGCCGCCGGAACGGATGATCCGCAGGTAGGGAACGGCGAGCCCATCGGGCAGTTCCTCTAGGTGGGAACCCTCCAGTTGGAGCCCCATGCCCCGGATGAAGGGGAACCAGCGCCTCTCGATGCCGAGGCGTCGCGCCAGGTGCCGATTCTGGCGGTTGAGGCTCGCCGAATCGGCCAAGTTCCCGAAGAAGTTCATCTTGGGCGGATCCGTGAAGATGGGAGGTGCGGCCACGACTATGGAAAGGGGGTGCAGGCCATAGCCGTCCGCTTCCTCAAGGACCTCATCGACCGGTCGGCCCTTCTGGAGGGCCACTCGCAGCTCATAGGCCTTCTCCAGGTGCGACAGGCCCAGCAGCGACCAGATGGCCCAACCATTCGACAAGCATTCCTCCGAAGGGAACCCGCCCCCATCGGCAATCATGGGCAAACGGGCATGACAGAGGCTGTCCACCCCGATCCGCGATCATCGGACTGGGCCCTGCTGTCAGGGCCCAGTCCGATGAGCCCATGAACCGACGCCGATCTTGCAGAGAGAACATCCACCACAAGCTCCACGGAGTGCGTGTGGCTCTTTCCCTGGTCCGCAAGATAGCTCTGGCAGTGGCTCAGGGGCTACCCCTCAAGGCCGCCCGGAAGGTCCTCCGCAAGCAGGGGATTCATGCCTGGAGCCTGATTCCTGTGGCCCCCCGGGACTCCCGCGAGGTCCTGAGCCGGGAGCTGCAGGTGCCGGACTGGGCCGCTCAGGGCTTTCTGGACGGCGAGTTCGATGAAGAGGGGGGGGGCCTCAGATGCTTTGGAGTCCCGGAAGGATCCCGTCTGCCCGATGGACTGGTCCTCCAACTCCTGAGAATTGAAGAGGACACTCATCTGAGGAGGCTGCCCAAGCGCATGCGGATTGGCCTGGTCACGGCTTGGAACTGCACCCGCCTTGAGCGAGTCTCGGGTTTCGCCAGCTGCCCGAGCTGCCTGGATCTGCGCGGCTGCCCGAGCCTCAGACGCATCGAGACAAGAGCGGGGCCACTCCTCGAGCTTGGGGTTACAAAGTGCCAGCGCCTCCGGGAACTGCCTGTCTTTCCGAGGCGCATCACCCGACACTTCCCGCTCGACGTTCGGCTGTGGGACCTCCCCCGTCTGGAACGGGTGAGCCAGGGGGGAGTTCTTGATAGCCTGAGCATCCGCCGATGTCATGGCCTCCAGGACCTCAGCGGCGTGTTCGTACGAAAGACCCTGGTCATCCATCAGTGCCAGGAACTCAGGTCCCTTCCGCGCTATGAGGGCGACATCAGCGGCCGGGTTACGGACTGCGGCAGCCTCGTGCAGGACTACCAGCCCCATCTCAGGGCGTCGGGTGCTCATTCCCTGAAGATGGAGCCGCGCCGGGGCGCCTGTGGCCTGCCGCCGGTGCAGCCCATCCCTTCGGTGCAGCAGGTGGAGATTCAGCCGCTCCTGGCCATGGATTCCTTCGAGGAATCACCCGTCTGGCCCTGGCCTCCGGTGCCGCGAGTCTGGGGAGACCTGGGGCTCGAGGCCACCTTCGCGGCCCTGGGTTTCTCCTCTCTGGATCGGGTGCGGTGCCAGTTGGCGCTGGATCAGTCCCTCGGTGATGGCCTCGCGGCCGCGCTGTCCCGTTCGGCGGACCCCAGCGCCGCCCTCCAGCAGCTGCGCGTTTGGATGCACGAGGCCCTGGCAGGGGGAGATGCTGCCACAGTCAGGACACTGCTTCATAAGGCCGGGGTCTTCGGGATCGGATCGCTCTCCCTCTGGCTGTCGTCCGACTACCACCGACGGAAGGACCTTGAACCCCACCTCACCGCCTGGTTGGGACGGGGTCTTGAGGGGATCGAGAACCTGGAAGACATCAGCGACAGGTTGGGGGGCGTCCCGGGGCCGCTGGTGCTGCTGGGTTCGACGAGCACCGAGCGGCATCTGCTGGGACCCCGCTTCATTGAAGGCCCGCTCTGGGTGGAGGATGACCTCACGGTCACTGGGTGCCCGGAGCTGGTGTCCCTTCCGGAGTCCCTGATTGTCGGGGGAGACCTGCACATCTTCGACTGCCCCGGACTCCGGACCTTCCCTCGGCGGCTGGAGGTGCAGGGTGATCTCCGTGTGCACGGCCTCCCGCGCCTGGAACGGAGCGTGTGTCGGGCCTCCGTGGGGGGAGTGATCTCGATCCAGGCCGCGCCTGCACTGAGGCTGGTCCCGGTCGGATCGCTCGAAGCCTGAGGCCCGCCTCAGCCTGGACACGAAATGTCCATCCTGGTGGCCGATGCTCTCTCTCCCGGAGCCTTGATGCCGCGCTGCACCGCCCTGATCCTTCTGCTCTGCCATGCCCTGCTGGCGGCCCAGGCACCGGCCTGGACCGCCACGCTGCCCCAGACCCCGCATCGCCTCTATGCCGTGGGAGTCGTGTCCCTCCAGGAGGACGAGGCCGGAGCCCGCATGAAGGCTCGTCAAGCCGCCCGGCTGGAGCTGCTCCTCGCCCTGCGGACCAAAGCGCGGGGGACGGTCACGGACCAGTCCCGGACCCTGCGGGTCTGGGATGAGGGCAGCGAGAGCAGCCAGACCTCCGCCGGGACCTTTGGGACCCGCATGGACCTCCAGACCTTCGCAGAAGCCCTGCCTGGGCTGGAGGTCCGGGAGGTCTGGGTCGATCGGGCTCGGGGGCAGGTCTTCGCCCTGGCAGCACTGGACCTGATCCGGGCCCGGGAAGCCCATGCGGAGGATGGCCGCGCCCTCCACGCGCAGCTCGCTGCCAGCCTCTTGGAAACCTCCAGAAATGGCTGGAAGGAGCGTCTGCGCCGCTTCATGGAAGCCCAGGCCCTGGCAGACCGACTCACCATCTGGACCGACACACGAGCCCTCCTTGCCGCGGCTGGCATCCCCCCCGAGCCCCTGGGCCCGAACCCGGCCCAACTGCGGGAGCTCCGGGAGCGGGCCCAGATGAGCCTCGCCCTCGTGGAGACCCTGGATCTGCCGGTCGACCTGGTGACGGGACTGCACGCCTGGAGGTCCCGGAGAAGCCTTGGGACGCCTTCGCCCACACCGCTCAGGCTCGCCACCGAGGCGACCTCGGACTGGTCCCGGCTCATGGATCTGGAACGCGTCCGGGCCCAGTGGATCCTGATCCTCACCTCCCCTGAAGGGGACCGCCTGGCGGTCTGGACTTTCGAGGAACAGGCCGTTGGCGCCACTCGCGCCGAGGCCCTGCAACGACTGACCCGGAGCCTGCTCCCCCGGGTGCACGAAGCGCTGGACCGCTGGTTCGGCTTTCCCTCCCCATCCCTATCTCCATCCCTCACGGAGGCGTCATGAGACGCATCGCCCTCATCCTTCTTCCATTGGTCGTCGGGCTGCTGGCCTGCAAGCGGCCCGAGACCAACGACCCCAAACATATCCCCATCCCCATCCTCCCAAACACCTCTGCGGGTGTCGCTTCTGATCCGGCTGCCCCTACCTGGATCGACAACCCGCCGCCCTTCAGTGCTGTGGGTCAGGAGGCTCCGAACCCCATGGGGGACATCTCCTTTCAAAGGAGCTTCGCCATCGCACACGCCAGAAACGATTTGGCGCGGGACATGGAGCTCCGCACCAAGACCATGCTGCAAGAACTCGGGCAAGCTTCTCTGGCCGTCAGCGAGAAGCTGAAGAATCCCAGCGGCCAGGTCGTCAAGGAGAGCACCTCCCGCCAATTCACCGATGTCACGCTCGGTGGGACACGGGCCCAGAGTTTTTACACGGACCGCAAGGGGAACCTCTGGGTCCTCGTGGTGGCTGATCCCGCCGCTGTCCGAGACACACTTCGCGCGCGGGTCCGGAAGGAGCTTGTGGATCTCGGGCTGGGACAGGCCGATCTCCAGGATGCCGTCGCGCGCATGGAAGCAACCATGGACGCCTCGCAGAAGGCCCCCCGATGACCCTCCTCTTGCGCAGCCTCCGGGCCCTCGGGGCCGTGGCCCTGGCCCTGGGCTCCCTCGCGGCCCAGGGGCTCGGGACCCCGCCGGACGTCATACCGGAGCTGCCCCGTCCACCCCGCATGGCTGTCCTCGAGATCTCCGTAAAGACCAATGAGCCCGCGGCGAGGCCCCGGGAGGCCCTGGAGGATCTGGTGGGCGCGGCCTTCCTCCAGACCCGCCGGTTCAATCTGGTGGAGCGTCCGCGGGTGAACCTCGTGATCCAGGAGCTCCGCTTCCAGAGGGAGGGCCTGGTGGACCCGGACACGATCCAGGAGCTGGGCCGTCTGCTGGGGGCCGAGGTGGCCGTGGTCGGCAGCGCCCAGGTCTTCGTGGGGCTGCGCGCCTTCGACATCCACCTGACCCTCCGGGTGATCCAGGTCCGCACGGGCCAGGTCTCAGAATCGCTCCGCTTCGTCGGACGCGGCGGCAGCTTCAGCCTCGAGCGGGCGCAGGCCGGCGCCCTGGAGGATCTTGCCGAGAAGCTTGACGAGGACCTAGCTCGCCGCTATCCCGCCCGTGGCGTGGTTATCAAGGCCCTGCCGGAGGGCCGGGTCCTGCTGGACATGGGGAGTCGTGACCGCCTCAGGCGCGGTGCCAAGCTCCAGAGCTTCCGGCGGGAGCGGATCTTTCATCCGGTGACCCACCAACTCGTCGAGGAACTGTCCGTCCCGATCTGCCAGCTCGTCGTGGAGGAGGTCCATGAGCGGACCGCCGTGGCTCGCACCAAACCGAAAACGCCCCTTGCTCCCGGGACCCCGGTCGAGCGGCTCCCTTAGGAGAACCCATGCGCAGCGCCATCCTCTTCCTGCTGATGTGCCTTGCGGCACTCGGGCCGCTATCCGCCCAGGACCCGGAGCCCGTAATTCGGGAGGGCCGTGGCCCTGGCGGCTGGATGGGTTTGCAGGTACACGACAAATATCTGGGCCTAAGCATCGGCTACCCCTGGGTCCAGCGCGGGGGGCGCAGCCTGGGGCTCCACGTGGGCTTCGGCGCCTACAGCGGCAGCGGGGACAATGCCGATACCACCTATCCGGACGGCCTGAAGAGCAAGAGTGGCGTGAACGTTGGTCTCTATGCCGGCGGCAAGGTGTTCTTCGGAGCCGGTGTCGAACGCATGCAGCGCACCGATGCCCACAGGGTCTTCTCGAACTACCGCACATCCTCCTACGAGACCACCCTCACCAAGACCAACGGCTACTTCCTGCTTGGGTATCGCTCCTGGCCGGGACTGGGGATCTACCTACAGGGGAGCGGGGCGATTGGGATTGGGGTGGGGGTGAGCCTACAGCTTTGAAATTGAGAGATGGCCTTAGGATGAGAACATCAATAGGCTACGAATCTGAGGTTCGGGCGTTCAGATGGGTCCGGAACCACCAAACTATGGCAATCAATTACAATTGTTCCCGGGCATTGTGTTCTGTGTATAACGGGACCATGATTTCGACCATTGTCACACCCTTGTCCGATCCTGCGAAATCGGCACTTGCTTTAGTTGTCTCACTGGTTCCGTTGGGCTTGGCTCGCGCTGATCACCAGTGAAGTATATGAGTGGGTCGTGCCCCCGATTTTTATTCGATTAAAGGATCACCCGGAAGATGCTCGTCTTGCGGAGGTTTCCCACTTAGGTCACCCCATGGTGGGTGCTACTGGTGTGGGTCTCGCCTTGTGGAGGATTACCCTACCTAGGCTCACAGTGGTAGGTTTCGCCCCACTGAGATTCGAACCAAGTCGAGTCCACTGTGCGATGACGACCTTGCTGATGATTGCCTCCTCGATGTTTGCCTTGGAGAAGGCGGCTCCGCTGAGGTTCGCCCCAGTGAGGTCTGCCCCGGTTAAGTTCGCTCCACTGAGGTCTGCATGCCCTAGGTTGGCCTCGCTGAGTTTAGCTCCACTAACAAACGCATTACACAGGCTCGCACCAAGGAGGTCCGCCTTGGCGAGTTCCGCCTTACTGAGGTTCAGGTTGTTTAGGTTCGCCCCGTTGAGGACAGCCTTGCTCCATCGAAGCTCGCCCTGCAGCCACTTTGCATTCAGCGCGAGAATCCCTGCTAATTCTTCCGGGGTGATGGGTTCACTGTGCATGTAGGCCCTTCCTTCTCACATTTATCCAAGGCCCACCAGGAGGATCTACCGACCTTACCTAAACCTGTGCAATCCCCATAGGCGTTCTTGAGCCTTGCTATTCAGGTGCCCAGCAGTCCTTGCCTTACCTAGCCACCCTCCCGGCTCAGTGCCGAAGGGGAGGTGGCAGGTCATGGAGAAGTATATGTACATCGGATTGGATGGCCATAAGGAGACGATCGATATTTTGGTTGGAGATGCAAAAGGCGGCGAAGTGCGCTATATGGGCGAGACCGCTAATGTGTAGGCATCAGAACGGATAAAGGTGGGAGAACCATCGTTGTAGCTAGGAGGGAACCGACAATGGAATTACCCTCGAGGATAGAGCTATGGCAGCTCCCCGACGAATCGGTTGCCATGCGGTATCCAACCCGCGAATATCAGACTGATCAAGCGTCGGAAAGCCTTCCGTTCTGCTCCCAACACACGGCTAAAAAATATCTGGTTGGCAACCTTGACTGGCCAACACCTATCCGATCCTTTCATTAACTGCCTGGAGTACAATCAATATGTCCGCAAACTTTGTTGAAGAATTGGTCACCGAGTACTACCGAATCCGAGGGTATTTGGTTCTTCCGAATTACTGGTTTCCTGTCCAAAATTCTGTTCATCGTACTCAGCGCGGTGAAGATCAAAAATATTCTGCTAGAAGCTGGAAAGATATCGATGTTCTCGCTGTAGGTGAGAAAGAACTTATCCTTGTGCAAGTCAAAGCCATCGTCAACGAGGCTGGGGTAGTTGCAAAGGTTCAGAGTTTTTTTGACCAGGCCGAACAATTTATTCAACAGGGTAAAGCCCCTGATGGAATCGCCTCGATTCAATGGTGGGGCAAAGAAAGAACTATTCGAAAATTGCTCGTGTATGAGTACTACTCGGTTCCGAAGTATCTCAATCAATTAAAAGGCACAGGAATCGAGGTCAGAGAATTCGATTCCTACTTCAAGGAGATTATTCAATACATCAAGGCCAAAAATGGAGTAAAGGAAGAAAGCCCACTGATGCGAATGATTCACTTCTTAAACAACAATAGTCATCTTAGGGACACGACGGCTAATCCTCCGCTCAAGTCGGACCCCGCCTCCATCACCAGATGAATGGGCTCACGTGCTAGGCAAGGGCTTTGATGCCACACCAGGGCCCCTTGATGGACCGAGGAATCGAAGGCGGCCAAGGCGAAACGAACCGCTAACTGTGCCTAAGAGATTTCCGAAAGGCAATGCCGGCGTGGTCCGACTTGAGCGGAGGGTCAGGCTGGCGCTGTGATAAACGTAACAATGGCTTCGATACTATTGATTGTGGTTTTAAACCACTCTTGACCAGGAGCATCTTCGAGCCATTGGTCGCGCGCCTTCAGGGTGTTGTGGATTGCCAGCTCTGTCGGCCCGACACGTTTTACAGGCCATTGTCCCAGAATTACTGGATTTTGGAAGGAAGCAGAACCCTTTGCTTGTGAGGTGATGCGGGCTTCAACATTTTGTGTCGTTTTTCCAATTTTGATCGGGAATGGTTCGTCATCTTTGACGATCAACGGAAAGGAAAATGCATAAATCCACCCTTCAAATTCGCCAGCTTCCTGATCACCCGCATCTAGAGCTGATTCAATTGCGACTTCCAGAGTTGATTCCAGCTCGGTATCTGATGGATGTTCTGGAAGTGCAGTGGGTGGATTTTTCCTTCTAAACCTTCCTGAACCGAGATCTTCTAGATCATCTGAGGACTTCGCGTGTAAGGTTAGAAACCACTTTACGATTTGGATATAGCGTTCTTCTCCAGTACGCTGAGCGTATGGAACCATGACATCTCTGAACTCTTCAGGGATTTCAGCTTCGATAATTGGTTTTGCAACCTCTCGAAGTAGAAACGATTCATTACCATATGGACCGGTCGCTTCAATGACCTTGGGCAAAATTGTGTAACGTGCCAGATGGTAGGCAGAGCTTCTTGTGGTCTCCATTGGTTCTCCTGGTTGAATCAATTCGGCCCGACAGGTGATACAAACTGAACCATCACTGTCCTTCTAGACCGCATTCTTACACCCGAAAACGAGCCTCTACAGTCCTTTGTGCCTCATGTCACTAGCTATTCAATTGGGCTAGGCCCTCTCCATACCTCGACACCGCTTGTCTATCTATCCTCCCCATGCTCTCCCCGGAGGGCGCATGAGGACGATGACTGAACTGCCGGGATTCCTGGTCGGGTACCTCTTTGAATCGCTGGTCCCGACAGGACTGCTGCTGCTGGCCTGGCTACTGGGGATCCTGCCGTGCTCGTGGCCCTGGGCGGTCCTGCCGACGGTCTCGGCGCTGTTCTTCCTGGGGTCCTACCTGCTGGCGGGGGCGATCGCGAAGACGGCCTTCCTCCTGGCGAAGCCTCGTTCCTGAACCCAGCTGGCCCAGGACCCCTAACCCATGAACCCACGAAGGATTCGGCACCCGCTCCGCAGCTTTTGGGGCAGGCTGGAAATCGTTGGGAAGGTGCTGCAGCGGTGGCGCTGGGGGCTGCCGCTGCGAACGGCTGCCAAGATTCTTCGCAAGGCCGGCATCCATCCCTTGAGCCTGGTCGTGTGCGCCTCCACAGACGAGAGGGACCGCTTGATCGGGGAGCTGCACGCTCCAGATCCCTTTGCCGCGGCGATCCGGCAGTCCCTGGCTGATGGACTCGTGTTCCTCAAGGTCCAGGGGCAGCTTCAGTTGCCCGAAGGTCTGGTGGTGCGTGCTTTCTCGCTCATTGGCTGCCATGACGTCGTGCGCCTGCCGCGAAGGCTTTGGTCAGGCAGCGTGGAAGCCGCGGACTGTGCCCGCCTTCACAGGCTGTCCCTGGGCGGTGGGCGGGTCTGGCACCTTGAGGCGGACCAATGCCCACGCCTGCGAGGTGCCGCCCTCCACATGGTGGGTAGCGGGTCCGTCCGCCTGACCGACTGCCCCAGGCTGAAGGAGCTCCCGAAGGGATACTGGATCAACATCATGACCCTGAAGGACCTCCCCGGGATCCAGGCGCTGCCATTCAACCTCAGCCGTGTGAACCAGCTGTCCATCTGGCGCCTGCCACGGCTCCGGGATCTCTCCAGGCTGACGGTGAACCGACGATTGGAGCTCCAGGACTGTCTGGCACTGCAACTGCTTCCACAGGTTGGCAAGGATATCTGTGGCTCCGTGCGGGGCTGTCCAGCCCTCCTGGATCAGGTCCTTCCACCTGATGCCAAGAACCTCCTGGTGGCACCTACCCAGGAGCCTTCCCGAGTAGCAGGGGCGCGTCCCATGCCAGGGTCCCAGGAGGCTGAGCCGGTCCCCCTGACAGGCTTCAGTGAGACGGAGGGCGTCATCGCCTGGCCCTGGCCACCGCAGGGCATCCAGCGATCCGAGCTGGATGTGGACATCGAGCGGACGGGCCGGGCCCTCGGCATGGCCCCCCAGGATCGACTGAAGCTTCATGTTGCCGCAGGCGCGACCGCGGCGAGCGTAGTGCAAGGACTGATGCGGCAGGCAGCGGACCCCGTCGAGGCGATCGGCATGGGAGCCCGGCTCCTGAGCGCGCTCCTGTCCTGTGGCGACCTCCGGGGGGCGCTAGAGGTCTGTCTAAGCGCGGAGCAGCTGGGCCTAGGCGCCCTCTCTCTGGGCTTGTCGGCCCAGATCGAGCAGCACCGGTCCGGCCTTGGCCTCAACGCAGTCCTGGGCCCCTTCTGGGGGGCAAGGGTGAGGAACGCCAAGGCGCCCGGCATCCTGCGGCGACTCGAGTGGTATGACTCGGAGAGCGTTCCAGGCCCCCTCGTCCTCACCCGCGGGACGTACCTCTCCCAGAACACCTGCCTGCGCTGGATCGATGGTCCGGTCTGGTCGGGCCAGCCGCTCTGGATCAGCGACTGCCCCCGGCTGGAGCGGCTGCCGGACCTCATCGTCGTCAAGGGGGGCCTGACCATCGAGTCCTGCCCGAGGCTGGCGGCTTTTCCCCGTCGGCTCGACGTGACCGGGGATCTGACCGTGCGGCACCTGCCTGGGCTCTGGGCCCAGCGGTGCCGGATCCAGGTAAGTGGCCAGATTCGGGTGGAAGGCTGCCCTGGCCTGCGTCTGGACCGGATGGACAGGCACTGACCACTGAAGTCCGCAAGACTTTACCTATGACCGATGCCCCTGTCTTCGACCTGCCGGCCCTGAAGGCCAAGCTCTTCCGGGCCCGCCTCAGTCTGGTGGAGGAGCAGCCCTTCCTGGGCTCGCTCGCCCTGCACCTGCCCATCTTCATCGAGCCTCGGCCCGACCTGGCGACGGCCTGTGTGACCAGCCAGGGGGAGTGCTTCTTCGATCCCCAGTTCCTCAGCAAGCTCAGCCTGCCCGCGGTGCGGGCCGTGCTGCTGCATGAGACCTTGCACCTCGCGTTGGACGCCTTCCCCCGCCAGGAGCACCGGCACCCGCGCCTCTGGAACATGGCCCACGACTATGCCGTGAACCTCCTCATCCAGGACGCCGCGTTCCCTTCGGGTTTCCTCGGCTGGCCCAAGGACTTCACGCCGCTGCTCAGCGAAGACTACCGGGGGCTCAATGCCGAGCTGATCTACGACCGGCTGCTGGCGTCCCTCACCGAGGCCCCCCCAGGCTGGAAGGGGGATGTCATCCACATCCCAGGCACGGGCAAGGCCGGGGGCCAAGGCAAGGCCTCCGCTCAGGACAGCCTTCGCGAGAAGTGGAAGGACGCCCTGGTCCAGGC
>Ga0194052_1001976_pt1 | contig 11457 bp, 8 predicted proteins | sample SepL226m_MetaG_FD_160117 | JGI IMG/M metagenome (GOLD analysis project Ga0194052, IMG submission 160117) | Anoxic zone freshwater microbial communities from boreal shield lake in IISD Experimental Lakes Area, Ontario, Canada - Sep2016-L227-6m | ecosystem: Environmental > Aquatic > Freshwater >... | reverse complement strand
CCGCGGAGCTGGCCGCCGCCGCCCGGCAGGGACGACCCCTGGAGCGCGTGGTGGTGAAGGACGGGCCCAAGGTCACGGTGATCCACCTGGACCGCCTGGACTGGGTGCAGGCCCAGGACGACTACGTGCTGCTGCGCACCGAAGGCAAGAACATCCTCAAGCAGCAGACCCTGGCCAGCCTGGAGACCCAGCTGGATCCGGCGCGCTTCATCCGCATCCACCGCAGTTACCTCCTGAACCTCGACCGCCTTGTCCGGATAGAACAGGACACGAAGGAACACCGCGACGCCGTGCTGCGCGATGGCACCCGCCTGCCCGTCAGCCGGGCCGGGTATCAGCGGCTGCGGGAGCTGTGGGAAGACGCTTAAGCGCCGCGGGCTCTCAGGGAAAAGCACTCTGAACGCGGAGAAAAGCCGAACAGACCTCCCCTCTCCTCCACGCCTGGGCCGTTCTCAGCCATCCGGGCCTCTTGGGTCGGCGGGGCGTTTTTTTGCGGCGGACTGCTCGGGTGGCCGTTGTTAATTACAATATTCATGGATTCCTGGGGTACCGACGAAAGGGTGCCAAGGGAACCGTATGAGTCCTCTGGCTGAATCAGCAACCTCTGGCGAATGGGTCCTTACCCCTCCCATCCCTTCCCCCGAAGGGAGCTCGCCCTGGGGCAGTTGGTGGGCCCTCGGGCTCTGCGGCGGGGGGGTCATCGGGCTCTATCTGACCTCCCTGCATAGCTACCTCCTGTTTCACACCCTCGCCGAGATGTTCAGCGTGGTGGTGGCCTTCTCCGTCTTTGTGATCGCGTGGAACTCGCGACACTACGTCACCAACGGCTACCTTGCCTTCATCGGCAGTGCCTACCTGGCCCTCGGCATCCTCGACCTGATGCACACCCTGGGTTACGCAGGCATGCCGATCTTCCCGGGCTATCCCTTCGTGGCGAACCAGCTCTGGATCGCGGCCCGCTACCTGGAGTGCTTGTCCCTCTTGGTGGCCTTCGCCTTCCTGGGCGCGGAGCGCCGACCCGATCAGCGCCTAGTGCTCGCTGGGTTTGTGGTGGCCACCAGCCTGATCCTCGCTGCGATCTTCTTCTGGCGAGTCTTCCCGGTCTGCTTCGTGGCCGGCCAGGGGCAGACCCGGTTCAAGATCCTGAGCGAATACGTGATCATCGCCATCCTGGCGGTGGATGCGGGCCTTCTGGTCCACAACCGCGCCCAGTTCAGCCGCAGCACCTACCTCCCCCTCCTCGCCGCCACGCTGCTCGCCATCCTCACGGAAGCCGCCTTCACGCTCTACGTGAGCAACTATGGACCCTCCAATCTGGTGGGCCACTACCTCAAGGTCTTCAGCTACGCCTGTATCTATGTGGCCATCGTGAAGAATGGGGTGGAGCGGCCCTACGAGCTGATCTTCCACGAGCTGGCGGAGGCCAACGAGCGGCTGACGGTCGAGGTGGCGGCACACTGGACCACGGCGAAGGAACGCGACCGCGTGGAAGAAGCCCTCCGGGAGAGCGAAGCCCAAGTGCGCAAGAAGCTGGATGCGATCCTGCTGCCCGAGGGTGATCTCGACACCCTGGTGCTGCAAGACGTCCTCGATGTACCTGCGGTCCGCGAGATCATGGAAGCCCTCTTCAGGTTGACCGGCATCACCAGCGCCCTGCTCGATACCCAGGGCCGGGTGCTGGTCGGGCTGGGCTTCCAGGACATCTGCACCCACTACCACCGCGCCCATCCTGAAGCCTGCAAGAACTGCACGGAGAGTGACACCATGCTGGCCTCCCAGGTGGAGCCCGGGGGATTCAAGCTCTATAAATGCAAGAACAACCTGTGGGACCTGGCTGCCCCCATCCACGTGAACGGGCGCCATGTGGGAAACCTCTTCATCGGCCAGTTCTTCTTCCAGGATGAAGTCCCCGATGTGGCCATCTTCAAGGCCCAGGCGAAGCAGTTCGGGTTCGACGAGGCCGAGTATCTTGCGGCCCTGGAACGGGTGCCACGCGTGAGCCGGAGCACGGTGAATGACCTTGGCCAGTTCTATGCCCGGTTCTCAGCCATGATCTCAAACCTGAGCTACAGCAGCATCCGGTTCGCGAAGATGCTCAGCGAGCGCGAGCTTGCGGAAGCGGAGAAGGCCAGACTCCAGGTTCAGCTTCAGCAGTCACAAAAGCTGGAGAGCCTTGGAACCCTGGCCGGCGGGGTGGCGCACGACATGAACAACGTGCTCGGGGCCATTCTCGGGCTGGCTTCGGCCCACCTCGGCGCCCAACCTCAAGGCAGCCCGCTTCACCAGGCCCTCGACACCATCTGCAAGGCCACCGAGCGGGGTGGCAAGATGGTCAAGGGGCTCCTGAGCTTTGCCCGCCAGAGCCCGGCCGAAAACCACAAGATCGATCTGAACGCCTTGCTCAAGGAGCAGGCGGGGCTGCTGGCGCGGACCACCCTGGCGAAGGTCTGCCTGAAGCTGGAGCTGGACCCAGAGCTGCACCTCATCCGCGGCGACGCCAACGCCCTGACGCACACCTTCATGAATCTCTGCGTCAACGCTGTGGACGCCATGCCCGAGGAAGGCACCCTCACCCTGCGTACCCGGAATGGGGACAAGGACTGGGTTGAGGTGGAGGTGGAGGATGACGGGGTGGGGATGACCCGGGAAGTGCTGGAGAAGGCCATGGACCCCTTCTACACCACCAAGGAGCCCGGCAAAGGCACGGGGCTGGGTCTGTCCATGGCCTTCACCACCGTGAAGGCGCATCGGGGCACCCTGGCCATTCACAGTGAACCCGGCCGAGGCACCCGCATCAGCCTGCGGTTCCCAGCCTGCCGGGAGGAAGTCCCAGCCGAGACCCAGGACGACATCCAGGCCCAGCCGCCTGCCCACAGGAGCCTGAAGGTGCTGCTGGTCGACGACGATGAACTGATCCAGAGCTCCCTCCAGCTCACCCTGGAAGTCATTGGGCACTCGGCCGTGACCACGGCCCAGAGCGGCGAGGAGGCCCTGGACCTGCTGGAAGGAGGCCTCTCGCCCGACGTCATCATCCTGGACATGAACATGCCCGGTCTGGGTGGGGCTGGAACCCTGCCCCGCCTGCGGGCCCTGAGCCCTGAGGTGCCCGTGATTCTCTCCACGGGCCGGAGTGATCAGACCGCCCTGTCACTGGTCTCGATGTATCCAGGTGTCACCCTGCTCGCCAAGCCCTTCGGCCTCCAGGACCTCCAGACCCACCTCGGGAGCATCGGCTTGGTCGAGGTCACCGGTGCCGAGGTGGACCCCCTCCAGCCCCTCCCGGCCAAGGTCCTGCCTCCCGTTTCGTCCTGAACAATTCCGTCCGGCAGCCCTGGGTATCGCCCCAGGGGAGCCACGGTAGGCTCAGCTCAGACCGAGACGTGCAGCTGGCAGGGATGGACGTCGCAGTGGCCGCACCGCCCCATGCAGACTGCCCTAGGCATCTCCACGGCCAGCCTTGGGGGCGTCATCACAGGGATCGCCCGGGTCGTGCGCACCACCTGATCCGCCCGCCGCAGTTCCGGGGGAGCCGAGGGAACCTTGTGCGCTGCGGGCCGAGTCATGGACAGCCTTAGGCTTCGGGTCTCTTGAAGCTCTTGGCGACTTTCTGCATGAGCAGCGGGTCGCCCTCAATCTGGATCTTCCCGGTCATGAAGGCTTCTTGGGCATTCAGGATCCCGGTGCTCAGGGCGATGAAGTCATCGGCCTTGGCTTTCAGCATCGTATCACAAGGCTTCAGCAGGCGAGGGAAGACCATGCAGCTCCCCTGGCGGATCAGCAGGGTGTAGCCCAGGTCATCGATCTGGTAGCCCACGGCGGCCTCCAGGTCCCCGGCCTTCTCGGGCAGGAAGCGCTCGGGCATGGACTCCAGCAGTCCCTGGGCAGGGTTCACATCCGCGTCAAAGTAGGCGGTGTAGGCGGCCACCCGGCTCATGTCGCCCTTCACGGTGATGGTGCCAGCCAGCAGCGCGGCCACCAGGTTGAGCTTCCCGGCGTTGAGCGCCGCGAAGTCCGCGTCGGTGATCCCCAGGGCAATCCCGCCCTCGACCTCGCCGGGACGCACCGAGAGGCCTTCGGGGCTGAACTCCAGGCGGTAGGACACCCCGTCCACCTTGACCTCCAGGGTGCCGCTGGCGCCGCCTTTGTAGCGCTTCCGCAGGGTGGCCAGGGCCTTGCCGCCGGGGGTGGCGGGATAGGTGATCTCAGGCTCGGCGGCCCAGGTCTTCCAGGCCTTCCGCAGCAGGCCTAGGTCACCAGAGAAGCGCAGCTGGCCGCCCAGCAGGGCCGGGCCGGGCTCGGACAGGCCGCAGATCAGCCCGCGCACCGCGGCCTCGTCCCCGGTCAGCTCGGCGCCCTCGCCCCAGCTCTCACTGCCCACGGTGACCTTGAGGCCAGCCCCGGTCAGGGCCAGGCGGGCGGATACCAGGTCCTTGAGGGCCTTGACGGGGCCCCCCTGCTTCTGGGGCTTCTTGAAGAACTTCGGAAACTTCTGCAGCAGGCCCAGGTCGCCGGTGCCCTTGAGCTTGCCGGTCATGAAGGCCTGCATGGGATCGAGCTTGCCCTCGCTCAGGGCGATCCAGTCCTCGGCACCAATCACCACCACCGAGGTGGCGTCCGGCTTGGCCTCGCGCTTGAGCGTGAAGGCCCCGTTCTCGATGAGGCAGGCATAGTCGCCGCCCCCCTCGCCAGTCACCTGGTAGTAGACCGAGACCGTGAGTCCCTGGGCCTTCTCAGGCAGGAAGAGCTCGGGCATGAGTGAGAAAATGCCGTCCACCGTCATGGCCATGGGATCACCTCGGAATCTGGAATCGAGCATGGCCGGGCCGCCAGGAGCCGCGCAACGACTACCAGAAGTCAGGCTCCTTCCCTGATTTCCCCCGTCCACAGAAAGAAGCCTTTCGGCCTTTTGCTTCCGACTGAAAAGCGGCCGCCAGGCCCCTTTTCAGTCGTTGGAACGACAGTGGGTACACTTCCCCCACCAACCAGCCACAATCGTCCCATGCGTATTGCCGCCATCGATGTCGGGTCGAACTCCATCCATATGGTGGTGGTGGAGGCGGATCCCATGGGCGGCCAGCGGGTGCTGGCGCGGGAGAAGGCCATGGTGCGTCTCGCCCGGGGGCAGGCCCGCTCCGGCGAAATCGGCCCCGAGGCCTTCCAGGCAGGCCTGGAGGCCCTGGGCCAGATGGCCAAGGTCATCCAGGACTTCGGCTGCGAGACGGTCATGGCCTGCGGCACGGCGGCCCTGCGCGACGCGAAGAACGCCCAGGCCTTCGTGCTGGCCGCGGAGCAGCTGGGCATCCCCATCCAGGTGATCTCCGGCGAGGAGGAGGCCCGTCTGATCCATCAGGCCGTCTCCCACGCCATTCCGTTCCCCGTAGAGCCCATCACCCTGGTGGACATCGGCGGGGGCAGCACCGAGCTGACCTGGGTGCAGGGTGGCCGGGTGGCCGCCAGCATCTCCCTGCCCTGGGGCCTTCAGCGTCTGGCCGACGCAGCCCAGACGGCGAACCCGCCCTCGGCCCAGGACCTGCGGCGCCTGCGCCGCACGACTCGGCGGATTCTCAAGAAGGCCCGCCGGGACCTGCCCTCGGAGCTCCCAGAGCCCACCCTGATCCTGGGCACCTCGGGCACCCTGGAGGATCTCGTCCGGGGCGCGGCGCCCGGCGGCCAGGCCTGCAGCGCCGAGCAGCTGCGGGCTTTCGCCCTGAAGCTCTGGCGGGCGGATGCTCTGCAGCGCACCGAGCGCCTGGGGGTGGATCCCAAGCGGGCGGAGGTGCTGCACGTGGGGGCCATCTGGGCCCTGTCCCTTCTGGAGTGGCTGGGGACGCCGCCCTTGCGCCACCTGCCGGTGGGACTCCGCGAAGGCATGATCTGGGAGGCCCTCAAGCACGGCGGCGCGGCCATTCCGCCCCTGGCCGAGCGGCGGCGCGCCTCCATCGAGCAGCTGGCCTCCCGCCTGGATCCCGACCCCGGACATAGCCGCCAGGTGGTGCGCCTGGCCGACGAGCTGTTCCTGGCCCTGCAGCCCCACTTCGAGCTGGGCGACCCCGAGCGCCAGTGGCTGGCCTTCGCCGCCCGGCTCCACGACATCGGCTTCTCCATCTCCGACAAGAGCCACCACAAGCACGGCGAATACCTGATCCGGAACGCCGATCTGCCCGGCTTCTGGCCCGAGGAGGTGGACCTGCTGGCCCAGGTGGTGCGCTTCCACCGCGGCAAGGCGCCGCACCACGCCAAGCACGAGGCCTTCCGGGCCCTGGCGCCCTGGCACCGGCAGGTGGTGCGCAAGCTCGCGGCCATCCTCCGCGTCGCGGATGCCCTCGACCGCCGGCGCCACCAGGCCGTCCACCATCTCTCGACGGAGCTGGACGACCAGGTCTTCCGGGTCAGCCTGAACGCCAGCGGCCATGTCCAGCCGGAGATGGAGGCCTTCCTTGAAAAGGGCGCCCTCCTGGCTACTCTGCTGGACCGCAGGCTCGAAGTCACCGTAGGCTGATCTCCTGATGACCCTCGACGACCTCATCAATGACTGGAACGGCCCGCCTTCGAACGATGGCCGGGTGCCCCTGCTCAACGACGAGACTCTGCGGGACGGCCTCCAGAGCCCCTCCGTGCGGGACCCGGACATCGCCGCCAAGCGCGACCTGACTCACCGCCTGGCCCGCCTGGGCGTGGACGCCCTGAACCTGGGCATCCCCGGCGCCGGTCCCAAGGCCCTGTCCGCGGTGAAGGCCCTCATGGTCGAGATCCGGGACCATCGCCTGCCCATCAGTCCCAACGTGGCCGTGCGCACCCTGGAGGCGGATCTTCGGCAGGTGGCCGAGGTCCAGCAGCGGGTTGGCATTCCCCTGGAGGCCGGTGCCTTCCTGGGCTCCAGCCCCATCCGCATGGACGTGGAAGGCTGGGACTTGGCCTACCTGGTCGATCATGCCCGCCAGGCCGTGGCCTTCTGCCGAAGCCAGCAGGTGCCGGTCATGATGGTGACCGAAGACAGCACCCGCGCCCGGCCCGAGGTCCTGAAGGCCCTCTACACCGCCGCCCTGGAGGAGGGGGCCCAGGCCATCTGCCTCTCGGATACCTGCGGCCACGCAACCCCGGACGGCGTGCGCCGCCTGCTGCGGTTTATCAAAGACGAGGTGGTAAAGGACCACCCCGTGCGCATCGACTGGCACGGCCACAACGACCGGGGCCTGGGCATGGCCAACGCCCTGGCGGCCTTCGAAGCCGGCGCGGACCGCCTCCACGGCAGCATCCTGGGTATTGGCGAGCGCTGCGGGAACGTGGCCCTGGACCAGCTCATGATCAACCTGCACCTCATGGGCCATCCCAAGGGCGACCTGTCCGGCCTGCCCGCCCTGGCGGAGCGCGTCGCTGAGCTCTGTGAGGTCGAGATCCCCGCGAACTACCCGGTGCTGGGCCGCGACGCCTTCCGCACGGGCACGGGGGTCCACGCCGCCGCCATCGTCAAGGCCCTCCACCGGGGGGATGTGGAGCTGGCCGACGCCGTCTACTCCGGCGTTCCCGCCGCCCTGGTGGGCCGCCGCCAGGAGATCGAGATCGGCCCCATGGCCGGCCACAGCAACGTCATCTACTGGCTGGAGATGAACGGCTACGATTCCAACGGCGAGCGGGTGGAGCGCATCCTGCGGGCCGCCAAGAACAGCACCCGGATCCTGACCGAAGCTGAGATCAGGGCCGCGCTCTGAAGACAAAAAAGCAAAGACTTAACCACAAAGAACACAAAGGGCACAAAGAAAGAATCTCCTTTTCAGCCCTTTTGCCTTTTTTGTGTTCTTTGTGTTCTTTGTGGTTAATCCATCTTTTCAAGAAAAACCTGACCACCAAGGGAGCCAAGGCATTCCCTTTGCTTTGTGGTGATTAGTTCAGTTAATCACTTGCGGATGGATGAGAGTCCATGGACATCCCCAGCGCTGAGCCGCCGGATGCCTTCGGCCCAGGCCACCTTGAGCCGTCCGTCGGGCTCCCAGCCCAGGCAGGTGCCCTGCCCCTCCTCCCAGCAGAGGGGCGTGCCCGTTTCGGGCCATCTGAAGAGGGGTTGAAGATCCTCGTCTAAATTTTTCCAGGCATTCGTGATACCCAGCGCCAATCCCACGGTCGAAGGAATGGCTAGCCCCAGCTCCTGCAGGCAGGCGGGCGCGATGGGGCGCTCCGGGAGGTCGGGCGCGGAGGTCAGGTTCACCCCCAGCCCCAGGATCAGGCGGCTGCCGACCTGCTCGCCCAGGATGCCACCCACCTTCACCAGCTGGCCGTCCTTCCAGGCCACCAGGTCGTTGGGCCACTTGAGGCCGAGCATCTGTCCCAGAGGATCCAGGACGCGGGCGACGGCGCTCATGGCCCGCTGGAGCACCAACCCCGGAGCCTGGCCCAGGTGAGGCGGCAGCGCCGCGGACATCCAGAGGCCGGCACCGATCGGGCTCTCCCAGGCGTTGCCCTGCCGCCCTCGTCCCTCGGTCTGGCCGTCCGCCAGGACCGTGCAGAAGCCGAGCTGGGGATTCCGGCGCAGGAAGGCCTGGGTGGAATCGACCACGGCGAGGTGGATCAGCGGCTCCATCCCTTACTTCCGCCCGCCCTGGTTGCGGAACCAGAGGATGCGCAGCCCATCCAGGGTGAGGTCCGGGGCGATGTGGTTGATCAGGGCGCAGTGGGGGGCGATCACCCGGGCCAGCCCGCCGGTGGCGGCCACCTTGGACCCCGGGCACTCCTCGAGAAGGCGCCGCAGGATGCCCTCCACCATGCCCACGTAGCCGTAGAAGATGCCGGACTGCATGGCCTGGATGGTGTTCCGCCCCACGAGTCGCTCGGGCTCGGCGATCTCCACCCGGGGCAGCCGGCTGGCCCGCTGGAAGAGGGCCTCGGCGCTGATCTTCAGGCCAGGGCTGATGAGGCCCCCCAGGTATTCCTTCTTGGCGTTGACCACGTCGTAGCTGGTGGCAGTGCCGAAGTCCACGATGATCAGGGGCGCCCCGAACTTCTCGATGCCGGCCACGGCGTTCACCAGGCGGTCCGCGCCCAGCTCCGAGGGGTTGTCGATGAGCACCTTCACCCCGGTCTTCACGCCGGGCTCCACGTAGAAGGCGTCCACGCCGAAGTAGTTCCGCGCCCAGCTCATGAGCACGGGATGCAGGGGCGGCACCACGCAGGAGATGGCCACGTGCTTGATCTGCTTGGCTTCGATGCCCTGGTGGCGCATGAGGGCCAGGGCCGAGAGGCCGTACTCGTCCACGGTCCGCTCCCGGCTCGTGGCCAGGCGCCAGGAGCACACCAGGGGCGCCTCCGGGCCCTGAGCGAGATCGAAGATCCCCTGGACCACGTTGGTGTTGCCCACATCGACAGCCAGCAGAAGACTCATGAACGCCCCCGGAAATACTCGGAACCTCTAGGATCGCCGGGGGTGGTCTGCGCCGCCACCCCCCTTGTGATCTCCCGCCCCGGCGCATCCGGTAGCCTGGACCTTCCGCCTGGAGATCTCCGATGCCGCGCACCATGATCGAGCCCTTCCGCATCAAGTCCATCGAGCCCATCCGCATGACCACACCCCAGGAGCGCCTGGGCATGCTGGAGGCCGCGAAGCTCAACGTCTTCAAGCTGCGGGCCGAGGATGTGCTGCTGGACTGGCTCACGGACTCGGGCACCGGCGCCATGAGCTCCGCGCAGTGGGCGGCGATCATGCTCGGCGATGAGAGCTACGCGGGCGCCAAGAGCTTCTTCCGCCTGGAGGCCGTCCTCCAGGACCTCACCGGCATGGCCCACTTCATCCCCACCCACCAGGGGCGGGCCGCGGAGAAGGTGCTGTTCAGCGCCGTCTGCAAGCGGGGCGAGCTGGTGCCCAACAACAGCCACTTCGACACCACCCGGGCCAACCTGGAGTTCAACGGGGTCGAGGCTGTGGACCTGGTGATCGAGGAAGGGCTCCACCCCAGCCTGATCCATCCCTTCAAGGGCAACATCGACCTGGCGCGGGTGGAGGCGACGCTGAAGGCGGAGGGCCACCGCATCCCCTTCGGCATGATCACCGTGACCAACAACACCGGGGGCGGTCAGCCGGTCTCCATGGCCAACCTGCGCGCCTACTCGGCGCTGCTGAAGCGCTATGGCAAGCCGCTGATCATGGACGTCTGCCGCTTCGCCGAGAACGCCATGTTCATCAAGCTCCGCGAGGACGGGTACCAGGACACGCCGGTCCGGGCCATCTGCCAGGAGATGTTCAGCTACGCCGACGGCGCCACCATGAGCGCCAAGAAGGATGCCCTGGTCAACATGGGCGGGTTCATCATGCTGCGCCACGACGACTGGCTGGACCCCGTGCGGAACATGCTGATCCTCACCGAGGGCTTCCCCACCTACGGCGGCCTCGCCGGGCGGGACCTGGAGGCCATGGCCGTGGGCCTGGAGGAGGGCATGGACGAGTCCTACCTGCGCTACCGGCTGCGCACGGCGGAGTACCTGGGCGAGAAGCTGGAAGCCGCGGGTGTCGGCTTCGTGAAACCCACCGGGGGACATGCGGTCTACATCGACGCCCGCACGGTGCTGCCGGACATGCCCGTGGCGCACTACCCCGCCTGGGCCCTCTGCAACGCGCTCTACCTGGAGGGCGGCATCCGCGGCGTGGAGATCGGCTCGGTCATGTTCGGCAAGCACCAGGAGGACGGCAGCGAGACTTACCACAGCATGGAGCTGGTCCGCCTGGCCTTCCCCCGCCGCATGTACACCCAGAGCCACTTCGACTTCGCAGGTGAGGTCATCGCCGAGGTGAAGGCCAAGGCCAAGGAGATCCGCGGCGTGAAGATCGTCAAACAGAGCCCGTATCTGCGCCACTTCACCGCAGAATTGGCCTGGGTCTGATTGTTCTGGGAGTCCCAAAGACTGGACTTATCCACAGATTGCACAGATTACACAGATAGAGAAAAAGCCTTAGCCGGGGATGGACGGGGAAAGCGGGGATAGGGCACTGCCGCAGCCAGCATGGGCTCCAGCCCGGCGGGCCCATGCGGGGGGTGGGGCGGCGCCGGTCTGTGTGCCCTGTGGTTCCGCTTTATCCCTCAAATCCCCAAATCGGTGGCGAAGCTTTTTCCTGCGACCCCGCCCCTCTCCGCGCCCCTCCGCTCCTCGGCCGTCCTCAGCGTTCCTGTTCGCCTGTGCAGTTATCACCGTCCATCCCATTTATCCCCGTCATGCTTTTTCTTTGGTTGATGTGGACGCACTAGGAATGGGCTGACGCCGATCTGTGGTTCCGCTTTTGATCTTGAATGGCTGCGGGTATGTTGAGGGATCGCAACCCGGAGCCGTCGTGATGAAGGGTTATGCCGGTCGCATCCTGGACGTGGACCTCGCCAGTCGCACCTTTGGCTTTCGCCCCCTGGACGAAGCCACGGCCCGCCTCTACCTGGGCGGCAAGGGCTACGGCACCCGCCTGCTCTACGACCTGACCCCGGC
>Ga0194052_1001973_pt1 | contig 11462 bp, 9 predicted proteins | sample SepL226m_MetaG_FD_160117 | JGI IMG/M metagenome (GOLD analysis project Ga0194052, IMG submission 160117) | Anoxic zone freshwater microbial communities from boreal shield lake in IISD Experimental Lakes Area, Ontario, Canada - Sep2016-L227-6m | ecosystem: Environmental > Aquatic > Freshwater >... | reverse complement strand
GGTGCTGCTTATCTCGTCAACTGCATGCGCGAGGGTGTTGCTCCTCGCAGCCCCGACCGACCGCTAGCGAAGCTCCGCAGCATTGGCTCAACTGGGTCGCCTTTGCCCCCAGAGGCATTCCGCTGGGTTAGCGAGCAGTTCGGGGAAGATGTCTGGCTCTTTTCGACGAGTGGGGGAACCGACGTCTGCACAGCCTTCGTTGGTGGTTGCCCGATTCTCCCTGTCTATGAGGGTGAACTACAGGCGGCCTCTCTCGGCGTAAGCCTTGCTGCCTTCAATGAGGCCGGTGAATCGCTGGTCGGCGAGGTGGGGGAGCTAGTAATCACTGAGCCGCTCCCGTCGATGCCCATCTGCTTTTGGGGCGACGCGGACGGGAGCCGGCTGCGCGAGAGCTACTACGAGATGTACCCAGGGAACTGGCGCCACGGTGACTGGATCGAGATCACGGAGCGAGGAACGGCAATCATCTACGGTCGCTCCGATTCAACAATCAACCGCGGTGGAGTTCGGATTGGAACGTCCGAGGTGTATCGCTCGGTCCTGCGCGAGTCGTCAGTGGATGACGCGCTTGTCGTCGATCTCCCGATCGATTCGGCTGGGTCCGAGAGCACGATGCTTCTCTTCGTAGTTCTCGGTGATCAGGACGAACTGGACGAGGAGATAATCGGCCGGATCCGCTCTGATCTGCGCAAAACCTGCTCACCGCGCCACGTCCCGGACGAAGTTATTGCTGTTCCGGGCGTTCCAAGGACGATTTCCGGGAAGCTGCTCGAAGTTCCTGTGAAACGGATACTGCTCGGCGCCGATCCGTCGAAAGTGGCGAGCCGGGGCTCGCTTGCTGATCCGGGAGCGCTCGATTGGTTCATCGAGTTCGCAGCAGCACGTGGCGCGAACGAGCCGGCTTAACTCTTCTCCTGCATCCCTGCGTTGGTTTCGCGCTCCTCAGCGGTTTCAATCACGCCAAGGAGCTCGCCGACGCGGCAGACCAGGAGACGTTCCTCCTCGACCTCGACCCACACGCCGGCCGAGGCTGGAAAGACGACATGGTCACCCGGGGCGACGGGCATCTGAACGCCTGCAGACTGCCACCAGTCAATGCCGAGCCCGATCGCTAGGACGATGCCGTGCTGCGGTGGCGGCTCGTTGTTGCCAGGCGCGACGAGCAGTCCAGAGCGGCGAAAGCGCTCCGGTTCCAATTCTTTTATGACAACCCGATCGAAGAGCGGTCTTAGCTGCTGGCGCATGAACCAATTGTAGGTCAGCCAACCGCGGCGCACCGCAATCCGTATATTCATCGCCGACGATGGAGATTTCCCGTATTGAGACCGCTGATGGATTTGTCACCGATGACGGTTCCACGATCCATGAACTCGCTGGCCGCGTAAGCCTGCCGACAGCGAACCAAAGTCTTGCTCAGGCAACGATCGAGGCCGGCGGTGAGACGACCGAGCACTTTCACATAGAAGCCGAGGAGATCTACTACCTAACGTCTGGATCCGGGCGGCTGCGCCTTGGTCAAGACGAATCAGACGTTGAGGCCGGGGATTGCGTCGCAATTCCGCCTGGAACACCGCACAAGCTCTGGAACACGGGCACCGGGCCGCTCACGTTGCTTTGCTGCTGCGCGCCAGCCTATCGGCACGAAGACACCGTATTAGTCGAATAAACCCAGATCTAGGGTTACATAATCTACATTATCGAGCATCGGAGCTCGAGATCCGTTGACTCGGCCGGCTTGGTGGGTTGGATGCGATGTGTGCGGCAGCAGCCCGGCCGCAGCCCGTCAGCCCCGGTACTCAGGGTTTGGGTGGTCGGGACTCGATAGCTCCCAGTCGGCGGCGTTGTTCCCGTAGCCAGGGATGCCGCCAGCGTCCTTGAGCATCCGCGCCATGTGGAGGATGTTCCAAGCCATGAAAACTGCGTTTCTGGTGGTCCACGCGTTGTGTTCGCCGCCTTGATCGCCGTCGAGATATGAGGGTCCTGGCCCCGCCTCTCCGTTCCAGTAGGAGTCTGACTGCGGCGGCACGACCATCCCGATGTGCTGGAGCGAGTAGAGAACCATTGCGCTGACGTGCTTGCCACCGTCCTCATTTCCGGTTGTCAGCGCGGCGCCAACCTTCCCGTAGTACGCCCACTGGCCTTTCTCGTTGGTATCTCCCGAGTAGGCATAGAGTCGCTCGATGATCTTCCTGGTCATTGAGCTCTGGTCGCCCAGCCAGATCGGCCCGGCGATGATCACGATGTCTGCCGGCACGACGAGGTCGCGATAGATCTCCGGGAAGGCGTCGGTTGCGTAGCCGTGCTCGGTCATATCTGGCCAGTTGCCCGGCGGAATTTCGTGGTCGACGGTGCGAACCACGTCGGTCTGCACGCCAACTGCCTCGAAGATGCCAAGCGGGATCGAGAGCAGTCCCTCGGTGTTGCTCGCTTCCGGTGAGCGCTTGAGCGTCCCGTTGAAGACCAAGGCCCGCAGGTCGCCGTAGTTTGTTGGCGAATTTGCGCTCAGTGCGCCAATGAATTCTTGGATGCTAGGCGGGATCGCCATTATTTCTCCTCGTTCCGGGCCAGCTACCGACGCTGGCGGTTATTTGTGTCAGAGATTAGCCGAGCGGGCCGCTGGCGAAGAGCGAGCTGCGCTCGACTGTCCGGCCGCCGACCGGAAGGCTGTAGAGGTCACCGTCGCTTGCGATCCAAAGCGGACCGTTGAAGCGTTCCTTCGCGTCGCCGAGGTACGGGCCCTCGAGAGCCTTGATCGGCAGTGGCGGAATCACGTGTGTCATTGCCAGGGCGCCGACCTGAGCTTCCCGGGCCGCATCTGCGGCGTCGGCAGGCGTTGCGTGGTAGTCAATGACGTCTTCGAGGATCTGCGCACGGTTAAGGAAGCCAGCGTCACGACTTGCGTCCTCAACTAGTTTGAGGAGGTCGGCTGAAAGCGCGTCGTGTACCAGCAGGTCAGCCCCCATCGCTGCGTCTACGAGGGTCTGCGTGTAGATCGTGTCGCCGCTCACGACGATGCTGCGGCCCTTGTAGTCGAAGCGATAGCCGACCGCCGGCGTTGCCGGTGAGTGATCGACCTCGAACGCGGTGATTACCAGTCCCCCATCTTCCAGCACGACCTTTGATGTTTTTCCGGAGTCGAAGTCGAATGACTCTGCGACCATGCCAGCGCTCGCTGATGGCGCAATCGCCTCGCCGTGGTGAGCCGTGCGGTAAGAGTTGTCGAGCGCGTAGGCCTCGTTGTAGCCGTTTACGACCCGGTCCACCCCGACCGGCCCGATCACACGTAGTTTGGTCTCGGCGGCGTTGGCAACCCAGCGCTGCAGCGCGACGCTGGCGAGCCCTCCGATGTGGTCGGAGTGGAAGTGCGTCAGCAAAACAGCTTGAATCTGATCAGGCCGCATCCGCATCCTGGCGAACGTCTCCGATGCCTGTTCGCCAGCATCAATCATGTAGATCTTCTGATTGACAATCACGGCAGTGCATGGGTTTCCGCGCTGCTCGTCGGGAATCGGCGAGCCTGAGCCGCAGATTGCGATGTGAAGTCCGTCGGGGAGATCCGCAACTGGATCAGAAGAGAGCCTCTTCGGGAGAGCTTTCTTGGTGACCGCGACCGCAATCTTGCCGCGTAGAACCCAGCCTGCGATGGCGGTTGGAACGAGTAGTCCGATCAGTCGCTTCATTTTCTCTCCGTCCGGCTAGATGAATTGCCGTGGGTCGTGGACCAAAGCTATCGGAACCCGAGCAGCCGCGGGCCCCCGCATATGGGCCATCACTCACCAAACTGCAGGTCTTGACATTCCGCAATTTGCGGGATTATGTTCTCCGCATGCGCGGCTGGAGCTTCGTATTGGCAGTCACTTTTGTGGCAGCGGTCTGGCTGACGGCGACGCCTGCGCACGCTGGGAGCTACGTCGTGAGTTCGTGCGCCGACGACCCCCGCGGCGCGAATTTGAGCTGGACTGCAGCTTCCAGCAACGTCAATGTGCCGGCCTATGGTGCTGGCTGCACTGGCACCAGCGCGGATGGGTTGATTGCTCGCGCTGCGGCGCAGCCGCGAGGAGGTACTGCGCCAGCACTCGCCGCTGCGTCTTGGACGTTCGACGCGCCTCGTGGAACAACGATCGATCATGCTGACATTTCGGTGCGGCTCTATCGATATGGCGGAGCCGCTAGTGATCGTTGGGGTGTTGGCCTGGGCGACGAGACCGGGTCCTACCTGTTGGGAGGCATAGGCCAATCTCCGCTCACGTCGGGTGGCCGCGGAAGCTACTTCTCTGTCCCGGTTGCGAGTCGTACGAGTCTCCGCTTAGGTGTTGTCTGCGCCAACAGCAGCGGTTGTTCAGTGCACTCAACTGACGTCGCAAGCGCTGGCTACTCACGCGCACGGACCGATCTGTATGGAGCGCGCGTACGGATCAGTGACCCGAGTGCGGCGACAATTTCAAACCAAAGCGGACCACTGTGGACGTCGTCGGGGTGGTTGTCGGGCAAGCAGACCATTTCGTTTTCGGCCATCGACAACGTTGGCGTGGCCCGTTCGGCCGCGAGTATCGGAGCGCTCAGCGTCGGCTCTGGGGCGAGCTGTGATTATGCCCGCCCCGCCCCCTGCCCTCTGAGCGACGACTTCTCCGCGCTGTTCGACACGAGCGAGCTGGCGGATGGTCCTCACACGCTCATACTTACGGCGCTCGACGCAGCCGGTAATCGCGCCAGTGTCGATCACCAAGTCCTCGTCGATAACCACGCGCCCGGAGCGCCGGGAATTCCCCAGCTAGACGGCGACCCGTCGTCGATATGGCGAACGAGCAATGCCTTCACGATTCGTTACAGCAACCCGCCTAAAACGGCTGGCGCGCCGTTGAATTCGCACGACGTGGAGCTGTGCCCGTCGACTGCTAGCGGCGTAATCGAAACCGGCTGCCTAACGGAACACCACGACGGCTCCCCCGCCGTCGATTCTCTCGTGGTTCCGTCCCAGGGAGAGTTTCGCGCTCGCGTCCGAGTGAATGACGAGCTGTTCGTCGGGGCTTGGGGCGGTTGGTCTCCCGTCCTCCGCTTTGATGACACGGTCCCGGGGACTCCAACGGTGGCGTTCCCGTCGGGCTGGGTCAACCAGAGCGAAATCGGTACGCCGCTCACGCTCGCGAGCCCGCACGGGTCGTTCCGTAAGCCGCCTTCGGGTTACGCGTCATATCGCGTAACGATCGACGATCAATCATCCGTCACTGTGCCCGCCGACAGAAAGGCGGATTCAGGTGAGTTTGCGATGCGCGACCTCGCTGACGGCCAACATCGCTTAAGCGTGGTTGCGGTCAGCGGTGCGGGAATCGAGACGCCACCGCTCCTTGCCGCTGGTGGTCAGGTCAGCAAGGACGTTGTGCCGCCGGTGATGGCCGTGAGCGGAGATCCGGGTCAGCGTGCTGTCGTCGGAAATCACGTGACATTCGAGGTGGCTGCCAGCGACCAGACGTCTGGGATGGCGCCGGCGCAGGCACCAGATCCGGTGGCGGCCGGCGGCTACGTAACGAGCCAAGTCGATCAGCTGCCGCGAGTGCTCAACCCTGGCCCGGACACCTCAGTTAGTCCGGGAGACGGCAATCACCTCGTCAAGATCTACGCGACCGACGTGGCTGGGAACCACAGCGGCGAACAGTCGTTCGCCTACACGCAAGACACCCGCCCTCCGAGCGGCGGTCTCAAGCCAATCGACCCGGCCCACCCCAGCCTGCTCGAGTACGTCGTCGACGAGCGCTGCGTCGGTCATTCAACTGTCGAGCTCTCAACCTCGCCGGGAGAGTGGTTTTCGGTCCCAGCAGCGTCATCGGGTCAGGACTTGCGGGCAGTGGTACCTGAGACGATCTGGCTACCGAGGACGCCTTATTCAACGCGAGCAGTGGTGACGGACTGCGTAGGTCATAGCGCCGTTTTAGCTAACTGGCACGGAGGCGATCGGTCAGGAACTCCGATTGGGACAATCACGCCTCCGGCGCGCGAAATGGCTCGCGCAAAGGCGAGCATTAGTCCCGGTCCGAAGGGTCACGGAGCGGCTGCAGCCGCGACGAGGCGGGTCGTCGTCGATCTCGTCGACCGGTCCGGGAATCCGCTCCGCGATCTCTCCGTAAGGATCGAGGTGCAGCCACGGATGACGCCAGCTACCTGGGCGGCAACAGGCACGGTTCATACCGATAGTCACGGTCACGCGTCCGCCCTCGTTACAGCGCACACATCGATCCGGGTGCGTGCCGTTGCACCCGGAAGCGATTTGCGGGACGAGGCAGTTTCGAACATTGTCTACGTCACACGCGCGGCGTTCACGAGCATGTCGGCGCAGCCGAGGAGAGTGCGTCGCGGGGGAACCGTGCGGATCAGCGGTCGGATGCTTGGTGGTCATGTTCCAAGGGGTGGCTTCCAGGTCGCGCTATACGGGCTCGGACCGCGTTCACGGGGATGGGTGCCGGTTCGAACCGGCGTGGTTGTCAACAGCAGCGGATACTGGCGAGCGTCGTACCGGTTCTTACGAAGCACCCGCCGTGGTAGCTTCAGGTTCCGGATCCGCACGCAGGCGCGGCCCGACTACCCATTTAGTGCCGCCACAAGCCAGTCGGTCGGCATCACAGTGCGCCCGTAGCGCCAGCGAACCGCTCGGACTGTGTGGGCTCCGGTGCTAGGTTCGAGATGTGGCATCGACAACCGAAAAGATCGCCGTGATCGGTGCGGGTGTGATGGGGCTCGGGGCCGCAGCCGAGCTGTCACGCCGCGGGTTCGACGTCGAGGTCTTCGAACGGGCGGACATCGGCAATAGCGAGGGCGGCTCCGGTGGCATTGGTCGAATCTTTCGGACCACGTACCCAGAGCCGGAGGCGGTGCGGTCGCTGATCGAAGCTGGTCGTTTGTGGGACGAGCTCGAGCGAACGTTAGGTTTAAAACTCCGCTCGGCCGTGAGCGGCCTCGACTACGGCGACGACGTAATCACCGCGGGCTTTGCCGAGGCTCTTAACCGGGAGGAGGTTCAGTTCCGGTTCTTGACCGACGACGAAACCGCCGAGCGGTGGCCAAGTCTTCGCTTCAGCGGGCGCGTCCTCGAACAAGCCGACGGTGCACTAATCCACTCTGAACGTGTGTTGCCGGCGCTCTGCGAGTACCTCGAACAGCGCAGCGCGCTGATCAACAGGAGCACAACTGTAGATCGAATCTCGCAGGTCGAGGCGGGCGTCGAACTGGTTGTCAACGGGCACCCACGCGGGTTCGACCGCGTTGTCGTCTGCGCGGGCGCAGGAACCAACGCGCTTTGCGACGGGATCCTCGACCTGCCTGCGGTGCGGATCACTCAAGAGTTCACGCTCAGCTTCGACCTCGAGCCCGAGGCCGAGCCGTTCCCAGTCGCCTGTGACTACCGCAAACCATCGATACACGGCGATTCGTACTTCTGGCTTCCGAGCGAGCCAGGCCGAATGAAACTAGGTGTGTTCGCCTCCGGCGTAGAGGTCGCGCCCGGACCCCCGCAATGCCCTGCGGCTCTGGCGGACGAGCTCTACAGCTACGCAGCCGCAACCTTTGCCGCCAATGGTGAGCTGATCAACAGCGAACTGACGCCATGCACCTATGACTTCAGTCCGGACGAGTGGTTCTTCGCTGACGCCACCGCTGGCGCACGCGTCGTTGCAGTCGGCGGCTTTTCAGGCCACGGCTACAAGTTCGCCCCCTCCGTCGCAATCGCTATCGCTGAAATCATCGATTCAGACGGGCTGAAAATGCCTTCGGGGCTGCCGTGGACGCCCTCGTTGGCGCTCGTCTGAGCGTGAGTAGTTCACTAGCGCCATCTCCCCCATTTGCTGCACGCGGGATCAATCACTGGTAGTTTTCGGCCTCAACCAAACAACGTCTCGGGGATTTCACTATGACAGGCAAGATCAACCGCACTTCGCTCGCAGTTGCAGGCATCATTGCCGGCGCGCTCGCCGTTTCGGCTTGTGGCAGCAGCAGCTCGAGCAGCTCGACCAGCACCGCCGCCAGCAGCGGCATCACAGCCACCAAAGACGCAACGATCGCCGCGTCCGTTCCGTCGAAATACAGCACTGCCGGAACCCTCTCGGTTGCCACCGACGCGAGCTACGCGCCGATGGAATACGTCAAGGACGGCAGCAAGGAGATTATTGGCGCTGACGTTGACCTAGCTAATGCGCTGGGCCAAGTTATGGGCCTAAAGACCAACGTTGAGAACGCTGGCTTCGACGCGATCATCCCTGGCCTTGCCTCGGGCAAGTACGACATGGGAATGTCGTCGTTCAGTGATAACAAGGAGCGCGAAGCAACTGTCGATTTTGTCACCTACTACGAGGCTGGCACGTCGTTCTTCGGCAAGAAGGGTGGCCCAGCACCGGCCGACCTCGCCGGACTCTGTGGCCTAACCGTCGCGGTCGAGAAGGGCACGATCCAGGCAGATGATGCCAACGCCCAGGCGGCGAAGTGCCCGTCAAACAAGAAGTTGACTGTTCTCGTATTCCCTGACCAGAACGGCGCCAACAGCGCGATCATCAGCGGTCGCGCTCAGGTCAGCATGGCTGACTCGCCTGTTGCTGCCTACCAGGTAACGCAGAGCAACGGCCAGCTCGTACTCGTCGGTAAGCCTTACGGCACTGTGCCTTACGGCATCGCGATTCCGAAGAACAGCGGCCTTTCCGGCCCGGTTCTTGCTGCGATGAAGAACCTGATTGCCGGTGGCCAGTACACAGCGATCCTGAAGAAGTGGGGACTCGAGCAGGGCGCGATCACCACTCCGGTGATCAACGGAGCGATTAACTAAGCGAGGAACGGTGGCTGACGCGGACCAACTGTCCGAACCGGCACCCGCGCCGGCCGCTCCCGTAGAGATCAAAGCCGTCCCGGTCAGGCGACCGGGACGGTTGATCGCTGGTGTCTTAATCATCGTCGTTGCGGCGGCGCTGGTTAAGTCTGTCGCAACGAATCCCCGCTTCGGCTGGGGAACCGTCGGCCATTACCTCTTCGCGCCGACCGTGATGGAGGGCCTCGTCAAGACGATCGAGCTGACGATCCTTTCGATGATCATCGGGATCGCGATCGGCGTGCTGCTCGCAGTCATGCGGCTCTCGCCGAACCCAATCGTCGTGGCAGCTAGCGGTTTCTACATCTGGCTCTTCCGAGGTACGCCGGTTCTAGTGCAGCTTCTCTTCTGGGCGTTTATTGCGGCTCTCTATCCGGTCATCTCGCTCGGTGTGCCGTTTGGGCCAGCGGTCGTGAACCTCGATGCAAACACGCTGATCACGCCGTTCGTTGCTGTACTCCTCGGGCTCGGGCTCAATGAGGGCGCGTACATGTCGGAGATCGTTCGCGCTGGCCTGCTGTCTGTAGACGAAGGCCAAGAAGAGGCCGCCAAGGCTCTTGGGATGCGCCGAATGATGACGATGCGGCGCGTCATCTTGCCGCAGGCGATGAGGGTAATCATTCCGCCGACCGGGAACGAAACGATCGGAATGCTCAAGACAACGTCGCTCGTTAGCGTGCTCGCCTACACGGAGCTCCTCTACGCCGTTCAGCTCATTTACGCCACGAACTACAAGCAGATCCCGCTGCTGATCGTTGCGAGTATCTGGTACCTCGTCCTGACGACGATTCTCTCGATCGGGCAGTACTTCATCGAACGCCACTACGGTCGCGGCACGGCTCGTTCCGCTCCGCCAACGCTACTTGCGCGGATCTGGCAGAGCTTCAGCACCTGGCGACATACAAGAGTCGAAGTCCCTGAGATAAGTAGGCACGGGCAATGAGCGAATCGATGATCAAGGCAGAAGGTGTTCATAAGCGATTCGGTCGTAACGAAGTCCTCAAGGGCATAACGCTCGATGTTGCAGCCGGTGAAGTGATGTGTCTGCTCGGCCCATCCGGCTCTGGCAAGTCCACTTTCCTGCGCTGTATCAACCACCTCGAGAAGATCAACGCTGGACGGATCTGGGTTGATGGCAGTCTCGTCGGCTACCGCCAGAAGGGAGACGTTTTGCATGAAATTCCCGAGCGTGAAGTTGCCCGCGAGCGCGAGCAGATCGGCATGGTGTTTCAGCGCTTCAACCTCTTTGGCCACATGACCGCGGTGCAGAACATCATCGAAGCTCCGATCAAGGTTCGCGGCACCAAGCCGGATGCGGCCCGCGCGGAGGCCAAGGTTCTCATGGACCGCGTCGGACTCGGCGATCGTCTTGACGCCTACCCAGCGCAGCTATCCGGAGGTCAGCAGCAGCGAGTTGCGATTGCGCGCGCGCTAGCGATGAAGCCAAAACTGATGCTCTTTGACGAGCCGACCTCGGCGCTCGACCCGGAACTCGTCGGTGAGGTGTTAGACGTCATGCGCGGCTTAGCGGCTGACGGCATGACGATGGTGGTCGTCACTCACGAAACCGGATTCGCGCGCGAGGTCGCTGACACTGTCGTCTTTATGGACGACGGGGTTGTGGTTGAGTCCGGTGATCCGGTCGCGGTCTTCGAGAACCCGCAGCACGCGCGTACTCAGGCGTTCCTCTCAAAAGTTCTCTAGGCCGCGGGGTTTTCGAGAGGAAGTGCTAGCTGACCATTGTCGGCGGCGGCCAATTCGAAGCCCGTCACCCCAACACCGATCAGCCGAACTGGACGCGTTGGCGCGTATTCGCGCAGAAGCGAAACGGCGACCTTGACAATTCCCTCGTAGTCGTTGATGTGTACGTCGAGCGTTTTGGCGCGAGTAACGGTCGTCCAGTCGTTGAGTCGTACTTTGATTCGGATGGTTCGACCTCGACGGCCGTTGCGTTGCAGTGCCTCAGCGAGCTCGGCTGCAAGACGTTGCAGTGCCACCTCGAGCTCGTCACCGGAGCGAACGTCCTCATCGAAGGTCGTCTCGCGAGACTCGCTGACGGCGATGCGGTCGGTCGTGATTTCAGCGGACCCTTCGAACGCGGCGAGCAACTTCAAGGCCGGGCCGTGACGCGCTCCGAAGCGGTCTACCAGCGCGCCTTCATCGGTGGCGCGCAGCTGAGCGAGCGTCTGAACCCCCATCTCCCCCAGTCGATCGCTGGTCCGTGGCCCGATGCCCGGCACGAGCGATACCGGCGAGTCCGCGAATCGGATCCGTGCCTGCTCGGACGTCAGCACAAGGAACCCGTTTGGCTTCTCGGCGTCGGAAGCAACCTTGGCAACGAGCCGGTTCGGGCCGATGCCAACCGAGGCCCGCATCGACGTCTTGTCGAAAATGTCGGCGACCAGCCGCCGCATAGCCGACTTAGGCGAATGGAGCCCTTCGAGGTCGAGAAACGCTTCGTCAATGCCTAGCTGCTCGACGCGGCTGATGTGCTGTCGGACGACCGACATTACTGCCCGCGATGTCTCGCGGTAGGCCGCCGAGTCGGGCGGGATCACAATCGCTTGCGGGCAGAGTCGTAGCGCCTTGGCGGCCGGCATTGCTGAGCCGACGCCGAAGA
>Ga0194052_1001970_pt1 | contig 11481 bp, 8 predicted proteins | sample SepL226m_MetaG_FD_160117 | JGI IMG/M metagenome (GOLD analysis project Ga0194052, IMG submission 160117) | Anoxic zone freshwater microbial communities from boreal shield lake in IISD Experimental Lakes Area, Ontario, Canada - Sep2016-L227-6m | ecosystem: Environmental > Aquatic > Freshwater >... | reverse complement strand
ATTCTCGACCTGCTCAAGAACTTCGCCGGCTAGCTCGCGTCGACGAGGCGGCACGGTTTGGCCCCGTTCTGTATCATTGGTCGGGTCCACAGGGGGCGTCATGGTTTCGACGTGGTCGTCTACAGGGACTGGTTGCGAGCCGAGGATGTCGGTTGGCCTCGTAAAAAAATCCGGCAGTATGAACTGCGAAGTCTGATACTGACATCGCTTTCGCCGCCTGATCCTAGGATCACGTGACGAACGTCTTTGAACCCTGGGCCCGTGGGGTGCAAACGGCGTAAAACAACGGGCTTGTTCCCCGGCGGAGTGGTGCGCCGACGGGGGAGACCTTATGCACCTGGCTCGAAAAACGCCGGCCCGCAGAGCCGCTTTCGAGTGAGATTGATCAGCGGGCTACGCTCGTAGACGCCTTTTCCGAGCGGTCGCGGACCCGGGTTCGATTCCCGGCGCCTCCACTCTAGGGCTATACGATCCCCCTCCCTAAAAGGGAGGGGGATGTGCAAACGGGCAGCGACGCACGCAGCGTCAAGGGACGATGCGCCCGGCCTCCAATGAGACCAACTCGTCGACCAGCGCGGGATCGATCGTATCGTGGGAAATCAGCAGCACACCCAAGTTACTCTCGCGGGCTGCTGATAGAAGGTCCTCGAGGAGTGGGCGTGCGGTCTCGCGATCGAGATGGGCGGTAGGTTCGTCAAGGATCAAAAATTGTGCCTCTGTCAGGAGCACGCGTGCGAGCGCGAGGCGCTGACGCTGTCCACCAGAGATGTTGCCGCCGTCCTCTGTGATTGTGGTATCGAGCCCCGCTGGCAGGGAGGTCACCCACGCGAGCGCGCGCACACGAGCGAGCGCCTTGAGTAGGTCGGTGTCGGTGGCAGCTGGGCGACCAATCAAGAGATTCTCGCGAATGCTGGTCGGAAACAGGTGGGCATCCTGACCGGCAAGGCCGATCGCCGCGCGGAGATCATGTTGTCGGAGGAGTCGTAGATCGATGCCATTGACCGCGATCGTCCCACCGGTTGGATCTCGAAAGCGAAGCAGCAGCTGGGCAATCGTCGACTTGCCCGAGCCGCTCGGGCCGACGAGCGCGGTGATGCGACCGGGGTAGAGCTCGAGGTCCGCGCCCGTCAACACCCATGGATCGGCTGGCCGATAGCGAAAGTGAACGCCCGACAGCATGATCTGCTCCAGGGGTCCAAGCTCGACCGGACTGGCGGGGTCCACAATGTTCGGCTCGCGATCGGTAATCTCGGCAATGCGCGTTGCGGCGGTTCGGCAGTGTCCCAGCTGCTCGACAGCGGCCGGCAGTGGGCGCACGGCCTCGAACGATGCCAGTGTGAGGAGCGCCAGCATCGCGAGATACACACCTGGCAGGCGGCCGTCACTGACAGCGGGAATGGCGACCGCGATCACTGCAATGGTCGTCAGGACCGTCACCGTCGTCATGGAGCCCTCGCCAATCGCGGCGACGAGCGCTGTGCGACGCCGAATCGCTGCGAGCTTGCTGCTGCCCGCGTCGAGCGCCTGTGCCGTCTGTTCCCCATGTCCATAGGCGACCAGCTCGGGCGCGCAGCGCAGGGCCTCAACGAGGTCTGCCGCGACGATCGCCTGAGCAGGTGCCTCGCGCGTTGCGGCAAAGCGTCCAAGGCGCCCAGTCGTCAGCGGTAGTACAACGCCAGAGAAGACCAAGCCGGCAAACAGCGCAAGACCGGCCAGAGGTAGCGTCAGCACCGCGACCAGAACTGCCAGCGCGCCTGCGCCAAGCGCCACGGCGACCGGATTGAGGATCCGGAGGATCACATTCTGAAGAGAGTCCACGTCCGCCACGAAACGCTGGAGCAGATCGCCGGTCCGCACTGTGCCGAGCTCGCCCGGTACGAGTGGTTCGAGACGGCGGTAGACGGCAACCCGTAGTCGAACGAGCGCCCGTAGGGCTGCATCGTGGGAAATCAGTCGCTCGAGGTAGCGCAGCACGCCGCGTGACACACCGAAGAAGCGCACACCGACGATGGCGACGCTGAGGGATAGGATGGGCGGCTGCAGCGCGGCGCTCGAGATGAGGTACCCCGAGGTTGCCATCAGCCCGATGCCTGCCGCGACAGCGAGGATCCCGAGGGTGATCGATGCAGCAATCCAGCGCCGAGGCGGGTTACCGAGCGCGACAACGCGGGTTAGGTCGCGCGTGCTCATGCGAGTGCTTCAGGACGGTCGCTAATGCTGCCAGCCGTCACGTGCAATACGCGCGTGGCCACCCGAGCGGCGAAGTCTGGATCGTGCGTGATCACCAGCATCGTTGAGGTCGCTGGAAGTGCCTCGATTGCCGTTTCGATCAACTGTGCGCTCTCGTGATCGAGGCTCGTGGTTGGTTCGTCGAGGACGAGGAGTGGGGCGTTGCGAAGAAACGCACGGGCGAGCGCGATTCGGCGGACCTGGCCCGCCGAGAGTTCCATACCACCATCGCCTACAGGCGTCTCAAAGCCCTCGGGCAGTGCCACGATAAAGGTTTCGGCGCCGGCGGCCCGAGCGGCGTCGGCAACCTCGCCTCTCGTTGCCTCTGGGCGACCGAGTGCAATTGCCTCGGCGATTGTTCCGGTCGTGAGGTGAGGTCGTTGCGGAACCCACGCCACGAGTCTGAGCCACGCCGTTGGGTCGACGTTCCGTAGATCTGTGTCGCCAATTGCAATACGCCCGCTGTCGGGGTGGTCGAACAGGAGTAACAGGCGGGCGATCGTGCTCTTGCCGATCCCGCTTGGTCCGACGATGGCCACCCGCTCACCCGGGACCAGCTCGAAGGTGGCGTTGTCGAGTACCTGTTGCGGTCGCGTTGGATATGCGAAGTCGACGTGTTCAAAGCGGATCGGCACGTCGCTCGGGCTGAGTGGCTCGAGCGATCCTCGAGCAAGTGGTGCGGTCTCGAGCGGCGTCAGGATGCGATCGGCTGCTGCGAGGCCGTCGGCACTGGCGTGGAATTGAGCAGCCGCGTTGCGTAGTGGGGCGTACAGTTCCGGCGCCAACAGCAGGATCAAGAAAGCCGGGGCGAAGGCCATCTGGCCTGCGACGAGGCGGATGCCAATCTCGACGGCAATCACGGCGGTTGCGAGGGTGGCCGCGAGCTCGAGCACGAGCGCCGAAAGAAATGCAATCCGGAGCGTACCGATCGTGTCGCGGCGGTACTCATCTCCCGTTTCCTCGAGCTTCTCGGCCTGTGCGGCCCCTCGATTGAAGGCGCGTAGAGTGGTCAGCCCTCGTACGACGTCAAGGAAGTGGGACGACAGGCGACCGAGGGCCTGATAGCGCGAGCGGGCCTGCGCTTCGGTGGCCTTGCCGATCAGGATTCCAAAGATTGGGATCAAGGGGATCGTCAGCAGCATGATTGCGGCGGACATGACGTCGAGAGTGGCCACGCGGATCAGCACGACGATCGGCACGATCACACCGAGCGCGAGCGCGGGAAGGTAGCGCGCGAAGTACGGATCCAGCGCATCGACGCCCTGCATTGCCGTGGCGGCGGTGGATCCACTCGACTCCAGCGTGTCGCCGGGGCGATCAAACAGCGCATACCGAATGAAGGCGCTGCGCAGATCACGGGTAGTGCTGGCCGCCGCGCGATGCCCCCCGGCCTCGAGTGCCCAAGCGATCATTCCACGCGCGAGCGCCACAAGAACCAGCAGGAGGAGCGGCAGGCTGATAGACGCAACAGGCCTATGCAGAAAGAAGATGCTGTTGACGACTTCAGCCAGCAGCGTCGCTTGAACAACGATTGAGATTGCGGTCAAAATGCCAAGCAACCCACAGACTCCGAGGAATCTGCGGGCACTTGGGGAGGTCCGAATCAGGCGCGGGTCGATCGGGCGCACGTACTAGTCACCACTGGTGTGTGGAGCACTGTCTTCTCCGAACGGCTTGGAGAGAAGCTCGATCGGATTCTTCAGAGGCGACAGATCGTCAGCGCTGAGCCGGTGTCGGAACACGTAATAGGTCCAGCCCTGATAGAGCAGGACGACAGGAGTCAGGATGATGGCCACGATGCTCATGACCACGAGCGTGTAGTGCGTCGACGATGCATTCCAGATCGTCAAGTTGAAGAGCGGGTTGGTGCTCGACACCATTACGCGGGGGTAGAGATTGAGGAACATCGTGGCGGTGATCAGTGCGATCGAGAGCGCCGTCGCCGCGAAGGCCCAGCCCTCGCGATGGGCGCGGACCAAGAAGGGAATCAGGATCACAAGTACGACCGCACTGATCGGGATGACGCCGGGCACGATCCCCGTCTCGTTGGCATCAAGAGCGTTGAGGTACGTCCAGCCGAGGAACGCAAAGACGACGACGGGGACGATGATCCCGATCCGCTTAGCGACGTTCCGGCACCGCTCCATCAGATCGCCCCTCGTGCGCAGGGACAGGAAGATGGCGCCATGCAAGGTGAAGATGCCGAAGGTTGCGAGGCCTGCAAACAAGGCGTAGGGATTGAGCAGCGTCAAGAGCGTTCCGGTGAACTCGTGGTCGGCATTGATTGGAACGCCATGGACGATGTTGCCAAATGCCACCCCCCAGAGGAGAGCAGGGAGTGCAGAGCCGAAGAAGATCGCACGATCCCACCAGGCGCGCCAGCGAACCGAATCGTGCTTGCCGCGATATTCGAACGCGACGCCCCGCACGATCAGAGCTACGAGGATCAGGAAGAGGGCGAGATAGAAGCCCGAGAAGAGCGTGGCGTACCACTCAGGGAAGGCAGCAAAGGTTGCTCCGCCCGCCGTCAGGAGCCAGACCTCGTTGCCGTCCCAGAAGGGGCCGATCGAGTTGACCAGGAGGCGCCGATCCTCTTCGTTCTTGCCGAGGAAAGGCAGTAAGATGCCGACGCCGAAGTCGAATCCTTCCAGCACGAAATAGCCGATCCAGAGAATGCCGATCAGCGCAAACCAGAATGTCTCGAGATTCCAGAAGCCAGTCATTGTCAGTCCTCCTAGTACGCCATGGCGATGTCGCGGGCGGGGACGGCCTCGTCAGGAGACTCGATCGGGGACGGAGCGGGCACGCTACGGGCGTAACGAAACATGAGCCAGCCGTCGACGACCGCGAGACCAGCGTAGAGCAAGGTAAATCCAATCAAGGTAACCGCGACTTCCCACATCGGCACCGATGGGGAGACGCTGTTGGTGGTCTTTAGGAGTCCCTGCACGGCCCAGGGTTGGCGACCCATTTCCGTGAAGATCCAGCCAGCGGCATTGCCGATGAAGGGCAAGACGATTGCCAAGGGCAATACTCGGATCACCCAGACATGACGTTCGATCGTACCGCGCCAAAGCAGGAACGTCCCGATCCCTGTGATCAGAGCTAACAACGTGCCCGCTCCGATCATCAGACGGAATGTCCAGTAGGTGACGCCGAGAATCGGCGCATAGTCACCAGGTCCATACTTCGCCGCTGCGGCTGCATTGAGGTCGTTGATGCCTTCGACGGTGCCATTCGTCGTGTTCGTGGCGAGGATTGAGAGGCCGTTGGGAATGGTCAGGTTGTAGATCGTACGGTCGGGACGCTGCTCGAACGGGGCGACGGCAAATAGCGAGAACGGAGCGCTCGATGTGGTGGTGTAGAGCGCTTCGGCGGCAGCCATCTTCATCGGCTGTTGCTGGACCATCAACTGAGCCTGCGCATGCCCAACCAGCATCGTCGCCATTGTGGCGACAAAGACCACGGGGACGCCGAGACGGAGCGCGTGTATAAACATGTCGCGATCACTCTTGCGTCGAATGTGCCAGGCCGCGACGCCAGCCACGATGACCCCAGCCGTTGCGAAGGCCGCGAGGATCGTGTGGGGGAAGGCCAGCAGCGTGGTGGAGTTCGTCAGCACGGCGGCGATGGAGGTCATCTCGGCGCGTCCTGTCTTCTGATTGACGACGTAGCCAACCGGATGCTGCATCCAAGAGTTGGCCGCGAGGATGAAGTAGGCGCTGAGCGTCGTGCCGACCGCGACGAGATAGATCATCGCAAGGTGAAGGCGCGGCTTGAGGCGACCCCAGCCGAAGATCCAGAGGCCGAGGAAGGTCGACTCGAGGAAGAACGCTGCCAGCGCCTCCATTGCGAGTGGCGCGCCGAAGACATCGCCCACGTAACGCGAATAGTCCGACCAGTTCATGCCAAATTGGAACTCTTGGACGATGCCCGTAACAACACCGATCGCGAAGTTGATCAACATCAGCTTGCCGAAGAATCGCGTCAGGCGCAGATAGTCTGGGTCGCCGGTTCTCATCCATCGAGTCTGAAACCACGCGACAAACCACGTAATGCCGATTGTGATTGGCACGAAGAGGAAGTGGTAGACGGTGATGATGCCGAATTGCCAGCGTGCCAAGTCAAGGGCGGTATTCATGGGCGAGTCCTCGTTATCACGTGGGGAAATACTGAACGGGCATGGCGTAAAGAGGCAAGAACTCGTACCTTTGCACCATCATTCAGCGGCAGTATGGGGAATTCACTGTTAAAGAACACCCTTGCAAACTACCGAAGTTATAGGTATTACGTCATAACAATATCGACGGTGAAATATTTCTATTCGTGATATTGCTTCGTGAGCAGGGCCTCGCGCACGCGCCGCTTGTGCTGAGGAAGGAAGTCTGCCGTCTGACTGACGATTTCGATTCGTGCGTAGAGGTCGTGCAGCGCAATGGGGGCAGCCTCGACGAGGCCAGCCTGCAGCCAGGGCGAGGCCATCATGCGACTTGAGAAGCAGCAGCCGCCGCCCGTGGCGGTGGCGTAGAGCGCGGCCGGCGTGCTGCCGACTTCGAGGCTGCCGCCAGGTGTCATACCCTCCGTCTCCAGTGCGTGCTCGACCGTGGCGCGGACGCCAGAGCCACGCGCCTGCCAGAGGATCGTGACGTCCTCGATCGAGATTGGACTGGTCGTCAGATCAGTGACGGGATTGCCAGCCGGTCGCAGCAGCAGAATCTCGTCGATCAGGATTACGCTGCGGTCTAGGTGCTCGGCGTTCCCGTACGGGGCGGCAGTCGTGACACCAATATCGATCCGGCCAGCGGTGACGTCCTCAACGATTGCGGCACCAGCATCGAAGGTGACCTCCACTTCGATCGTCGGGTGCTCGCGGGTGAGACGAGCAAGACGCGGCGCGATCAAGGGCGTTGCTGCCTCGGAGATGGCGATTCGGATCGGAGCGTGAGTGTCGGACAGTTCAGTCATGGCGCGATCGAGCGCATGGGCTACGGCACGGGCGTGGGGCAGGATCTTCGCGCCTAGCTCGGTCGGCAGTGTCTTGCCGCCGCGACGCTCATAGAGCGGCGCGCCGACGATTGATTGCAAGGCGCGCATCCGATTCGAGATCGCGGGTTGCGTCAGGTTGAGTGCACGCGCAGCCTGGCCAACGCCGCCCTCATCAATGACTGCGGCGAATGCGACGAGACCATCAGGGGGAAGACGTATCACGGTTATGAATGATAGTGCCGATTGCTGATACCACTCGGCTCGCGGAGTACGCTGAGCCTATGACACTGATCGCCTCTGCTCGCTCGACACCGAGTCTACTGCGACAGGATGTGCTGATCGACGGCCGTTTCCACGTTGTCACCGACGAGCCAGAACAGCTCGGAGGCACCGATCAGGGGCCAACACCACACGAGCTACTGGTCGCTGCGCTTGCCGCCTGTACAGCGACGGCAGTCTCGGCCTACATTCGCACGAAGCAGTGGGACGTCGGTGGCATGCGTGTCGATGTCGAGTACGAACAGAAGGCGGAGCCGCGGGAGTTTCGACTCAAGATCAACCTGGAGAAGCCGATCACCGACGCGCAGCGGGAACGCCTCGACAAGGTCGCCGCCAGTTGCGCGGTTCGGCGAGCACTGCTCGCGGGTTTCGAAATTCGCGAATGCATCGTGGCTGACGGCGTCGGAGACTGTGGCTAGTTGGCAGGTTCGGGCGCCAGCCGCACCGCTCGTCTAGTGGTACTCGTTCGATTGCGAAGCTCACTTTCGCACAGCAGGAGTTACGAGTAGGCTTCCGGCATGGCTATTGCACCCCGTGCAGAGATTAGTTCCCACGAACTGGAGACGCTGGCCTCAATTCAACGCCGCGTGCTCTGGCTCGCGACCCGCATGATCGACTACGCCAACCACGAGCGACCCTCGGGCGATGCGCTCAAGGTCGGCGGCCATCAGGCCTCATCGGCCTCGATGGTGACGGCGATGACCGCGCTCTATTTCCACTGGTTGAAGGCCGGTGATCGCGTTGCCGTGAAGCCGCACGCCTCGCCGGTGCTGCATTCGATCAACTACCTGCTCGGGCGTCTCGATCGCGACTACCTGACAAAGCTCCGTGATTTTGGTGGCCTGCAGGCGTATCCCTCGCGCACGAAGGACCCCGATCCGATCGATTTCTCGACTGGCTCCGTCGGTCTTGGCGCCGCCGCACCGCTCTTCGCCAGCGTCGTCGACCGCTACGTGGGCGCGCACTTCGATGTCCCACCCGGCCGTCGGTTTGTGGCGCTCCTCGGCGATGCCGAGCTGGATGAGGGCAACGTCTGGGAGGCGCTGGCCGACCCGGCTGCGCGCGGCCTAGGACAGCTGACCTGGATCGTCGACTTCAATCGTCAGAGCCTCGACCGCGTGATTCCTGGCGTGCGCTCGCAGGAATTTACTCACGTCTTCCGTGACCACGGTTGGCAGGTCGAGATCGTCAAGTACGGCTCGCGCCTGCGCGAGGCCTTCGCCTTGCCGGGCGGCGAGGCACTGGAGCGCCGCATCGACGGCATGCCGAACCCCGAGTATCAGAGCCTGCTGCGCAAGACCGGTGCCGAGATTCGCTCGCTTGTCGTGGATAACGCACCCGCCGGTGATCGCAAGGCGCTCGCCGGTGTCTTCGAGGCCTACGAGGATGCAGCACTGCCGGCTCTGATCGGCGATCTTGGTGGCCACGACCTCGGCGACATGATCGCCGCGCTCGAGCGCGCCGACGCAGATCCCGAGCGCCCGACGGTGATCTTCGCCTTTACCGTCAAGGGCTGGGGCCTACCGATTGCCGGTCATCCGATGAATCACTCGGCGCTGCTCTCGACCGCGCAGGTCGACGAGTTGCGCGGCGAGCTGGCTGACGCCATTGACGAATGGGCGGGCTTTGCTGCCGAAACGGCGGAAGGCAAGCTCTGCCTCAGCTCGGCCGATCGCCTAACCGAGCACAATGCCGCTGCGCCAGATCGCGTCGACCCCTATGCGATTCCACACGAGTTTGGTCCGGTCACCACGCGACCCGCCTCGAGCCAGGACGCCTTTGCGCGCGCCCTGCAAGACATCGCCAACGTCGATGAGGTCGCGCGCCACATCGTCACGACCAGTCCTGACGTCTCGATTTCGACGGGGCTCGGTGGCTGGATCAATAAGCGCGGTGTCTTTAGTCCCGAGATCGAAGCGGTCTACGAGATCGAGGATGCCGGCCCACTCAAGTGGGAGCCGACGCCGAAGGGCCAGCACATCGAGCTTGGCATCTCGGAGATGAATCTTTTTCTCTTGCTCGGTCAGCTCGGTCTTGGTGCCGAACTCCATGGCACGCAGCTCTTGCCGATCGGCACGGTCTACGACCCGTTCGTCTGTCGCGGCCTCGATGCGTTGATCTACTCGGTCTACTCGGGCGCCCGCTTCGTGTTCGCAGGTACGCCGTCGGGCGTCTCGCTGTCACGCGAGGGCGGGGCACACCAGTCGGCGATCACCGCCTCGATCGGTATGGAACTGCCGGGTCTGACGATGTGGGAGCCCTGTTACGCACTTGAGACGGAGTGGGTGTTGCTGCACGGATTGCGCGACATCGTGCGGGTGGATGGCGAGGCGCATTATCTGCGCCTGTCGACAACTCCGGTCGCTCAGGATGCCTTTACTGCGCTGTTGGAGCGAGTCGATCGGGCTGCACTGCGCGACGACGTTCTCGCCGGCGGCTATCGCCTCGTCGAGGCCGAGGCGGGTGGGCCAGGCTCGCGCGTCGTCATCGCAGCCTGCGGCGCAATGATTCCTCAGGCGCTTGCGGCTCGCGAGTTGCTGGCAGCCGAGGACATTGGCGCTTCGATCGTCAATGTCACGAGCCCCGACCGGCTCTTCCGTGCGCTCCGTACGCGCACGGGGGCGTTGCGCAACGGTCGTCTTAGCGATCCGTCGATCCTCGAACGACTGACGGTGCCCGAAGAGCGCGGCGTGCCGCTGATTACTGTGCACGACGCTGCTCCACACGCCTTGGCGTTCCTCGGGTCGGCCTTCTCCTCGCCCCTGATCCCACTCGGTGTCGATCGGTTCGGCCAGTGCGGTTCGCAGCCCGAGGTCTACGAATGGCTTGACCTCAGCGCCGAGGCCATCGCCGAGGCTGCGATCGCCGGTCTCTGGCGCCCCGAGCAGTAGTGGAACTACCTGCGCACGTCGCAGCCAATCGACGACAGTGGGACGCCTGGGCGTCCGACTACGTCGCGGCCGGCGAGGTCTCGTGGGCCGGTGAGCCGACGTGGGGTGTGTTCGGACTCCCCGAGACGGAGGTGGGTCTCCTGCCCGCATCGGTGGAGGGCCTGGACACCATCGAACTCGGGTGCGGTACGGGCTACGTCTCGGCCTGGTTGGCGCGCCGAGGAGCGCGACCGGTCGGTATTGATAATTCGGCCCAACAGCTAGAGACAGCGCGCCGGCTGCAGGCCGAGCACGGGCTCGATTTCCCGCTTCACTTTGGCAACGCCGAGGCGACGCCGTTTGCAGACGACTCCTTCGACCTCGCGATCTCCGAGTACGGCGCCAGCATCTGGTGCGACCCGTACGTCTGGATTCCCGAGGCTGCACGCATCCTGCGGCCGGGCGGCGAGTTGATCTTCCTCGTCAACTCAGTCATTGCCGTGCTCTGCCTCGGCGACGCAGAGACCGATATCGTCACGCCCACGTTGACACGGCCGCAGCGTGGCATGCACGTGTTCGAGTGGCCCGACGACGACTCGGTCGAATTTCACCTCACCCATGGTGAGCAATTGCGTGTGCTTCGCGAATGCGGCTTTGAGGTCGAGCAGCTGATCGAGCTCTACGCGCCGGTTGACGCCACGACGCGCTACACGCACATGACGGCGGAATGGGCCGCACAGTGGCCCGTCGAAGAGGTCTGGCGCGCGCGGCGGCGTCGCTAGCGGGCGTAGCGGTAGGTCAGCGCGATTGTGGCGAACGCCACGCAGGCCAGCATGCCGATCGACAGTTCCGCGCCACGAGCGCTGTGAAAGATTCCGGCGAGCGCCGCACCAAGAGCGGCGGCTGGTCCCCAGCAGATGTTCATCAAAAAAGTGGCCTGCACCGAATCTCCGTTGCGGTCGTTGATGGAATCGGCCACGAGGGCAAGGCCAGGGCCTGTGATCGCCATCAACAATGCCCCGGTCACGGAGATCAGAACGATCGCCGGAACCTCGACAGCGAGGAGGGCCATGATGATCAACGCAATGGTGGTCAGCACGAGTGCGTAGAGCAGGGG
>Ga0194052_1001969_pt1 | contig 11483 bp, 9 predicted proteins | sample SepL226m_MetaG_FD_160117 | JGI IMG/M metagenome (GOLD analysis project Ga0194052, IMG submission 160117) | Anoxic zone freshwater microbial communities from boreal shield lake in IISD Experimental Lakes Area, Ontario, Canada - Sep2016-L227-6m | ecosystem: Environmental > Aquatic > Freshwater >... | reverse complement strand
GCCAAGGCCGGGCTCCATCCGCGCAACCGGCACGCCGCGGGGCCGGGAGGGATCCCGGGGCGGGTTCTCGGCGGCCTGGCTCTCCAGGCTGGCGAGGCCGTGGCTGCCCACCAGCCAGAAGCCGGCGGCCAGGATCCCCGTGAGGCTGGCCACGGTGGTGGCCAGCTGCGGGCCCTGCCACAGGCCGTCGAACCACTGCCGGAACTGCACGGCGACAACGTTGGCCTTGCCGCCGACCATCTCCAGCTGGCGCAGGTAGCGCTTGGTGTCCTCGGGCTCGTAGCCCAGGGGGTTGGGCGGCCGGACGGCCGCGGTGCGCTGGATGACCAGCGCGCTGCCCAGGCCCAAGGCCAGGATCGCGGCGGTGAGGAGGTGCAGGCGCGGCCGTCGGTGCTGCGGCACCGGGCCCAGGAGGGGGAGGAGCCAGCGGCCTTCCCGGGCCAGCCGATCCGTGGCGCGCTGCTCCAGCTCGCCCTGGATGCGGTAGCGGTCCTCGTCGCTCACCGCGCAGCCGCGCTGGAGCAGCTCCGCCAGGGCCGCTTCCACGGCCTCGGCCTTGTAGGCCTGGCGGTTCTGCAGATACCCGCGCAGCTCGGCCTCCGAGAGCGTGGGAATCCGGCTTTGAAAGGTCTCGGTCATGGGGGTTCCGGGGGCTCCGGCACGGGCCCGTCTCCCAGTCTACGGGAGCGGAGCCTCGGCGAGGCCCGCGGGTTCGCCCGTCAGCTGAGGCTCACCCAGGTGCCCAGCACAGTGAGAAGCCGCCCCGCAGGTGAGAACCTCCCGGTTCTTCCTGGACAGGACTAGGATCGATTCATGCACCTGTCCGACCGCGCCTTCCGGCGGCTGGTGGACGAGGCCTTGGCCCTTGTTCCCGCCGAGTTCCGCCCCTACCTCGAGGGCGTGCCCGTGGTCATCGAAACCTGGGCCTCGGACGACCTGCTGGATGAGCTGGGCGTCCCGGAGGACGAGACGCTCTACGGCCTGTTCTCGGGCCGGGCGCTCACCGAAGGCCCGGCGGAGCTCGGGGACCTGCCCCCCTGCATCACCCTCTACCGCGGGCCCCTCCTGGAGGACTGTGCGGATGAGGCCGAGCTGCGGGACGAGATCGCAACCACCGTCATCCACGAGATCGCCCACCGCTTCGGCATCAGCGAGGAGCGGCTGGAGGAGCTGGGCTGGGCTTAGGTCCGTTCTCGTTCCTTTGGTTCCGTGGCTGGCTGATCCGGGGCCCAGCCGATAATCTGGGGCAGGCCCCGGCCGGGCCTCGGGGATGCGCATGTCCAATCGCCTGTGGGCCACCTTGAAGGGCACCTTCGCCAGCTCGGTGCTGGTAGCCAATGCGGTCGCCGTGTGCTCGGGCATGATCCCCTTCGCCCTGCTGAAGCTGGCCCTGCCCTTCGGGGCGGTCCGGCGGGGCACCGACCACCTCCTGAACGCCATGGCTGAAGGCTGGATCGCCGTGAATGGGTGGTGGATGGCCCTGGTGCGGCGCACCCACTGGGATGTCGAAGGCCTCGACGGCCTGCGCCGCCGCGGCTGGTATCTCGTCAGCAGCAACCACCAGAGCTGGGTGGACATCCTGGTGCTGCAGAAGGTCTTCCACCGCCGGGTTCCCTTCCTGAAGTTCTTCCTCAAGCGCCAGCTCCTCTACGTCCCGGTCATGGGCCTGGCCTGGTGGGCCCTGGACTTCCCCTTCATGCGGCGGGGCAGCGGCAGCCGGACCCGGGATCTGGCCACGGCCCGGGCGGCCTGCGCCAAGTTCCGCCAGATCCCCACCTCGGTGATGAACTTCCTGGAGGGCACCCGCTTCACCCCGACCAAGCACCAGCAACAGCAGTCGCCCTACCGGCACCTGCTGAAGCCCAAGGTGGGCGGCCTCGCCACGGCGCTGAGCGCCATGGGCGAGCGCTTCGACGCGCTGCTGGACGTCACCATCGTCTACCCGGAGGGCGTGCCCACCTTCTGGGACCTGCTCTCGGGGAGGGTGCGGAGCGTCGTGGTACGGGTCCGCGAGCTGGAGATCCCCCGGGACCTGCTGGACGGCGACTACGAGGGCGACCCGCAGTTCCGGGCCCGCATCCAGGGCTGGGTGCAGGAGCTGTGGGCGGAGAAGGACCGCCGCATCGAGGAGCTGGTGGCGGGTCCGCAGGGGGCGGTCAGCACCTGATCAGTTGAGCATCAGGGTGCCGAAGGGCGAGCCCAGCAGGGGCGGCAGGCCGGGGCTGCGCTCCTCGTAGAACCCCGCCATGCCGGCGTCGGGGTGGTGCCGGGCGGCGGCGGATGGGGTGACGCCCAGGAAGCAGACCCGGGCGCACAGGTTGGAGACCAGGGCCGCCTCGTCGCCATCCAGGGCCTGTCCGGTGCGCAGGGCCCGATTCAGTCCCTTGTGGTGGCGCAGGCGCCGGTGGACCCGCTCGACCAAGGCCGCATAGCGCTCCAGGGGCAGGGGGGTGCCCAGCCGCTCCAGCCGGTCCAGGGTGGCGAAGGCATGCAGGAGGGACTGGGCGGGCAGGCGGAAGTGATTGTGGTCCTCGTGCAGGCGGGCGTGGAGGGCGCCGAAGGCTGCCACGGGACCCGGAAGCCTGGCCTTGGCATAGCCCGCGGCGTGGGCCAGGTGGGCGCCGAAGAGCAGCTTGGTACCGCGGTCGCCGAGGTCATAGGGGGCGGCGTTGGCGGCCTCCATGGCGGTCTCGAAGGCCTGGCGGACAAAGCGCTCCATGAGGATGCCCGGGGTGAAGTTGCGGACCCGGGCGGCATGGGTGATGGCGATGCAGAGGCGCACGAACTGGCCGTCCCCGATGCGGGTGTCGTGCAGCAGGTCGCTCTGGAGGCGGTGGACCGCCTCGAAGAGCCGGGTCCGCTGGGTGGCCAGGTCCTCGTCGCCGAGCAGGCCGCCATCCGCGAGGAACAGGTCGGCCGCGTAGGGCAGGTGCCAGCCGGAGGCCGCCACCGAGGCTGGCACCAGGTCCCGCATGCGCCCCAGGAGGGCGTTCAGGCGCTCGCGGTTGCAAAGAAGGTAGGCGTGCTTCGGTTCCTCCCGGGCGACGCGCAGGAGCCGCACCAGGAAGCCGACCTTGGCCCGGACACTGCGCGTCTGGGAGAAGCTGGAGAGCCGGTCATAGGCCTCCAGGAGCCGCTCGTAGTCCGCCACCAGGGCCGAGGGCCGACCGCCCCGGGCCACGCCCTCCAGGTAGCAGGAGATGAGTCCGCCGGGATCCTCCCGGAGGTGCCTGAGGCCAGCGCCGTGGCTGGCGAGGGGCCCGGCGGCCGTCTGCAGCACCGCTTCGAAGGCCTCGAACACCGGCGCTTCGGGCAGGGCCGCCTCGCCGGCGGCCGTCAGGATGAAGGTGCCCTCGGGCTCCACCAGGGTGCCCGGCGGGGCCTGCTTCTGCAGCAGGTCGAGCTCGCGGTCGGTCTCGGCGAGGCGGTCCAGGCGCTCCCGCCCCTCCACCTGCAGGTGTTCCTGGATGCGGTCGAGCCGTGCGGGCACATCTGCGGGTTCCACCACGCCCCGCACCTGGATCTTGAGCAGGCGAAGCAGCTCGAAGAGCTGGCTCACGTCCGGATCCTCGGCCCCCGGACTGGGTGGGGTGCCGATGGGGAGCAGGCCCGCCAGCCGGAAGCGCGGCGCCATCCGGCGCTGGATGCGGTCAGCGCAGCCCCGGGCCTCGAGGATCAGGCGGTGGATCTCCTGCAGGGACTCGTAGCGGGTCTCCAGGCTGGCCTGCTTGGGCCGCTCGTCCTTCTGGATGAGGCCCTGGGCCAGCAACTCCTCCAGCCCCTCACGGCTAAGCACCTCCAGGCTAACCGCCTCAGAGGCGGCCAGGAGCTTCAGGCAGTCGAGTCCAGTCGGGGTCAGGTCCATGAGCGTTCGCGAGGGTCTCCAGGCGGGTGGATGCCCGCTGGAGTGTCATCGGCTTGTGCCCCCTCCTGGTCAAGTAATTGGTGGATGGCACGCAGGAGCCTTGGCCCCTGCAAAGAGAAAGACCACGAAGCCGCACCCGGCTTCATGGTCTTTCTCTAGAGGCTGAAGCCAGCTCAGCCGTTGGTCTTGACGAACTGCTCCATGAAGTCCACCAGGGTCTTCACGTTGTCCACGGTGACTGCGTTGTAGCAGCTGACCCGGATGCCGCCGATGTCACGGTAGCCCTTGAGACCCACCATGCCGGCCTTCTTGGCTTCCTTCACGAAGAGGTCATCGAGCTCGGGCGTGGGCAGGAAGAAGTCCACGTTCATGAGGCTGCGATGCGCCTTCTCGGTGACGAAGCCGCGGAAGAAGCCCGGGTGCTTGTCGATGCAGCCGTAGAGCAGCTCGCCCTTCTTGCGGTTGTTGGCCTCAATGGCCTGCAGGCCGCCGATGCTCTTGTTGTAGGCCAGCACGTTCCGCAGGATGTAGATGCCGAAGGTGGGCGGGGTGTTGTAGAGGCTGTTCTTCTCGGCGTGGATCTTGAAGCGCAGGTAGCTGGGCAGGTCCTGGGCCTGGCACTGCTCGAGGAAGTCCTCGCGGATGATGGTGAGGGTCACGCCGCTGGGGCCGAGGTTCTTCTGCGCGCCGCCGTACATGAGGCCGAAGGGGGCCACGTCGAAGGGCCGCCACATGAAGTCGCTGCTCATGTCGCAGACGAGCGGGACGCCGTTGGTCTCCGGGAACTCATGCCACTGGGTGCCTTCCACTGTGTTGTTGCTGGTGAAGTGCACATAGGTGCTGTCGGGGCCGATGCTGATCTCGCTGGCGTAGGGCAGGCGGCTGAACTTCAGGTCCTTGGTGCTGCCGGCCACGCGGACGTTGTCGCCGCCCACGAGCTTGGCTTCCTTGGTGGCCTTCTCGGCCCAGTTGCCCGTCACGAGATAGTCGGCCTTCTGCCCGTTGCGCAGCAGGTTCAGGGGGATCATGCCGAAGCTGAGGTGCGCGCCGCCCTGGAGCATCAGCACCTTGTAGTTGGCGGGCAGGCCCATCAGCTCCTTGGTGAGGGCGATGGCCTCCTCGTGGACCGCGTCGTACTCCTTGGCGCGATGGCTGATCTCCATGACGGACATGCCGGTCCCGGCGAAGTCCAGCAGCTCCGCCTGGGCGCGCTCGAGGGCAGGCAGGGGCAGGCCGGCGGGGCCGGCGTAGAAGTTGATCATGCGATGGGTCATGGGAACCTCCTGGGATTAGAAAATCGAAAAAACTCTCGCAGAGAAAAGACGAGATGGCAGAGATGGCAGAGATGGCAGAGAAAGGAGTCTTGTTGTTCCTCTGCAGCCTCTGTTTCCTCAGCGCCCCTCCGCGAGAGTGGTTGTAGTTAGGCCTTAAAGTCGTTGAGGATCAGCACCACCTCATCGCCGATGCGGCCGAGGTTCTCTTTGGAGCTGGCGCCGATGTGGGGGGCCATGAAGACGTTGGGAGCGCTCAGCAGGGGGCAGTCCGCCGGGGGCGGATCGCTGGGCCACACGTCGGTGCCGTAGGCCCGCACTTTGCCGCTCTGGAGGGCGGCGGCCAGGTCGGCCTCGTTGACGCACTTCCCCCGGCCGGTGTTCACGATGATCACGCCGGGCTTCATCTGCTCGAGGAGGGCGGCGTTGATCATGCCGCGGGTCTCGTCGGTGAGGGGCGTGTGCATGCTGATCAGGTCGGCCTGGGCCGCGAGGTCCGCGAGGCTCACCAGCTCGGCGATGGGATGCTCCTTCAGGAAGGGATCGTAGGCGATGACCTTCATGCCGAAGGCCTGGGCCCGCTTGGCCACTTCGCTGGCGATGGCACCGGCGCCCACGAGGCCCAGGGTCTTCTTGAACAGCTCCGTGCGCTTCAGCTCGCTCTTGAGGAACTTGCCCTCCTTCATGGAGACATGGGCCTCGATGAGGCGGGCCGGGATGGCCACCAGGAAGGCCATGGCCATCTCGGCCACGGCCACGCTGCTGGCGCGGGGGGTATTGACGGCCTTCACGCCGCGCTCGGCACAGGCCTTCTTGTCCACGTTGTCCATGCCCACGCCGCCGCGGATGACCAGCTTCAGGGCCGGCGCCTGGGCCAGCGTCTCCGGGGTGACCTTGGTCTTGGAGCGGACGAGCATGACCGTGGCCTCGGCCAGGCGGGTCATATCGTCGGTGACCTCGCCAAAGGAGGCCAGCCGCTTGGGCAGGCTGGCGTCGAAAGCGTCTGCGATGAGGATCAGCATTGCGGTTCTCCTGAGTGAGTGGTCACTTCAACCTTCGTACATGCGGACCAGCAGGCCGGAGCGCAGCTTGGGTTCGAACCAGGTGGACTTGGGCGGCATGACCTCGCCGGCATCGGCCACGGACATGAGCTGGGTGAGCGAGGTGGGATAGATGGCGAAGGCCACGGCGAAGCCCTCCTTCACGCGGCGCTCCAGCTCGTCCATGCCCCGGATGCCACCGATGAAGTCGATACGGGTGTTGGTGCGGGGGTCATCGATGCCCAGGAGGGGCGCCAGCAGGTTGTCCTGCAGGATGCTCACGTCGAGGCCGCGCACGGGGTCGCTGGCGGGGAAGCTGCCGGGCTTGGCCTTGAGCTCATACCAGGTGCCGCCCAGATACATGCCGAAGGTGGTGGGGGCCTGGGGCGCGCGGTGGGCTGACACGGCCACGTCGAACTTCTCGGCCACCTTGGCCAGGAAGGCCTCCTGGCTCAGGCCGTTCAGGTCCTTCACCACGCGGTTGTAGTCCATGATCTTGAGCTGGTCGTGGGGGAACACCACGGCCATGAAGCTCTCGTAGGGCTCGTCGCCGGTGCCCGGGCCCTCGGCGGCGCGGCGGGCCTGGCCATAGCGGATGGCGGCGGCGGTGCGGTGGTGGCCGTCGGCGATGTAGAGGGCAGGCACGCCGTTGAAGAGGTGGACCAGCTCGTAGACCACGGTCTCGCCCGAGACCACCCACACGGTGTGGCCGATGCCGTCGGGCGTCACGAAGTCATACATCGGAATCTGCTTCCGGATGTCGTTCACGATGTGGTCGATGTAGGGCACGGCCTTGTAGGCGAGGAAGACGGGCTCGGCGTTGGCGGCCTGCTCGGTGACGTGGCGGGTGCGGTCGTCCTCCTTGTCCTTGCGGGTGAACTCGTGCCGCTTGATGAGGCCGTTCTCGTACTCCTCCACCGAACAGAGGCCCACCAGCCCCGCCTGCACATGGTCGCCCATGCGCTGCTGGTAGATGTAGAGGCAGGGCGTGTTCTCCTTGAACAGGGTGCCTTTCTCGATGAGCCCGCGCAGGTTGGCCACGCCCTTGGCATAGACCTCATCGGCGTGGATGTCGGTGCCGGCGGGCAGGTCGATCTCGGGGCGGCCCACGTGCAGGAAGGAGTGGGGGTTGCCCTTGGCCAGCTCCGCGGCCTCCTGGGTGTTCACCACGTCATAGGGAACGGCGGCGACCTGGGCGGCGAGCTCGGGCCGGGGACGGTGGGCGCAGAAGGGCTTCAGCTGGGACATGGGAACCTACCATCAGAAGGGGCCCCCGCGGGGCCACACAGGCGCCATTATTCCCCCATGGGTGCCCTTTGGCGGCACGAAGTCGGATGTTTTTGACGAAAGTCCCAAACTCCGACGATTTCTGGGCCAGAGCGTCAAGCCCTGGGTGGCTTAGCCCTCGCCAAACTCCCGGTCCCTATGGTCGGTGAGCATCGCGGCGTTCATGAGCAGCTCGGTCAGGGGCAGGTCCATGGTCTGCTCCACCCGGCAGGTCTCCACGAACTCGATGTCCGGTCGGTTCCAGCTGAGGATTTGATAGGCGGCGGGCAGGCCTTCCTCGGCCTGGAAGCCAGCGTGGATCAGCTCGCCGTTCTTGAGGTAGAGCAGCCCCATGCCCGCGTCCGACTTGACCGTGAGGGTGCAGGACTTCTTCTCCCAGTTGAGCAGCTGGAGGATGCTGTTCAGGCCGATGCCGCGGATCAGGCCCGTGGGCTCGAAGTGGGAAGCGGTCCGGATGGCGTCCATGAGGATGGTCAGCCGTGGGGGTTTCGTGAGGATGCGGATGGCTCCCAGCTGCAGCGGGGTGTTGAGGTGCTGGCTCTCGTCCAGCCCGGTCATGACGATGATGGGGATCTGCGGGAAGAAGCGGCTCGCCTTGGCGATGAGGTTGAAGCCGTCCATGACGGGCATGTTGAGGTCCGTGACCAGGACGTGGACCGCCTCCTGGCGCAGGATCTCCATGGCCTGGCCACCATCCTGGGCCAGGAGAATCTTGAAGCCCTGCAGCCCTTTGAGCCCGGCGCGATAGAGGCTCAGGGTGGCCCGGTCATCCTCCACGACCAGCAAGGTCTTGCTGGACCCTTCGGGGGGGAGCAGGGATCGGATGTGACTAGATATGTTCATGGACTAAGCTCATCGGCTGCGCTCAGGGTAACTCTTTAGCGCTCGTCGCCCTTAGGAATTTTCCGGTCTGGTTTTGGCTCCTTGGCCAGGATGGCCAGGGCTTCGGCCGAATCTCCGGGATTCCGGGCCTCCCAGGCCACCACCCAGGGGGGCAGCTCGGCGTCCTCGTAGTCCCGCAGCTTCCGGTGCCAGCTCACCAGGGACTGCACCATGGCCTCATGGATGTTCTCGGCTCGGGGCGCGATGTGGCCTTCCCAGATGGGTTCGTGGAAATACTTCAGCAGGGTGGCTTCGGCGGGCTTGCCCCAGACGGCATAGGTGCGGTCCAGGGGACCGCCCACAGGCTTCTGGTTCAGGTTCTCGCCATAGAGATAGAAGAAGACCGCGTCTCCGTCGCTCCAGTGCCGCAGCACGCCGAAGGCCCCCTTCAGCAAGTGGTTCTGCAGGGCCAGGTCCAGGGGCTTCTCGGTGCGGAAGTCCCAGGGCCCCACATGGGCGTGGGCCACGGAGGGGTAGCCCACCTCGGTGATCATCACGGGGCGCTGGAACCGGGCCGTGAGGGTGCGGGCCTTGTAGACCACCCACCACCAGGCGTCCCGCACCTGCTCGTCGCTGGGGTACTCGTCGTACTTGGCGATGGGGTCGTAGGTGTTGATGCCGATCACATCCAGGCAGTCGCCGAAGGTGAAGGTGTCGTGGCTGTCGAAGTTCACGCTATAGACCAGCTTGCCCTGGTAGACCTGACGCACCGCGGCCGCCAGGCGCCGCCACTGGTCCGGATAGGCCTGGGCGGAGGCCATCTCGGTCCCGAGGCTGAACCACTCGACCCCGCCCGCCTGGGCCAGGGTGGCCAGCCGCACGTTGAAGGCGGTGTAGTTCCGCCACCAGAGGTCCCAGTCGTTCGGCGAGATGTTGCCCCGCCACCACTCGGCATTCTCGGCTTCGTCCCGCATGTTGAGGGTCGGGAAGAACATCATCCGCAGGCCCCGGGCCTTGGCCTGCTGGAAGGTCAGGACCAGGGCGGCCTCCGACGGGCTGGAGGTGGGGTGGCGGCGGATCTCGTTGCTGTGGCCCGCGTCCATGCGGTAGATGGCCTGCAGGCTCACGCAGGTGGCGCCGGTCTTGGCGATGCGGTCCAGCTCCGCGCCGTAGTCGTAGTCCGGCAGGCCCGCGTAGAGCCCCAGGACCATGCCCCGGGGCTGGGGCACCAGGGCCCGGCGCTGGGCCCGCCGCACGAATGCCAGGGTGAGCGGGAGGGCCAGGATGGTGATAAGGACGAGGATGCGACGGGGCATGGGAAGGGCTCCAATCTTCAGCCTAGCGGCTGAAGATTGGAGATAGGTAACGCTTTCCTTATCTCGTGAACCGCAGGTTCACGAGCGTTCCGCGGGCTCGGTGCGTTCGACCCGAATCTGCACGACCCGCGTCCCCTCCATGCGCAGCACGGTGAGGCGGGCGCCTTCCACCTCGACGGACTCCTGGGCCTTGGGGATCCGCCCCAGGCGGGCCATGACCAGGCCAGCGACGGTGTCGAAGCCGTCCCGTTCCCACTCGACGCCCAGGATCCCCGTCACATCCTCCACATGGGTCTGGCCCGAGACCAGCCAGATGCCGGGCGCCTGCTCCACCAGGCCGGCGGGGGCCTCGTGCTCGTCCTGGATCTCGCCAAAGACCTCCTCCAGCAGGTCCTCCAGGGTCACCAGCCCAGAGACGCCGCCGAACTCATCAACCACCAGGGCCAGCTGGGTGCGGGCCCGCTGCAGGTCCCGCAGCAGGTCGGCCACGGGCTTGCTCTCGGGCACGAAGTGGGGGGGCTTCATGAGGGAGCCCAAGGGCGGCTTGGCGCCGTCCGGCAGCTGCATCAGGTCCTTGACCAGCAGCACTCCGCGCACCTGGTCGATGGTGCCCTCGTAGACCGGCAGGCGGGAGTGGCGGCTGGTGGTGAAGGCGGCCCAGGCCTCCAGGACCGTGGCCTCCAGGGGCAGGGCGATGATGCGGGTGCGGGGCGTCATAACCTCGCGCACCACGGTGTCGCCGAAGCTGACCACGTTGCGGATGAGTTCCCGGTCCTCGGCCTCGAGGATGCCCTCGGCCTCGCCCTCTTCCAGCAGCGCGGTGACAGCCTCGTCGGTGGGTTCCTCCTCCTCGACATCGCGGGCCTTGTCCTCGGCCTGCTGTCGCGCGATGCGCCGCGCCACCGGGTCCACCAGCAGGGCCAGGGCCGCCATGGCCGGGGCGAAGAGGGGGAACAGGCGCTGCAGCCAGAGGCTTGGGTCCCGGGCGGCGAGCATGGCCGGGAGCAGCAGGTCCAGCAGCCAGAGGGAGGCCAGCAGGAGCACCGCGAAGGTCCAGCCCCCGCCGGGGAAGGTCCTGGCCAGGGGCCAGGCCAGGGCGGCCAGGGCCAGCAGGAGGGCCTGATTCCAGAGCCGGAGGGCCATGCCCATGGACCGGGGATGGGCCAGCAGGGCCGCCAGCCGAGGGTCCAGGATGGCTTCTTCCTCCAGCAGCCGACGCCTCTGGAGCGAGGGCAGGGTATGGAAGGCCGTCAGCAGGATGGCCATGGCGCATCGATAGAGCAGCACCGCCAGAACGGCGAAGAGGAGCCAGGTGGGGGTGGGACTTATTGCGGGATCAGCCATGATCCGATCAATGTTACCGCGAATCCCTTCGGGACTGGATGAGGCGGGTGACTTCAGCGCGGGCCTCGGGACTGAGCTGCACCTTGCGGAGCTCGGCTTCGCGGAAATACTCCTCCGGATTCCGGCACAGGCCATCCGGCGTGGCGGGCAGTCCCTTGCGGGCCCGGGCGGCGTTCAGGAAGACGTAGGGCTCCTTGGCCAGCTCGGGGCTGCGCAGGAAGTGGCGGAAGGTATACCAGCCCCCGATGCAGAACCAGACGGCCATGACGCTCACGGCGTAGCGCTGGAGGCGTCGCATGAGAATGGGCGTCTCGCGCACATTGCGCCAGGCGTGGCAGGCCCAGAGGTTGATGGCGATGAGGGCCGCCGCCAGCAGCAGGGTGCCGGTCCAGCCCAGGGTGCCCCAGTCCCAGCCCGTGAGGCCCACGAAGAACGGGGTCAGCATCAGGCCGAAGATCATGTTGAGGTGCAGCATGTAGAGCAGCAGGCTCTCGTGGCTGGCGGCCACCACCAGGTTGGGACCGGGCCACCGGGGCCG
>Ga0194052_1001968_pt1 | contig 11485 bp, 10 predicted proteins | sample SepL226m_MetaG_FD_160117 | JGI IMG/M metagenome (GOLD analysis project Ga0194052, IMG submission 160117) | Anoxic zone freshwater microbial communities from boreal shield lake in IISD Experimental Lakes Area, Ontario, Canada - Sep2016-L227-6m | ecosystem: Environmental > Aquatic > Freshwater >... | reverse complement strand
AGGATTTGGTGGTCATGGAGAATTGGTTACGGAACTAGGCGCCTTACTGCCCGCTACAAAAAGAGCGCTCGCGAGTAACTTACCGGCCTGTATTAATCTAATGATTCCGAGCTTAGCAGCGCCGAAGATGCAAAGATAAGCAATGCCATAAATAGGTTAATATTTACTATGAACATAATAATTCTGTGCCGAAAATTATTTCTACTTCTTTGCCTCATGTCAGCATTTTCTACGCATGCCCAAATTGGTACAGCTTGGACGCCTGGAAGCTGTCAATGCCCTAACGGGTTTATTTTTGCGCAAGCTACAGCGCCCAATTGCACTCAGACATTTAATTATGAGGGTTGCATTAACCCGAACGTTGGTGCGAATGGTACTTGTTTCGAGTGTGGGCAAGGCGGTACTCGTGCGCTCAATACCTATGGCTGTATGGGTGGCCTACAAAACCAAGAATGGCGGCCCGCATTGAATGCTGGTGCCGTCGATTGCGCCGCCCAAAACTAAGTCTTCCTAACTAGCAGGCGCACCATCGCGCAAGATTTCATAATGCAAATGGGGGCCAGTCGAGCGCCCAGTCGAGCCAACCTTAGCTAAGGGTTGGGATTTTTTTACCTTTTGCCCTACTTGCACCATCAACTCTTGAGCATGGGCATAGCGGGTTACTGCACCATTGCGATGCTGCACATCAACTAAATTACCGTACTCACCACTCCACCCTGCTTTAATCACAATCCCATCGGCCGTTGCCAAAATGGGCGTTCCATATGCAGCCGGAAAGTCGGTACCATCATGCCAAGCAATTTGCCGAGTAAAGGGATCAATGCGATAGCCGAGTCCACTCGATGGCGCAACCTCAAAGGGTAAGGGTGAACCAGTGGGGACCCCACTCATCGAAACTTGGGTTTCAGCAAAAGCCCGCTGTAAAGTCAATACTTGAGTTTGTAAACTAATGGAGTCTTGCAAGGTCCGATCAAGGCGAACACCATAAGTCTCATCAGGCGAAAAAATCTCGCGTGATATTTTCAATGGGCCACCTAGGGCAAGCGGCGTATCTCCAAAATCCTCATTCGATAAAGAGCCTGAAAAGACATCCTTTTGACTAACTTTAGGTAAGCTATTTAATTGCAATAATTGATTTCTGAGGGAATCTAATTGTCCCAGACTTTGCTGGGCCTGCACTAAACGCGCCTGTAACTCGTGCAGCTTATATTCATAATCAGCCTCGGCCAAAGTGACAATTTTTTTCTCTTGTAGCTCTGCTTGATCTAAAGTCAATAAAGTATCTCGGGTTGAATTAACGGTAGCAGAAACTAGCCAGTTCACCGCCACTAAAGCAAAGATGACCACCATTGCGCCAAGCAAAAGATGTAGTTTTGATAAATGAAATTCTTTAACGCGACTGGTTGGACTAGTAATAATTAAAATTTGCATGATTACCTCATTAAAAAATTAATGAATTCCAGAATTCATTTCCAAAATTGGTTGCATTACTGCCATTACAATTCCTAAGACCATAAGCCCCATAAACAAAATTAAGATGGGCTCTAATAAACTAGTAAAAATTTTTGTTTTTTGTTCAGCCTCTAGTTCTGCATTTTCAGCGCCATATTTCAGCATCTCTGCAAGCTGACCAGAGGCCTCTCCAGAACGAATTAAATGGATCAAAATGGGCGAGAAAACGCCTTGACTTCCCAATGATCGAGACAAGCTAGAGCCTTCTCGTAAGCGTGCTTCGGTAGAGTCAATTGCCTCCTTTAAAACTTCATTACCCAAAGTACTTCGAGCACTATGTAAGGCAGTTAAGATCGGTACATTGGCTGCTACTAGCATTGCCATCGTATTGGCAAAACGGGCAGTTTCAAAGCCCAATAATAAGGGGCCCAAAAAAGGTAAATTGAGGATAAAGCGATCAAAGCGTAGTCGAATTTCGATTTGCTTTAAAGCCCGGCGACCAAAATAAATTCCAGCGGCAATAACTAAAGCTAATAGCCATCCCCAATCAACTAAAAAATTAGATAAGCCCAAAATAAAACGTGTCATAAAAGGTAAGGTTTGTTTGGTACTTTGAAAAACGCGAGCAATTTGCGGTACTACATAGGTCATTAAAAATAGAATGACCATAAACGAAACCGCAGTTAACATGGCAGGGTAAGCTAAAGCGCCTAAGGCTTTTTGTTTTAATGCTTGCCGCTTTTCTAAAAATTCAGCTAACTGGGTCAACACTTGCCCCATCCGCCCTGATTGTTCGGCAGCGCCTACAACCCCTTGATATAAAGGATCAAAGGTTTGTGGTTGAGTAGCAACTGCACGGGATAAAGATAAACCAGCGCGTAATTCAGCCACCACCGACTGTAAAACATTTTTAATATGCGGTTTTGAACTCTCATCCGATAAAACGCTGAGCGCTTCATCAATCTGCACACCAGAACGCACTAGCAAAGCAAATTGCTTAGTCAGTACTGATAGTTCATTTCGACTCAGCGGCTTATCTTCGGAAAATAAACGTTGCCAAAATTGTTGCTTGGTCCACTGATTCTCAAGCTCGATCCTCACGGGTACGAGTTGCTTGGCCATTAATTGCTGCCGAATAGCACGCTCATTTTCGCCATCGACGCTACCACGCTCACTCTTGCCGCCATAGGTTAAAGCTTCAAATCGGTAGCGAGGCATAGCTTAGTTACCCGAGAGTGGAATTAGTCAATTTCAACTGCGCCAGTCACGCGCAACATTTCTTCAACAGTCGATTGACCAGAATCAATCCAGCGTTGGCAGTCTTCCGCTAAATTACGCATACCATTTGCAGTCGCTTGCTTGCGGATGTCGCTTTCAGCGGCGCGATTGTGAATAAGCTCACGAATCGTCTCGTTTGTAGCCATTAACTCATAAATACCAGCTCTACCGCTGTAGCCTGATTCACCACAGGCTGCGCAACCCTTACCACCACAGGCCTTGCAAGTAAGGCGAATTAAGCGCTGCCCTAACACTCCTAAAAGTGTTGAAGAAAGTAAAAATGGTTCAATTCCCATATCAATTAAACGCGTTACTGCCGAAGGGGCATCATTGGTATGTAAGGTCGCGAGCACTAAGTGCCCAGTAAGAGAGGCTTGTACCGCAATTTGTGCGGTCTCTAAATCGCGAATTTCGCCAATCATGACGATATCAGGGTCTTGACGCAAAATGGCGCGTAAGGCGCGCGCAAAATTCATGTCGATACGCGCATTCACTTGGGTTTGACCGATACCATCCAAGTTATATTCAATTGGATCTTCAACTGTCATGATGTTATTAGTTTTATTTCGCAAGCGTAATAAGGCACCATAAATCGTGGTAGTTTTGCCACTACCCGTTGGACCAGTAACTAACACAATACCGTGCGGACGATGAATTAATTGATCAAAATTAGTAAAGGTATCGTCCGCCATTCCCAGCGCCTTGAGATCAAGCCGATCATAATTTTTCTCTAACAAACGCATCACGACGCGCTCGCCATGGGATGTGGGCAATGTAGATACCCGAATGTCAATGGCCTTACCACCTACCCGTAATGAAATGCGACCATCTTGCGGCATCCGTTTTTCTGCAATATCTAGAGAGGCCATAATTTTAATGCGCGACACTAAGGCGGCATGTAGATCGCGGCGCATATCTACCACATCGCGTAAATTACCATCAACCCGAAAACGGACAACTGATTTACGCTCAAATGCTTCTAAATGAATATCAGAGGCGCCATTACGGCTAGCTTGTTTTAATAAACTATTGATCATCCGAATCACTGGAGCATCATCATTCATTTCCAAGAGATCCTCTGAAATGGGAATCTCTTGTAATAAACGGGATAAATCAATCGTTTCTTCAACCTCATCGACCACTTGCGAAGCATCTAAATCGCCTTGTGAATAAGCTGCATTCACTGCTTGCATCACCTCATCACTCGATTTCTCTACTCTCTTTACCGGGCCAACTAGACGACAAATTTCTTGGAGTACGGTTAAATCAGTCGTGGGGCTATGAATGATAATCAGATCATCATCTTGGCCGCCACCCCCAAATTGCTGGCCTTCAGTTACAGGCGCTTTCATTAACAGCACCTGATTATCCCGCGCGTACACAAAAGGAATGCGTAGCATTATTTATTCGCTGGTGAGGGCGCAGGGGCTACTGAAGCTGGAGCAAGTAAAGGAGCAGCTGGAGGTCTAATCGCTGGGCTAGTATTAATCGTACTAGAAGGAAGTGGTGGTGGCATCAACGGTACTTCAGCATCCTTCAAGTTCGGCATATTTTTCTCTGTCGGCAATAACATCGGTAATTGCTTAAATTGATTTTCCTGCTTCTGCATTGCGTTGATGCGATTATTGGTTATTTCATCATTTTGATTTTTATCCCGCAACACATAGGGACGAATAAAGACTAATAAATTCCTCTTTACCCGCTGCTTATTGTCATAACGGAATAAATTACCAATAATTGGAATGCTACTAAGAAAAGGAATTCCACTCATGCCATCAGAGTATTCATCTGAAATTAAACCCCCCAACACAATCATTTGACCATCATCAACCAATACATTAGATTCAATATTGCGTTTATTTAACACAATTCCGGAAACACTCTGACCCGCTACTGAGGACACCTCTTGAAAGATTTGCATTCTGACAATGCCATTGTCTGAAATTTGTGGTCGCACACGCAACGTTATCCCTACGTCTTGCCGCACAATTGTTTGAAACGGCGTAACTGTAGAAGTTGTCCCAGTTTGTGCATAAGAACCCGTTAAGATTGGTACGTTTTGACCGACAATAATCCGCGCCTCTTCGTTATCTAAGGTTATTAAATTAGGTGTCGAAAGAATATTGGTACCAGAAGCAGTTTGCAATGCCCGAACCAACGCACTCATGCCATACACCCCGTTGAACTGCGTCAACAAACCTAAATTTAAGCCGGGTGCCGGCGGAACTGGAATACCTGTAGATGGTGCGCCAGGATTTAAAATTCGACTGGTATCTTGCCCCAAGCCCAAAATATTAGCCCCTGGGCCTTGGTTTGGAACGTTATAGTTAGTCCCGCCAAAACCGACGTTTTGATTACCCGAGCCCAATAAAAAATTCCACTGAATACCCAACTCTGCCGCAGTCTCATTGCTTACTTCAACAATAAGCGATTCAATATAAACTTGGGTACGCCGACGATCTAACTCTTCGATGACTTGCCGCAAATTACGATAGAGCGGTTCGTTAGCCGTAATAATGAGTGAATTGGTTGCCGGCTCAGCTTGAATAAAACCACCAACATTGGGTGTACTAGAACTAACTAAGGCTGAAGTAGCCAAGCTCGTGCCAGAACCAGCGGCTGCTGCAGGATTAGCGGCAGCATTTTGCTGCGGGTTGGCAGCCGCAGGATTGGCAGCCGCATTGCCGCCTGCTACTTGAGCTGATAAAGCAGCATCTGCTGCCACTAAAGCGCGCAAGGTAATTGCCAATTTACCGGCCTCTGCATTTTTCAGTGGCACTACCCAAATATTACCGTTTTTATTACCGGGAATATCCAGACGTGCCACTAATATACGGACTTGTCTTACGCGCTCTGCGCTCGAGCTACGCACTAGAATTGAATTACTGCGGGGCTCGGCCAAAATAACCGTTTTTAATGCAGGATCGGCGGTGCCTGCTGCGCCTGTATCAAGAACCTTACTTAAGATCGCTGCGATATCGCTGGCAAAAGCGTACTGCAATTTAATTGTCTGCACATCGGTTGAAGTAGGCGCATCAATGGAATCAATTAATGCTGCAATCCGCTGAATATTACTCGCGTAATCAGTTACAACAATAGTGTTATTGCCTGGATAAGCATTAATTGTATTATTTGGTGAAACTAAGGGACGCAATACGGGTAATAAATTATTGGCTGATTCATAGTTCAACTTAAAAACCCGCGTAATGATTTGATCACCCTCTTGCTTGGTCTTTCCCGTTGAAACCGAAGTGCTTACTAATTTTGCATCAGCTTGGGTAACAACCCGATACACTCCGTTAACTTCGACTAAAGCAAAACCTGCAGTACGTAGCGCAGTAGAAAAAGAATCTAAGGCCTTGGCTTTGCTGACTGGCTTATTACTAATGAGATTAATCGTCCCCTTAACTTGCGGGTCAACTAAAATGGTCTGACCAGTAGCCTTAGCGACAACACTTGCAACTGAGTCGATGTCAGCGTTCATGAAAGATAAAGTGACGGTACCAACTTCACTATTAGTAGCTACGCTAGGGGTCGTTTGCGCCATCACCATCGCTGGCGCCAAAACAAAATCACCCATTAAGCAACACAATAGAAATTGTAAGCAGGCTTTACGCAAACTATTACGCGAAAAAAATGTATGGCGTGCCCCACTACTCGCGCCCTTGAGGGTCAGCTGAGTTTGTTTCGCTAACTGAATTTGCTGGGTTAATTTCCTAAACTGCATCCGTCTTCTATTCCGCTATTCATCGCCATTTAATATTGCATGCGGTAAATGTCACCGTCTTTTTTGCCTAATAACGACAATAATCCAATCAACGATTCTTCAGCCTCAGCTGAGGCTGAAGCAGCGCCAAAAAAATGTAAGCCTGAACTCGTTCCAGCCCCTACACTGCCTTTACCGTTTAATAACAAAGGCCCCACTGTAGTGGTGAGGTTAAATACTGTACCAGTTTGTGCCAAATTAACCTGCATTTCATAGCTACCTAAGGGTTTTACCGGACTAATTGGGCTACTTAGGCTGCTCATCATAATGCGAATTGCTCCCCCTGTCTCCTGGCCTATTTTAAGCTCTGTCCAGCGAGCAGATAACTGCCCGCGGGGCCGAAGCGTACTCCATGGATTGCCTAAACCCTCTAAGATCGTGGCGGGCAAGCTGATTTCACCACTAGCAATGACTGCCTGCCCTAATTTCAAACGGATTTGTAGTGGTTGATCGAGCGCCGAAAAGCCGAGGGCTAAACCACATTCCCCTTTTAATAGACTGCACTGAGTGGTCCAATGGAAGCGCTCAGTTAAGGCGCTTGCTTCGCGGCAGCCGCCGCCGACTAAATTTGGTTCTGCAAATCCCAGCGCTGCACTCCCTTGCCAAATTGTGCCGATCGGTTGGTGCAAGGTGACCCGACAGGCTGTCTGACTGCTAACTAAACTAGTAAGCCAGCTCGCTGGAAGTTGATTGACGATAACGAGCAATACGGTAGATAACAAAGCAAGCCACAACAACTTTGGCAAGTGTCGGCGCCCTGCATCAAGCCTTATTTTCATTTGGATAAAACGCCGTCAAGCAAGGAAACATTACTGGAATAACTGGAGGCGCTCGTTTGCACCAAACTTGCGCTTAAATTGACGATTGCAGTCGAAGGTGTGGCGACCAGCTCGATTCTTTCTGGATATAAGCGCCAACCTATGCGTAACTCTTCTAGCACATCGACTATCACTGCAAACATCACATCGCTAGCCTGCAATTCAATCCGCGGCGGATTTTCTACGCCCAAGCGTAGAACGCTAGGCTTTAGCCCTCGCACTATTAATACATTACGAATTTTTTGTAACTCAGCCTCATCTACTAAAACGACTGTATCGAGTTGCAAAGGTTTGCCTTTAGAGAGCTTAATTAAATTTTCTAATTGGGCCCACTGCGCAGGGCGTAAAGACATCTGCCCTTCCAAGCGTTGGACATAAGGCGCAGCCCAAAATTGCATGAAAGCCCAAAGAACGCCAAAAATACATATCGTCACCAATATTTTTTGTTTCCCACGTGCCAAATGCATCACGCTAGCAAAATCGAGTGTGCCACCCTCATGCGTGGCTTTAGTCTGTCTTAATGTAGTAAGCGCTGCCTGCATAGATCCAGCCCATTGATTTAAGGTAGTCCTGATCTTTTTCAACTGGTCTTTGAATGTGAAAGGGGTCATCAATTTGACTCCTTGATGCTGTTACCTAATCCTGCATAAGGCTCTAAACGAAAGCGATCATTACCTAATTCACTCACCATCATTCCCAATAATTGCGCTTTGCCAATGATCTCACTAGCACTTATAGGGCTTGCACTAGGCTTAAATTCAAAGTCGATGTGAAAGCCATCGTAAGTAATTTTTTGCAATGTCTCTTTCCCTAGGGCAACTTTTAATTGCTGTAATTTTGCTGCCATTGGCAAAAAATCAGCGTCGGTACTTAATCCTTTTCTGCGCTCCTCTTGCGTTAACTGTTTAACTAACGTGGTGACTACAGAGTCTGTCGTTTTATTTTGTGCTAGCAGTGCAACTGAAGTTGGAGATAGAAATTGAGTGGCAGTCATTTCCAAATTTCGCCCCCAACGCCAATAATCAACGGCAAGCCAAGCAGCATTCAAACTAAAGCCAATGAAAATACTACTGATGGCATAAACTGCCCAACGTGAAGGCGTTAACCATAGATCACGATCAGTCCAAGATTGATAGACGTGAGAGAGGCCACTTAATCCCTTGGTTTGTGCTGCTTGCCAACGCGCATTTAATTTCAAGGGAGTTTTACGCGTGTTAGGTGCTGCTAGCATTAAATTGAGACTCGCTGCCGCTATATCGGTGCGGCGACTAAAGGCAATTGCACTGGGCGCTAACCAATCCCAAGACCATTCAACCGGCGTAACTGAGCCCATCGTACTGGGTAAATTTGCGCTCGACAATTGATCGTCTACCACCTGTTCAACCCAGGCTAACCCAACTTGCTCACTTTTACGCCAAGTAAAAATTATTTCATTGTCATTATTTTTGTAAGCCAGGCTGGGAATAGTAATTTCTTGTGCTGCATTGACTAATGAAGAGTCACCCTCTTTGATATAAGACAAGACTAAGCAATCGGGAATAAAACGCATCCGCGGTGCAAGTAAGGTAGCAAGTTGTTGGTTAAGCCAATAAAACCAAGCCCGATCAATAATGGCCAAGGTTCTTTGTGAGCCAATTTGGCCGGGTAGCGGCGGTAAGGCATGGACAAGGACTCCATCAGTTCCTGCTAATAAGTATTCCTCAACTAAACTAGGCAATACTTGTTGTAATTTTTTCGCTTTCACTAAAGGAACTTTAGTTTCTATTAAACGCACATCGAGCGTAGGAATTAATACCAACACTTCATCAGCGTAGGGCATCGATTCCGGACTGCCCACGCCATGTTGTCCCGCTGCAGAATCTTCAGCGGTTTCTTGCGCCGGGTTTTCACATAGATACCAAGCAAATTGATCAGCGCGAGAACTTTCAGCCACCTTGCTAGTCGTACTAGCAAATGGTTTTGAAGGGCAATGAATAATTAATAAACTCATTCCGGCAATATCCTGACTGCTTTATTCCACATCACTTGGGTAAAGGTTCCACTAGGTAATGGCGTTGGGGAACGCTGAATTAAGGCTGAGTTCACAAATATACCGCTTCCAAGACGAATTTCTGATCTAGCTAGCCAAAACTGGGACTTTACATTGACTAAGGACCCGTCAACAGTCACGCTAGAACCAGCACCAGCTCGGGTTAAAAGAGTGGCAATTTCATCCAAGGCCTTCACCGGTGCGCCCGTACGGTACTGGACGATATTATTTGCTGCACTGCGAGATAAGCCTGCAAAAGCAGCCATTAATACCTCAGCAGTGGCCGTATTGACGTTAACAGCAGTATTAATCGGTAAAACTGCCGCATGAGGGCGTAGTTTTTCAATCAAGGCGGGAGTGTAGCCAGGCAAATTAGCTAGCCCATCAAGATCAACCAAAGGAATTTGATTCTGTAGAACAGTTTGGGCAGTTTGCTGGGCTAAATTAGCATCGAGTCCTAAGGCACTTAATAGTCGCCCATAAGCTGCTACACCACCCGCATTAATCCCTTGAAATTGGTTAGTCCATAAATTCGTTAAATTGAATAATCCCTGTGCATCAGTCAGTCTGCCTTGTACGGTAACGCTTTGCAATTCATCCGGAATATCCGCATTTTTCAAAAAATCCCCAACCTTACTATCAGCCAATGGTAGTGCCCAAGCTTCCCCTAGGTGATCGTATTGACTCGTTCGACCATCTTGTGCCAAGACTAATCTAGCGAAATCAACAATGCCGTGCTGTAACCAAATGACCTGCGCGCGATCACGCAGATTTTCTAAGGTACGAACCTGTAATTGTTGGCGCCACATTAAACCCGCCATTAACACGACTGAAACACCAACCACAATTAGCGCAGTAATCGTCGCCGAACCAGATTCCAATCGTGCGCACGAATGCGTAACTAAATTAGACTTAGGCTTTAAGCGCTGCATTTTATAAACTCGTTCCCGCTAAACAAGAACGCGTAATCGGAAAGGGAATATTTTTCAGCCCCCAGCGCATAGTAATGCCATTTAATAATGCGTTTTTTTCTCCTTGACCAGTTTGCGTTGCTGGGGTTGCTGGCGTGCTAGAGGTACTTTGTGATCCAGGAGAAGTTGGCGATGCTGATGAAGCGGGTGCAGTTGAAGTACCTTGATTTTCCTGAGTAGCTTTAGGATCACTAGTAAAAACCTGTATTTGCTGACTAATGACTTCTGGCATCTCGAGACTGACTTTCATTTCAGTAGAAAGTAAATCCGGGTCACTTAAAATTGCTTGCCAAAGGCTCAGTGCATCTGCCCTGCCCTTAAGAGGCCGACTAGTCCAGCGCTGTAAACCCGCAGGGGTCATCCCAAAACCGACGATCATCCACGCATCTACTTCATCGAGTCGATAGCGACGTACCCACCAGATATTTTTCGCGCCTGCAGAATACGGTGTAACACCTAATTCTGGATTTGAGAGCATCTCTTGGCAATCACGCTCAAATTGGCGAACCAACTGGATGTAGCTGGCATCTTGGGTCGAGCGACGATCAATAGTCTCGCGTCCCCGAATCATCGCGTCCATTCCCCGCCAGGCCATTAAGCCAACTACGGCCATAATAATTAACGCCACTAAGACCTCAACTAAAGTAAAGCCGGCGTCAATGCGACGCGTACTCATAAGACACCACCAGTGGGATTAGGCACTACGGTAACCAGCCAAGCTAAACGTGGACCATTTGGTTCGGTATTACTGCCTTGACTGGCTAAGTAAACTGTAACTTCCACACGCCGAAATGCGGGATTCGGAGTTGCCAACACTTTTCGCTGGCACACTAAGACTATCGATAATTGTGGACAACTAAATGAGCTAGTTCCTAATTCAGGCCAAATCTTTTTTATCCGAATTTCGGTTAGGGCATCGTCAGCGCTCCACAGTGCCATGGTTCGCTGCGAGAGTGCTAACTGTGTATCTGCGCTATATGCTACTGCACGCAAAGCAGCAATTAAAGCCACACTTAAAATAATTAAACCCACCAGCACTTCTACCAAGACAAAACCATGATGACTATGCGTTCGTTGAAAGCTCATGGTGACACCCAACTAAAACGCCCATTGCTTGCGCGCACTAAAGTTGCAAAACGCTTATCTTGTTGAATTGGAATCCGTATCGTCG
>Ga0194052_1001966_pt1 | contig 11496 bp, 8 predicted proteins | sample SepL226m_MetaG_FD_160117 | JGI IMG/M metagenome (GOLD analysis project Ga0194052, IMG submission 160117) | Anoxic zone freshwater microbial communities from boreal shield lake in IISD Experimental Lakes Area, Ontario, Canada - Sep2016-L227-6m | ecosystem: Environmental > Aquatic > Freshwater >... | reverse complement strand
TGGGCCTGGGCGTTTCGTGGGTGTGGATGGGGCTCGAGGGGAAGACGAGCCGGTATCAGAAGCTGGCGGGAGCCGACACGCACGAACTCGTGCGCGAACTCCAGTCGCACGGGATCAGCATCCTGGGTTCCACCATCATCGGGCTGGAGGAACACACGCCGGAGAATATCACGGCGGCGATCGAGCACGCGGTCTCGCACGACACCGAATTCCACCAGTTCATGCTCTACACACCGGTTCCCGGCACTCCGCTTTTCGAGGAACACCGCGCGAACGGAACGCTCCTGGACCCCGAATGTGAAGACCTGGCCGATTCGCACGGCCAGCTCCGGTTTGCACACAAGCACGCGCACATTCCGGCCGGCATGGAGACGGAGATTCAACTGCAGGCCTTCCGACGGGACTTCGAGGTCAACGGCCCGAGCCTGATGCGCATGGCCCGCACAACGCTCCGGGGGTGGAAAAAATATGGCAAACAGCACAGCGACCCGCGGATCCGCAGCCGTTTCCGCCGGGAAGCCACTCCCCTGCGCCTGCAATACCCGGCCGTCCTCTGGGCGACACGGCACTGGTATGGAAAGGATCCGGTCATGCGCCGGAAGGCGGACGCGCTTTTGCGCGAGCTGATCAAGGAATTCGGGCTTCCCGCGAAGATCGCCGCAAGCATCGGGGGACGCATCGTCTTTCGAAGCCTTCGCGCCGAGGCTGCCAAACCTCCGGCGGAGAGCATGGATCCTCCGACGTTTTACGAGCGGACCGCCGCCCGCCCCGCCTGAATTCAGACGCCGCGCAGGATCCCGTCGCACTTCCGGCAATAAGCAACCGGATCGTCCGCCTGCAAAATCCCGGAAACGATCACCGCCCGCGCGGCCCCGGCGGCGAGAACCTCGCCGAGGTTTTCCAGCTTGATGCCGCCGATGCAAAAAACGGGGAGCGCAACCCGCCGATGAACCTCCGCGATTCCGCCAAGCCCGACCGGTTGGTAATCCGGTTTCGTTGGGGTCGAAAAAATCGGCCCGAACCCGATGTAGTCGGCCCCGGAGTCGCGGGCTGCCAGTGCCTGTCCCAAACTATGGGTGGAGAGTCCGATGAGGGAGCCGGCTCCCACCATGCGACGGACCTCGGCGACCGACATGTCATCCTGCCCGACATGCACGCCGTCCGCTCCGGTTTCCCCGACCAGTCCCGGATGGTCGTTGAGGAGGAATGGCACTCCGGATTCGCGGCAGATCGGAGCCAGGGCTTTTGCCGCCTCGCGGATCGTTTCCAGGCTTTGCGCCTTGGCACGGAGCTGAAGGATGTCCACGCCCCCCGCGATCATCCGGCGGGTCATGGGAAGGGCATTTTCCAGGCTCACATACCCGAGGTCGAGAATCCCGTAGAGACGGTGGCCGGAGGAAATCACCACTGGATGACAGAACTGGCGTAGGTCAGCCCTCCGCCAAACACCACGAGAAGAATGTAATCCCCGACAGTGAACCTTCCCGTCCGGTTCGCCTCGTCGAGCGCGATCGCCACGGCGGCGGCGGACGTGTTGCCGTAGCGGTCGAGGTTGATGTGGAACTTTCCCATCGGGACGTTCAGGCGGGACGCCATCGCCTCGATGATCCGGATGTTCGCCTGGTGCGGGATGATGCACTTGAGGTCATCGGTCGTGAGCCCGCTCTGTTCGAGAGCCTTCTGGGCGGCGCGCATCATCGAGTTCACCGCCTGCTTGAAGGTTTCGCGGCCGTTCATGTGGAGGGTGTTGAGTTTCTGGTCGACATTCTCTTTGGTGATGGGAATCGCGCATCCGCCGCCCGGCATGTGCAGGATCTCCCCGAAATTTCCGTCGCTTCCCATGTAAGTGGTGATGATCCCGTGTGCGCCCTCGCGGTTCCTGAGCACGGCCGCCCCGGCTCCGTCCCCGAAGAGCACGCAAGTGTTCCGGTCCTGCCAGTTGACGATCGAACTCAGCTTGTCGGCGCCGATGACCAGAACTGTGCTGTAAGTGTGGTTGGAGATGAACTGCTGGGCGATCTCCACCGAGTAGAGGAATCCCGAGCAGGCCGCGTTCACGTCGAAACAGGCCGCGTTCTTTGCTCCGATCAGCCTCTGCACATGACAGGAAGTGGACGGGAAAAACGTGTCGGGGGTGATCGTGGCCACGAGGATCAGATCAATCTCCTCGACGGCGACTCCCGCGTTCTCCATGGCGTTGCAGGCGGCCTTGGCGGCGAGGTGGCTCGTGAACTCGCCTTCCTTGGCGATCCGCCGCTCCCGGATCCCGGTGCGATCCACGATCCACTGGTCGGTGGTATCCACCCTCGCCGCGAGGTCGGCATTCGTGAGAACCCGCTCGGGGACGTAGCTTCCCGTGCCGATGATGGAGACCGTGCGGCTAGGCTGCGGCAGTTTCGGACGAGGAATTTTTTTCATGTGGTGATTGGATCGCTTCGATGATGCGTTCGTTGACGCGCTGCCCGACGGCGGCGCGGGCGACGCGAATGGCGTTGCGCAGGGCGCGGGCGGAGGAGTTCCCGTGGGCCTTGATGCAGATGCCGTTGACTCCCAGAAGCGGCGTGCCCCCGTATTCCTCCGTGCTGGTCCGGTTCTTGAGCGAGACAAACGCCCCCTTGCAAAGCATCGCGCCCAGCAGGCGGACCGGCGAACTTTTCAGCTCGGCCTTCAGCCACGACGAAAACGACTTGGCCAGCCCCTCGATGGTTTTCAATACAATGTTCCCGACATAGCCGTCGCATACGACAACCTCGACCGGTTTGCGAAAAATTCCATGCCCCTCGACATTTCCCGCAAAATGCACCGGGGCGGAGGAAAGCAGGCGGTGGCATTCCTGGGCGAACGCCGTTCCTTTGGACGCCTCGCTTCCGATGTTGAGAAGTCCCACGCGCGGATCCGGACAACCCAGCAACTCGCGGTAGTAGATTGTGCCCATCACCGCAAACCCCACCAGATGCTCCGGTGTCGGATCAAGGTTGGCCCCTCCGTCAATGAGCAGGAAAACTCCTCCCTCCGCCGGGATCAGGACCGCCAGGCCGGCACGGTCAATGCCGGGCAGCGTCCGCAGCTTGATCGTCGCCGCCGCCACAAGCGCTCCCGTGTGTCCGGCCGAAACGATGGCGTCCGCCTCCCCGGATTTCACCAGATCCACCGCGCGGCTCACCGAGGAATCTTTTTTTTTCCTCACGCTGTCGAGTCCGCTGTCCCCCATGTCCACGACCTGGGTTGTGTGGTGAAAAAAAATCCTGTCCCCGAACGCGCCGGCGGCATGGCGCGCCAACTCCGCGCGGACGATCCGCTCGTCGCCCACGAAAATGATGGAAATGTCCGGATAATCGCGAAGGGCCGCCACGGCACCCTCAACGGGGTTTTGGGGAGCGAAATCCCCCCCCATGGCATCAAGGGCAATTTTCATACGGGAACCCCCCGACATGCCGGACTACTCCGCACCGATCGTCAAAACCTGCCGCTTGTTGTAATATCCGCAGGAGGGACAGGCCGTATGCGACAGGATGCTGGCGCCGCACTGCGGGCACTTGCCCAGTTTCGGTGCGTGCCAGCGGTTGGCCGCCTTGCGCGTGCGCAGCCGCATCTTCGAGGTTTTGCGTTTGGGAACTCCCATAAATTTTTTCCGATTATTTTTTTAGCTTGTCGAGTGCGCTCCATGCCGGATCGCCCCCCACGGGTGAATCCTGACCGGCACACAAGGCGCCGACGGCAGAGCACGCTGCTCCCGCATCGCATCTCGGATGCGGAGGCAGGAGAAGATGAATATCCTCCCGGACAAACGGGGTCAAGTCTATCTGTTCGCGCCCGGTCAATTCCATCTGCATCGAAAACGGATCCGACACGATCGGGATTTCCATGTCCTCAAGGCAAACGACGCACCGCATGCGGACCCGGACCGCCACCCGCCCGGTCGCAAAAAGCCCGCCGTCGCTGACTCCCACATCCAGCGCATAGGAGAGCGGAGAAACAGCCGTCGCGCCGGCTTCCTGCAACTCCAGTGCCGCCGGATCCTCCCCGCCTTCGATGTGGAGGGTTTCCCCATGGGGGATTTGAAGAAGATGCACTTTCATGGGCTGCCTTGCTTCTCCTAGCATCTCTTTGCTCCCGGGTCAACGCCGGCCCGCAGCGCGACAAACGCCTCAGGCATCCGCTCCGGGACAATCCTCTCCCATTTCCGGGAGGGCGAAAAAAATCCCGGATGAAAATCCCGGTTGACGTGGCGCCGTGCTCCCCGATAAGTTGCCCGACTGCCCACGGCTTGGCCGTCTTATTAAAGCTCAATCAAAACCTATGGAAATCGCGTCCCGACTCACCGAACTCACCCCGTCCCTCACCCTTGCCATCGACAGCAAAGCCAAAGCCTTGAAGGCCGAAGGCGTTGACGTCTGCGGATTCGGAGCGGGAGAACCCGACATGGACACCCCCGCGCACATCAAGGCGGCGGCCATTGAGGCGCTCAAAAAGGGACACACCAAATACACCCCGAGCTCCGGGATCGCGGAGCTTCGCCAGGCGATCTCGAAAAAGTTTTCCGCCGACAACAGCCTGGAATACAAGCCGGGCCAGATCATCGTGAGCAACGGGGCGAAGCAGTCGTGTTTCAACGCGATTGCCGCCGTCGTGAATCCCGGCGACGAGGTCGTCATCCCGGCCCCGTTCTGGCTCAGCTATCCCGAGATGGTCCGCATTGTCGGGGGCGTTCCGGTCATCGTGAACACGAAGGAGGAGAACGGCTGGAAGATGACCGCCGAGGAATTTGAAAACGCGATGACCCCCTGCACGAAGATGGTCATCATCAACTCGCCCGGCAACCCGACCGGAGCGGTCTATTCGCGCGAGGAACTCCGCGCGATCTCCGAAGTGGCCGCGGAGGAAGAAATCTTCATCCTCTCGGATGAGATCTACGAGAAGCTCACTTACGACGGGGCCGCGCACGTCAGCATCGCCTCCCTCACGCCCGAGGCCTACGACCTCACGATCACGGTGAACGGGTTCAGCAAAGCCTACGCGATGACCGGGTGGCGGGTCGGCTACCTCGCGGCACCCGAGGCGATCGCGAAGGCGATTGATTCGATGCAGAGCCACATGACGTCGAACCCGTGCTCGTTCGCACAATATGGCGCCCTGGCGGCGATCACCGGCGACCAGCAGTGCGTCACCGACATGCGCGACGAATTCGATGTCCGCCGCCAGTATATGTTCGAGCGTCTGAGCGGGATCCCCGGCATCACGGCCGTCAATCCTCTCGGCGCGTTCTATGTGCTTGCGAACATCAGCTCGTTCGGACTCAAGTCGCAGAATTTCTCCGACCGGCTGCTGAGCAAGGCGAATGTCGCGATCGTTCCGGGCATTGCGTTCGGCGACGACCGCACGGTCCGCCTCAGCTACGCGACCAGCCTCGACATTATCAAGACCGGGCTCGACCGGATCGAGGAGTTCTGCAAATCCGTCTGACCCCATGTCCGTCCTCATCGTCGGTTCGATCGCGCTGGATGACATCAAAACTCCCGTTGAGGAGCATCCCGACCTCCTGGGTGGCTCGGCATCCTACAGCGCGGTGGCGGCCTCGTATTTCAGCCCGGTGAATCTCGTCGGCATCGTCGGCGAGGATTTTCCCAAGGAGCACATCGAGTTTCTGCGCGGGCGCCGGATCGATCTCGAGGGCCTCCAGATCGTTCCGGGAAAAACCTTCCGGTGGTCGGGCGAATACCTGTGGGACATGAACACCCGCGAGACGCGCTCGGTCGCGCTCAATGTCTTCGAGCACTTCTCCCCGACGCTGCCGGCAAATTACAGGTCCACGCCGTTTGTCCTGCTGGCAAACATCGCGCCCGACCTCCAGCACCATGTGCTCGATCAGGTCGCGAAGCCGCGCTTTGTCATCGCCGACACGATGGACCTCTGGATCAACATCGCGAAGGGCTCGCTGATCCGGCTCCTCGGCCGCGTGGACATGCTCATCCTCAACGACAGCGAGGCCCGGCAGCTCACGAACGAGACAAACCTCGTCAAGGCGGCGAAGGCGATCCTCGCGCTCGGCCCGAAGTATGTCGCCATCAAAAAAGGCGAGCACGGGTGCCTTCTCTTCGGTGCCCAGGGCGAGTTCTTCAGTTGTCCGGCCTATCCGCTCGAGGACATCCATGACCCGACCGGTGCGGGCGACACGTTCGCCGGCGGCCTGGCGGGAGTGCTCGCCCGCGAGAGCGATGACGGGCCGGTGGGCTTCGAGGCGCTCCGCCGCGCGGTCGTCTTCGGGACCGTCCTGGCCAGCTACAATGTCGAGGCATTCAGTCTCGAACGCCTGAAAACCGTGGATGCCGCCCAGATCGGGGACCGCATCCGCCTTCTCCAGCGCATGAGCCGGTTCGAGGCGGTCTGAACATCACCATGCGCTCCGCCAAACCAGGGGGTACGGGCGTCCCGCCCGTGGATAGCGAGACCTCCCCAAGTGAAGCCAGGAGCGCACGCTTCCAGCGTGCTGAAGCCGGCATCCTGCCGGCGAATCCCAGAGGCGCTCCGCAGGATGCGGAACGCGGCACGCCAGATGCGTGCGCTCCCGCCGAAAACCCTCATCGCATCCGATGCGAATAGCCCGCTACTTCATCTACGGGCTCCCGGTCCTCATCCTGGCCCTGATCGCGGCCGGCTTCCTCAACTCCGCGTTTCTCGCGACTTCAAAAAAGAACGAGATGTCGCTCGGGATGCGCGGCGAGCCCTCGACGCTGAATCCCATCCAGCAGGCCGACAGCGCGGCTTCGCAGGTCTTTTCGACCATGTTCAACGGGCTTCTCAAGTATGATGAGAACCTCGAGATTGTCGGCGACCTCGCGAAATCGTGGATGCTGAGCCAGACGACAACCATCGTTTTCAAAGACTCCGCTTCTTCGGCCGCGGCCCTGCGACTCGTCCAATCGTGGCGCGCGGAGTGGGAGGGGTGGAAGCTCGAAGCCGCGCGGCTCGACGGGAACTTCCTCCTCCTCCTTTTCACCGAACCCGGGCTCGCCACATCGCGGGAAATTTTCGGGCGGCTTCCGAACGACTCCCTCCAGCCGATTGTCACGCTGCGGGTGCGGGTGAAAGAAAATGCCCGTGCGGTTCTCGGAGAATTTCGCCGGGCGCATCCCGCCGCGAGGATCCTCCGGGACTGGGTGGAATCCAGCGGCACTTTCGAGCTGACCGCCGCCCCGGATGTGAAGCCGCTTGTCGAGGCGTGGCTGGCCGCGAATGGAGGCGGCGAGGTCGCCGAGGCGGGCGGGGTCGCGTTCCTCGCCGAGCCGCTTGTGGTCTTCAGCCTCCGCGACCGCGTGCGCTGGCACGACGGGGCTCCGTTCACCTCGCGGGACGTCGAGTTCACCTACCGCGCGATCATGGACGATGCCTTTGCCTCTCCGCGCAAGCCGGACTTCGACCTCATCCAGAAAATCGAGACTCCGGGGCTCCGGACTGTCCGGGTGACTTACCGCAAACCGTTTTCCCCGGCACTGAACAGCTGGATGATCCCGATCCTCCCCGCCCATATTCTTGATGGCAAACCGCCCGCGTGGTGGGCGGAGAATTTCAATACCAGACCTGTCGGCACGGGACCGTTCAAGTTCGGCCAGTGGAAGACGAACGAATTCATCCGGGTGGTGCGGAACCCGGATTATTTCCAGGCGCCCGGTCCCTGGCTCGACGGGATCGTATTCCGTTTGCTTCCCGACGAGCTTTCCCTGAGGCTCGCATTCGAAACCCGGCAGGTGGATTTCTGGGAGGCGGACCCCTGGGCGGTTGCCACCTTCGAGAAGGATCGTCGCTTCGATGTGTTTTCTTCCCCGGCCAGCCTCTACCATTACATCGGCTGGAATCTCAAACGCCCGCTTTTCCAGGATGAGAGAGTCCGCCGTGCGCTGGCCCACGCGGTGGATATCCCCGCCATGGTGAAATACATCCTCTACGGACATGGCATCCAGAGCACCGGGATCTTCACCCCCCAGATGTGGTTTTTCAACCCGAAGGTCACCCCGTTCACCTATGATCCCGACAAGGCGCGCGCACTTCTGGATGAGGCCGGATGGAGGCCGGGGCCGGATGGGATACGGGTCAGGGATGGGCGGAGATTTTCCTTCACCCTCATGACCAACAATGGCAGGGAAATCCGCCGCGATATCGCCACCCTCGCGCAGGATGATTTCAAAAAGGTCGGCATCGAAGTGAAGGTCGAGCTCTACGAATGGGCGGTCTTTTTGAAGAACCACGTCAACAAGGGAGACTTCGACGCGATCGTGCTCGGTTGGTCGCTCGGCGCGGATTACGACCAGTTCCAGATCTGGCATTCCTCGCAGACAAACCCGGAGCAGCTGAACGTCGTCGGCTACAAAAATCCCGAGGTGGACCAGCTCCTCGAATCGCTCCGGCAGGAATACAACCGCGAGAAAATCATCGGCATGGCCGGCCGGATGCAAAGCATCATCTACCGCGACCAGCCGTATCTCTTCCTCTTCGTCCCACAGGACACTTCCGTGATGTGGAAAAATTCCTACCGGATCTGCCGGCCGGACGGCAAAGGCGGCTGGATCGAATCGCCGGTCGTGATGACGAAAGCCGGCTGGAGCTATTGGTCGGACTGGTTCTATCGCCCGGAATTCCAAGGCCGCCTGCCGGGAAAAATCAAATAACCGGCACCCTGCGGCGCTCCGGGAGAGCCGGAATTCTATGGAGAAGCCGGCTGAGTTCGGACTCGCTTCCCGGAAGCTTCCCTGATAATGAATGCCACAAGATGCCTGATCCTCTCCTCGGTGAATTGATGCGATATTCCGTCCCATCGTGAAATCGTTATAGGCCATGTCCCGGCAGCGTAGAAACACAGCGCCAGTGGATCCGGACCAACTCGGCCTCAACCTGCGCGGGGAAGGTTTTGAAGGCCGCCTGGAAGCGCGTGGCGTTTTCTCCACGGCATATCTTGCGCGCCACCTCCGCAATGCACCTGATTTTGCCAGCGAGAACGACGTCGCAACGGCTTTTCGGGAGATCGCTGAAATCTGGCGGTTGCGGTTGACGGCGTTGGGGCGGCAGAACGAGGCATTCAATTGCTCTTCATTCCTCGAACCCATATTGGATCGCCTCGGCTGGATTCGTATCCCGCAGCAGTCGATGCCGAACGATTTCGCCACCCGCAAGCGCCCGGACTATTGCCTTTTTACATCGGAGTCGGATTTTACCGCAGCATCGGAGGCGGGCGCCAACACGCTTTTCCGGCTTGGCGCGACTGTGGTTGAGGCGAAGAAATACGGGCACCCTCTCGACCAGCTTTCAAACAACGAGACGCCGGGGTGGTTTCCGAGTCAACAGATTCAGGATTACCTGAACCACGCGAAGGACGCGAACGGGCGACGCTTTTTCAATTGGGCAATCCTCACCAACGGCTCGGAATGGCGGATCTACACGGATCGTTCGACTGTCGGCGCATACTTTTCGTTCCACCTCGTGCGGAGTGCTCAGTTCTGCTCCCTGGAGGAGTTTCGCGTTTTCTTCACGCTCTTTCGTGCCCGTGCGTTCGAGCGCGGCGCCGACGGCCTGTGCTTTCTTGATAGCGTCCGGGAACAATCGCTTCGCCTGCAAGCCGACCTCGAAGACAAACTGCGAAAGCGGATTTTCGGCGTGCTCGAAGACGTCGGCACCGCATTCGTGAATTGCGAGGAAAACCATCTCACAGAGACAGACTTCCCCGAGGTCTATAACAACGCGCTCATCTTTCTCTACAGGCTCCTGTTCGTCCTTTACGCCGAGAGTCGCGGCCTGCTGCCGGTGAAGTCCTATGGCCCGGGCTCGAATCGCCGCTACCTCAATGAGTTCTCGCTCGCGCGTCTCGTCGAGCGGCTGCGCGACCGCACGCTCTACGCGGACGACGCATTCACCGCTCTCTCGGAGGAATTGTCGCGGCTGTTTCATCTCATCAACGGCACGCACGCCCGACAGAACGAAGCTCTCGGCGTCACCCGATATAACGGCGGCCTGTTCCATCCCGAACTGCATCCGAGGTTGGAACAATGGCGCATCGGTGACCGCGCTCTGGCGGACGTGTTGCGGCAGTTGATTTATGCGCAGCCGCCGACGCGACCCGGACAAAGACAGGGCCAGCTCAGCACCGACGAGGCGATTGATTACAGCACGCTTGAAGTCCGCCAGCTCGGCGACATCTACGAAGGCTTGCTCGGCGCACACTTCGAGCGGGAGGGTGCGCGGCTCGAACTCCGCAACCAGAACGGTGAAAATCATCGGCACGGTATTTTCTATACGCCGGACTGGGTGGTTCAGTTCCTCATCCGCGAAGCAGTCACCCCACAACTCGACCGGGTCGAACACTCGGATGATGTCCGGCGCGCACTCTCCGCACGCTCGGAGGAACGGCGGCGCGACAATTCCTTCGCGCTCGGCGTGCTGCGGCTGAACCTTGTCGATCCCGCGATGGGCAGCGGACACTTTCTCGTCCGCGCCACCGAATGGCTGGCCAACAAGATCATGCAGCATCCGACGACACGCCCGATGACGGAGCAGGTCGTCGCTCAGGGACAGCGCCGGGTAACGAGGGAGGACATTATCGCCAACAGGAGAGTGCCGGTCCCGCCAGGCGTCTCGCAGGAACAATCTGAAATCGCCTATTGGCGCCGCCGGGTTGTCGAAGCGTGCATCTACGGCGTGGATATCAACCCGATGGCAGTCGAGCTGGCAAAGCTCTCGCTTTGGCTGACGTGTATCGCGGCAGAGGAGCCGCTGAACTTCCTCGACCATCACCTGCGCCAAGGCAACGCCCTGCTCTCGGTCGCTCCAGATTCCTTGCGGCGTGCGCCAGCGGCGTCACCGGAGGGCGGTGCGCACACGTTTGAGATCGGCGACAACCTCAACTCCGTTCTGGCCGATGTCATCCGGGAGACCCTGAATATCGAGGGCGAAGCCAGCACCGAGATGGACGTGGTGAAGCGCAAAGAAAGGCAATGGCGCGCCGCACGTCTCCAATTGCAACCGTTCCTCGGCCTCGCCGACCTTTGGGCTGCGGCAAGCGATGGGCTGCCGGTGGACGAAATCAACTACCTTCTCGCCGCACGCTACAAGATTACGCCCGATGAACTCGATACGAATGAACGGCGCGACGCCCGCCGTTTCATGCAATCCATCGGGGACGGCCTTGCGGCAAAGACGCGCTCGCTCACGCCGTTTCACTGGCACCTTGAATTTCCCGATGTCTTTTACGGCGAGGATGGACGGGGGCTTGCGGAAGCCGGCTTCCATGCGGTCTTGGGAAACCCGCCCTACATTTCGCGCCACACGATGGCCGGTGAGCCGTGGCTGAATGCCGTGCGGTGCATGAACGGTGACGCCGAAGATACTTACGAATGGTTCACCCGGCTCGGCTTCCGGGTGCTCCGCCCGAATGGCGCGATCGGATTCGTCACCGCCGACACGTTCTTCACGCTCGAAAGTTTCAGCGGGATGCGGGAGTTGCTCCAATCC
>Ga0194052_1001965_pt1 | contig 11504 bp, 8 predicted proteins | sample SepL226m_MetaG_FD_160117 | JGI IMG/M metagenome (GOLD analysis project Ga0194052, IMG submission 160117) | Anoxic zone freshwater microbial communities from boreal shield lake in IISD Experimental Lakes Area, Ontario, Canada - Sep2016-L227-6m | ecosystem: Environmental > Aquatic > Freshwater >... | reverse complement strand
CGAGCGCGGCACCGGGGCGATTCTCAACGTCGCCTCAACAGCCGCGTTCCAGCCACTGCCAGGCTTCGCCACATACGCCGCGACGAAGGCCTTCGTGCTTTCGTTCTCGGAGTCGCTGAGCACTGAACTGTCAGGGACCGGCGTGAGCTGCTCGGCGCTCTGCCCCGGCCCGGTCAAAACCGAGTTCGCTGCCGTCGCAGGAAGCACGATGAGCGAGTCGCTCCCCGACTTCGCGATGGTTTCAGCTGAAGAGGTTGCGCGGCAGGCGATCGACGCAATGGAGAGCGGCAACCGCACGGCAATCCCCGGAATGGCGAACCAGATTCAGGCGCTGCTTGGCAGGCTCGCCCCCCGCTCGCTGGTCCTGCCGCTGGCCGGCAGGGTAAGCAAGCTCTAGCCGCTGAGCTAGCCGCTGCGCGCTTCGGTGCGCATCTCGCTGAGAATCCGCTCGAGCCGCGGCTCAGCCTGATCATCAACGTGAACCATCGCCGCAGCAACCGCCGGGTGATGCTGAGCAATTGCGCGCTGCATCTCGTGCGCTACGGCGCGGTAACTCGGATGGCCTTCGCGGCCTGAGCGAAGCTCAATCAGCTGCATAGCTTCGCGCGCGTTGCAGTCGAGGATGAAACGGATTCGGTAGCCGAGGCAGAGCGCGTAAGGCGCGGCGTCGGCTTGGCCGCTGTCGGCAAGGCGCTGGTACTCGGCCGCCGATGCCTCAAGACCGCGCTTGTAATCGTCGGCGACTCCGGCCTGCTGCAGCTCGTCGGGCACGCCGGCGCCAAGCTCTGGCCCCAGCGTCTGCCACTGCACGGTCAGCATCCGGTGGCGCTGAAGGTCGCGGAAGGCGCCGTAGTCGGCAACAATTTCGAAGCGGTAGCGCAGGGCCTCGAAGCCACGGCCGGGGCGATGGCGACGGTTTGCGCGCGCGCCGACGAAGTCGCTGAGCATCGCCGCGCACTCGTCTCCGCTGAGCTGCTCGACGGCGCGACGGATCGACGCCTCGCTGGCGCCTGACTGCTCAAAGAGCAGCGAGCAGAGCAGGTCCTCCTCTGTGCCATCGACATGGGTGAGCTTCACCGACGGCCCGCCGTCAACCTCGTCTCCCCGGCTTAATTCGAGCCGCTTGGCCCAGTCGCTACCTGCTGCGGTGCGCTTCTCCAAGTAGTCGATCCACTCGCCGCCGCGGTCGGCGCGTTCAACGCGTGAGACGAAGCTCGGCATCACCTGCTTCAGCGTGGCCAGCAGCATGCGGCCGTAATCGCGCGCCTCAGGCAACGGGTGGGCGAGCAGGTGGAGGATTAGCTGCTCATAGGTTTGGCCAGAGGCAAAGATCCCCATGTGCGAAAGCGAACTGGCCGGCAGCAGGCCGCGCAGCAGGTCGAGCGCCTTCGCTTCGATCGCCCGTGCATGTGCGCCCTCGGAAACCCCCTCAGCGGCCGGGAACTGCTCCCCCGCCCAAGCTGCAACTGCAGGAATCGCCTCTGAATAGGTAGTAAAGAGGCCGTCCATCGTTCGCTCGTACTCGGGGCCGAGCTCCGCGTCGCGGTAGTAGCGGAAGCCGAGCCCCAGTACCTCGCCGTCGTAGCGGATGTAGCGCGTCGACTGCTCCAAATAGGAGGCCAGCCGCGGACGCTGGAGAATCTTCGTCATCACGTTGGAGACCCACTCGCAGGCCACGTGCGCGCCACCGAGCTGGGCGACCGAGTCATCGCCGTAGCCAAGGAAGATCGTGTCGTAGAGCTCTGAAGCGCGCTTACCTTCATCGCGCTCCCAGTCGCCGCTCGCAGGCAGTGAGTCTGCGAACTCGTCGAGGAAGAGGCGGCGCAGCGTGCCGTCGTAACGCGAGTAGCGGGCGAAGAGCGCCCCCTTGACCGTCTCGGGCAGGTTTACGAGCGCGAACACAGGCTGATCGAGGTTCGTGAAGTGTGGCTCTAGGCGGGCCACTTCGGCCGGGGTGAAGCTATCGATCGGGTAGTCCACGGGGAGCGAACCGTACCGCGCCGAGCGGCGCGCTAGGGCTGCGACGCTTAGCTAAGGCCAAGGCCGCGAGCGGCGCTGGCGACAAGATCGAAGACCGGCTGCGGGATGATGCCGAAGACGATCACCGCGATCGCGAGTACTACACCGACGAGCGTTAGCTCCCACCCAGCGCGGCCGCCTGCGGCCTCCGCCTCGGGGGCTCCGCCAGCGAGCACCGGCACTCCGCTGGCAGCGTCGTTGCCGGGCTGCGTTTCGCCGCGCCACATCGTTGCAACGACTGGCAGGTAGTAGGCCAGCGAAATCACTGACAGGACTACAAGGACTGCTACCAGCCAGGCGTAGTCGCCCGCCGCGGCCGCCTCAATGAGGCGCAGCTTGCCCATGAATCCGGCCGTCGCGGGAATCCCGGCAAGGCTCAGCATCGAAACCGTCATCACGACCGCCATCACCGGCCGCTCGGTGCCGAGCCCGCGCAGAGCCGAGATGTTGTCTCCCTCCGAGGTTTCGCGTTCACGCGCGATTACGACGGCAAATGCCGCGAGGTTGCCGAAGCTGTAGAGCACGAGGTAGGAGCAGATTGCCTGCACGCCAAGGTTGCTAACGAGCACGAACCCAACGAGCACGTAGCCGGCCTGCGCGATCGAGGAGTAGGCAAGCATTCGCTTCATCGACGACTGGCGCAGCGCACCAACGTTGCCGACGACCATCGTGATCAGCGCGATCGCAATCCAGATCGGCCGCCATGCCTCTACTGCCGGGCGCAGCGCAACGTCAAAGAGACGGATGATCGCACCGAAGGCCGCGGCCTTCGTCGCGATCGACATAAAGGCCGTGACCGGCGTTGGCGCTCCCTCATAGACGTCGGGCGTCCATTGGTGGAACGGAGCGAGCGATGCTTTGAAGGCGAAGCCAACGGTGCACATTGCCACCGCTGTAAGGAAGAGTGGATCGGTCGCAAGGTGATCGCTGCTGATCGCGGCGGCAATCTCGCTGTAGCCGGTCGCGCCGGTCGCGCCGTAAAGGAGCGCGAAGCCGTATAGGACGGTCGCCGAGCCGACCGAGCCGATGATCAGGTACTTGAGGCCAGCTTCGAGCGAGCGCTCTTCGCGCACGCGCGACGCACAAAGGATGTAAAGCGGAAGCGAAAGCAGTTCCAAGCCGACGAAGGTCGTGACTAGGTCGCGCGAGGAGACGAGCACGAACATGCCAGCCGAGCCGAGCAACATAAGTGAGAAGAACTCACCGTGGGCGATCTCGTCGGCGGCCTGCTCACGCCACGCCATCAGCGTCGCAACGACCCCGCCGCCGCAGATCACGAGCATCAGGATCAACGTCAACGGATCAAGCTGAAGTGCGCCTTCGATCAACACGATGCTCTGGCCCCAGAGCGCGATCACGCAGCCGATCGCAACGCCAAAGCTGGCCAAACTGATCAGCGGCACTACCTGGGTGCGAATCCCGCGCGGGCCCGCAAGACCAACGAGCAGCGCGATGATCGCGCCGCCCAGCAGCGCCAGTAGCGGCGAGAGCCCGGCCCAGTCGATGTACGGAGCGGGCGGCACGGTCGATGCAATCGCAAAGTTCATCGCGTCACCTGCTTAGCGTTGGCGGCAACGGAATGTGATGATCGAGCCAGCTGCGTAGCGACCAGCGCCTTGTGAGTGCCGTCCTGCGCGGGCCTAAGCGCGAACTGGGGGTAGAGCGCGAGTGCAATCACGACTAGCAGCAGCGGCACAACGACGAGCCCTTCGCGCAGCGTCATCTCAAACGAGTTGACGTTCGCGCCGACGCGGTGGTGCATTGCGCTGATGTAGAAGCGCAGCGCGTAGAAGGCGGCCAGTGCTACGCCAATCGCCGCGATGAAGGCAAAAACGATCTTGCTCGTAAAGGTGCCGAGCAGAATCATGAACTCACCGACGAAGTTGGCCGTGCCGGGCATAGCCAGTAGCGCGAAGCTGAGCACCACGAACACGGCGGCGAAGGCCGGTGCGCCCTTTGCAATCCCGCCCATATCGGAGAGCTTCTCGCTGCCGCCTGCGCGGCGCGAGAGCATCGCGACGACGAAGATCAACGCGCCGGCAACGATTGCGTGGTTTGTTGCCTGCAGCACAGCGCCGTCAGCGCCGCGCCCGTCGAAGGCGAAAATCCCCAGCACGATGAAGCCGAGCTGGGCGATCGATGAATAACCAAGCACAAGCCTCGCGCTGTCAACCGTGAAGGCCATCGCCGATCCGTAAAGGATCGATGCGACCGCCACGACCATGATCAGCTCTTGGTAACGAACCGCCGCATCGGGGAAGAGCGGAAGCGCGATCTGGAGGAACCCGTAGGCAGCAACCTTGCTGAGGATCGCCGTGAATACCGCGAGCACACCGATCGGCATGTTCGAATAACCATCGGGCATCCAGCCGTGGAACGGGAACGAAGGCATTTTGATCAGGAAGGCAAGCGCAAAGGCAAGGAAGATCCAGCCCTGTGCATCGCTACCGAGAGGCGTCTTGGCGAGGTCTGCGAGCAGGAAGCTTGGTTGACCACCGTGCGCTGCCAGCACGCCGGTTGTGATCGCGCCGACGAGCATCAGCAGCGAGCCGACGAGCGTGTAGATGAAGAGCTTCAGCACCGCGCTGGTGCGGTCCGGGCCACCCCAGATCACGATCAAGAAGTAGAACGGCACCAGCATCAGGTCGAAGAAAATCACGAACAGGGCAAGGTCTTGGGCCATAAACGCGCCCATCACAGCTGTCTGAGCAAGGCCCATCAGCAGCGCATAGATTCCCGGCTTGCCGCTGTCTGGCTCGTCTACCAGAGTCCACAGCGCTGAGGCAGTAAAGACCACTGCGGTCGTCGCCAGCAGGACCAGGTTGAGACCGCTGACCGCGAGCGCGTAGTGGATCCCAAGCGAGCGGATCCACATGTCGTCGGTGACGTACTGCAGGCCACCTGCAACGCGGTTGTAGTCGATCAGAAGCGTGATCGTGTACGCGAGCACGAGCAGCGCTCCAAGCAGCGAGATCCAGCGAGCAAAGCGGCTCGGCAGCAGCAGCGCGATTAGCCCGGCAACAGCCGGTAGCCAAAGGATGATTGAAAGGTGGATCGTCACAGTCCACGCACCAAGAAGTAGAGGAGGACGACCGAGAGGCCACCGATCACGAGCGCCGCGTAGCTGCGGATCAGGCCTGTTTGGATCGCCCGCACAGCGGCGGAGCCAGCCTTGACGAGGCCCGACGTACCACCGATAAAGGCGCCGTCGATGATGACCCGCTCAAAGCTGTCGCTTGCCCATTGGCCGATCCAAACAACCGGCCGCACGACGAAGATTGAGTAGAAGTCGTCGAAGTACCACTTGTTGATGAAGAGCTTGTGCAGCCAAGGCAGTCGCGCCTGAATCGCCGCCGAAGTGCCTGGCTTGCGGACCCAAATCCAGTAGGCGCAGGCAAGGCTGACGATCGCGATCACCGACGAGAGGATCAAGCCGAAGGCCTCAAGGCCACTGTTGTCAGGCATGTAGGTAACGATCGTGTCGGCGAAGGTTGGCTTGAGGAAGTCGCTGAGCACGTTCGTAATCCCGAACGGAAGCTCGATCACGCCGGCGACAACCGCCAGGATCGCGAGCGGAATCATCGCGAAGCGCATCTGCCAAGTCTTCTCGGCGTACTTGTGCTCCTTGCCAGGGAAGCCAACCTCAGAATCCTCGACCTCCTGCGTTGAAGGGTCATCCTCGTTACCGGTGTGGGGGTTTGTGTGCTCGGCTGGGTGGTAGGCGTGGCCGGTATCGATCACTACCTGAGCCTGCTCGCAAGGCTCACCCCAGAAGGCGCGGAAGATCATTCGCCAGGTGTAGAAGACGGTGAAAGCTGCGCCGATGTAACCGGCAGCGTAAAGCGCCCAGTACCAGCCGCCGCGCGCGCCAACCTCAAAGAGCAGCGTGTCCTTCGAGAAGAAGCCGGAAAAGAGCGGGAAGGCTGAGAGCGCGAAGCCGCCGGCAAGGAAGCACGCGAAGGTAAACGGCAGCGCTTTGCGGAAGCCGCTCATGTTGTTGAGCGACTGGTTGCCGCCCATCGCCGAGATGATCGAACCGGCGGCCATGAACAGCAGCGCCTTGAAGAAGGCGTGGGTCATCATGTGGAAGAAGCCGCCGACGTAGGCGGCAGCGCTTACGCCCATGATCATGTAACCGATCTGCGACATCGTCGAGTAGGCGATTACGCGCTTGAGGTCGGTCATTACAAGGCCGATGCTGCCGGCGATCAGCAGCGTCAAAGCACCAACGATCGCGCCGACGGCGGCGGCGGTTGGAGCCCACTCGAAGAGCACGTGGAGGCGGCCGATCAGATAGACGCCGGCCGTAACCATCGTCGCCGCATGGATCAGTGAGCTGACCGGCGTCGGGCCTTCCATCGCGTCCGGAAGCCAGGTCTGGAATGGAATCTGAGCCGACTTGGCGAATGCGCCAACGAGGATCAAGAGCATCGCGATCACGAGCTCCGGCGCATCCTTCTGGAAGGCCGTGTGGGCACCGGCGAAGAGGTGTCCGTAATCGAGCACGCCCATCGTCTTGAAGAGGAAGAGCGTGCCGAGCACTAGGCCAATGTCACCAATGACGTTGATAACGAAGGCCTTGATGCCGGCCGCCGTCGCGGTATCGCGGCGGTACCAGTACGAGACCAGCATGTACGAGGCGGCACCGACGAATGCCCAGCCGATGATCAGCAGCACGAGGTTCCCAGCGAGCACCAGCAGCAGCATCGAGAAGACGAAGAAGTTGAGGTAGGCAAAGTAGCGGACGTAGCCTTCGTCGGTCTGCATGTAGCCGGCCGAGTAGAGGTGAATCAGGGTTGAGACGCCGGTGACGACGAGAATCATGAAGGTCGAGAGTGGATCGACGTAAAGGCCGAGCTGGATCTTTACGCCGTCAACATTGACCAGATCCCAGAGCGAAGTTGTTTCTACGCGCGCATTTGAAGGCAGCGCCTGCAGCTTGATCAGCGTGATCACGGCAAAGACGAAGGCCAGCGCGATCGCCAGCGTGCCGATCGTGCCGGCAACGCTAGGCGAAAGCTTCTTGCCGAGCAGCGCAATCGTCAGCATCCCGACCAGCGGGCAAGCCAACACCAACCATGGGCTCAAGGCGATGCTCATCCGTGCAGCTCCTTCAACTGGTCAACATCGACCGGCAGGCGGCGGCGGTAGAGCGCGACGATGATGCCAAGGCCAATCGCGACCTCACAGGCGGCGATCACCATCACGACGATCGCGAAGATCTCACCGGCACCGTTACCCCACATCCGTGAGAAGCCGATCAGCGCCAAGTTGCCGGCGTTGAGCATCAGTTCGAGGCAGAGCAGGATCACCAGCGGGTTGCGCCGGATCAGTACCCCAGCAGCGCCGAGCGTGAAGATCATCGCCGAAACGATTAGGTACCAGTTGACGGTCATCGGTCGTCCTCAGCGGTCACTCGTGCCGGCTGCTGCAGCTCACGGCCTTCGAACTGTGGATCAGGCAGAGGGGTCGTTACGCCGTAGCCGGAGACGCCCTCAGCCATAGAACCGGTCGCTGCAGGGCTTGGCGTGTGAACCAGGCCGTGGCGTGGCGAGAGGTTCCCTTCGTCTTCTGCAATGCCGCCTCGCCTCCCGGCCAGCGCAACGGCGCCGATCGCGGCTACGAGCAGAAGCATTGATGCCAGCTCGAAAGCCAGCAGATAGTTCGTTAGCAGCAGCTTGCCAATCTCCGCGGGCGTTCCGTAGGTGGCCGAGAGCTTGGCGCCATCGGTCCCGAGCGCGCTGAGCGCAGTACCGAGCAGCGCGATCGCGAGCTCGACAAAGATTGCTACGGCGAAGCAGACCGCCAGCGCCTTCTGCCGCGTGCCAGCGCTCCAAAGCTGATCGGGCTTGTCGCCGCCGCCGACGTAGGCAACGACGAAGACGTAAAGGACCATCACGGCGCCGGCGTAGACGACGATCTGGGCGACGGCGACGAACTGCGCTTCAAGCAGCAGGAAGAGCAGCGCCAGAGCAATCAGGTGCACGACCAGCGAGAGCACGCAGTAAAACGGATTGCGCAGCACAACGACACCGGCCGCTCCGGCCAGCGCGATGATCGCGAAGATGAAGAAGAAGAGGAACGTCATGGCGGCCTGCCGCTACTCCCCTTCCGCCCTGAGCGGTGTGCGCTCAATCGGTTCAGCCAGCAGCATCTCTTTCGTGAAGATCAAGTCCGAGCGATTGGCATCGGAGAGTTCGAAATCGTGACCCATCGTGATCGCGTCAAACGGACAGGCGACCTCGCAGTAGCCGCAGAAGATGCAGCGCGAAAGGTTGATTTCATAAACAGCGGCGTAGCGCTCACCAGCGGAGACGCGGTGCTCAGGAGTGTTCTCAGCGGCAACGACGCGGATGCAGTCTGACGGGCAGGCCGCTGCGCAGAGAGAGCAGCCGACGCACTTCTCAAGGCCACTGTCCTCGAAGCGGTGCAGCTGGTGGCGGCCACGGAAGCGCGGATAGACGGGGATTTTCTCCTCCGGGTACTGGATAGTGTCAACGCCCATCCGCAGCTGACCGAAGGTTGTCTTGAGGCCGCGGAGCGTCTCACCGAAGGCGCGGTAGAGGCCGCCAGCGCCGCCAGCTTCCTTCGGCCCGCGGATTACCTCGATGACGTCTTTTTCTGGATCCCAGGCCATCTTCAGACTCCTAGTTTGCGACCACAATGATCGCGGTTATCAGGGCATTGAGCGTGGCCAGCGGCAGCAGAACCTTCCAGCCAAGTGACATCAGCTGGTCGTAACGAAGCCGTGGCAGCGTCGCGCGGATCCAGATGAAGAAGGTGACGAAGGCCAGCATCTTGCCAATCACGATGAAAGGGTCAAGCCAGTTCGGCGGGTGGATCCCAAACGGCAGCAGCCAGCCGCCGAGGAAGAGCGCCGTCGCGATTCCCGAAACGACGATCATGTTGAGATATTCGGCAAAGAAGTAGAGCGTGAACTTGCTACCACCAAACTCGGTGTTGTAACCGCCGGTCAGCTCAGCGTCGGCCTCCATCAGGTCGAATGGCGGGCGGTTTGTCTCAGCGAAGCTGGCAACCATGAAGACGATGAAGCCGAAGAACTGCGGCACGATGTACCACATCCCCCGCTGCGCTTCGACGATGCCCGTTAGCGACATTGTCTGCGCAGTGATGATTACGCCGATCAGCGCCATCCCCTGCGGCACCTCGTAACTGATCAGCTGCGCGGCGGCACGCATTGAGCCGAGGAACGAATACTTCGAACCTGACGCCCAGCCACCAAGCATCACCGAGTAGAACGAAATCGCGCCGAAGGCAAAAACGTAAAGCGGGCCGATGCTGACGTCGATTCCGTAAAGGCCGGTGGCGGTGCCGAAAATGTCAACAACTGGGCCGTAGGGCACCAACGCCAGCGCGCCGAAGGCGGCCGTAATCGAGAGGATCGGAGCCAGTTCGAAGAGCCAGCCGATCGCTGTTTTGGGGCGGAACGGCTCTTTACTCAGCAGCTTGATGATGTCGGCAATCGGCGTCATCGCACCGTAAAGGCCAACGCGGTTGGGGCCGTAACGGTTCTGGAAGCGGCCGAGAATCTTGCGCTCCATCATTAGAACGACCGGCACCAGTTGCAAACCGATCAGCGCGAAAACGACGCTCTTGATGATCACCATCCACCAAGGCTCGATGTAGCCAACGAGCGCGAAAGGAACGTTCAGGTTCATGCGCGCTTGACTTCGACCAGCGGACCTTCGAGCAATGCGGCGCTCTCGCCTGGAATTGAGGTTTGTAGGAAGACGGTCCCATCGGGGGCGCTGGCTCGGATGTGGGCGAGCCCTTCAACCGAATCACCATTTGAGGCGACGGTCACATTCTCTCCGTGGGAGATGCCAAGCCGCTCGGCATCGGCCGCGGACATTTCAACGCGCTGGCGCGGATGAAGGAAGGCGAGCGCCGGTGAGGCCTCAACTTCAGGCGAGGCCCAGATTGAGCGGAAGCTGCCGAGCCGAAGCAGACCGTTCGGCGATGCAGCTACAGGCGGCGCGTCAAGCGCGAACGGCGCGGCCGGTGCGGCGGGGAACGATGCGGCCGCTTCACGCTCGCTCCATCTGACGCCAACACCACCGATCAGGTCGAGCGAAAGTCCCGCGTAGAACGGCACCTGCTCGAAGATCCGCGCGCTCACCATCGAGCAGGTCAAAGCCTTCGGGTCGTTGCCGATCTTCGCCGCCAGCTCGGCCAGCAAGGCCCACTCGGCGCGCGTCTCGCCTTGGCGCGCGATCGAGCGACGAAGGCGCTGAACGCGGCTGTCGGGATGAACAACGGTTCCTTCCTTCTCGGCGTATGACTCAGCCGGGAAGACGATGTTGGCGTGCTCCCGCACTGCCGGTGTGAGGAAGGCGGCGTGGGCGATCACTGCGCTGGCCTTGCCAAGCGCGCGCTGCCAGAGCGCCGAGCTTGGCTGATCAAGCAGCGGATCGCTGTGAAGCAGAATTACTGCGCTGAGATCGCCAGCAGCCAAAGCTTCGCCGATCTGCTGCGAATCGCGGCCCGCGGTGGCCGCATCGGCGAGACCGATCGAAGCGTTAGGCAGCACGCCAACCTCGCGTAGGCCGCGCGAGTTGGTGCCCGACGGGATCTCCAACAGACCGCCACCATCCTGGCCGTCAAGCCCAAGCTGGTCTGCAAGGTTGAGCAGCGCACGGGCGCCCTCATTGCGGCGCGGCCCGGCCGTCAGTCGCTCGCCCCAAAGAATCACGACCTCTTCCCCAGCGTCGCGCAGCTGCGCGACGAGTGCTACGACGTCGTCTGGATCGGCGCCAGCGGCAGCTGCCAGCGAAGCCGAAGACTGGCCAGCCAGCTCGGCGCCTAGCGCGGCGGCAAATGCCTCGCCGCAGCCCGGAGCAAAACGAGTGCTCAGAGCGGCGCGCTGATCGAGCGCCGACGGGCGGCTCGAGCCGATCAGCAACTTGACGCCGTGGTGGCGAACTCCTTTACGCAGGCGAAGGTCAAGTACCGGCGCGTCATCGACCGGTTCGCAGTCGAGTACGAGCACGGCGTGCGCGTACTGAAGGTCGGGCACCGAAGCCTGGAGAGTCGGCGCGTTCAGCGCCCGCAGCAGTTCTAGCTCGAGCGCTCCGCCGGGCCGCGAATCAAGATCGTTAGAACCGAGCGTCTCACGCATCAGGTGCGTCAGCAACACGCCCTCCTCGTTCGTCGTCTCTCCACCGACCAGCGCGCCAGTATTTGCACCAGCGTGCGAGAGCAACTTCGCGGCGCTCTCAATCGCGAGATCCCAAGTGACCGGCCGTAGCTCGCCACCGTCGCGCATCATCGGCTCGGTAATCCGCTCGTCGACGTGGATCGCCTGGTAGGCGAAGCGGCCCTTGTCGCAGAGCCAACCGTCGTCTACGCCCTCGTGGTCGCGGGCCATCACTCGAAGCACGCGCTCATCACGGACCGAGAAGCTGACGTTGCACTGCGCCGGGCAGAGCGTGCAGACCGAACCGGCCTGCTCAATATCCCAAGGG
>Ga0194052_1001964_pt1 | contig 11509 bp, 6 predicted proteins | sample SepL226m_MetaG_FD_160117 | JGI IMG/M metagenome (GOLD analysis project Ga0194052, IMG submission 160117) | Anoxic zone freshwater microbial communities from boreal shield lake in IISD Experimental Lakes Area, Ontario, Canada - Sep2016-L227-6m | ecosystem: Environmental > Aquatic > Freshwater >... | reverse complement strand
GTCTTCCACCACCTATTCGACCTCGTGGTGCCCCAGCTCTACCCGCGCCTCGACATCGGTGTCCTGCCGCTGAATGGCGACGAGCCGGAAAAGCTCCTCACATCCACGAATCTGAATGGACTTCCCCAGGTCTTCCACGACGACAAACCTGAGCGCAGTCTCGTGGTCAAGCAAAGCGGCAAATTCGTCCCTAACCTCGGCGCCGACCTCTGCCGCGAAATCCTCGACCACCTGAAAAAGGAACACGCCTACGGCAACAAGGTCACCGGCAAGATGCTCGAAGCCCATTTCAGCGGCATCGGCTATGGCTGGGAGCGCGACCCCATCCGGCTGGGCCTGGCCGTACTCTTCCGCGGCGGCGCGGTGGAAGTCACCCACCAGGGCCGCAAGTATCGCAACTACAGCGATCCCGCCTGCCGTCCGCCCTTCGTCAACAATCCCGCCTTCCGCGCGGCGTCTTTTGCCCCCCGTGAAACCCTCGACCTCAAGGTCCTCGCCAAGGCCGCCCAGGCCTACGAGGAGATTACGGGCAAGGACGTAAACATTGAGGAGGGCGACATCGCCAACGCTTTCCACCAGGTCGCCGCCGCCGATCGCGAGAAGCTCCTGCCCTTGGCCGCCCGCCTCAAGGCCCTCAAGGTCCCGGGCGCGGATGCCGTCGCCGCGCATCTCGAATGGATCGAGGGTATCCTCGAAATGGCCCCGGACGACTGCGTCAAAACCCTTGCCGGCGAAGGCAAGTCATATCTCGAAGGCCGCAAACGAGCGGCCACCCTGGAAGCGCTGGCTTCCGACGCCAACCTCCAGGCCCTCGAAACCGCTCGTCGCATCCTGGCCGAACAGTGGCCCGTTCTCGCCGGCCATTCGCCCGACCCGGAGTTGGAAAAGACGGCCACCGGCCTGGCCGAAACGCTCGGCACCGAAAACGCGCTCGAACAACTGGAGAAAATCCGCCAGGCGTCCGAGCCGCTCGCCAATGAATACGCCATCCTCTACCGCAGCACCTTCGAGAAGCGCCACAAAGCCTTCGAAGCTGCCACCGAGCAGGTCAAAGGTCTCCCGGAGTGGGATGCCGTTTGCAAAGATGCGGATGTCACCGATCTGGAGCGGGAAGGCCTGCTCCTCCCGCTTAAATCTCGTCTCGGCGACAAGCTTGATCTCCCGCCCGGCGCCACCGTGTGCCGCAATACCCGCGCCACAGTTTCTCAAATGGAGAGCGATTTTGCGGCCGTCGAAGGACTGACCCGTGACGTTATCCGCCGCCTTCAGCAATTCCTCGAACCGGATGAGAAGATCGAGCGCTTCCGCGTCTCCGACCACATCTCCGGCAAAATCAGCAATGAGCAGGAGCTTGACGCCGCCATGAAAACCCTGCGCGAGAAACTCGCCAAACTTCTGGCCCAGGGCTGCAAGGTGATACTTGAATGATGCAGACAGTGAGACGCGGAGACACGGAGACACGGAGACTTTGAGACATGAAAATTCGAACGCATAAGGACTTGCGCGTGTGGCAGGAAGCTATGGACCTGGCGATGGAGATTTTCAAGCTGTCTAAGCGGTTCCCTTCGGACGAACGATTCTCGCTAGCGGACCAGATTCGCCGCTCATCACGCTCAGTCCCCGCCAATATTTCTGAGGCGTGGCGCAAGCGTCGATACGCGGCAGCGTTCGTCAGCAAACTCAACGACGCCGAAGGCGAGGCCGCGGAAAGCCAAACCCATCTCGAAATCGCACGCCGCTGCGGCTACCTGACCGATGAAGAGAGCAAGCAACTGGACGACCGTTACGAGGCTCTTCTCGCCCAACTGGTAACCATGGCCAATCGGCCGGAAGTCTGGACAGCCGGGCGGCCAGACAATAAGACCATGAGAAACGGTGACAAGGGGATCTCCCGCCCCCAGTCTCCAAGTCCCCAAGTCCCGAAGTCCTGACTCAAAATGCGCGCCTACGACCTCGCCATCCAGAACTTCGGTGTTGCCGAGCATCTGCTCCAACTTCACGAACTGTTCCGCGACCTCCGCGAGGAGAAGGCTACCGAACCGCTTCGACTCGCCGTCTGCAAGTGCCTCTCGCTCCCTGATGAATCAGTCCTCCGCCATGCTCGCAACGATCAGATGATTCTGGTTGCGAAGGCCACCGCGCCCATCCCGCACAGCTTGTTGGTGGCTGACGGAATCAATTTCCTGCTCCGCCAGGCTGTCGTCGTGGCCTGCACCGCGCTCGAATCTTTCTTTTGGGATGCCCTCCGCGAGAACGTCCTTACCATCATTCGCGCCCGCCGTCGTGGAGCGGACGAGTCCATCCGCAAACTCACCCTGACGCTGGACGACTATCTTTCCATCGAGGGATACAAAGATCCGGACGACCGCCTCCGGCAGATTATTCTGAAGAATTTTGAACGAGGCACGCTTTACGACGCGGCCTCACTAGAACGCATTGCCTCCATCCTTACGGTCAAAGATTTCTGGAAGCAGATTTCCCGAAAGTGCGGATTGCCTGACAGCGATCTCAAGCGGCAAATCGGCGAACTCATCACTCGGCGCAATCAGGTGTCCCATCGCGCCGACCGGCCGGATGAAGCCGCCAACCCGCCCGAGGAGCAGGACGGCCACGGATTGCGCAGCATCTCCTACGCCTGGGCCAACACGCGCGTCGCCACCGCCAAGACTGTGGTTTCCGCCAGCGCTGAAATTTTCGTTGCGAGCCTAAAACAGCTTGAGTCGCAGTTAGCTCAGGAAGAGGAACAGAAACTCGCCCGCAAAACGATCCGCTCAATGTCCGACCTGGACATCGAAAGGCACAATAAAGAGATGGAACAAACGCCACCGACCGCACCACCAATTCCATGAGCCCTTCCATTTTCCAATCTGAAATTGGCCATTTGCTATCGGCTATCGGCTATTCCCAACTGTCCCATTTGCCCCATCAGTCCCATGTCTCCCAATCCAGCCTCCCATTCCGCGCCATCCGCGTCATCCGCGGTTAAATCATCATGACCGACGACCTCATTTCCCAAATTCAGTCCTTCACTCTCGCCGCCCGCGGCGCGCTGGAGGCCGAGGCCGCCCAGCAGCTCGAAGGCATCTACGGCTGGCTTCCGGACGGCGCGTTCGCCAATCCCAAGGGTTACCCGGCCATCGCCCACATTGACGAAGCCCGCGAAACCCGCAGCCGCCTTGAGCAGTTTGCCGAGGATGAAAAGGTTGCCGGTCTCGACGCCAAGAGCGCCCGCCGGAAACTCATCCGCGAAACCGCCTTCACCTGGCTCAATCGTCTTGCCGCCTTCCGCCTCATGGAAGAACGCAAGCTCCTCAAACAAACCATCGTCCGACTTGCTCAATCCAACGGCTTCATCTTCTGGCTCACCGACGAGAAGACACCGCAAGGCCAGCAAGCCTACGCCCTCCACCAGCAGGGCGCATTGCCATTGAATGCGATGGGCGAAGGCCCGAGCGACATCGCCTACCGCCGCTTCCTGCTTTGGCAATGCGGCGAACTGGCGCGCGATGTGTCGGTGCTGTTCGACCCCGGCACGGTTGCCAGTCGGCTCTGTCCGCGCCCACCCTTGCTCAAGCAACTCGTTACCGACATGAATGCTGCGGAGCTGGCCGATGCGTGGAAAACGGGCAACGAGGAAACCATCGGCTGGATTTACCAGGCGTTCAACGCGGAGGAACTCCAAGCCGCGTTCGCCGGCGCACGCGAGCAGGGCAAGAAATTTGAGGCGGAAGACATCCCTGCTGTCACTCAACTGTTTACCATCCGCTGGGTGGTTCGTTTCCTGGTTGAAAACACGCTGGGGCGGCTTTGGGTGGAAATGCACCCGGACAGCCGGCTCAAAGATTCACTCGGCTGCCTCGTGCCCGTGGAAAACACTCAAAAGCGTCCGCTCAAGCTGGCACGTGAAATCAGTTTCCTAGACCCGTGTTGCGGTTCGATGCACTTCGGCCTCGTGGCTTTCGACATTTTTGTCGAGATGTACCGTGAGGAAATCGAACACGCCGGCCAGCCGGGTTGGCCGGCGAAAGCCTCCGTGGCGACCGCCGAGGAAATCCCCGCCAGCATCATCGCGAACAATCTTCATGGCATTGACCTCGACTTGCGTGCGGTTCAACTCTCCGCATTGACGCTGCTGCTGCGCGCTCGCACGCTCAATCCCAAGTGCACCTTTACCGACGAGAATCTCGCCTCCGCCAACGTGGAGGAAATCACCGGCGGACGGCTGGAGGAATTCATCAAGCAGGCCAAGTTCACGCATCCGATTTACGAACGCATCCTCCGCGCGCTCGCCGCCCGGCTCAAGGATTCCAACAATCTTGGCAGCTTGCTCCGGCTGGAAAAAGACTTGGAAAGGCTCATTGCGGAAGAGCGGAGGAAAGCCGAAGTGGACCAGCAATTCGCCCTCGGTTTTCCCGGTTTGAAAACGGAGAGCTTCAAGACCCAGGCAGGGCTGGACGAGTTTTTCGATATTCTCACAGACCAAGTGCTCCGGCATCTGGATGGTTTCGTGCAGTCGTCACGCACGCAGGGGAACGATCCCGGACATTTCGTGAGCGAAACGGCCAAGGGATTGCGTTTCATGCGCGTCATCCGCCAACGCTTCGACGTGGTGACAACCAATCCGCCTTACCTCTCCGGGCGCAAGATGAACAAACGGTTGGCCGCGCTCATGACCGAGGAATATAAGGAGAGCAAAGGCGACCTCTATGCCGCCTTCGTTGTCCGTAGCCAGGAACTCCTGAACGAGTCTGGACTTCTGGGGATGCTAACCATGCACTCGTTCATGTTTATCAGCAGTTACGAAAACATGCGGGTGAAGCTGCTGAAGGAGGTCGCCATTGAGGCGATGGCCCACTTCGGTGGTGGTTTGTTTGCCGTTGGCAATCCCGGCACACTTCAAACCGCAGCCTTCATCCTGCGACGCGAGCCTGACGAAAGCCGGCGCGATGATCAGGCTGGGGTCTATTTTCGGTTGGTTAATGAACCGGATGCCGACTGCAAGCGCCGCGCGTTTGAAAGCGCACTCGCCTCATCGAATAGCAGGCAAACTCACCCGCTCGTCTTTAGTTATGTTCAGAAGGAGTTTGACGCCATTCCGGGCAAGCCGTGGGTATATTGGTTGACAGCAGGAATTAGAAACTGCTTCGCCAAGCTTCCAAATGTTGGCAGCCTCTGCTCTCCCGTAGCAGGACTCCGCACATCGGATAACAAACGATTTCTCCGCTTTTGGTGGGAAGTCGGTGTTTCAAACATCGACCGTTCTTGTCGGTCGAGGGCCGATGCCGACAAATCGTCTAAACGCTGGTTTCCGTATATGAAGGGAGGACGGCTGCAACGTTGGTATGGAAATCAAGATTATGTCATCGACTGGTTGAAAGATGGCGCACAAGTCTCTCAAGCAATTCTTGAAGCCTATCCATACCTCGGGCGAACGTGGCTGGGCGGCCACCAGTTCTACTTTAACGAGGGAATCACTTGGAGCGACCTTTCGAGTTCACGTTTTGCAGCCCGCCACTCTCCTGGAGGTTTTGTTTTTGACGTGAAGGGATCATCAGCATTCCCGAAAGAGATACACTTGTTGTTGGGTGTGCTGAATTCGGGATTGGCCCACGTGTTTCTCAATATGCTAAATCCGACGATCAGCTATCAGCTTGGGGACATCGAGCGGCTGCCAGTTCCGCGCGGCGACGTTACCGCGCTCGAGTCTAAGGTGAAGGAAGCATTGGTTCTCAGTAAGCAGGAAAATGTATTGGAAGAAAAAGCGTTTGAATTTTTCTCCCCTCACAAAAGCTTAAGCGATTTCCAAATTCGACGTGAGAAGCTGCGGACAATCGAGTCGCAAGTCGATGCAGAAGCATCTCAACTTTATGCATTGAGTCCCCAGGACCTTGCCTTAATTCAGCAGGAGTTAGCACAAGCCTCTGCGTTATCGGACGAAACTGCGGATGCAAAAGATTTGGATGCGGACTCTGATGCGGGCGAGGTCGTGGAAGATTTCGATGAGGGCGTTACGCTTGAATCCGTAGCAGTCAACTGGCTTTCCTACGCCTTCGGCACGGTGCTGGGTCGTTTTCAAATCGGCGTGCCCGGCGGGTTGGGCTGCGGCGATTTTCCCGCCAACGTGGTCGCCGAAATCCGCAAGCTGGTTGATGCCGACGGCATCATGGCTTCCGACGAGGACCACCCGCAAGACATCGTCAAGCGCGTCCTCGCCTGCCTCGAACTCATGCTGGGCCGCGCCGCCGCCCACGCCGCCATCCGCACCGCCACCGGAGGCGACGGCGATCCCGAAGAATTGTTGCGCGACTGGATTGGCCGGCAATTCTGGAAATATCACCACCAACTCCACCGCAAGCGCCCGGTCTATTGGCCGCTGCAATCGCCCAAAAAGAAATTTACCGTTTGGGTCTTCCATGAGCAATTCAGCAAAGACACGCTGTTCAGAGTGAAAGACCAGTTCGTCCAGGTCAAAATCAACTGGCTCAACGGGCGAATCAAAGACCTCAAGCCGAAAGTCCTTTCCAGCGACACCCGCGATCGTCGTGCAGCGGAAAAAGAAATTTCCCAACTCTCCGACGTGCTCGACGACGTGCAGGAATTTGCCGAGCGCCTCAAGCGCACTACCGAGCGAGGCTACACCCCGCACATTGACGACGGCGTCCTGCTAAACGCCGCTCCGCTCTGGGAACTCCTTCCCGCGTGGAAGGACGCCGAGAAGGCGTGGGAAGAACTCGAAGCCGGCGACTACGACTGGGCGCAGCAAGCCATGGAATACTGGCCTGACCGCGTGAAGAAAGCCTGCCAAACCAACAAATCCTTCGCCATTGCACATGGTTTAGCCTGAACATTATCCTAACGGGAATTTGTTATGATCAAAGAACTGCACCTTCACCAAATCGGCCCGGTGGCTGATTTGGAGGCGGAGTTTGGCCCCCGCCTCAACCTGGTCACCGGTGACAACGGCCTCGGCAAAACCTTCCTGCTGGACGCCTGTTGGTACGCCCTGACGCGCACCTGGGCGGATGCTAAGCCATTTTACCCCTTCCCGACTGTCCCTAAGAAAGATCCACCGTCCATTAAATACACCATCATCGGTAAGACTGGAAAAAATGCCGAGAACCAGGCGGATTACCGCTTTTCGGATCAAACCTGGAAAGGCCAGCAGGCCCGCCCGCCCATGCCGGGCCTCGTGATTTACGCACGTATTGATGGGGGCTTTTCCGTCTGGGATCCGGCGCGTAATTATTGGCGCGATGGTGGCGAAGGCCCGCAGCGCCCTTCAGCCTACCAATTTTCAAAAAAGGAGGTCTGGGAAGGTCTCGAGGAGGAAGCCGAAGGGCAAAAAACATCAATCTGCAACGGGTTGCTCCGCGACGTGGAAACCTGGCGCCTCAAGGGGAACGGCGCTTTCCAGCTCCTTCAAAAAGTCCTGGAGACACTTTCATCTGGCGAAGAGGAAACCCTGCGCATCGGCGAGGGGGTTCGGGTCCGCCTTGACGACGCAAAGGACATCCCGACCCTCACGATGCCTTATGGAGCCGTTCCGGTAACCCAGGCCGCCGCCGGCATGCGCCGGGTGCTGGCGTTGGCTTATTTGCTGGTTTGGGCATGGGAGGAGCACCGCCGGGTTTCCCAGTTGAAAAAAGAGCCCCCAACGAATCGCATCGTGCTCTTGTTCGACGAGGTCGAAGCTCACCTTCACCCCAAGTGGCAGCGCGTCTTCCTACCTTCCCTGATGGAAGTGGTAAAGTCCCTGTTGCTCAAGGGAAGCCCACTCAGTACCGCTCACGTTCCCGATGACCCTAATCCCGACGAGGCGAAAGCCCTCCTGCTCAAAGCCAGGCCTCAGTCTGTCCAGATTATCGCCACCACCCATGCGCCGATGGTTCTGGCCTCGATCGAGTCGGTATGGAGCATGGAGGATGACCGCCTGTTCGATTTCAACCTCGTTGAAGGAAATCACGTCGAGTTTGGGGCAGTTGACTTTGCCCGGCACGGCAGCGTGGCCAATTGGCTCACTTCCGGGTCTTTCGACCTCCAAAGCAGCTATGCAGTCACAGCAGAGGCGGCAATGAAACGTGCCGACGCGTTCATGCGTGAATACCCACAAGCAGACCGAGCGCCTCGCAAGGAGGCGGAGGAAATCCACAATCAGCTCGTGCGGGCTCTCGGCGGCGACGATGAGTACTGGCCGTATTGGCTGCCCTATTACCAAGCCGCAAGGAAAGTCGCATGATTCCGGTTCCGAACCCTATCCCCGAACCGGCAGGGTTTGATCGCGATTGCCGACTGCCTGGCAATGCCTGGCTGGCGGCCAATCCCACCTCCAGGCCGAAGTCATTCCCGGCGCACTGGATCAAGTTTGAGGCTGAGCTTGAGGCCGGTTTCGCCTGCCGTTGTGGCTGGTGGGCCATGCGCATCCAGTCCGGGACTGTGGACCATTTTCTGAGCAAGAACAAAGCAGCCAACCGACATCTCGTTTATGAGTGGACCAACTACCGGCATGCGGCCCCGACCCTGAACAGCTCAAAGAAAGAGCTGGACGATCAAGTGCTCGACCCCTTCGAAGTCCAGCCCGGCTGGTTCGAGGTTTTACTGCCCTCCATGCAACTTGTCCGCACAGCCACCGTGCCAGTGCATTTGCAGGCCAAAGCTGATTTCACCATCAAGCGTCTTAAACTGATCGATGGTCCCAAAGTCCGCAGGAACCGCCAGCGGTGGTACGAAGATCATAAGCTTCGCGGGCTCCACATTATTCTCCTCGAGGACTACGCTCCTCTGGTCGCAGCGGCGGTCGAAAAATGGCAAAGGGATCACCCCGGCACTCCTCTCCCATGACCTCTCCCCTCCGGAATATTTTTTGTGCCTTTTGCGCTTTTTCGCGGCCAATCCCTCCCTCTCCGTTTGCTCTGTTCCCTCATGTAAAATCCGTGCCCGTCCGTGTAATCCGGGGTTAAAAATATGGGCAAGCTCTCTGACCAAATCCGCGCCCTCCTTGCCCGCCAGGTCAATCACCGCGGCCTGGTAGTCTGGTATGACCCGGAGAAGGCTTACACCAAGCTCGCCCAGTCCCTAACCCTGCCCGACACTACGGTTCTCTGCTACACGGACGGTTTCTTCACTCTCCGCCACGCGCTGGAGCCACACTTGGAGTTCGTTACACCCGAAGGCAAACCCAACGATGGCTGCGGCGTGCCGCCCAATGTCGTCGTTTACGTGCCGATGGATCGCGCACTAACCGAGCACGCCCTCATCGAGGCCGAAACCGCCGGCGTAATTGTGGAGCCGGGCGCAGATGTGCCGGAGCGCAACAGCCGTCTCCGTGTTCAGGCCGAAACGTTCTTCCTCGAAGTGGCCCCCGAAAAAGCCGCTCATCTCGCGCGCCAGGTGGACGAAGGGCTTCTGACACTGGAGGACCTGGACAACATCGCCGACGAGGTTGGAAGCATCACCTCCGGCGCTCTCAAACTGGTTTTCGGCGCGGCCTCGCCGCTCGAACTCATCATCGAGTTCGCCTCCAGCGACAACAAGGACGCCAAACTCACAGAGAAGAACGCTCTAGGCGAACTTCGCTCGCTCGTGCAATCCGAACTCGGTCTGGACTTTGGCGGCGCGGTCACGCCCGCCGAATCGCGCGAGACCCTGCGTCGTCTGATTCTGCTCGCGGAGTTCGCCTCCGCCCTGCCGGAAAAAGCCCGACCAACTCCCCTCAAATCGGTGCCCCTGCCCGAAAGGCCCATCCAACTCGATGCCCTGCGTCATCTCTGCGCCACCTGGCGCAACCGCGTGGACTTCCGCGAAGGTTACATCGAAGCGGCGCGCGCCTTGGAGAAAGCCGCCGGTATCTCGCAGATGGATTTCCGTCTGTCGGACGTTGACGCGGTAGAAACTTTTCCATGCATCGAAACCACCCTGCTCCTCTCTGCCGAAAAGGCCCTGCTGGAGGGCCAGTCCGCCCGTGCGCTGGCCCTGGCCGAGAAACGAAAGGCGGCGTTTTGGAGCCGCGAGCAGCCACCCGTCTTGCTCCGCTGGTCCGCTCTGGAACTGGCAGCCCGGCTCATGGCGCTAAGCGCGGCGATTCGCGAGAGCCTGAAGCGCCTGAATTATTCCGCCAGCGAAATGGTCCGGGCTTACGCGCACTTCTCTGCGCCGTGGATGATGGCAGACCGCTTCCACCGCCACTGGGAAAGCCGCCTGCTCAACCTCGACCCGGAGGAGTCCGGCGGCGCGGCCGACTTCGAGAAGCTGGTGGTGCGGGTCCGCCAGGACTATGCCGCGCTGCTCGATGAGTTGAACCGCGTCTTCGTTCGCAAGCTGGAGGACGCCAGTTTTGAAATCGCAGGGTTGCAGCATCAAAGCCATGTTTTCGCTGACCGCGTCGCGCCCGCCCTTCAGGAGGGTCGCAAGGCCGTTTACCTCATGGTGGACGCCCTGCGTTACGAGATGGGAGCCGAGCTTCTCGAAGGGCTGGCCGAGGATTTTGAAGTGACGTTAGAGACGGGCGTCAGTTGCCTTCCTTCCATTACACCCGTCGGCATGGCCGCGCTCTTGCCCGGCGCCGAGAAGGGCATCGAACTAACGGGAGCCGGCGGCAAGCTCGCCGTGGTAGTCGAAGGCCGGACCCTGAAGGACCGGCTGGGGCGAATGGAATTCCTCGCCGAGAAAGTGACCAAGGGGCTCGTGGTGCTCAAGCTGGCTGAGGTGCTCAAGCTCGGAGCGAAGCGAAAGAAGGAACTGGCCGAGGCCAAGCTCATCATCGTGACATCTCAGGAAATTGATCGCCTGGGCGAGGAAGGCGACGACCATGCCGACACCCGCCGCTGGATGGACGAAATGCTGGAGCAGTTGCGTCGCGCCATCCGCATCCTCGCCCGGTTAGGCGTCGAGCGCTTCGTCATCACCGCGGACCACGGGCATCTCTTCGCCGACCAGCTCGACCCTGGCATGGTAATGGATGCCCCCGGCGGAACCACGACCGAGCTGCACCCGCGAGTCTGGATTGGCAAAGGCGGTCAGGCTGCCGACGGTTACCTGCGCGTCACCGCCAGCCAGCTTGAATTGGGCGGCGATTTGGAATTCGCCTTCCCGCATGGCCACGCCTGCTTCAAGGTGCGGGGCGGGGCGGGCGGCTACTTCCATGGCGGCATTTCGTTGCAGGAAATGATCATCCCTGTGGCGGTTCTTCGCAGCAAAGCCGCCAAGGCGGCGGGAGCTGGAGCCGTGCGCATCACTCTGGCCTTCTCCAAACCAGCCATCACGAATCGCTTCTTCTCGGTCGTCGCCACCATGAAAGAGGAAGGCCTGTTCTCGCCGGAAGAAGTCCGCGTTCGCGCGGTTGTCCTCGCCGGCAAGACCGACGCTGGCTTCTGCGCAATGGCGGCCTACGGCTACGAAGAAGGCACCCGCGAAATTACCCTCAAGAAGAACCAGCCCAACGCGTTGACCATCATGTTGTCCGGCGATGGGAGCTTCGACAAACTGACGGTGCGCCTGTTGGACTGCCATAATC
>Ga0194052_1001963_pt1 | contig 11511 bp, 10 predicted proteins | sample SepL226m_MetaG_FD_160117 | JGI IMG/M metagenome (GOLD analysis project Ga0194052, IMG submission 160117) | Anoxic zone freshwater microbial communities from boreal shield lake in IISD Experimental Lakes Area, Ontario, Canada - Sep2016-L227-6m | ecosystem: Environmental > Aquatic > Freshwater >... | reverse complement strand
TGGGGCCGCAGCCAGCCGCCGCCCCCTTGGGGATGCCCGCGGTGGGTCAAGGTGCATTCGTGTGCTTCCTGCGCCCGCAGGGCGTCTTCGTGCCCTTAGTGGAGCGCCCTTTTTAGCGGAGCCTGGCCGATAACCAGGTTTGCTTTTGGCAGTCATCCTCGTCCATCCCTCTTATCCCCGTCCAAAGGCACTTCTCTTTGACCCCCTGTTCCAGATTTTGTTCTTGAATATTCAGGGCTGAGGCCTGCCCGTGCGTGTTTTTTACTTATTTGGCTGTCCCCTCTGGGCGGGATCCACTATCGTTCTTCCATGGAAACCGTTGTCGTAACCGGGATCGGGCTGGTGTCCTGCCTGGGGCACGACTTGGAGGGCATCGCCACCGCCCTGCGAGAGGGGCGGAGCGGCGTGGTGGTGGACCCTGAGCGGGTGGCCATGGGCTTCCACTCGCCTCTGACGGGGGCCATTCGGGACTTCGATCCAGCCGCCTTACTGTCCCGCAAAGAGCGCCGCGCCATGGGGGAACCCGCCCTCTATGCGGCCGTGACGGCGCTGCGGGCCCTGGCGGATGCGGACCTCTCCCGGGACGCCTTGGCGCGCCCCGAAGCGGGCGTGATCCTCGGCAACGACTCCGTGGCCGAAGCCACCCGCTGGGCTGTGGACGAGACCCGCGCTGTGGGGTCCACGCGCACGCTGGGCTCGGCGGCCGTGGTGGAGTCCATGACCTCCTCGCCGAGCATGAACCTGTCGGTGTTGCTGCGCACCCAGGGGGCCTGCTGGAGCGTCGCCGCCGCCTGTGCCTCCGGGGCCCACGCCCTCGGCCAGGCCATGGCCCTCATCGCCTCCGGTCAGCAGGACGTGGTGGTGGCCGGTGGCGTGCAGGAGGTGAACTGGGCAGGCATGTGCGCCTTCGATGGCCTGGGGGCCTTCTCCACGCGCGTGCAGGATCCCATCGACTCGCCGCGCCCCTTCTGCACCGACCGGGATGGCCTGGTCCCCGGGGGGGGCGGGGCGGTGCTCATCCTCGAGAGCCTCCGCCACGCGCAGGCCCGAGGGGCCCGCCTCCGCGCCACCCTGCGGGGCTATGCCTTCTCCTCGGACGGCGATCACCTCACCTCGCCCCACGGGGACGGCGCGCGCCGTTGCATGCGCCGGGCCCTGGCGGTGGCGCGCCTCACGCCGGGCGAGATCGAGTATGTGAACGCCCACGCCACCGGCACTCCCGCCGGGGATGCGGTGGAGGCTGCGGCCATCGCCGACGTGTTTGGCGAGGCTCGCCCGCCCGTCTCTTCTACCAAGGGCATGACGGGGCACGAGTGCTGGATGGCCGGGGCCTCCGAGGTGGCCTACAGCCTGCTCATGGCGCAGTACGGCTTCACCGCCGCCAACCGCAACCTGGGCACGCCAGACCCGGCCTGCGCCGATCTGGACCTGGTGCGCAGCACCCGGGAGCGGGGGCCGCGCACCATCCTGTCGAACTCCTTCGGGTTCGGCGGCACCAATGCCTGCATTGTTCTGGAGGCCCACCCGTGATTCGCCCCATCGATCCCTTCCACGAAGACCAAGACTGGCCTGCCGACGTGCCCGGCCAGGTGAACCTGATCCTCGTGCGGCTCTTCGAGCTGGATGCGGCCACCGTCACCGCCTCCGCCCGCATGCGGGAGGACCTCGACCTGGACAGCCTGGACGGCGTCGACATCGTCATCGCCCTGGAGAAGCAGTACGGCTTCATCGCCGAGGAGAACTCCGTGACGAAGCTGAAGACCGTCGGCGAGATCCACGCCTACGTGGCGGCCAAGCTGGCCAGCCGAGCCTCGTAGTCCGGCGGCACTGGAGACTCCAGGGCCGAGGGGGCCCACACTTGGAGGCCCTCCCGGTGGGCGTCGGGTGCGCCCTGGAGGGCCGCGAGGGGGTCCCCCAGGATGCGGTAGGCAGCCACGGCATTGGGTCGGGGTGGGCAGGCTCGGAGCAGCAGGTCGCCCAGGTGGGCGGGCTGCTGGCTGAGGACCTCACAGAGGCTGGCGCCCCACCACCAGTTGTCGATGGTCTGGGTGGCGGAGACGGCCCCCAGGGCGCCCGCAGCGAGGCCCTCCAGCACCAGGCTCTCGGCGAAGGAGGTCCCCACCCGACGGCGGCTGGCGGTGTGGCAGGTGAGGGACAGCACCGCACCCGTAGGCCGGCCTCGGGCGTGGCCAAGGTGGCGCGTGTGCAGGCCGTGGTAGCCGGCCCAGCCATAGGGCCGCCCGTGGCCGAAGTAGAGGGCGGCACCCAGGCCCACCCGCAGGGCCGTGAGGAGGTCCCGCCGGATGAGGCGGTCGGCGGTCCACCAGAACACGGTCAGGGGAGCGGCACCGGTGGGGCTGCGGAGGATGCTGAGGCTGCGCGCCACCATGCGGGTGACATGGTCATCCCACTGGCCGACGAAGGCCAGCGGCCCCGCCGCCCCGGCGCGCCGCTGGACCTCGGTGGCGGTGGCGGCGAAGCGCGCCAGGGACTCGGGCCGGCCCATGGGGAGCCAGCCTGCGGGCACCTGGCGGCCCTGGGCGGTGGTGAGAAAGGGCCCCGGCAGCACCGTGCGGGGGGAGCGGCGGTGATACCCCACCAGGAGCAGGCCCGCCGCCTGGTCCAGGTGCGGCAGCAGATCAGCCAGGGGCGGGACTGCTCGCGTGTCCCGCAGCAGCAACCGAACTGGCCGATGCGCGGCGTGCGCATCGGCCAGGGGCTGCAGGACGGGCAGGGCCTCGCGCGGGCAGGCGAGGACCCACTCAGGCGGTGTAGACGACGTTGCCATAGGGCTTCCAGGCATCCCACTGGGCTGCAGGCAGGCCCTGATCGTAGCGCCGGGACCAGTAGTCATCGATGATGTGGGCCTCGGCCTCGGGGTTGTAGGAGTCAAAGGCCGCCCGGTCAGAGGCCGCTGCTGCCCGGCGGGCAACCAGCTCTGTCTCGCCGCCAAAGTCGTAGGCCGCATCTCCGAACTCGGCCTGGGCGTGGATGGCTTCCACCATGTAGAGGGGCCCCACGGCGATGCCCTGCCAGACGTGGGTGAGCTCGTGAATGAGGGTCTGCCGGTCCACCTTGGCCCAGCTGGCGAAGTTGATGACCGACATGGTCGTGAAGGGGCGCTCCCCGTTGACCTTCTCGATGATGTCCACCGGGAGGGAGAGCACGGCCACCAGCACGGTGTCCAGGTTGATGGAGGTGCCAAAGACCGCCTGGGCATCGGCCCGTTCGTCTGCCGTGAGCTGCCGATGCACACCGAACCACGTCAAGAGGTAGGCGAACACCAGGGCCAGTCCGGAGGCAGAGAGGTCGTAGGCGGCGGTCAGGATCTCCAGGGCGCTGTGGCCCAGGTCTCGCAGCGCATCCACGAAGCGGGTCCAGCCATCCACGGCCAGGGAGACCGCCGCTGCCAGCACCTCGTTGACGCTCTTGCCCAGTGCCTTCACCGCCGCGACGACGTTCTGCACCAAGTGGCCGGGATGGACCACGGTGTCGGCGAAGAGCTGAGCCAGGGTGACCCCGGCGGCCAGCACGGACTTCACGGCCTCGGTGACCGCCGCCAGGGTGCGGGAGGCCATCCAGGTCACCAGGTCCACCAGGGTCATGCCCGCATCGATGGCGGCTTTGACCATGCGGGCCAGGGCGGGCAGGGCGTCCTTCTCGGCCCAGGTGAGGAGGTAGCTGATGGAGTTCCCAATCTTGATGGTGGCGATCACCAGCTGATCGATGGCGAAGTCGCCGGCGGCGACGGCCCACTCGAAGACCTTGACGAGCTTCTCGCCAGCGGCTTCCAGGGCTTCAACGATGGCGGAGAAGGCCGCCTCGCCCTGGGCCAGGGCCCAGTTCATGATGTCGATGATGCTCTCCTTGGCGTAGCGGAGAGCCTCCACCGCCTGGCGCCAGAGCTCCTTGCCCACACTCTCGACCTTGGTGAGCACCCAGTCCAGCACTGAGCCCACGGGGCCCAGGGCGTGCAGGATGCCGTGCACCATGCGGCGGAACAGGTAGTAGCCCTCGGCCAGGGCCGTCTCGAGCAGGTCGGCCACAGCCGCACCCGCAGCCAGCAAGGCCTCCACGAGGCGGGCGCCGATCTTGTAGGTGAACTTCACCAGGGCCCCGGCCAGCTCCACCAGGGTCTTGCCCAGCTCCATGGCGGCCTGGACGATCTGGCGGAGCAGGCCGGCCGCGATGTGGATGGTCTGCTTGAGAATGTCCACCAGGGTGCGGCCCAGGGCGAAGGCGGCATCGATCACGCGCTTGATGGCGGCGAAGCCATGGGCGGCGATGGCGGTGACCAGATCAGCCACGGTCTTGCCGATCTCCAGGAGGCCCTTCACCACCTGGCGGGCCAGGGCCAGGGCGGCACCGGCCACGAAGGCCACCAGGTCCACCAGGGTGCCGGCGATGCGGCCCAGGGAAGCGGCCACCTCATCCACGAACTGCACGGCAGCAGTGCCAATGTCACTCAGGATCTGGCCCACCGTGTGGCCCAGGTCCCGCAGGGCCCGGGTGACCGCATCCAGCAGGCTGGCCGGCCGAGTCACCACGGCGATGAGGATCTCGCCCACCGCCTTCCCGACCGCAATGAGGGTCTCCACAATGCCCCTGAAGATGGCGCCCGCAAACTGGAAGGCCTGGTTCAGGATATTGCCCACCTCCTTGCCGATGGCGACCATGGCCCGTACGAACTTGTCCACCACGCTGGCGATCTGCCCCGCCATCCAGGTGAGGAGCTCGCCCAGGGTGCGGCCGATCTCATCGATGGCGCGCAGGGCGTCCTTGACGATGTCCACGGTCAGGTCGGCGATGGCGCTGAGCACCTCCACCAGGGCCTTCCCGGCGGCCTCGAGGCCCCGCATGATCTGCTTGAGCACCTGGAAGCCTGCTTCCACGGCGCCCTGGACCAGCTCGGCGATGGTCCGCCCCGCGGCGATGACGGCGCGGACCATGTCGGCCACGGCCTGCACCGTCCAGTTCACCACGTCCTGAATGACGCCGGCGATGGCAGCGATCACGTCGCCTACCGCATGCACGATGGCCTCCGCCACGGACTTCACGGCGCCCACCAGGGAGTCCACGGCCCCCTCGACCCACTCCACCACCGCCGCATCCGTGCCGGGTTCCGGCAGGGCTTCGGTCCCTTCCCCTTTGCGGATGGCCTCGCCCGCCCGCTGCAGCCAGAGGGCCGCATCCCGCAGTGCCAGGTGGTCATGGCTGCCATCAGCCTTCACCAGGAACTCTTTCATCACCGCTCGACCCTGGGCTGCCGGGAGGAAGCCCACGGCGTGGACCACGGCGCTGCCCTGGCCGGCATTGCGGTAGCCCGTGATGCCCGCCCGGCGCTCCTCTGCGGAGCTGGCGGCGAGGTGCTGGAAGAAGGCGCGGTGGCTCTGCACGTCCGGCAGGGCCGTGGCGAAGGCCTCGGCCAGCTTGAGGGCCCGGGCGGGGTCGCTCTCAAAAGACTGGCGGAAAGCGAAGCCGATTTCAGCGGTGGTCGGGTTGCTCTCCTTGATGCGCCGGGCCATCTCGGCCTGATCGGCGAGGGGGGCATGGTGCAGGTCGGTCAGAAGCTGCAGGGCGGACATGGTGACTCCTTGGCAAGCCTTGGGGAGAGGAAGGCGTCACACCGTGACCAGGGGGTTCGATTGGATGGCTTCGAAGGCCCTGAGCCTGGAACTTGGACGCGGGGAGGGGGGGCTGGGATACAGGGAGGCGGAGCGATTGTTGCAACAGCGAAGATTGATGTCAATAAACAAATAAATTCAAATAATTCACGAAAAAATCCAATAGAAATCCTTATGTTCTTTCGATTCAGGCGATAGGTATAGACAAGGCAGGCTCCACCGTGAACGGGGTTCCAGCAAGTTTGCGGAGGCACCCTGCGGGCCAAGGGAGCACATGAATGCACCCTATCCAGGTACTTCAATAGACGGAAGGCAACCGCTGAGCCGAGCCTGACCTGCCTGCCCGCCGCCCTACTCCCGGGCGCCCTTGCGGATGCGGTCCATCTCGCGCTTCTGCTCGCGCTGCTTCAGGGCCTCGCGCTTGTCGCCGTGGGCCTTGCCTTCGGCGAGGGCGATGCGCACCTTGATCTTCCCCTTGTCGTTCAGGTAGATGGCCAGGGGGATGATGGTCAGGCCCTTGCGCACCACCTTGCCGATGAGCTTGGCGATCTCGACCTTGTGCAGCAACAGCTTCCGGGCCCGCAGGGGGTCGTGGTTGGCGTAGGTGCCGAACTTGTAGGGGGAGATGTTGGCCTGCTTGAGCCAGAGCTCCCCATCGGCGCTGTCCACATAGGCGTCCTGGAGCTGGCCGAGGCCCGCCCGCAGGGCCTTGACCTCGGTCCCCACGAGGGCGATCCCCGCCTCCCAGGTCTCGAGGACGTGGTAGTCGTGGTAGGCCTTGCGGTTGCGGACGAGATCCTCGGACATGCCTCTAGTCTACCCGCCCGGTAGACTCGTTCTTTTAAGGATGCCCATGCTCCAGAAGCTGCTTGCCCCCATCGTCGCCTGGATGGTGGCCGTCATGGCTGCCATGGGCCCTCTGGGCGTCATGCTGCTCATGGCCATCGAGAGTGCCTGCATCCCGCTGCCCAGCGAGGTGATCATGCCCTTCGCCGGCTACCTCGCCTTCAAGGGACAGCTCACCTTCTTCGGCCTGGGTGCGGGCAACCCGGTGGCGCAGATCTGGATCGCCGGCTTCTTCGGGGCCATCGGCTGCAACCTGGGCAGCATCCCGGCCTACGAGGTGGGCGCCTGGGGCGGCCGCCGCGCCGTGGAGAAGTACGGCCGCTACATCTGGCTGCACACGGGCCACCTGGATCAGGCGGAGCGCTTCTTCGCCCGCTTCGGCACCTGGGCCATCTTCATCGGTCGCCTGCTGCCGGTGATCCGCACCTTCATCGCCCTGCCCGCGGGCATCGCCAAGATGGACCGCACCCGCTTCCACCTCTACACCTTCGCCGGCAGCCTGCCCTGGTGCCTGGGCCTGGCCTGGGTGGGCTACAAGCTGGGCGAGCAGTGGAACACCCTGGGCGCCTACTTCCACAAGCTGGACGCCGTCATCGCCGTGGTCATCCTGGCCGGCGTGGCCTGGTTCATCTACGACCACGTGAAGAACCGTCAGAAGAGCAGTTGAATCCTGTTAATCCACCCGAATCCTGTTAATCCTGTCCCGCTTTTCCCTGCAGACTTCACGGCACCAGGAACAATGCCGCCGCCCCAGCCAGGGCCAGCAGGGTACCCAGGACGGCGTGGCGGCCGACCTTTTCTTTGAAGACGAAGTGGGACACCGGCAGCAGCAGCACGGGCGAGAGCGACATCAGCGTGGCCGCCACGCCCATGGGGGCTTTGGCGATGGCGATGAGGGAGAGCACCACGCCCAGCACCGGTCCTGTGAGGGCGCCCAGGCCGATGAAAGCGGCGGCTCGGGTGTCCCGCAGGGCGCCCAGGGTGCCGCGCAGGCGCCCGGTGGCGGTGAAGTAGAGAAGCAGCGCCGCCAGGCCTGCGGTCACCCGGATGAGGTTGGCGGACAGAGGCGGGAAGGCGCCCGCCAGGCCGTACTTGCTGAAGAGCAGGCCCAGGGACTGCCCCAGGGCGCCGCCCATGCCCAGCAGGACCCCGCGCCAGAGGTGGGGATGGGCCTCGCCCTCCCCGCCGTCCCACACCACCCAGGCCACGCCCGCCAGGGTGGCCGTCATGGCCGCCAGGTGCGCCGGTCCCAGGGTCTGGCCCAGGAAGGCCCAGGCCAGCAGTGTGCTGAAGATGGGCGAGAGGGTCATGAGCAGCATGGCCAACCGGGCGCCGATGAGCACGAAGGCCTCGAACAGCACCGCATCCCCGAGGGCGAAGCCGATGAAGCCGGACAGGCCCAGCCAGCCCAGGCGCACGCTGCCGGCCTGGTACGGAAACAGCGTGCCGTAGAGGGCGAGGTGCAGCAGGAGCAGGGTGCCCCAGGCCATGAGCAGGCGGCTCAGGTTGACGGAGGCCGAGCCCACCCGCCGGCCCGCCACCATGAAACAGACGGAGTTCAGCGACCAGCAGAGCGAGGTCAGGAGGGCGGCGGCTTCCCCGGCGTGGTTCAAACGAACAGCTCCAGGATCCCATTGCTCATGAGCATGCCCCGGGCCGTGAGGCGCACCTGGTCGCCGTCCCAGGCCACCAGGCCCTCCTGGGCCAGGGCCCTCAGGCGGGCCTCCCAGGCGTCCACCAGGGGGCTGAGGTTAAGGGCCTCGCCCTGCGCCCGCAGCGCACCCCAGGCGATGCCCCGGTGCATGCGCAGGCCCAGCAGGGGCACTTCCCCCAGGGCCTCTGCCGGGTCCAGAGCCTGCAGGTCCAGGGTGCCCCGGCCCTCCACCCAGGCGGGGATCACGCTGGACTCGGTCCAGCGCAGCTCCCCCAGGTGGGAGGCGGCGGCGGGGCCCAGGCCCAGGTAGGGGCGGCGCTCCCAGTAGCGGGTGTTGTGGAGGGCCACCCCGCCAGGGCGGGCGTAGTTGCTGATCTCGTAGGGGGCCAAGCCCAGGGTCGGCAGCTCGGTCTGGAGCGCCTCGAAGGCATCCGCCACGGCGTCCTCCGAGGGCAGGGTCAGGCGGCCCGCAGCGATCTCGGCCCGCAGGGGGCAGGCCTTGTCCAGGTCCAGCAGGTAGACGCTCAGGTGGTCCAGGCCGGTGGCCACCAGGGTGCGGGCATCCTCCAGCACCTTGGTGAGGGTCTGGCCGGGGATGCCCACCATGAGGTCGGCGCTGCGCCGCTGGAAGCCCGCCTGGCGGGCCAGGTCCAGGGCCGCCAGGGCTTCGGCGGCCCCATGGATGCGCCCCAGGCGGGCCAACAGGTCATCGTCCAGCGCCTGCACGCCCAGGCTGATGCGGTCCCAGCCCAGGCTGCGGGCGGCCTGGAGCCAGGCCAAGTCCACGGTGCCCGGGTTGGCCTCCAGGGTGGCCTCCACCAGTGGGGAGAGGTCGAAGGCTGTGCGCAGGGCGCCGGTGAGGGCGGTCAGCTCCTCCTGGCTCAGGAGGGAGGGGGTGCCGCCCCCCAGGTAGAGGGTGTCCACGGCGGGGTGGCCCAGGGCCTCGCCCCATGCGGTGAGGTCGGCCAGGAGGCGCTGGACCGTGGCGGTCTGGAGGCTCCGGTCCCGCGTGGTGGTGAAGGAGCAGTAGGTGCAGCGGTCCACACAGAAGGGCACGTGCAGGTAGAGGCCCAGAGGCTCCGCCTGTGCCGCAGTCCGGAGGCGGGGCAGGTGGCCCCGGAGGTCAGGGTGCAACCATCACCTGCAGGAAGTCCCGGCGCAGGCGCTCGACCTCTCCGGGAAAGCGCCAGGGGGGCTGGGCGGGGCTGGCGACCCGCTCCAGGTCGGCGTAGCGCTGGCGGAGGCGGAGGCGCTCAGCCGCCGGCAGGGGCCGGCCCAGCCCGGTGTGCACTTCCAGGCGCTGGAGGTTCTGCCGCAGGCGGGCGGCCTGGGGGCGGTAGAGGAACGTGGCCAGCAGGACCTGCCCCAGGGCCAGGCCCACGAGCAGGAAGCCCACCAGGGCCGGGAGCCGGAGGGGTGCCCGGAGGCCCAGGGCCACCCACCAGCCGATGAGGCCCAGGAGAGCCAGGCCCAGGAGGGGGGCGGTGGATAGGGCCCAAAGACCCCGGCCCCAGAGGCTGTCATCAAAGAGCGACTCCACGGTGGCAGCCAGGGTGCGCTGATCACCGGCCGAGCGGGCCCGGGCCAGGTGCTGGTCGAGGGCGCTCCAGGCCTCCCGCTGGGCGGGGGTCAGGGAAGGGTCCGGCGGGGCCTCCGGGCCAGGCGCCACCAGGGTCGGCTCCGGGGGGGTGGCCGTGCCGTTTTCGATCGCGGAGGCTGAGGGCGGCTTCAAGAGCACAGCCCCGGGCGGGGGTGGGGTGCTGGTGATGTGCGTCCGGCCAGCGGCATCCCGCCAGGCATGGGTCGGGGAGGTCGGCTGAGCCAGGAGGGCCAGAGCCAGGAGGCCTGCAGCGAGGGCCATGGGGCGGCTCAGAAGTGGGTGTCCAGGGCCTCACACCAGAAGTGGTAGACCATCTGGTGGACTTCCTGAATGCGGGCTGTGACGGTGCTCGGCACCACCAGGGCATCGTCCATGAGGCCGACGAGCTGGCCACCATCCCGACCCAGGAGGCCCAGGGTGCGGACCCCCAGCTCCTTGGCCGAGGCCACGGCCCGGATGACGTTGGCGCTGTTGCCGCTGGTGCTGATGCCAATGAGCAGGTCCCCCGGGCGGCCCAGGGCCTCCAGCTGGCGGGAGAACACCTGGTCGAAGCCGTAGTCGTTGCCGATGGCGGTGAGGGCCGAGGTGTCCGTGGTGAGAGCGATGCCCGCCAGGGCACGCCGCTCCTTCACGTAGCGGCCACTCAGCTCAGCGGCCAGGTGCTGGGCATCGGCGGCGCTGCCACCATTGCCGCACACCAGGATCCGGGCGCCGCGCCGAAGCCGCTCAGCCATGTCATCGGCCTGGGCCACGATGCGGTCCATCTCCCGCTCGAAGAAGGACTGCTTCAGCTCGACGGAGGCCTGGACATGCTGGAGGAGGGTCTGGCGCATGGGGCAATTGTGACAGGAATCCCCGACCGCATTCCCCGACTCCAGTGGCACACTGCTGGCATCGTCATCTTCTGACATTTTGGTGTGGGACCCATGGACTGGCTGGCCTTCAAGCATGCGTTCCTCTCCCACCTTCCGGTGGCCATCGGCCTGCTCCTGCCCCTGGCCCTGGTGGCGGCACAGCGGCCGGGACGAGGCATCCGGGCTTGGTGGACGGTCGCCCGCTACCTGGGCTGGGCGGGTGTGGTGGGCCTCCTGGCCGCCCTGGCCACCGGCTACCTCCAGATGCGTCACCTGGGCCTGCTGCCCCCCCACCGGCTCCTGCCGTCCCTGGCCCCGGCGGCCTGGGGTCCCCTGACCTGGCACCTCAGTCTGGCCCTGCTGGGCTTCCTTATGGGCGTTGCGGCCCTCTGGGCCATGACCCGCCCCCGCAAGGAGTACCAGAGCCTCGGCCTCCTGAGCCTGCTCCTCGGCCTGCTGTGGAGTGTCCTCCTGGTCATGGCCGGGGACTCCGGCCACAGCCTGGCCCATGCCAAGGCCCGGCTGGTCCCGCCACCCCAGGCGGCCCTGCCGGCGGTGGTGGCACCGGTGCCGGTGGCGGTTCGCCCACCCACTGCGCCGGCTGCCTCAGAGGCCTCGGTGCTGGCCCGGGCCCTGGACTATGCCGCCCTGGAACCCCTCCACCCGGACCCCGTGAAGTCCGTCGCCCACGGTGGACGCTGGGTCCGCTCCTGGGTCAGTGCCGAGGCCGCCGGGGCCTACCGGGTTGGTGCGCCCCTGCCGACCGGCGCCTTCGTGGTGCTCAGCTCTGTGGAGGATCGCTGGGGCCGTCCGGGCCCAGAGGTGGGTCCCCTCTACGTCCTCGAGATGAAGGCCTCCGGTCCGGCCCTGTCGTTCTACTGGGCCCGGATTCCCGAGGTCCGGCGCAAGGACTTCGACGGTGAAGCCCGGGCC
>Ga0194052_1001962_pt1 | contig 11512 bp, 5 predicted proteins | sample SepL226m_MetaG_FD_160117 | JGI IMG/M metagenome (GOLD analysis project Ga0194052, IMG submission 160117) | Anoxic zone freshwater microbial communities from boreal shield lake in IISD Experimental Lakes Area, Ontario, Canada - Sep2016-L227-6m | ecosystem: Environmental > Aquatic > Freshwater >... | reverse complement strand
CGGCCCTTCTCCTCCACCGTGAACCAGAGGGCCGTGCCGTCGGCGGACCACTGGAAGGCGTCCACCCAGTTGTCGATGGCCTCGGTGAGCACCTTGCGGGTGCCCTTGGCGCGATCGTAGACCGCCAGTCGGAAGCGGTCGGACTCGTGGCCCGGCTTGGTCTGCAGCCGGTAGGCGATGAAGCGGCCATCAGGCGAGTACTTGGGGTCGCTGTCCGAAGCAGGGTTGTCGCCGGTGATGCGGCGCGGGGTGCGGTCACCGTCGAGGGAGATGAGGAAGAGGTCATTGTTGGTGCTACGGGCCGGGACGGGATCAGTGTTGGTGGTGACGCAGACCTCCTTGCCATCGGGACTCAGGTCCCAGGTCTGCCAGAAGCCCGGGTAGTCCTGCTTGCCCTCCGTGAGGGCCTGCACCTTGCCTTCGGGGGTGCTGCTGAAGAGGTGGGCGTACTGGAAGTCCCGCCAGCCGGTCCAGTGCCGGTAGAGCAGGCTGTCCGCCAGGTGGGCCTGGACGGGACCCTGCTCCAGCTTGGTCTCCAGCTCCTTGTGGCGGGCACCATCGGCCATGGCCTCCAGGAAGACCGAGGCCTCAAACACCACGCCGCCGCTGGGCTGCACCTTGGGCGCGCCGACACCGGGTGCAAAGGCCGTGACCTTGCGGGCTTCGCCGCCGCTGGCATCCAGGGCCCACAGCTGGCTGCCCTCGGCCCGGGTGGAGAGGAAGTAGAGGGTGCGGCCATCCTTGGACCACTGGGGCGCGGTGTCGGCCTTGCCGGAGAAGGTCAGCTGCTTGGTCGCCCCGGTCGCCGTCTCCAGGATCCAGAGATGGGTGGCTCGGGTGGAGGCCTGGAGGTCCTGGGTGGACACCTCGAAGGCAAGGCGCTTGCCGTCAGGGCTGAGGGCCAGGTGCTGGAGGCCTTTCAGGCGGTGCAGATCCTCAATGTGGAAGGCCCGCTTCTCGGCGGCAAGGGCCGGGGCGGCGAGGACAACAAGGGTGGTCAGAACGCGAAGCAGACGGGACATGGGCTCTCCTGGCGGCACCAGGATCGCATGGCCACTCCGGCCCTGGAGCCACCTTGGTATCCTGGGCCATGACCAGCGCAGACCACTCCGTCGCCCCCCGCCACCGGGGCATCTTCTGCAACCGGACCCTGAACCTGCGGTCGGTGCGGGCCATCGGCTACGACATGGACTACACCCTGGTGGACTACCGGGCCGAGGCCTTCGAGCGCATGGTCCATGCCCAGGCCCGGGAGCGGCTGGTCTCCGAGGGCTGGCCCGTGGCGGGGCTCGAGTTCGATCCGGGCATGGTGACCCGGGGCCTGGTGATCGATACGGAGCTGGGCAACCTGGTGAAGGCCAACCGCTTCGGCTTCGTGAAGCGGGCCATGCACGGCACCCGCATGCTGGAGTTCCACGAGCAGCGCTCGGCCTACAGCCAGGTGCTGGTGGACCTGAGTGAGCCCCGCTGGGTGTTCCTGAATACGCTCTTTTCGCTGTCCGAGGGCTGTCTCTATGCCCAGGCGGTGGACCTGCTGGACCGGGGCGCCCTGCCCCGCCCCTTCGAGTACGCCAGCCTCTACCGGCATATCCGGGCCCGGGTGGACGCCCAGCACCTGGAGGGCCACCTGAAGGCCGCCGTGGCCGCAGACCCCGACCGCTTCGTGGTGCAGGATCCCGAGGCCGCCCTGGCCCTGCTGGATCAGAAAGCCTCGGGCAAGAAGCTGCTGCTCATCACCAACTCCGAGTGGACGTTCACGTCCCGGATGATGACCCACGCCTACGACCGCCACCTGCCAGCGAGCATGACCTGGCGGGAGCTCTTCGACATCGTGGTGGTCAGCGCCCGCAAGCCCGCCTTCTTTACCGAGGCCGGGCCCTTCTTCGAGGTGGTGGACGAGACGGGCCTGCTGCGGCCGCTGGAGGGCACCTTGCGCCGGGGTGGGCTCTACCTCGGTGGTTCTGCAGCCCAGGTGGAGCGGGATCTGGGCATCTCCGGCGACGAGATCCTCTACGTGGGCGACCACATGTTCGGCGATGTGCACGTGAGCAAGCGCACCCTCAGTTGGCGCACGGCCCTGGTGCTGCGGGAGCTGGAGTCCGAGGTGGCGGCCCTGGAGGCCTTCCGGGGCACGGACCAGCAGCTCCTGACCCTGATGACCAAAAAGGAGGGCCTGGAGGCCGGCCTCTCTCAGGCCCGCCTGGACCTCCAGCGGCAGCGCGGTGGGTACGGCCCTGCACCGGATGCCACCGTCCCGGCCCTGGAAGCCACCGTGCACGCATTGCGGGGGCAGCTGGTGGCCCTGGACGCCGAGATCGGGCCCCTGGCCCAGGCCAGCACCGCCCTGGTCAACCCCCGGTGGGGCCTCCTCACCCGCGCCGGCAACGACAAGAGCCACCTCACCCGACAGATCGAGCGCTACGCCGATGTCTACACCAGCCGGGTGTCCAACTTCCTGTTCGCCACGCCCTACGCCTATTTCCGCTCCCCCCGGGGCAGCCTGCCCCATGACCCTGTTGGGAAGGATGGGCTCTGAGGCAGGGAGGAAGGGCTACCTTACCCCATAGACCGTGGCGCCGTACCGCTCGGGATCCCGCGGCGGACTGCTGTTCCAGGCCCCGAAGGCATGGCTGTCATCGGTCTTGACTCGCAGCGTGTAGCGCCCCTTCGGCAGCAGCACCCGGGTGTCGGCAAGACGGTTCTTGCTGGCGCCGCCGGCGTGGTGCGTCTGGTCCTTGAGCAGCTCCCACACGCGCTTGCCGCTGGCATCCTCGATCCAGGCCGTATCGGCCATCTCGTGGCTGCCGGCCTCCCCGATGGCATGGATGCGCACCGCTGTGCTCACCGTCAGGTCGAAGGGCGCGCTGCGGTCCTGGCTGTTGCCCACCTGCACCAGCTCGGCCAGCACGGGCCCTGGCCCTGGCAGCGCTCGCAGGGACAGGGCACCCGCATCCCCGGGGCGCGGCAGCGACAGGGCCAGCCCATAGAGGCCCGGGTCGCAGGGCGGTGCCACCGTCCAGTCGGCGGGCGAGTGGCTGTCATCCGTCACGAAGGTGGCCACATACTCACCCGGCGGAAGCTGAAGGGTCTCCACCTGGCGCCGGTTGCGGGGATCGCCCCCGACAAACTGAGACCGCTCCGGGGTCATCTCCCACACCCGCTGGCGGGTCCGGACGTCCAGGATCCAGCCGTAGTCGCTCATGCGGCGCTGCGTGCCCTCCCCCACGGCGTAGACATGGAGGTCCACGGGTCGGTGGACCTTGAAGGCCTGGTGCCACTCCCCCCGATCCCCGGTGGCGGCGAGGGTGATGGCCATGTTGGCCCACCGCAGGGGTGCCTCGAACAGGACCACCTCGTGCGGCTCACCCGATGGCAGATAGAGCTCCATGCCATAGCTTCCCACCTGCCGTCGCCACTGACGCAGCAGGCCCCCCTCGTCGGCGCCGAAGGCCGCCAGAAACCCGCGGGGCCGCTCCGCGAGCTTGGCCTCCACCTGGCGTCGGTCGATGTTGCGGCTCCACTGCGCCAGGAAGACCCCCTGGGCGAAGGCATGGTTGGCGAAGTAGGCCTCGTAGCTGCCTGCAGGCAGGTCGAGGTAATGGTCGGCGATGCGGTGGGCGCCGTCCCGGCGGGTGTTCGAGCCGTCCATCTGCCAGGCCACCTCGCGGGTGGTCGCGTTGAGGATCCACCCAAAGGCAAAGAGGGGGCTCTCCCCACGGGCCTTGACCAGGCCCTGGAGGCCAGCCCCCCGAGCGTAGATGTGGACTTTCTGGGCGTGCGGCAAGGTAAACCCTTGGCTGCGAACCTCGGCGGTCTCAAGGCCATGGAGCGCCACGATCCGCGCCTCTGCCGCCCGCAGGGGCAGTCCCGCCGAAGCAAGGAACACGGCCAGGGCCAGAGCATAAAGGCCCAGGGAGACGGAGGTGGCTGTGAACTTGGGAAGAATCGGCATGTGGAACCCCTGCGCTGACCCCAGGCTAAGCCATGTGAGGGCCGCCACCCACCCTGATCGGCGAGCAAGCGCCCCCTGCCGGCGAACGGAGCCAGCCGGAGGAGTTACAGCGCAGCCCACTCCAGCAGGATCCGCTGGGCCTGGTGGATGGGGCCGTCCTGGAGGCCCTGCACGGGCACCCGCACGGCGCCATCGGGGCTGAGGCTGGCACCCCTCTGGCTGCCCACCCAGGCCATCATCTTCACAGGGTCCAGGGGCGTCTGGGGGCTCAGGCGCAGCTTGAGCTGACCCTTGTCCACCGCCACCTCGGACACCGCCAGGAACTGGGCCCGCAGCTTCACCTTGAGCAGCTCGAAGAAGCGCAGGGTCTCGGCATCGTCGTCGGCGATGCGGCCGAAGCGGTCCTCCAGGTCCAGCCGGTAGAGCTCGAGGTCCCGCTCCTCGCGCAGCCGCGAGATTCGCTTGTAGGCCACCAGCCGCTCACTGGCCTGGTCGATCCACAGGCGGCTCAACTGGGCGCCAGGCGCCAAGCCGTCCAGCTTCACGTCGAAGGTGCCGCTGGGCTGGCCCTGCAGCTCCTGCAGGGTCTCCTCCAACAGCTTCACGTAGAGCTCGAAGCCGATGTCGTGGATGTGGCCAGACTGCTCTCCGCCCAGCAGGTTGCCGGCGCCTCGCAGCTCCAGGTCCATGGCCGCCACGCGGAAGCCCGAGCCCAGCTCCGAGAAGTCCTCCAGAGCCTGGAGCCGCTTGCGGGCATCCTCGCTGATCTCGTGGCGGGGCGGGGTCATGAGGTAGGCATAGGCAGGGACATCGCTGCGCCCCACCCGTCCCCGCAGCTGATAGAGCTGGCTCAGGCCGAAGGCGTCAGCGCGGTGCACGATGAGCGTGTTTGCGTTGGGTACGTCCAGGCCATTCTCCACGATGGTGGTGGCCACCAGCACATCCACCCGGCCCTCCATGAAGGCCAGCATCACCTGCTCCAGGCCGTCGTCGCTCAGCTGGCCGTGGCCCACGGCCACCCGGGCGTCCGGCACCAGCTCTCGCACCCGTGCGGCGATGGCGACGATGGACTCCACCCGGTTGTGCACGAGGTAGACTTGGCCACCCCGGCGCAGCTCGAACTGGATGGCGGTCTGCACCAGCTCATCGCTCCAGGGCGCCACCACCGTCTCGATGGCCAGGCGGTCCTTGGGGGGCGTCTCGATGAGGCTGATCTCACGCAGGCCCGTGAGGCTCATGTGCAGGGTGCGGGGGATGGGCGTGGCGCTGAGGGCCAGCTGATCCACGTTGAGGCGCAGCTTCTTCAGCTTCTCCTTGTGGCCCACCCCGAAGCGCTGCTCCTCGTCCACCACCACCAGACCGAGATCGGCGAAGGAGAGGCGGGCGCCCAGCAGCTGGTGGGTGCCGATGACGATCTCCACCAGGCCGTCAGCCACCTCCCGCAGGATGCGCTTCTGCTCGGCGGGGTCCACGAAGCGATTGAGCATCTCGATGCGGATGGGGAAGCCGGCGAAGCGCTCCTTGAAGGTCCTGAAGTGCTGGAAGCAGAGCACGGTGGTGGGGCACAGCACGGCCACCTGCCGACCCTCCAGGGCCACCTTGGCCGCGGCCCGCATGGCCACCTCGGTCTTGCCGAAGCCCACATCCCCCACCAGCAGGCGGTCCATGGGCCGGGGCGACTCCAGGTCGGCCTTCACGGCCTCGCTGGCCTCGATCTGATCGGGGGTGGGCGTGAAGGGGAAGTTGGCCTCGAAGGCCGCCATGTCCGGTCCGTCGGGCGGGTAGGCATGGCCCTTCTGCAGCTTGCGCTGGGCGTAGAGCTTGAGCAGCTCATCGGCCATGTCGCGGATGGCCTTCCGGGCCTTGCGCTTGACCTTGGCCCAGCTGGCGCCGCCCAGCTTGTCCAGGGGAGGAAGGTGGCCTTCGGCGCCGGTGTAGCGCTGGACCAGGTCCGCCCGCTCGAGGTTCACGTTGAGCTGGCCGCCATCCGCATAGCGCAGCTGGAGAACCTCCATCTCCTCGCCGCCGGCCATCAGGGTGGCGAAGCCCAGGAACTCGCCGATGCCGTGGTCCATGTGCACCACGCGGTCGCCGGGCTTGAGGTCCCGCAGGTCCGACAGGAAGGCCGCACTGCGGGACTTCTTAGGCGCGGACTGGGCCACCTTGCGGCCGAAGATCTCCCGCTCGGTGAAGACTAGGACTGCGGGCTCCTTGAGGTGCAGGCCCGCACTGAGGGACAGTCTGAGGGCCCGGCAGCCCGCTTCGCCACCCTGGGCCGTGGGCAACTCATGTTCGCGGATGAACTCCCGGAACCGGTCCCGCATGCCCGGCGTGGAGCCCGCCAGGAAGACCCGGTGGCCCGTGAGGGACAGCTCCTGCAGGTGCTCGGCCAGCTCCCCCAGGCGGCCCTGGAACTCCCGGGGCGGCAGGGCCGCCAGGGGCACGGTGGCCTCGCTCTGCCACTCGGTGAGGAGGGCCGTGGGCTTGCTGGGATCGGCAGGCTGGAAGCGGTCGGCGAAGTCCGGGCAGACCACCCCGCCCCGGCGCAGCACGGCGAGGCTGTCCTCGATGCGGACGCGCTCGGCCTCCCGCAGAGCCTCTTCCCAGGCCGGGTCCAGACGCACCCGCAGGCAGGGTGGCACCCAGTGGCTGAGCTGCCCCTTGGGCTGGGCCAGGAGGGGATGAAACAGCTCCTCGCCGGGGAAGTGGCCGTGAGTGGCCAGACGGTTGCGGCGGAAGGTCTCGTCCTCATCAGGCTCCAAGGTCCGGTCCGCCCGGGAGGCCACCGCCGCCAGCAGGGCCTCGCCGTCGCCCCGGTCCCCCTCGAAGCGGGGGTAGAGGGTCAGGGCTGCCAGGACCTCGCCGCTGCGGCGCTGGGTGTCGGGATCGAAGGGGCTGAGGCGCTCCAGCTCATCGCCGAAGGTCTCCAGGCGCAGGGGCTGGTCCAGGTGATCGGGCCAGAGGTCCACCACCATGCCCCGGGAGCTGAACTCGCCGGGGGCCGAGGCCAGCTCCGCGCGGCGGTAGCCCAGAGCCACCAGGGTCTCCAGCAGCAGCTCCCGGGGCACCTCGGCGCCCTGGTGCAGCTCCAGGCGCTGCTTCTGGAACCAGGTGGGGTGCGGCAAGCGCTCGCAGGCGGTGAGGGGGCCGGTGACCAGCACCTGGACCCGCCGCTCCAGGAGGCCCACCAGGGTGGAGAGGCGCTCCCTTAGGACCATGCCCGGCGGGCTGCTCTCGCCGCCCGCATAGGCCGAGAAGCCCGGGAAGTGAGCCACCCCGGCCCCAGGCAGCAGGGCCTGGAGGTCCGAGGCCAAGGCGCGGGCCTCGGCCTCGGAAGGCGCATCCACCCAGAGGGTCTGCACCCGGCCCTCCCGGCTGATCCAGCGGGCCAGCACCAGGGCCAGGGCTGGCGGGGCGGTCCAGCGCAGGCGGGCTCCGGGAGCGGCCATGGCTACCGCCGGAGGTTCAGCCAGGCGGAGCAGGTCGAGCAGTTCGGAGGAGGGTGCTTCCATGGACCTTTCAGAGTGCCTCAAGCAGGACCAGCGTGAAAGCTGGAACCACGATATGTCCGTTTGCCTCGCGTATCGGCGCAGCGGATCCCGAGAAGACAGAACGACCACGAAGGAAAAGAAAGGGGAAACACTCTCGCAGAGGGTCGCTGAGAGAACAGAGGACACAGAGGCAATCGTCAGGTTTGAATGCTCAGCGTCCTCCGCCCTCTCCTTTTTTCTCTGCGAGAGTTGTTAATCAGTTCTTCGTGGTCTTTCTGTCTTCCTGGTGAAGCAGTTTTTCTGACCCCCCGGGACGAGTCAGAGTTCCCGTACAGTCCAGTCCCTAGGCATGAGGACGCGCTCCCACCAGACGCCGCCCTCGGCGCGCTGGCCGACGGCGATGAACATGCAGACCTCGGCGCCTCGGGGCAGGCCCAGCAGGGCCTGGGCCCGCCAGGGATCGAAGCCTTCGATGGGGCAGCTGTCGTAGCCTTCGGCCCGCAGGGCGAGCATGAAGGTGGCGGCGGCCAGGGCCGTGCTCTTGTGGACCATGACCCGCAGGTCGCCTCGGGTGCCCAGGTTAGGGGTGGGGCGGAACAGCGACACGATGCGGGCCAGCCCCCGCTTGAGGGGACCCAGCAGGCCAAAGGGACCCGTGGTGTAGACCGTCGGGATGATGCGGCGGTAGTAGCTGCCCATGCTGGGGCGCAGGCTGCCTCGGGCCTCGAAGGTGCGCAGGATCTCATCCCGGTTGCGCCGCCAGGTCTCCCGGTGGGCCACCAGGGCAATGAGCACCGGGGCGGAGCGGACCGGTAGCTGATCCAGGCAGACGGCATTGGCCGCCCGGCGGACGGTCTCACTGCGGATGACCACGAACTCCCAGGGCTGGAGGTTGCTGGAGCTGGGTGCCCGGAGAGCCGCGTCCAGGGCCCGGTCCAGGACGTCCTGAGGCACCGGGTCCGGCAGGAAGGTGCGCACCGTGCGGCGGGTCTCCACCGCTTCCTGGAAGGTCAGCTCAGGCATCGGGGGCCTCCGCCAGGGGCTGGACGGCATCCGGCTCGACCACCGTCAGGCCCATGCGACGTCGGCTCCAGGCCCAGGCCTTGGCCAGGCTCATATCCTCCAGGATCTCGAAGAAGACGGGCACCACGATGAGGGTCAGCATGGTGGAGGTGATGAGCCCACCCACCACGGCGCGCGCCATGGGGGCACGCATCTCCGCACCTGCCCCCAGGGCCAGGAAGAGGGGCAGCATGCCACCGATCATGGCAAAGCTGGTCATGAGGATGGGCCGCAGTCGCACGGTGCCGGCCCGGATGATGGCCTGGCGCCGGGAGATGCCCTCCTCCCGCTCCAGATGCAGGGCGTGGTCCACCAGCAGGATCGCGTTCTTGGTCACCAGCCCCATGAGCAGGATCATGCCGATGCTGGTCATCATCGACATGTTGTCGCCAGTGACCAAGAGCATCATGACCATGCCCACCATGGACAGCGGCAGGCTGAGCATGATGGTGATGGGCAGCTTGAAGCTCTCGAACTGGCTGGCCAGCACGAAGTAGATGAAGAACACGGCCAGGAGCAGGGACTGGCCCATGTAGCCGGCGGTCTCCTTGCTGTCCCGGGTCTGGCCCAGGAACTCCACCCGCAGACCCTCGGGCAGCTTCCCGCTGGCCTTGAGGGCCTCAACCTTCTTGGCGGCGGCGGCGCTCACCTCGCCGAGGGTAGCCCCTTCGAAGTTGGCATTGACCTCCACCTCCTCCATGAGGTCGTGCCGCTGCAGCTTGGCGGGAGCGATGCCCTCCTCGAAGCGGACCACCTGGTTTAGGCGAATGAGCGGATGCTTCCCGCCACCAAGGTCCTTGGTGCTCTCCACGGTAAGGTTGGCCAGCTGGGTCGAGAGGCGCCGCTCCTGGTCGGCGAGGCGCACGCGCACGTCCCGCTGCTCGCCGGTCTCGTCCTCATACTTGGCCACCTTCTCGCCATCCACGAGGGGGCGCACCATGCGGGCCACGGCGGAGGGACTCACGCCCAGGTCCGAAGCAGCCTTGCGGTCCACCACCAGCCGCAGCTCGGGCTTGCCGCTATCCAGGCTCGTGGCGATGTCGACCGCCCCGGGCACGGAGCGCAGGGCCTCTTTCACGAGCGGGACGGCGCGGATCACGGACTCCCGGTCCGGAGCCTGCACGGCGATCATGATGGGGGACTGCTGGCCGAAGTCGTTGACGGTACCCACGGTGGTCTCGACCCCGGGCACGGCACGGAAGGCTTCCCGGATCTGGCGCCGGATCTGGATGTGGTGGGGGCGGCGGCCCTCCTTCAGCTTCACGTAGATGTTGCCGGAGTTGATGGTCCCGTTGAGGCCTGTGCCGATGGTGGTGTAGGCCAGCTCCACGCCGGGGGTGGCCTTGATGATGGCCTCGATGGCCTCGGCCTTCTGGCGCGTGGTCTGGAGGCTGGAGCCTGGCTCAGCCTTGAAGGACACCGCCAGGTCGCCCCGGTCGTAGTCGGGCATGAAGTTGTTGCCGAGCAGTCCGATGAGCGACATGGCCAGCACCCAGCTGCCGAAGCCGATCCCCATGACGGTCCACCGGTGCCCGAAGGCCCACTCGATGGCGGCTTTGTAGTAGATCTCCCAGCGGTCCAGCGTGCGGCTGAAGGCCTCGACACTGCGCATGATCGGGTTGGTGCCACGGTAGTGGACGTGGGCATCGGCGCTGCGCTCATGCTCGGGATCCGGCCAGACGGCGCTGAGCATGGGATCCAGGGTGAAGCTCACGAACAGCGAGACGGCCACAGCGAAGGCCACCACGATGCCGAAAGGAAAGAAGAACTTGCCCACGATGCCACCCATGAACGCCACGGGCACGAACACCGCAAGGATCGACAGGGTGGTGGCGATGACGGCAGGGCCGATCTCGGCCGTGCCCTCGCGGGCGGCGGTGACATGGTCCTTACCCATCTCCGCGTGGCGGGTGATGTTCTCCCGGACCACGATGGCGTCGTCGATGAGGATGCCGATGGCCAGGCTGAGGCCCATCAAGGTCATGGTGTTCAGGGTGAAGTTCAGGGCCTTCATGATGATGAAGGTGGAGATCACGGACACGGGCAGGGTGAGGCTGGTGATGAGGGTGGACCGCCAGCTCTTCAGGAAGTAGAAGACGATGATCACCGTGAGCAGGCCACCCAGGTAGATGGACACCTTCACGTCCTCCACGCTGTCCGAGATGAAGCGCGCATTGTCGCGGGCCGTCACCACCTCCACGCCCTGCCTCTCAAGCTCAGGCGTCAGGCTGGAGAGGGTCTTGCGCACCGCGGTCACCATGGCGACCGTGTTGCCACCCGTCTGCCGCTGCAGCTCCAGGGCGACCACATCCCGGCCATCCAGTCGGGCCAGGCTGCGGCGCTCCCTCACCCCGTCAACCACCGTGGCCACCTCCTGCAGCTCGATGGGGCGGCCCAGCTTGTTGCCCACCACCACGTGGCGGAAGTCATCCACGGACCTTGCTTTGGCATCCACCTTCACGGAGACCTCGCGCCGGCCCTGGAGGAGGCTGCCGCTGGGGATGGCCGTCGTGTCGTTACCCAAGGTATTCATGACCGCATTCAGCGAGAGTCCGCGGGATTCCAGGGCCTGGGGATCCACCTGAACGAGGATCTCCCGGGTGCTGCCGCCCGCCAGCTCCACCTTGCCCACGCCGCTCACGTTCTCAAGGCGGCGCTTCAGGAAGTCATTGGCGATGCGGGTCAGTTCCCAGTCATTCATCGCTGTGTGTTTCGCATCCGGCTTCAGCACCAGGGAGAGCACGGGCAGTTGAGCTGGATCGAACTTCGAGATGACGGGCTCTTCGATGTTGTTCGGGAGGGTGCGCCGGATCTGGCCGATCTTGGTGCGCACATCCTCCAGCGCCTTATCAATGTCACGGCCGAGCTGGAACTGGATCAGGAGCGTACCCAGACCCTCCTGGCTGGTGGAGCTGATCTCCTTGATCGCCTCCAGAGGATTGACCGCTTCTTCCACCTGCTTGACCACGTCCTGCTTGACAGACTCGGGGCTCGCACCGGGATAGAT
>Ga0194052_1001961_pt1 | contig 11513 bp, 9 predicted proteins | sample SepL226m_MetaG_FD_160117 | JGI IMG/M metagenome (GOLD analysis project Ga0194052, IMG submission 160117) | Anoxic zone freshwater microbial communities from boreal shield lake in IISD Experimental Lakes Area, Ontario, Canada - Sep2016-L227-6m | ecosystem: Environmental > Aquatic > Freshwater >... | reverse complement strand
CCTACAACACCATAGGTTCATCAGTTGGTGAACGATTCAATGAAGGAGAATATGTCGAGAATTCTGCTGGAAAATATATAAACCTATATCAGTTCAATGACAAGAACCAATTGATTCGATTACTGGAGCACGAGCTAGGCCACGCCCTTGGACTTATGCATGTAGATGATCCAAAAGCTATTATGTATTTCTTGAACTCTGGCACTAACAAAGATCTCATGCCAGCAGATACACTCGAACTCAATTCTGCTTGTATGTTATAATCTCTATCAATATAACGAATATGCGCAATCGCTGGAAAAACTTAATCTCTGATAAGACTTTCATCTTTTCTCTTATCGTGGGGGTAATACTCCTGTGCTCAAGTCTGATCATAAACTACTATGCTCAAGGATACGCCGTAAACAGAGAGAGTAGCCCGGTCGCAGATATCGTCTTGAGTAATATTCCAGTCTTCAATGTAGATGTCTGGTTTATGTATGGTCCTCTAGTTCTAGGACTGATTTTATTCATATCTTGTATTCGCAATCCATGTAAGATTCCCCTATTACTCAAGAGTGCTGCTATATTCGTCACTATCCGTGCCATTTTTATAACTTTCACTCATATCGGACCATATCCAGATCATAATATTCTAGACTCAATGGATTTTGACTTCTTGAAGACATTTTCAACGAGTGCAAACTTCTTTATTTTTAGTGGTGGTGCAGACCTTTTCTTCTCTGGTCATACTGGTATGCCATTCCTAGCAGCTCTCATATATTGGGACAATAAGCTCATGCGCTATATATGTCTTTTCAGCTCATTCTTCTTTGGAATATTGGCACTACTAGGACATCTACATTACACCATCGATGTGGCGTCTGCTTTCTTTATAACTTACACTATATACGTAATCATAAAAAAACTCATTCCACACGATGTAGCAATGTTCGAAGAAAAAGAGTTTGTCAGTCAAGATGTGCTGCATAAGCCTCTATAAGAAGCTTAGTGTCGTGTTCACGAACACCAATATCTGACCCTAGAATTATAAACACTACTGGTCTGCCCTCTATATTCAATATCGTCAGCATTGTCTCACCAGCTGCGCTAGTACGCCCAGTTTTTCCTCCGACAAAGCGTGGATCATTTATAAACGGATGAGTACTCATAAATACATGAGAACCATGTTCAGTTGTAGTGGCTATGGAAACTTTTTGTGCACGAGTCATAGCCAATATATCTGGCCTGTATTTGTATAAGTAGGAGGCCAGAGTAAATAAATCTTTTGCATTAGCTCTGTTGAGAGAGCTCAATCCTGATGGATCATCGAAGTATGAGTCTGTCATACCAATCTCCTGTGCGTAACTAGACATTGTATATATGAAATTTCCTCTGGCGCTAGAAGAAGCCAGAACTTCAGCTGCTATGTTTGAGGAATTCAAAAGCAGTGGGCTCAATAGTTCGTAAATCGTATAAGTCTCACCAGCTGTTATACCACTGCTATCACCTGGCACATTCATCTCATCTTTGGTTATAGTCACATATGCAGTTGTCGAGGAAAAATTTACAGTTACTAGAGCATTCATCAGTTTCGATATAGATGCGATTGGTAGAGAAGTAGAGCTGTTATATTCTTGCAGAATTTCACCACTTTCTAGATCGCCAACAAGAAATGACTTGGCGGTTATAACATCGACTGGTGTAGTTGATGCTATCGGAAATATAGCCGGTGATATAACTGTATCTATAATCGGTAGAGTCGCTGGTGTATTCACACTAATTGTCTGCACATCGTCAATCCGCGAGGTTGTGTATTTTAGGCTGACAAAAATAGCTATAATTATTATAGATAGAATCAGTATGATAAATATTTTCCACTGCTTCATTACTACATAACTTTAGCGCATTTACAGAATATATGCATTTAATGGATAGATGTGATAGGTGTCGTCAACTCCCCTATTGAACTAGCTAAGAGGCGACCGTCAGAATCTTCCGCGAAATCATAACCTGTATCATAATCCGTAGTGCTGGCAAAATGAGCACCGATCATAGAAGGATCATATGGCATCGATGCTATGTAGTTCGGCACCAAACAACCAGCTATATCTCCTAAATCCCCGATAACAGTTGAGCTCTTGAGTCTAGTATAGGTTGTCGGGATAGCTCTAGTAGCTCCAAAACAGACGAAAGTACCTTTGTGTTCAGACATGTTCTGATGTATGGCGTTTAGGATCGCATCTAGGTTGGTAGAGCGCTGAAGGTCTCTAGCTAGTTTAAATTGTCGAGATGGGTTGATAGCGACCAAGACGACAGATGCGAGAATAGCGATGATACCGATAACTACAAGGACCTCAATAAGAGTGAAAGCTTTTTTATGCATTATTTTTTAATAAATTGACTGATAATGCACGTTATTATGCGCCAGTGAGATAAAATTTTGTTCAAGAAGTTATGAAGAAGTGCTCAAATCTCAATAAAGAAATAATCAAGAAATAATCAAGAAATAATGAAGTTTAATTGAGTGTACGATTTTTAGCCACGGTTTGACGTCCAAATATATAAGAATATCTTTAAAAAGACGGACGTATTTCATGTCGAAACCTCCGCCCCTATCACTAGGACGCGCCCCTCATATGTCCCCCACACATCCCTCCGAGGCATTTTCTAAAAGTGACAACTTTTCTGTCACTTTGAAAAACACTCAAAAAAACATGTGTTCTATATATCGCCTTCGTACGTATATTTAAGACACACTAAAATCCACATCAACACCAAATTTATGTATTTCAGGATGAGTAGCCTGAAGTATATTAGACTATGGTCAGAAAGTAAAAAGAGAAACCCCGCGGCTATTGGCGGGGTTATTCTCTTTTCTTTCCTATCTCACATATCAACTCTTTCTACTCCCCTACATAATGATCCTTAGGAGCAACTGCATCAACCATTGCCTTCTTCGGAGATCCTTCATATCCGGAGCCGGCTGGTACTAGACGACCGATGATGACATTTTCCATGAGACCTGATAGATCATCTTCAGCACCTCGTACAGAGTTAGCGATAAGGACACGAGTGGTGTGTTGGAATGAAGCGGCTGACAAGAAGCTCTTGCGTGATAGAGATGTGTCAGTGATACCCATAACAATCTTATCTACCTTTGCGGATGTACCTCCTGCTCTCTTAGCAGCTAGATTTTCATCGTGGAGCTGGACCTCATCTACAACCATACCTTCGGTCAAGTTCGTATCACCTGCTTCGACAATACGGCGGCGTGAGAACATCTGCTTAACTATAAGCTCGATGTGTTTACGAGAAACTGTCTCACCTTGAAGCTCGTAAATCTTACCAACTTCAGAAATAACATATTCCTTAGCACGCTCTTCACCTCCAAATTCGAAGACTTCGTCAATATCAGCAGAACCATCTGTTAGAAGATCACCCTTTTTCACACGATCACCGACTCGAACTAGAGTAGTACGGCGATATGCAAATGTATATTCGACTCCAGATCCATCCTTAGGTGTTTTCTTGGCCTTGTCTTCTATTTCTGGCAAGATTTTTATTGACTTCTCTTTTCCAAGATCCTTCACTTCCATGACGACACCGTTTACTGTAGCAACCACGGCTGGATTCTTTGGACGACGCTTTTCAAAGATTTCTTCGACACGAGGCAGACCCATAGTGATGTCTCCACCTTGTGAAGCGGCACCACCGGCGTGGAATGTACGCATCGTCAGCTGTGTACCAGGTTCACCAATAGCTTGAGCGGCAATAGTACCTACAGCCTCGCCTAGAGCTATAAGTGAGCTCTTTCCTAGGTCTTGACCGTAACATTGTGCACAGACACCGCGTGGAGTCTTACAAGACAAAGGAGAACGGACTTTGACCTCATTTAGGCCAGCATTTTCTACAACCATAGCGTCAGTCTTTGAAAGCAAATGACCCTTTTCAAATAGGACTTTGCTTGAAGATGGATCCTTGATTTCTTCTGCCAAAATACGACCACGAATGTTCTTGGATAGAGGAATAGCCATACCAGAAGCAGTTTGTTTGTTTATGATAACACCTTCCTTGGTACCACAATCTTTGTCACAGACGACAACATCTTGTGCGACCACGAAGAGCTTACGAGTCAAATAACCGGCTTTAGCTGTGTTAAGAGCTGTGTCTGTAAGACCCTTACGAGATCCGTGAGTAGTGATGAAGTATTCGATAGGAGTCAAACCTTCCTTCGAACAAGAAAGGATTGGGAATTCGATTGTCTCACCAGAGACTGAAGAAATAAGACCCTTCATACCTGCCATCATAGTGATCTGTGATAGAGATCCGCGAGCTCCAGAAGTAACCATGTCGTAAACTGAGCCCATTTTATCTAGAGAAGCTGGAATAGATTTCTCAACTTCACTCTTGGCATGCTGCCATATTTCCACGTGCTTACGGATACGCTCTTCTTCTGTAAGAAGACCTTCTCCGAACTGACCTGTGACGATCTCAGCTTGCGCCTTTGCTTTCTTGATAATTGCAGTCTTGGCTGTGGAAATCTTTATATCATCGATACCCCAAGTTGTTCCTGAAAGGGTTGCATATTTGAATCCAAATGACTTGATAGCATCTAGATATGCAGGAATAGCCTCGACACCATAGATAGACATAAGTTCATCGATAGCAAAACCGAGAACCTTACGATCGACTTCCTTGTTTATATAAGGATAATCATCAGGCAATATTGAATTGAATAATACGCGTCCAGTAGTAGTTTCGAATATAGTTCCAGCTATGCCTTTGTACTTAGGAGTATTTGGAGCTAGGATCTTGATCTTCACACGAAGATCTAGTTCACCAAAGTTGCTAGCAAGTATAGCGGCTTCTGGAGATTCGAATATTTTTCCTTTACCCTTTCCTTCCTCAATAAGCTTGGTAACCCAGAAACATCCGAGCACAATATCGAGTTTATCCACTGACACAACAGTATTACCAGAACCAGGCTTCAAGATATTCTTATCTGATGCCATGATTTCCTTGGCTTCCATCTGTGCTTCATCTGACAAAGGAACGTGGACGGCCATCTGGTCACCGTCGAAGTCAGCATTGAAAGCTGTACAAACGAGTGGGTGAACTTGGATAGCATTACCTTCAATAAGGATCGGACGGAAAGCCTGAATACCAAGACGGTGCAATGTAGGCGCACGGTTTAGGAGCACATATTTACCCTTGATAACCTCTTCGAGAATTTCCCAAACTTCCTTGGCACCATCGTCGATAAGACGGTTAGCACCGCGGATATTGTAAGCAAGCTCTCTCTTCAATAGACCGGAGATGACGAAAGGACGGAAAAGTTCGCGGGCCATATGCTTTGGTAGACCACATTCATTGAGCTTAAGATCTGGACCAACGACGATAACTGAACGACCAGAGTAGTCGACGCGCTTACCGAGCAAGTTCTGGCGGAAAAGACCGCGCTTTGATTTCAGACCATCTGATAGAGACTTAAGAGCGCGCTTTTGTGCAGCGATAGCGGCTGCACCAGCTGATGAAGAGTGACGAATAGAATTGTCTATAAGTGCATCAACAGCTTCCTGGAGAATACGCTTTTCATTTCTCAAAATAACTTCAGGCGCGTTTATCTCCTTCAATTTCAAGAGACGATTGTTACGGTTGATAACGCGGCGATAGAGATCGTTCACATCGGAAGTTGCATAGCGACCTCCTTCGAGAGCGACCATCGGACGAAGACCTGGTGGAATAACTGGGATACGAGTAAGGAACATCCATTCTGGACGAACCTTTGACTTCAACATCTGCTTTACAAGAGAAAGTCTCTTGACCAACTTGTCATGATCTGCAGAACCAGCATCAATCAAAGCCTTTTCTAGTTCAACCTTGAGCTTGGCCATGTCGATCTTCTTCAAGAGTTCAAATATAGCTTCGGCACCTATAGTAGCTTCGAAGATAGCACCGTACTTCATAGCATACTTATGGTAAGTTGCCTCATCCATAACAAATCCTGGGACGATAAGTTCTATCTCAGTGCGAGCATTGAGGAAAAGTTCCTTCAATGCATCTTTTGTTTTGTCATCTTGAGAGGTCTTGACCTTGCTCTTGTATTCAGCATCGAGATCTTTCAAAAACTTCTCTTTTTCTTGATCGTGAACTTTGCTGACAATATATCCAGCGAAATAGACAACCTTCTCGAGGTCAGAAGTGGACATTCCAAGTATAAGACCTATGCGAGAAGGAACGCTACGAAGGAACCAGATATGAGAAACTGGTGTAGCAAGCTCGATGTGGCCCATGCGGTCACGACGAACTATTGAACGAGTGATTTCCACTCCACATTTTTCACAGACTATACCCTTATAACGAATGCCGCGATATTTTCCGCAGTAACATTCATAATCATGATCTGGACCAAATATGCGTTCATCGAAAAGACCGCTTTTTTCTGAGCGCTGAGTACGATAGTTGATCGTTTCAGGCTTGGTGATTTCACCGTATGACCATTCAAGTATCTTGTCAGGTGAAGCCAATATCAGACGAACTGCATCGAAGTCGACTGGATCAGTATTCTTTTTTGTTGTGATTGTTTTTTCCATGGTTTTTATTTTAATTTATTGAATATTTGATCTCGATTTATTCTTCATCGACTTTAGCTGCACCGACTGTTTTCTTCACCAACTCGACGTTGAGAGCCAAACCACGCAATGTCTTCAGAAGCACATTGAATGATGCAGGCAAGTTCGGAGCCTTCGGACGCTCACCCTTCACGATAGCGTCGAATGTCTGAGAACGACCGACTATATCGTCAGACTTAACTGTAAGTATTTCGCGCAAAGTATGAGCGGCACCGTGACCGAGCAATGCCCAGACTTCCATTTCTCCAAATCTCTGACCTCCACCTTGAGCTTTACCTCCAAGCGGCTGTTGAGTGATGAGAGAGTAAGGACCGATAGAACGCATGTGGATCTTGTCTTCCACCATGTGGTGAAGTTTCAAGATATACATATAACCGACAGCGATAGGCTGGTTGAAATGTTCACCAGTACGACCATCGCGGAGCTTCATCTTTCCAGAAGCATCATGACCAGCCTTAACAAGCTCTTCTTTGATCTCAGCATCGGTAGCTCCCATGAAAGGAGGAACGATAGCTTGATAACCAAGTGAGTTTGCAGCTAGACCCAAGTGCAATTCCAGTATTTGACCGAGGTTCATACGAGATGGCACACCAAGTGGTGTAAGGATAACATCGATAGGAGTTCCATCTTCCATATATGGCATATCCTCTTCTGGAAGAATCTTGGAGATAACACCCTTGTTACCGTGACGGCCAGCCATCTTATCACCGACGGAGATATTACGAACCTGAGCGATCTCTATGTAGATTTTCTTGATGATACCGCTTTCCAACTTATCTCCTTTCTCGCGTGAGAATATCTTGACGGAGATTATACGGCCGCGCTTGCCATTTTCCATGCGCTTTGAAGTATCTTTAACATCGCGAGCCTTCTCACCGAAGATCGAACGGAGCAAGCGCTCTTCTGGAGTAAGTTGTGTCTCGCCTTTTGGAGAAATCTTACCAACCAAGATATCGCCTTCGCGAACTTCTGCACCAATACGGATAATACCTTCTTCTGTAAGATTCTTGAGTTTAGCTTCGCCGACATTTGGAATATCACAAGTAGTAACTTCTGGACCAAGCTTAGTGTCGCGAACATTTACAACAAATTCCTCAATGTGGATTGAACTCCATTTTGCATTCTTAACAACACGCTCGGACAAGATAATAGCATCCTCGTAGTTTGAACCAGACCACGACATGAAGGCAACGAGAGCATTGTGACCAAGAGCGATTTCACCCTTGTCTGAAGTAGAAGTATCAGCGAGAATATCACCCTTTTTCACCTTATCACCGAGGTTTACTATTGGACGCTGGTGGAATGCTGTAAAACCGTTTGTTCTAGAGAACAAGACGAGGTCGTATTGGTGTGACTTACCTGTCTTCGTAGACTTGAAGACAATCTTTCTAGCATCAACATGTGTGATCTCACCATTTTCTGGAGCGACAATAACGCGGCCTGTATCCAGGACGGCTTGTCTTTCCATACCAGTAGCGACAATTGGAGCTTCTGGAACTAGACAAGGTGTAGCTTGCTTCTGCATGTTCGATCCCATAAGTGCACGGTTTGCATCATCGTGGTTCAAGAAAGGAATAAGTGAAGTAGCGATAGAGAAAGGTTGGTTTGGAGAGACGTCGATATAATCCACAGATTCTTTCTTCACTAGATCAGGTTTTCCATTTATACGAACTTCCACCTCGTCTTCAGTGATGTTGCCGGCAGCATTGAAGGCTGTAGCACCATGAGCGATGCGGAAATTTTCTTCTTCAAGAGCATTTAGATATACGACTTCCTTTGTGATGATACCGTTTTTGACTTTTGCATAAGGAGTCTCGATCATTCCGAAATCATTTATACGAGCATATGTGGTCAAGTGCAAAACTAGACCAATGTTCGGACCTTCTGGAGTATGGATAGGACAAAGACGACCATAGTGAGATGGGTGAACGTCACGAACCTCGAAACCGGCGCGCTCGCGTGATAGACCACCAGGACCAAGAGCTGTCAAAAGACGTAGATGCTCGACTTCACCAAGAACATTTTCTTGTGACATGAACTGTGAGAGCTGGTTCGTTGTATAGAACTCTTTGATACGAGCCTGCAAAGGTCTAGGATATATGAATTGTACTGGCAATGTTATGTCTGGCTCAATAGTCGACATCTTATCTTGGATATTTCTCTTCATCTGGGTCAATCCAAGGCGGATGCGCTGTTCCAAAAGCTCACCGATATAGCGAACACGGCGTGAACCAAGGTGATCGATATCATCTGGCAATGTGTCTGGAGTATTATTCATCTTCACAATATGAGCGACTGTTGTGACTATGTCGTCCAAAGTGATAGTGCGCTTCTCCAAATCTTTCTCATCCATAGATTTTCCGAAACGCTTGTTGAAGCGGAAACGGCCAACCTTAGAAATATCATAACGATCGGCACTCAAAACAGCCTTAATAAAGGTACGTGCATTGTCGGCTGTGGCTAGGTCTCCATCACGAAGACGCTTGTGGATCTCCATGAAAGATTCATCTACGGTCTTAGCATGATCTTTGGAAAGAGTGTGCTCAACGACTTTTCTAGCTTCTGGATCGCCTTTGAACAGGTCGAGCATAGCAGCGTTCGTATCAGCACCAAGCACACGGATAAGTGAAGTGATTGGGAATTTTCTCTTGCGATCAATACGGCAATATATAGTGTTATCTGCATCCATCTCTATCTCCATCCAAGCACCACGAGCTGGAACCACCTTGGCTCCGAAGTAGCTCTTGCCACGAATCTCGTTTGACACGAAGAATATACCAAATGAACGAGCTAGTTGTGGTACGATGACACGCTCAACTCCGTTTATGATGAAGGTCCCATGATCTGTCATGAGTGGAAAATCAGCCAAGAACATCTCCTGTTCCTTCTCGACATTGAGAGTCTTGTTCTTCAATTTGACAGTGATCTTGATCTGACCTTCAAAGTTCAGTTTATTGTCCTTAGCATAGTGTTCGTTGTATTTAGGATACATAAGCTCCATCTTGCTAAATGAAAGCTCGAACTTCTTCTCAGCATAGTCCTTGATCGGAGAAAACTCTTTCAGAAGATTCGTAACTCCGTGCTCTATGAGCCAGGAAAATGAATTCAACTGTGCTTCAACTAGGTTTGGCATCCCGACCAATGGTTCATGATACTTAGCAAAATATTTCTTCGGACGAATCGTAGCAGCTGAGGTAGTCGTGGATGTAGACATGTTTTTGTGGGCAATGCCCTTTTATAATAATTATTAAAACGCACAAAAGCCGCCCCAAGGACAGGAACGGTTAATTCACAAAATTAATGTGATGATATTTGCACGGGTAGGATCTGACTCGGACCTCTTATGGAGCCTTTGTAATCCTCCGCTAAGGCAGAACACAATCTGCGAAGTTAAAGAGAGCCTAGCAGACCCATTGTGCGGCGTCAAGGGGTTGACGTGGGGATAATGTTGCTGTAGCGTGATGAATAAACCAGTACAAAGAAAGGAAGGTTAACTAACGATGCTTTTTAACAATTCAATAGTAGAGACAACATCTGAAAGAGACCGGCAAATGCTTATGTCAGTAACAAAGCTCTTGCTTGATTTCACAACCGAGTCAGTGAATATACCGGATGATAAGTTGCCGTCTTTCAATTGCCACTCCATATGCAGAGTGATTGTGGCTTACATTAAAGACTTGGTAGTTATCGACGGTAATTTTCTCGGACTGCGCCGACTTGACGGTTGTCAACCAAGATTCGATGTCGTAATCACCCGTCATTCATGGTTGAAGACTCAGGATGAGTCTATTATAGATCCTTACCCGGTTGGCTGTATGACGGAAGGTCCGTTATTGATTCCTGGGTGTGGTAAATACACTCCATTCGGATCAGAGTTATACATGCCAAATCCTAATATCCTTAAAGAGATCTCGATGGAAGTGGTAACCGAAGAAGTCCGATTGGTCTGCGAGATTGTCCGCAACACCCACAGATGGTAGTTGCTAAAATCAACGAATGGGGCGCCCGCGGCCCCATTTTTGTTTATTTAATATCAAACATTTTCTTGAGTTTTTGCTTGTCTTCTTTGTTATCTACACATTTCTCAAATTGGGGCCATTCTTTCCTAAATAACTTTTTAATAACCTCTGGATCAGTAGAATGAAGACTTTGAGTCCAGAGATACTCTTTATGCGCCTTCCTTTCTATCCTAAGCCTTGCTTCTGGAGTCATCAGTGCTCTTTTTATTGCATTTTTTCTTTGTCTTATTTTGTAATCTATTTCAAATGAAGAGTGTCTCATAGTATTGATTATTTACTTGAATTAATAACAGCGATAATATCTTGCTTGTTTCTCTCGAGTCTAATATCCAGTTTTTTATCTGCCTCTTTGAACCTTTCATCCATCTTTTTGTCTAGCTGAGAAATAATCAACCTGTTATTGTTCATGAACTTCTCATCCAGCGTCTTGTCTAGCTTGTCGCCAAATTCAATAAAGCTGTTCTTGATCAATCTATCCATACCATCGAACCCTTCCATTGTTAATGTTTTGAGGTCTCTGATACCAGCCTCGACATTATCAAAATGGATCTCAGCATCAATCTTAAACTCCCCAAACTCCTCTCTTGTCACGTGATCTAGTTGCATAGGTGAAATAGTCATAATAGTCATATTTAAAATATGTTCTTAATCGAGCCTTTTAATAATACTCTCCGTCTTCACTACCAGTTACCATTACTGTTGACTAACGATCCTATGCAACCACGATAGAATTTAAAAATGTGGAAGCAAACAAATGTTCGATGAGTTTTATTATCACTATTTTATCAAAAAGAAAATCGTCCACACAAGTTCCGATGTGCGAAAAATTGTGATGTAATCTTTTACGTCTTGCGCTCTGCGCATTTCACCTTGCGCTTTT
>Ga0194052_1001958_pt1 | contig 11520 bp, 11 predicted proteins | sample SepL226m_MetaG_FD_160117 | JGI IMG/M metagenome (GOLD analysis project Ga0194052, IMG submission 160117) | Anoxic zone freshwater microbial communities from boreal shield lake in IISD Experimental Lakes Area, Ontario, Canada - Sep2016-L227-6m | ecosystem: Environmental > Aquatic > Freshwater >... | reverse complement strand
TTTTAGTTTCCTGGATTGCTCAAACCTTTCTGCAATTAGTTTTATTATCAGTAATTATGGTGGGTCAGGATATTCAAAGTAAAAAATCTGAGGAGCGAACTGAAAAAACTTTGAAACATATTACAGCAGAAAATAATCGAATTTTAGAAGAAGTGAGCGAATTATTAAATCGGAAAGGTTAAAATGCGTTTAATTGTTGGTCTAGGTAATCCTGATGAAAAATATATAAATACTAGACATAATTTAGGTTTTTTAGTGATTGATAAAATCGCTGAAAAAGAAAATATTATTTTACGATTAGAAAATGAATTTAAATCGGAAAATGGTGATTTTGGTAGTTTGGAAGATAGGGTTAAATTAGTAAAACCTCAAACCTTTATGAATAATTCTGGTGAAGCCGTGAATAAACTCAAAAATTATTATAAAATTGACAGCGAAGATATTTGGGTGATTCACGACGACATTGATTTAGAGTCTGGTAAAGTTAAGATTGTTTTAGGTGGCGGAAGTGCTGGTCATAAAGGTGTACAATCGATAATTGATCAACTTGGTACCGATCAATTTTGGCGAATTAGGGTCGGAGTTGGTAAGTCAGACATTATACCTGTCGAAGAGTGGGTTTTGATGAATTTCGAGGATAAAGAAGTTCTACAGAGTATGGTTGACAAAACCAGCGACTTTGTGGTAGAATCTTTAAGTAAAGGCATACAAAACACATCAATTTAATCAACTATTAATATGTGGGAGCCTAAAGGCGATATGACCACAGAAAGGAAAACATGGCTAAACAAGATTTAGATCAGTTGCTTGCTCAAGCTCAAGAAACCTTAGATAAAGGTGGAGATTTGAGTAAGATCGATAATGATCAAAACGGTAAGGTTAAAGAAACTGTAACCAAAAAGGAATCGATCAACGATAAAATTAAAAAATCTCGAATGGAAGCAAACCAAGCTGAAGAAGCCGCTGAAGAGATTGTTGATACCAAAACCGGTAAGAAAAAGAAAACTAAAAAAGGTAAAGCTAAAGTTCGATCAGATAAATATTTGAAAGCTTTAGAATTAATCGATCATAATAAAAAATACGCTATTGATGATGCTTTAGATTTAGTCAAAAAAACCAGCTTAACTAAATTTGTTGGTAATATTGAAGTTCACGTTCGTATGTTAGGTAAATCAGGTAAGCCAGAACAAGTTCGCGGTATGATTACTTATCCTTTTGTCACTGGTAAAAAAACCACAGTCGTTATTTTAGATGAAAAAACTATTGCTGAAATTACTGAAAGTGGTAAGGCTGATGCAGATATTTATTTAACTACTCCGGCTGATATGGGTAAAGTTGCAAGATTGGCTAAGATTCTTGGACCAAAAGGTAAAATGCCAAATCCAAAATCTGGCACGATTACAGCTGATCCAGAAAAAACCAAAATTGAACTTGAAGGCGGTAAGCGCGAATATAAATCTGATTCATACGGTATTGTCCACCAAGTTATTGGTAAAACCGATGTTAAAAATGAAGAATTAGTCGCAAACTTTAAAGCTCTTTTGTCTTTATTGCCAGTCGAAAGAATTGTTTCAATTAATCTTTCAGCTACAATGGGACCATCAGTAAAAGTGTCGAAGTAGGTAATGGTCCGCGGAATTTCAGCGCTCCGAAATATGGGACCATCGGTAAAAGTTTCCAAATAATATAACTTAGACTTTATAGGTATATCAAAAATCGTCCGAAAGGGCGATTTTTGTATTGGTTTTTAATTTTTAATGATTAAAATTTAAAAACCTGCCGTTAAGCAGGTTTGATATTAGTTGGCAAATCCAAAAAAATAATGTTTTGGTTTGTTTTCCGATTTAGTCTTTGGTTGTTTATGGCCACCAGTATCGGTACACGGTAGGTTCGGCGGGTGTAGATCTTTTTCGATAATAATTCCTCGGTAACCGTGATCAAATTGACCGTCGCCGTAATAAAACTGGGCAATTTCTTCTAAACGTTGAATAGTAAAGACTCGAGTATCATTTTTGTCAAAAACTTGTACGATCCGTAAGGTTTGAAAATTGCTTGTCATTTCGGCAATAACATATAGTTCATGTTCGTTTTGACGCAAGGTCAAATACAGTTCCGATTTGTCGGTATGTGTCATAATTTCACCTCTCTTTTGTTAAATAGCGATTAGCTACTTACGTTATAGACTTATTTTTAATGATTGTAAATAGCGGTTTGAAGTTATTATTTTATTTAAAGAATATGGTATAATTGAATTAACATGAATCAAGCTCAAGCACTCCAGATATTAAAGACTGGTACAAATGTATTTTTGACCGGGGAGCCGGGTAGTGGTAAAACTTATACTATTAATCAGTATGTGTCTTATTTACGTAGTCATGGTATTGAACCATCAATTACAGCTTCAACAGGTATAGCGGCAACGCATATTGGTGGTATGACCATTCATTCGTGGAGTGGAATTGGTATCAAAAGTCGTCTGAATAAAAATGAATTAAATTCGATTGCGACTAACGATTATGTTCTAAAAAGAATTGGGCCAGCTAAGGTTTTAATTATCGATGAAATTTCAATGCTTCCTTCAGAAACTTTGGAAATGATCGATTTGATCTGTAAAGAAGTTAAAAAAAACTCTTTACCATTTGGTGGCTTACAAGTTGTTTTGGTTGGAGATTTTTTTCAGTTGCCACCAGTTGATAAAAAGCAGATTAGCGAATTTTCTCAGGAAAATCTGTTCGATGAGGCAAAGTCAAAATTTGCTTATGATAGTCATGTTTGGCGACAGGCAGAATTTGTTACTTGTTACTTAACCGAACAGCACAGACAAGATGATAAAGATTTTTTATTATTACTTTCAAAAATTCGCAGTAATAATTTTGATGATCTGTCGCTAAGTTTAATTAATCAAAGAAAAACAGATCTATTAAAATTACCAGTTGATGTGCCAAAACTTTATTCTCATAATATCGATGTTGACTTAGTTAACGATCGTATGTTGGATAAGATACAGAGTCCGGTTCAGTTTTACCCTATGAGTACTAAAGGTCACGAAGCTTTAATAAAAGTCATGAAAAAAGGTTGTTTGTCGCCCGAAATACTTTTTTTAAAAATTGGTGCATCGGTTATGTTTACAAAAAACAATGCCAGAGAAGGTTATGTGAATGGAACTTTGGGTATTGTCGAAGGGTTTGATTCTGATACAGAATTGCCAATTATCAAAATTCGCAATGGTCGGAAAATTACAGTTGAGCCAGCTGATTGGGTTGTTGAAGAAGATGGCAAGATTAAGGGAAGATTGACACAGATACCATTAAGGTTAGCTTGGGCTATTACGGTGCATAAGAGTCAGGGGATTAGTTTAGATGAAGCGATTATTGATTTAAGTAAAGTTTTTGAGTTTGGTCAAGGTTATGTGGCCTTGTCGCGTGTGAGAAGATTGTCAGGCATATATATAATTGGTTGGAATGAAAAAGCGTTTCAGGTTGATAAAGATGTTTTAAAACAAGATAGTCAGATGAGACAGGAGTCATTGCAGGCAGAAAAGTTTTTTGCAGATTTGTCTTCACAGATGTTAAATAAGGCGAGTGAAGATTTTGTTAATAAATGTGGTGGACAAGTTCACGTTCGTGATACTAGTAAGATAAAAATCAATAAAAAAGCTCCGACACATTTGGAAACTTTAGACCTTTGGCGAAGAGGTAAAACTATTCGGGAAATTGCTAAGATAAGAAACCTAAGTTCAAAAACAATCATGACTCATATCGAGAAATTGTTTGAGTCTAGTAAAATCACGGCCGCTGATTTAGTTCGCGAAGCGTCTCCCAAACTAATTCGAGATTTACCAAAAATTCATATTGCTTTTACTGTTTTAAATACAAATAAATTAACGCCGATTTATGAGAATTTTAAAGGCACATATACTTATGATGAATTAAAAATTGCCAAAATGATGATGTAGTATTTACCCTTGGCAAAAATCAAAAAAACTGTTATAATATTTCTAGTGGCGAAATTGACGCCCTTTTTATTTAAAAGGAATATATGAGTGATAATGAAGAAGTAATATTGCGATTTGATGAAGTCGCTTTTGAATACGAACACGATAAGCCCATTTTGGATGGTGCTAGTTTTTCTGTACGTCGTGGCGCAAAAATCACTCTAATGGGACAAAATGGAGCTGGTAAGAGTTCTTTATTTAATATGATTACTGGTGAATTAAAACCAAAAGCTGGTTTAGTTTCTATTACAAATGGTGCAACTATCGCGACAGCAAAGCAGGTGGTAGCTCGCGAGGATTTAAATTTAACGGTCACCCAGTACTTTGCAAAAGCTTTTGAGTCAAATCAGACTGATTTACAAAGTAAAATGTACAAAGTCATGACTGCTGTCAACCTAGATGTGCCGACCGATCGAATCGTTGGAGAACTTTCTGGCGGTCAGCAAGCACGCTTGCTTTTAGCATTTGCCTTGATTCAGAACTCTGATATTTTATTGCTCGACGAGCCAACTAATAATTTAGATCAAGCTGGTATTGATCATTTGATTGAATTTTTAGTGATGTATACTAAGACCGTAATTGTTATCTCTCATGATGCGGATTTCCTCAATTGTTTTACCGAAGGCGTTATTTATTTAGATGTTTTTACTCATAAAATCGAAACATATGTGGGTGATTATTACTCTGTGGTAGAGGAAATTACTAAACGAATTGAGCGTGAACAGATGAAAAATGCTCAGTTGAGACGTTCGATTATCGATCGTAAGGAAAAAGTCAACTTTTTCGCTCATAAGGGTGGTAAAATGCGTCAGTTGGCCAAAAAGCTTAAAGATGAAGCGGCCGAAATGGAAGATAATATGGTTGATGTTAGACGTGAAGACAGAACTATTCGTAAATTTCACATTCCGGTTCAAGACATTGTTGGTGAAATAGTTAAAATCGATGCTGTAAAGGTAATTCGGAATCACGAGCCAGTTTTAAAGAAATTCGAGCTTGTGATGCGTAAAAAAATGCACATGTTGGTAACTGGACCAAATGGAGTAGGAAAGTCAACTTTCCTAAGATCTTTAGTTAGCGGTAAAAATGAGCACGCCAAAATTTTAGACGAAGTTAGGGTTGGTTACTATAGTCAAGATTTTTCAAATTTAGATTACAATCAAACGGTTTTTGGCTCGCTTTGTTCAGTTTTACCAGAAGAAAAAGATTTGCACACTATGCGCTCAGTTGCGGCTGGATTTTTGATTACAGGTGACTTAATGGGACGTAAGATTAGCGAGTTATCAGAAGGTCAAAAAGGTTTATTGAGTTTTGCCCGTTTAGTTTTAATGGAACCAGGACTCCTAATTTTAGATGAGCCAACAAACCATATAAATTTCCGTCATTTACCAATTATCGCTCAAGCAATTAATGATTATGAAGGCACGATGATTATGGTGAGTCATATGCCTGATTTCGTCAGTCAAATTAAGTTTGACCAAGAATTAAATTTAGGTAATATTTAAAGGTAAAACTTTAGTATTTTTTAACTAAAATACTTGACATAACAGGTTCGAAGTATAATAATTATATTGGATAGAAGGTATTGTTTCGATGTTAGATGCATCGACCGGCAAACAGGTCGAAAGTAATAAACTCGGGCAGCAGTAAAATTAATCAGAGTTGTTGGTCCGAATAAAACATCAACTAACCGCTCGTAACTACCTCCTGTCCTTTAAGATATTCGGCATTAGCCGATTTTTTGTTGACAAAATATGCAATATGTAGTACTATAATTATGCCGTAGAAAACAGGGACCAAAAGGTTTAATAATCCTGTTGAGGCGAAAACAAATAAATAAAAATTGAAAGATTTTTTCTTAATATTTTTTATTTATTTCGACTCGCTCATGGCGAGTTTTTTATTTTAATTGAAGGAGTCACATGTTATTAAAACGATCAGAAAAAGAACAAATTGTTGCCGAGATGATTGAAAAAATTAAAACTGCTAAAACAGTGGTTTTGGTAAATTATCAAGGTTTGCGTGTTAAAGAAATTCAAGAATTAAAGAAAAAATTACGTGAAGCCGGTTTAACCTTGCAAATCACTAAAAATGCTTTACTTCGAATTGCTTTAAAAGATCAAAATATTGAAATTACTCAAACTGATTTAGATCAGCCGGTGGCTGCGGTTTGGGGTACTGACGATGAAATCGTTCCAGCTAAAGTCTCGGTAGATTTTTCTAAATTAGCTGAAAAACTTCAATTAGTTGGTGGTATTGTGAATGGTAAATATGTAGATGCAAATACAATCAAGCAATTAGCTGCTCTTCCTGGTCGAGACGAGCTTTATGCAAAACTGGTTGGCACGTTAAATGCCCCATTGGTTGGCTTAGTCAATGTTTTGCAGGGTAACTTGCGAAGCCTAGTCTACATTTTAGATCAATACAATCAGACAAGACCACAAAATTAATATTAATAAAAGATTAAAATATTCGTCATAAGACGAAGAAAGGAAAATCATGGCAAACGAAAAATTCGAAAAATTGATTACTGAAATCGAAGGTTTAACCACCCTAGAACTTTCAGAATTAGTTAAAGCCTTAGAAGAAAAATTTGGTGTCTCAGCTGCTGCCCCTATGATGGCTGCTGCTCCAGCTGCCGGCGCTGCCGTCGAAGCTGCTGAAGAGAAATCTTCATACACCTTAGTTTTAGCTGATGCTGGCGCACAAAAAATCGCCGTCATTAAAGCTCTTCGCGAAATCAATCAAGAACTTGGCTTAAAAGAAGCTAAAGATCTAGCAGATGCCGCTCCAAAAGAAATCAAAAAAGACATGCCAAAAGCCGATGCTGAAGCTGCAAAAGCCAAGCTTGAAGCCGCTGGTGCCAAAGTGGAGCTCAAATAATCGAAATTATTTGAGCGAAATCCCAGACTGGAAGGCTTCCAGTCTGGGATCCGAAAAATATCGAATAAAGAAAAACCGTCCGCGATTACATCAAGGGCGGTTTTTTTGTATTGACATTAAAGGTTGAAAAAGGTTAAATATAATTAGGAAGAAAAAATTTATACGTAAAAATAAATCGTGAATCGATAAAAGAGGAGGCAAATATGTCGGGAAAAGATGAAACTTTAGAATCAAATAGTGTTGATAGTCCAGAAACTTTTGTGGCGCCTACCAATATCGTCAATAGTTCAGAAGAAGACGCTAACAATGTCGAAAAAGAAAAAACAAAAGGCGAGTTATATATTGAAAAATTTTATCACCCCCATCTGGAATTACCAAGAATAATGCCTGATCAGCTTTCCCAGGCATTGAAAATTGACAGTGACAACGATATTATGCGTAGAGAGTCATGCAAAGAGATTTATGCCCTAATTAGATCTGGAATTGGTAATTTGATTTCTCATGATATGGATTGGGATAACCTTGCAGAATATATAACTAATGAATTAAATAATCAGCCAGCTTTACTTAAAGGTGGTCCAAACACAAGTGCCGAGGCTAATTATTACCATGCTTTTGCTAATATAGCCCTTTTGTTAAACACACAAAAATGGAGGGACGCGGACAATTTTTTCGTGACAACTATAGAAAGAGTTAAGGGTTATAATACAGCTATTGGAAAATATCCTAATGAGGCTGAGATGTTTGATCAAACAGTGGAAAAGATAAAGCAGTATATTGATGAGACATCAGATTATTCAGAGACATGTACGAGTGTAATAAAGTTCTTAGAGGATAATCAATTAAGTGATATAAGAAGTATTGTAGGCATGATCGGTGAAGATCGATTGGGGCAAATTAATAAAATTGATACAGAAAAGAAAAGTAGTACTGACGAAATTTTATCTATAGCAAAAGAAGCTGAGTTAGAAACAGGAGTTTTATGGCAACTAGTAATTGCCATGAGTGAAAAATCTAACTTGTTAAAAAAGATAGATTCAGGTCAAATTGCTACTATTTTTAGTCATATTCCTAATAAAATAAAATCGTATATCAAACCAGAAACCGATATTTTAAACGCTATAAAAGGATTAAAAAAAGAAAGATTAGAATTTGTTGAAAGATTGACGTCCTAGTTAAAGAGTCGATATTTGTTAAATTATTACTGACCCCGCAGAGTAAATCAAAGAATTGAAATGCGGTTTTTTTCGTATTAATTTTTTGTCATTGCGAACGATGGCAGTCGCGCGGCAATCTATCATATTACGATAGTCATTCTGAACTTGTTTCAGAATCTTCGTATTATTTTCAAGAATGTCATTCTCGAGCCGAGTGGCACTCGACATCAAGAATCCAGTCGATGATATCATCTTGACAAATCTTGACATTCAGAGAGAGAGAGTTAAATGAAAGGAGGAAGGAAAAAATCTTTCCGCAAAAATAAATCGTAAATCGATGAAAGAGGAGGCAAACATGTCAGAAGAATTAGACGAGGAAAACAAGGATAAGGGATTTGTGGCACCAAAAACTGGTGAAAAACCAAATCAAGAGTCTCAAGAAAGTTGGGAAATTCAAAAGGAAAAATTTTTTAAGGAAATTTGCAATCAAGGTGAAGCCGGAATACCGGCACTACGAGAACATCTTTTAAAAGAATTTGGTTATGCGGAACACGAGCCAATTGATGCTGATAAATTAAACGATTCTGATATGTCTGATACAGCTAAGCTTTCTGGCTCTTGGGCTGCCGGTATGAACGAAGGTGATATCATGCTCGAAATACCAAATTGGCGCGAACAGGGAGTTTCCGATAAGTTACATGATACAATCAAAGCTTTTTATGAGCAAAAAGGTTTTGAAACCAAACCAGGGAACTCATCAGACGATTTGATTGTAGAAAAGTACGATCAGGGAAGGTATTTGACTGTAATATATGGCAAAACAACTTTAATTGGTTGGTAATATTCTGGCCCGCAGGTAAATCGAAAAATATCTTTTAAGATATTTTGACCGCTCGAAAGGGCGGTTTTTTTGTATTTTTTAATCGACAAAAGGTTATTTTTATGGTAGAATTTAAGAGTGAAATTCAAAATTACCAAACAATCAAAAGAAACTTTGGCCAGGGCTGCAACTTTAGAGTTAGCCCATGCCAAAATCGAAACTCCATTTTTTATGCCGGTTGGGACCAATGGGTCGGTTAAAGGTATCTCCATGGAGGAAATTCAGGCACTCGGTTACAATTTGATTTTAGGTAATACTTATCATTTATATTTAAAACCAGGGGATGAACTCATCGATAAGATGGGGAAACTCAGAAAATACATCAATTGGCCAGGGGCCATTTTGACTGATTCTGGTGGCTACCAGGTTTTTTCACTCGGTCAAAATTACGAGTCATATGGCAAAACCGCCGAATCATCGCTGTCGCAAGTAGTTAAGAGGGGAGTCTGGTTTCGCTCTCATATAGACGGCTCAAAACACTTATTTACGCCAGAAAAGGTGATTGATATTCAACGAAATTTAGGTTCCGATATTATGATGGTACTCGATGAATGTACCGAGTTCCCGGCCACTCACGAGCGCGCCGAAAAATCTATGAAGGGGACTCACCGTTGGGCCAAAGAAGCGAGTGATTATTGGGGAAAGCTTAAAGCTGAAAGCGAAAAGCTTAAAGAAAAACAAGCCTTGTTTGGAATTGTTCAGGGCTCAACTTTCGAGGATTTGCGCGAAGAATCGGCCAAATATATTTCTAGTTTAGATTTTGACGGCATTGCAGTGGGTGGTGTGTCAGTCGGTGAGGGTAAAGACCATATGTATCAAGTGATGCGTTGGGTCGGGCCGTTACTACCAAAAGACAAACCACATTACCTTATGGGTATTGGTGAACCGGAAGATATTATCGAAGCCGTCAAATGGGGTTTTGATATGTTCGATTGTGTCCTGCCGACTCGTTTGGGCCGACACGGTACGGTTTGGACTACCGCAGATTGGCAGAAATTTCCAAAAATTGATTTAAGAAAAAGTAAATTTGAGTTTGACGATAGTATTATTATGCCGAATTGTAAGTGTCCGGCGTGCTCGGCTGGTTACACTAAAGCCTATTTATCACACTTAATCCGTTCTAAAGAAATGTTGGGTATGCGTTTGGCCAGCCTTCATAACCTGTGGATTTTAGCTGAACTCATGCGAAAAATTCGGGCCAACGAACTCAATCATTTTTAAGTTGAAAAATGAACTTACAAAAGATATAAACAGGGCTTTTCTTTTAGTGTGTATGCTATATAATAATAGTAAGAGCAAACATTATAAAAGAGGAAGTTATGAATAATCAAACCGGAGTGCCTCAGACACCTGATTTAAATAATCAAAATTATCATGAAATTGGTGTGGCCTCGCAAACTTTACCGGCTATTGATAGTCAACCGGTCGTCACGGAAAGTATTCCAAATCGTGAACCTGTCGGGCAAAATCAATCTGAAACACCAGTAAATATTCCGGTTGATATGGCTCCGCCGGTGACAGCCGATTTACAGTATAATAATGGTAAAATGGAGGTAGTAGCCCAGTCTCCAGTGGCTCCACAAGCTCCGTTACAGTCATCTGTTGCGCCAGAAGCTAAAGTCGCCCAAGCTGACAGGATTTTTAATACTGCGACACCTGATTTGAATTCATTAGCTAATTTTGCTAATCAAATCGATCAACTATCTAATAACGAATAAATAGCACTATATTAATTGAAAGATAAGAGGGGTAATGGAATTAAATAATATAATTTTTTGGCTAACCGTACTAATTATTTTTGGTATAATTTTCTTTATTTATGCTCTTGTTTTGCATAATCGAAAAAAATTGGAGATTCAACGAGTTTTAAATACCCGAGTCTTTTTGGTGACTTTGCCACGTGAAATTCACAAGGTTAGTGACCAGGAACAAACCAAGGATTTTCGTCAATTAATATCAGTGGCCGAGCAAATGTTTTCTTCATTTAGTAGTCTCTATTCGGCTGATATTTCAAATCAAATTCTTCAAGAACAAGAGCAAATTTCTTTTGAAATTGTGGCTCAAAACGGAGTCATATCGTTCTATGTTTCTTGTCCTAAGATGATTGAAGAAATGGTCTCGAAACAGATTCAGGCTCAGTACCCGAATGCCAATCTAGAAAAAGTTCAAAATCCAAATATTTTCGTGATTCAATCGGCTGAGGGTCAAGTTCAAGCTGGTGATTTTGCCACAGCGACTTTTAAATTGAATAAAAAGTTTATTTTGCCAATTAAAACTTATCTTAATCTTGAAAATGATCCATTATCCAGTGTGACCAATACTATGAGTAAGCTTGGTGATGGCGCAAATTTGGCTTTTCAGATGATTATTCGGCCGGCTGGTGAAAATTGGCGTATTCCTGGAGTAATGGCGCTTAAGAAAATTCAAGAAGGGAAGACAGGGGTTTTGGTGGATCGTTGGTATTTGAAGCTTTTGAATGGAATTTTTGACAATGTTTCAAGCGCTAGTACTCAAGCGATTAAAAATAAACCAATCGAAATGGATAAAAATCAGTATAAACCTTTAACGCCTTATCAAGACGCTTTAATGAAAGCAATTAACTCCAAAGT
>Ga0194052_1001957_pt1 | contig 11520 bp, 11 predicted proteins | sample SepL226m_MetaG_FD_160117 | JGI IMG/M metagenome (GOLD analysis project Ga0194052, IMG submission 160117) | Anoxic zone freshwater microbial communities from boreal shield lake in IISD Experimental Lakes Area, Ontario, Canada - Sep2016-L227-6m | ecosystem: Environmental > Aquatic > Freshwater >... | reverse complement strand
GGTTATCGGTGCTCATCATCGTCTCCTCTGCTTTGGCTCCGGCAAACGTTAGCGGAGGAGGGCGGTCACGGGAAATGCTCGTCCGCTGCGCTATGTAGGTTGCTCAGGTGCCAGCGCTCCCACTGATCTTCTCGTTTCTGCTCGCGTTGGTCCTCGCTCCCTCGGTCGTTTCGTTCCTCGCCGAGGGTGGTCATCTTCGGGCAAACTTCCGCGACGAGATGCTTCCTTGTCCGCTCGGACTGCTGATCCCGGCGGCGGCGCTCGCGGCGCTAATACCGCTCGCCTTACTCGCTGGCTTGTTCAACCTAAACACTCTCGACTTCGTCGCCCTACCGTTGATCCTCGGAGTCGTTGCGCTCGGGATTGCCGACGACGCCTTCGCCGGTAGTGCGCGCGGCTGGCGCGGCCACGGCGGAGCAGCATTGGGCGGTTCATTCAGTACCGGCGCGCTGAAAGCAGTCGGAACGCTTGGCTTGGCGCTTGCCTGGTCGGCCGTCACGCAGCATGGGGTGGCCCGGTTTCTGCTCGCCGCGCTGGTAATCGTGCTAGCGACAAACATGTTCAATCTGCTCGACCTCCGGCCCGGTCGCTCGGTCAAAGTCTTCGTCCTCGTCGGCATCGGTTGCACTCTCGGCGCTTGGAGCTTTGATTCGCTCTTCAGCCTTGGCCTTTGGGTTGGGCCGGTGCTTGTTTGTGGGGCCTTGGATCTGCGTGAGCGCGGCATCCTCGGAGATAGTGGTTCAAATGTCGTTGGCGCCGTTGCCGGCGTCTGGCTGGTGCTGGTGCTCGACACAACCGGGCTCGCAGTCGCAGCCGCAGTACTCGTTCTATTAACCATTTACGGAGAAATTCGTTCGATCAACTCGCTCGTCGAATCAACTCCGGGACTAAGTCATCTAGACTCGATAGGGAGAATTGTTCATCGTGCCTGACGCTCAACGCCAGCCCCGTCACATCTTCGTCACAGGCGGAGTCGTCTCATCCCTCGGAAAAGGAATAGCTGCCGCCTCCATTGGGCGCCTGCTTGTTGCCCGCGGACTCACCGTTGGCCTGCAGAAGTTTGATCCCTACATCAACGTTGACCCTGGCACGATGTCGCCGTATCAGCACGGCGAGGTATTCGTGACTGAGGACGGTGCCGAGACAGATCTCGACCTCGGTCACTACGAGCGCTTCACCGACTCCAACACGACGCGGGCCTCGAACGTCACCGCTGGCGGCATTTACGACGCCGTCATCAGGCGTGAGCGCCGCGGCGATTACCTTGGTGCGACCGTGCAGGTTGTTCCGCACATCACCGACGAGATCAAGCAGCGCATCCGTCTAATCGCGGAGACCAGCGATGTAGACGTCGTCATCACCGAGATCGGCGGCACGGTAGGCGACATCGAGTCGCTCCCGTTCCTCGAAGCGATCCGGCAGTTCCCCGTCGATGTCGGTCGGCGCAACTGCATGTTCATCCACCTCACTCTTGTTCCATACATCGGTCACGCTGGCGAGCTCAAGACGAAGCCGACCCAGCATTCGGTCAACGAGCTGCGCCGGATCGGTATTCAGCCCGACATGCTGCTCTGCCGCAGCGAGGGCGAGCTATCCCACGACATCCGCAAGAAGATCGCACTCTTCGCCTCGTTGCCGGTTGAGGCCGTCATCTCGGCCAAGGACGTAAATGACATCTACGAAGTGCCGCTCTGGTACTGCGAACAAAAGGTGGACGATTTCATCTGCGACGAGCTCGGGATCGAGGCTGCCCCAGCCGATCTAAGCGAGTGGGACGCGATTGTCACGCGTGCAGCCGAAGCAACTGCTCCGGTGAAGATCGCGTTGGTCGGCAAGTACATCGCCCTCGCCGACGCTTACAAGTCGGTGAGTGAAGCATTGATTCATAGCGGCAACCTCGCCGGCGCAAACGTAGAGATCGACTGGGTTGATTCTGAGGACCTGATTGACGACCAGGTCGCGCTCGAGCGTCTCGGCGGCGCCGACGGAATCCTCGTTCCCGGCGGATTTGGTGGGCGCGGCATCGAAGGAAAGATTCGAGCGGTGCGAGTAGCCCGTGAGCAGAAGATTCCATACCTCGGGGTTTGCCTAGGTATGCAAATGGCGGTCTGCGAGTTTGCGCGCTCGGTCGTTGGCATGGACGGCGCCAACTCGACCGAGTTTGATCTCGAGACTGAGTGGCCCGTAATTGACCTGCTGCCTGAGCAGAAGGAAGTCTCAGATCTAGGTGGCACGATGCGTCTGGGGGCCGACCCGATCAAGCTCCATAGCGGCACGATCGTCCGCGACTGTTACGGCGAGGCCGTCGTTTACGAGCGTCACCGACACCGTTACGAGGTCTCGATTGCGCTGCGCAAGAAGCTCGAGCATGCTGGGCTCGTCGTCAGTGGCACTTCGCCGGATGAACGGCTGGTCGAAGCTGTTGAGCTGCCCTCCGACGTCCACCCATTCTTCGTTGCGGCTCAGTATCACCCTGAGTTCAAGTCGCGCCCCGAGCGCCCGGCCCCGCTCTTCCGCGAGTTTGTTGCTGCAGCCTTCGCTGCTCGAGGCGGCCAGGCGCAGGCCGAAGCAGAGGGCGACGCGCAAGCTGCTCGCCGTTCGGCCTGATCGTTCGCGAATGAGGCCAGCCTCGGAGCTCGAGACCCGGCGCCTAAACGAAACCTTCGCGGCACTCTGCGCTATCTCTAGTCCGTCCCGCCACGAGGGCGCGGTCGCGCATTACGTCCGCAGCGAGCTCGAACAAATCGGCGTCGAGGTTGACGAGGACAGAGCCGGATCGGCGATCGGCGGTGAGAGCGGGAACTTGCTGGCGCGGATCAGCGGGAGTGGCGACGGGTGCGCTTTCTTCTGTGCCCATCTCGACACCGTGCCACACGACGGTGAGATTAGGCCGGTTGTCGTCGATGGCGCGTGGCAGAGCGAGTCCGACACGATTCTCGGAGCCGATAACAAGGCCGCGGTTGCGGTCTTGCTTGAGCTGGCGCGTCGAGTGAAGATCGAAGGCGCGCCGCTGGGCGTCGAGCTCTGCTTCACGGTTGCCGAGGAGCCCGGCCTGCTTGGAGCCAACAACTTCGATCTGGGACAGCTCAGCTCCGAGCTCGGCTTTGTCTTCGACCACGCCACTCCGATCGGTGAGATCATCGCCGCGTCGCCAACTCATATCCGCTGGCGTGCTGACATTCGAGGCCGTGCTGCGCATGCTGGGATCGCGCCGCAGGACGGACGCAGCGCGATAACGACAGCTGCTCGTGCGATCGCTGCTCTCCCCGACGGACGGATCGATGAAGCTAGTACCGCAAACGTCGCGCGGATACGCGGCGGAGTTGCCGGTACTAACGTCGTACCCGAGCGCTGCCAAGTTGACGGTGAGGTCAGGTCGCTGACAGATGGTCAGGCCGAACTGATGGCAGAGAACGTTGCTGAAGTGTTTCAGGACGCCGCCAACGCGCCCAATTGTCAGTGTGATTTGGACCTGACGATTGAACGGTCGTTCGTGGGGTACCGCTTGTCGGACGATGAGCGTGGCGTGCGCGCCGCGCAGGAGGCTCTGCGGGCTTGCGGCTTTCAGCCGACTCTCGTGGAGAGCGGCGGCGGCTCAGACGCAAACGCCTTCCGCGAAAAAGGCTTCAGCTGCGTGAATCTTGCAAACGGCACGCGGAATCCACACCAGCCCGATGAGGGCGTTGCCGTAAGCGACCTCGAGGCAATGCTCAACGTCACATTCGCTTTGTTGGACGAGCTCGGTAAGGATTGATCGATGCTCGTCCTGCGCGAAGGTGTCGTAACCGAGGCTGCTGAGGTCGCCCCAGAGCAGCAACTCGTGGTTGACGTGCCAGGGCGTGGCCCACGCGCGGCTACCGCTGACACGGCTCTTGTAGGTCCATGCGAGATTGGAGACTCGGTCGTAATCAACACGGCGGCGGCCGACCTCGCGCTCGGATCGGGGGGCTTTGACATTGTGCACGTCAATCTCACGCGCGGGCTTGGCGGCGACGGGGCATCGGGCGCGCATGTCATGAAGCTGAACTACAGCTCGTTGCAGCACGCTGTGATCCCTGTTGAGGATGCAAGCGAGGGGCTGCCCGAAGGACGGCCTGTCGGCGTCTGCTTCCTGCACGGTCAGCTAGCACCGTTCGCTTGGGCGGTCGCGCAGGCACGCGCCGGCACAAGGCTTGGCTTCATTCAGGCTGCTGGAGGGGCGCTGCCGGGCGGCCACTCGCGGACGGTCGCAGACCTGCGTGCACGAGGGCTGCTCGCTGGAACCGTTACTGCCGGCTCAAGCTACGGCGGCGAAGCAGAGGCAATATCGCTGGCTGGCGCACTCGCTTACGGGCTCACCGAACTTGGCTGGGACGCGGCAGTGATTGCGCCGGGCCCGGGCATCATCGGTTCAGGCTCGAGGTTCGGGCACGGCGGTATGGCCGCTCTTGACGCCGCACACACCGCGCTCGCGCTCGGGTGCCCGGTAATCGTCGCGCCGCGGATGTCGAGCAGTGACGAACGCGAACGCCATCAAGGTTGTTCCCACCACACACAGACTGTTCTCGACCTCCTGCTGGCCCCGGTCAGTGTTGGTGCGCCGGTTGGGAGCGGTGAGTCGATTGGCCGCGGCTGCGGTCATTCGATCGTCGAAGTTGAGGTTGATCTGGCTGCCTATGACGAGAGTGGACTTCCGGCTACAACGATGGGGCGCTCGATCGAAGATGACCCGCTGTTCTTTGGCGCGGCGCTCGCCGGCGGCGCGCTGCTTGGCTCACAGCTCGACGTCGCCAGCTGAGCTTCACGCAGCGCCTGTTGCAGCGGTAAGGAAGCCGCGGCCCGGCGGCGAATTGCACTCAGATGGCGATTGCGACCACGGCCGGCGAGCGAACCTTTCAGCACCACGTTCTGGACTTTCTTGCCTATCTCGAGCTAGAACGTGGGCTTTCGCGTAACACGCTCGGCGCATATCGAACCGACTTGATGCAGTTCGGTCTTTACCTTGAGGAGAGCGATTCATCGGTTCTGGAAGCCGGGCACACCGAACTCGCTGGTTTCCTCGATCAGTTAGCGGGTGGGGGTCCCGATCGGGCTCCCGCCGCTGCGGCAACGCTCCAGCGCAAGACCGCGTGTCTGCGCTCGTTCTATCGTCACCTGCGCCGCGAGGGGATAATTAACCATGACCCGACTGCCGATCTGCGCGCCCCGCGCAAGACGCGGCGCTTGCCGAAGGTCCTCAGCCGCGATCAAGTTTCGCTGCTGCTCGCTGCACCGCAGGGAAACAGCTCGGGCGCCAAGCGCGACCGTGCGATGTTGGAGCTGATGTACGCCTGTGGCTTGCGCGCTTCTGAAGCTACGGGTCTCCTGATCGGCGACATTGACCTTGACGAGGGTGTTATGAGGGCCCGAGGCAAAGGCTCCAAAGAACGGCTGATCCCAGTGGGCAGCGCCGCTGTTGCCGCTCTCCGTATCTATCTCGATGAGGCTCGGCCAAAGCTGGTTGGAATTCGCGACGAAGAGCACCTGTTCGTTAACCAACGTGGCGGCGCACTCACGCGCCAAGGCCTCTACAAGGTTGTGCAGGGCCACGCTCGCGCTGCTGGCCTGGCTGGGCTTATGAGCCCGCACACGCTTCGCCACACCTTCGCAACGCATCTCCTCGCCGGTGGCTGCGATCTACGCGCACTGCAAGAGATGCTCGGGCACGCTGACATCGCCACGACCCAGATCTACACGCACCTGTCAGCTGAGCGGCTGAAGGACCAGTACTTTGGTGCCCACCCGCGCGCAACAATCGGTCACGCCGCGTAACTTCAGCGCAGACGACAGCCGCCGCGCCTATCCTCGGCAGTGATGCCAGAGCTGCCTGAAGTTGAAACGATCCGCCGTCAGCTGGCACCTGCACTTAGCGGCAAGCTGATTACGCGCCTCGAGGTGCTCGATCCCAAGTGGGCGAGTCCGCTTGCCGCCGATGAGCTCGCCAGTCTTATCGAAGGGCGAACAATCGAGCGGCTCGATCGCCGCGGCAAGTACCTGATCTTCGCGCTCGGCGACGAGTTCTATTTGATCTGCCACCTGCGGATGACCGGGAACTTCCTCTTGGAAGGTGACTCCGCCGCTCCCTACCAGCGCGCCGTATTCGAGCTCGAGGGTGGCAAGACGCTGCGTTTCACCGACCCGCGGCGCTTTGGCACGGCCGAGGTGATCGTCGGAGATGAGTCGCTTGAGCGCTACTTTGCTTCGCGGCTGGGGATCGAACCGCTCTCAGGCGCGCTCGACGGAGCCGCGCTGCGCGCGCTGGCGTCCGAAAAACGAACCTCGGTCAAGGCCTTCCTGCTCGACCAACGCGCGGTCGCTGGGATAGGCAATATCTACGCCGACGAGGCGCTGTTCCGCGCCAAAGTCCACCCGATGCGCGAAGCCGGACGTCTCAAACCGGCTCAATACGCGCTGTTGGCGACGACAATTCAAGATGCTCTGCAGGCTGGGCTCGATGCGGGCGGCGCAACGATCGATGACTTCCGTCACGCCGACGGACTCTACGGCAGCTTCCAAGACGAGTTTCTCGTTCACCGGCGCGCGGGCGAGCCTTGCCCGCGCTGCGGCAACGAGATTCGAAAGATGGTCGTCGCAGGGCGAGGGACCTACGTTTGCGAACGCTGTCAAACGCGCCCGCGGGGGACCTCTAAGCGCCGAACAACTCGTTTAGCTTCCCGCTCTGGTCGGCGGCGATGAGTTCTTGGAATCCGCCGACCGGCTGGTCATCAACGAGGATCTGTGGGAAGGTCATCATGCCGGTCTTCTCGTTGAGGGCAGCCCGGCCTTCGGCGTCCATGCTGAGGTTGATCTCCTCAAACGGAATTTCACGGGCATTGAGCAGCGCCTTCGCCTGCGAGCAGTACGGGCATGGCGATGATGAGTACATGACAACGTTTGGCATGCCTATAAATGTAGCGAGCCGGCGAGCGGTTCTCTAATGGCTGGGCCGGTTAAGACCGAAGCGGTGGTCCTAAGGTCGATGCGCTACGGCGAAGCCGATCGGATCCTGCACGTATACACACCGATGCGCGGCAAGATCAGTGCGATCGCAAAAGGAGTCCGTCGCTCGAAAAGTCGCTTCGGGGGCCGGCTAGAACCGTTCTTCCGCCTCAATCTTGAGCTTCACGAGGGGCGCAGCGACCTGATGACCGTGACCGGCGCGGAAACGGTGGCTGCATATACGACTCTGCGCGCCGACGAGCGGGCGCTCAACAGTGCGGCAAGGGCTTGCGACTCACTCGGCAGAGTCTTCGACTCCGGTGAGCCGCACCCAGAGGTGTTCAATCTGCTCTGTAGCGCGCTAGCGCTGCTCGACGAGAATCCTCAGAAGGCGACCGACGAGTTCCAAGTTGCATTTCGCTTAAAACTTCTGTTGGCCGCTGGGTTCGCTCCGCAGCTCGCTGCCTGCGCCAGTTGCGGCGAGGCCGATCAACTAGTTGGGTTTTCGCCAGCGGCCGGGGGAGTGATTTGCGCGTCCTGCGAGGCGGGATCGTTTGAGCTCGATGGCGAGACACATCGTTTCCTCACTGACGCCCTTGGACGGCCACTAGCCGAAACGCCCGCCGCTGACGCGCGCGTGATCGCGCTGGCAGATCGCGCGATCAGTGAGACTGCTGCGCACCACGGGCAGGTGCGCCTGAAAGAGATCGCTTGACCTGTTTGGCAGCAGCATGCCGTGGGCTGCGAGAATGAGCGCGATGGATCCGCACGCCAACCCCGGCTCAGTCGCCCAAGCTTTCGCCGAACGCCAGCAGGCGCTCGAAGAGGAGCTGCTCTCGCCGCTTGCTGCGCGCTCCTGGCCGGCCCGTCGGCTCGTTGATGAACCTGACTGCGGGCTGCGATCACCGCTTCAACGAGACCGCGACAGAATCGTCCACTGCAAAGCGTTCCGCCGGCTCAAACACAAGACACAGGTCTTCGTCTCTCCCGAGGGCGACCACTACCGCACGCGCCTTACACACACGATTGAGGTGACGCAGATCGCTCGCACCGTGGCCCGCGCACTGAGACTGAATGAAGACCTAACTGAGGCGATCGGCCTCGGCCATGACCTCGGCCATCCACCATTCGGTCACATCGGCGAAGCTGTGCTTGATCGGTGCCTTAAAGAGCGGTTCGATGGCGGCTTTCGCCACTACGAGCAGTCACTCCGGGTAGTCGACGTGCTCGAGCGCGACGGCGCCGGCCTCAACTTGAATGAAGACGTTCGCGACGGGATCGCCTGCCACTCCGGCCGCGCTGACCCGCCGCGCACGCTTGAGGGTGCGATCGTACGTCTGGTCGATCGGGTCGCCTACATAAACCACGACATTGATGATGCAACCCGCGCTGGGGTCGTTGATGAGAGCGACCTGCCCGAAGGCCCAATTGGTGCCCTTGGCGCCAGCGGCTCGGCCCGAATTGACTATCTCGTACACGACCTCGTTGAACACTCACAAGCTGCCGGGGCAATTGTTCAAGGAGCAGAGGCCGGTGCGGCGATGGACGAGCTGCGTACATGGATGTTTGAAAACGTCTACCTCGGCGTCAGCGCGCGCGCCGAGCACAGCCGAATAGAGCGCGTCATCACAACTCTCTTCAACCATTACGTCGCCGATCCGGATCGGATCCCTGATGGCGGCGGCGCTCCCGGGGCGGCCCTCGATCGGCGCGTAACTGATTATCTGGCGGGCATGACCGACCGCTACTGCATCCGCGTCTTTGAGCAGCTGACCGTTCCGGAGTCGTTCGCCGCGTAAGCTGCCACCGATGCCGCTCTACACCGACGATTCAATCGAGCGCCTGCGCCAGACCGTTGACATGGCGGAGCTAGTCGGCGCAAAGACCGAGCTGAAGCGATCGGGGCAGCAGCTTATGGGCGTCTGCCCGTTCCATGACGAACGCAGCCCGTCGTTTAGCGTCGATCCAGTGCAGAAGGTGTTCCACTGTTTTGGTTGCGGCGAAGGGGGAGACCTCTTTAAGTTCGTACAGCTAACCGAGGGGCTCAATTTCCGCGAAGCAGTTGAGTCGCTCTCTGATCGCTATGGCGTGACGATGGAACTGACGGAGGAGGATCCGCAGGCGGCGCAGCGGCGCGAGAAGCGTGACCGGCTGCTCGAGTTGCTTGAGCGCACGGCTGCCTTTTACGTTCGCAACCTTTGGGAATCACCGGAGGCCGAGGAGTCCCGGGAGTACCTCAAGTCGCGCGGGCTCGATGAGGCTCTGCTGCGCGAGTTCCGCGTCGGTTACGCCCCGAGCGCCTGGGACAAGGTTTTGATCGCTTCACGCCAGAGCGGCTACAGCGAAGAGGAGCTTTGGGACGCTGGGTTGACGGCGAAGAATCAGAAGGGCAACGTTTACGACCGTTTCCGCAGGCGAATCACATTCCCGCTCTGCGATAGCCGCGGCCGCGTGCTCGGCTTTGGTGCGCGCGCCGTGGGCGCTGACCAACAGCCCAAGTATCTGAACAGCTCAGAGAACGCCGTCTTCCACAAGGGCCGTCAGGTCTACGCCGCCGACCTTGCCCGCGCCGCGGCCGCAAAGGGCGGTGAGGTGATTCTCTGCGAGGGCTACACCGACGTAATCGCAATGCATCAGGCCGGTCTACGCAACACGGTCGGGCTGATGGGTACCGCGCTGACCGAGGATCAAGTCTCTGAGCTGGCGCGAATGGCCCCGGTCGTGGCGCTCGCGCTCGACGCTGACAGCGCGGGGCAAGAGGCGATGATTCGCGCCGCCAAGGTGGCTGAGGGACGCAAGCTTGAGCTGCGCGTCGTGCCGCTTCCGGCAGGCAATGACCCGGCCGATATCGTTCAGCAGCAGGGTCCCGAGGCGATTACGAAGCTGGTTGCAGGCTCAGTGCCTTTCGTCCGTTTCCGCGTTGACCGTGCGCTGCTGCTCGCAGATCTCTCAACGGCAGAAGGGAAAGACCGCGCAGTGAGTGAGCTCGCGCCGATCATCACTCCGCTCCCAGCCAGCGCTATGCGCGACGAGCTAACTGAAGTTGCCGCAGCCGCGCTCGGCGTGAGCGGAGCCAAGCTCAGCGAGTGGCTCGGCCGTGCGCGCCCGCTGCCAGCGCCGACACCGACAGCTAGCGCTGTGGCCGGTGATGAGGCCCCCGATCAGCCGCTGCGCCCTGCAACGACCGTCATCGATCCTGGCGCGCGCGTAGAGCGTGCATTCCTCGTCCAGTGCCTCGCCGATCCAGCCGTCGGCAGGGAGGCTCTCGCCGCGATGGATCTGGAACTTGACTTCGTTAGCCCGGTGTTTCTGCGCGCCGCGCAGCTAATTATCGCCACGCCACCGGGCTCAGAGGTTCACGCTCCGGCCGACGACGAGGAGCTCGGTCGGACGCTTGCCGAGCTTCAGGTGCGCGCGGTACAGAACGCCAGCTCACGCGCTGCGCTCAACGCAGAGGGTCTGCGCCTGCGCGCAGCCCGAACCGAGCGCGAGATCGTTGCCGCTCAGCAGAATGATCCAAAGCTGCTCGTAGGGCTTGTTGAGCAGCGCGAAAGCCTCCGTGACCAGATCGAACGCGAGGTCGAAGAGAGCCTCGAGCAGACCCGCGAACCGCAGAGCTGACTTAGCTCGGGCCGCGACGGACGGCGATCGTCACTTCCCGCGAGCACCGTTCAAGAATCGCGCCGTTGCTGTCACGGCTATTCCCGAGGATTCTAATACGAGCGGAGCCGCGCCCGTTCGAGCCGAGCGTGCCTGTGACGTGGACGGCAGCGTGACGGCCGCCATTGGCGACCGAGCTGAGGTCAATCGTGTAGCGATTGCTGTGCAGCGTCGCACGCACGTGTGAATTTGTCACCCAGAAAGCGACCGGACTGACGTGGCCCGCCGGGTTGGTGCAGGTCATCACGGCCTGAAGTGATTTGATCGAAACCCTGCCGGTGTTCGTGTCCAGCATGAGCGTTTCGAACGGCACTCCGGCAAAATCGAAGACGCCGGGGGTGCCGTGCGTACCTGCCCAGAGGACTGAGCGAGCGGATGCCGCTGTTGGCACTGCCAACAGCGCTGCGACGGAGAGGGCGATGACCAACCGCTTCATAAGGGAAATGTACTACGCGGGAAGAAATCGCGAGCCGGTTAAGTCAGCTAGAGCACTACGCGCGGTCTGTAGCCAGATCCCAGAGCTGGCCCGGTAGGTCAATCAGCCGGTCGGGAAGCGCGGCCGATGGCGATACACCTGGGTGGTGGCTGGCGATCCGCACCCTTAGCGCTTTGCTGCGAATGCGAAAGCGAATCGGCGAGTCGAGCGTCGTAGCTTCGCCATCTATTCCCGCTGCGATCGGCGTGGGCGCGTTTAGCTCCAGCGCGGGCGTCGTCCACTCGCGCCAGGGCCTGCGCAAGACGCCATCGCCCGGGCCGGGGACCGCGGTCTCGAAGACCGTGACTCCGAGCAGGCCGTCAGAGATCGAGGGGCGTGTCCCGGACGCCATCAGCCTGCCGACCCGGTAGCGATTGTTTGAGATCAGCACCGCGACTGCATCTTCACTGCTTTGGTCCGAGTCTCCG
>Ga0194052_1001954_pt1 | contig 11532 bp, 7 predicted proteins | sample SepL226m_MetaG_FD_160117 | JGI IMG/M metagenome (GOLD analysis project Ga0194052, IMG submission 160117) | Anoxic zone freshwater microbial communities from boreal shield lake in IISD Experimental Lakes Area, Ontario, Canada - Sep2016-L227-6m | ecosystem: Environmental > Aquatic > Freshwater >... | reverse complement strand
CCACCGAGCTCTGCACGGTTTCCGCGGAGGCACCGGGGTAGTTCACCGTGATCGAAACCGCCGGCGGCGCGATGCTCGGATACTGCGCGATGGGAAGTGTCTTCAGCGCGAGCGCCCCCGCCAGCATCATGAAGATGGCGACGACCCACGCAAAGATCGGGCGGTCGATGAAAAAATTGACCATGGCCTATTTCGCGCTGACGTCAGCGGGTTCAACCGGCCGCACACCGGCCCCCGGCCCGATTTTTTGGAGCCCCTCGACAATGAGCCTGTCGCCGGCTTTGAGCCCATCTGTCACGAGCCATTTGTCACCGATGGCGCGATCGGTCTTCAGGACGCGCAGCTCGACCTTGTTCCCCTCACCCACAACAAAGGCGATGGGCTCACCGCGCACATTGCGGGTGACGCCTTTTTGGGGAGCGAGAATCGCCTGCTCGTTCACCCCTTCGCTTACGATCGCCCGCACAAACATCCCCGGCAGAAGCTCGCGGCGGGGATTCGGAAACACCGCACGCAAGGTCACCGAATCGGTTCCCGGATCCACGCTCACTTCGGAAAACTGAAGAATGCCGGACTCGGGATATTGGGTGCCATCCTCGAAGACCAGACGGGTCGAGGCCCCATTGCCCGGGGAGTTCTTGAGCTGGCCGGAAGCCAGATCGCGCCTCAAGCGAAGCAACTGGCCGCTGGATTGCGTGATATCCACATAGATCGGGTCAAGCTGCTGCACTGTCGCCAGCGCACCGGCCTGACCGGAGGTCACAAGCGCCCCTTCGGTGACCGCAGAACGGCCGATGAATCCGGAAATTGGAGAGAGAACTTTCGTGTATTCCAGGTTGATGCGCGCCTCCTCAAGCGCCGCATTGCGAGCGGAAATGTCCGCCTCCGCCTGCCGCAGCACCGCGAAGGAGTCATCGTAATCCTGCTGACTGATCACCTTCGATGTGGCCAGTTTCTGGCGGCGGTTCAGCAGAAGCTCCGCCACATTCTTTGCCGCCTCCGCTTTTGCCACAGCCGCTTTCGCGCTGTCATAGGCGGTCTGGTAAGTCGCCGGATTGATCTGGTAGAGCTGCTCGCCCAATTTCACTTCCGCCCCTTCTGTGAACATCCGCTTCAGGATGATTCCGCTCACTTGAGGACGCACTTCGGCGATCCGGCACGCGGCAGTCCGGCCAGGCAATTCGGTGACGATCTCCGCCCGTTGCGGCGCAAGTGTCACAACCGCCACCTCCTGGGGAGGCATCCCTCCCGGGGCCCCGCCCGCTGAGCCTGCAGGCTTCTTCCCGCATCCCGTCAATGCAACGAACGCAAGTATCCCCATCGCTGTTAAAAAGTTTTTGCCCCGCTCCATATTGTTAATCTCTTTGATTATTAATCTGATTAAGTATATAAAATGTGCTGAGTTGTCAACCGGGTGAGCGAGTCTATATGCGCTCCTGGGTGTGATGTTTATGGCTTTCCAAAGCGTGTGAGCCTGATTGAATCACTTTTGTAATGTTTGTCATCAAACGTCTGTTAATGGTGTTGGTGATCGCAGTGGCCGTCTATTGTTTCTGGCCAAGAACAGCCACACTGTCGGGGTTTGATCCCGAGAAGATGTCGGAACTGCAGATCGCTGTGTGGAAAGCGGCGGCAGAAAAAACGATGCAGGCACCCATCCTGCCCCTCTTCCACATCTACCATGGGCAATACCGCCTGCCTCCGGTCTCCGCCTTGAAAATCGCCTTCGACACCGCGCACGCTCTGCACCTTTTTCAAACGTCACCGGATGCTGCGGACCAGGAAAAGGCGCTGCTTCCGCTGCAAACGGTTTTTGTCACCCTGAAGTCCGCCACAAAATCCTCCTTTGACTCCAATGCCGCCGCGCGGGTGGAGTTTATCATCTGGACCCTGCGCGCTGACGGCGCCAAACGGGCGCAGCTCACAACCGCCTGGTCGGAATCGCTCGCCCTCCTCTACGGACACTCGGCCGAGGAGTGCCTGCCTGCGGCGAAGCAGTTTTCCATCGCTTCCAAATTGGCCGAAGAAGGCAAGTGGGACGAGGCGCGATCCAATGCGCTTGTGGCATGGAAGACGATCAAGGCGATGGAGCCCGCCGAAAAATAAATCTTCTTCCGGCGATCATGCCCGGCTGAGTTCGCACGAATGGGCGGCAAATCCCGCCCCGAACGCCGTCAGCCAAAGGGTTTCCGGGCATCCTGCAGCGAGCGCCCGTTCGAGGGCGACGAGGATGCAGGGACTGCTGATGTTTCCAAAATCCCGGAGAACCGAGCGGGTCTCGTCCAGGAGATATCCGGGGAGCGCGCCTTCGAGGGCATCGATCACGTCCCGGCCTCCGGTGTGGGAAAGAACTTTCCCGGGATCGCAAGTGCGCATAGCAAACAGCTTTCCCACCGCCTCTGCAGCAAGCCCGGGCACCGACCGGTGGAGTTGGTTCTTCAGCTTTCCCCCGGAATTCACAAACCGGATTTTCTCACGGTGCTCCGGCTGGTGGATCGTGCGGAAACTTTTCATTTGCATCTGCCCACCCGCTTCGTTCCCGCTCCACAAGGCCGCCGCCGCACCGTCACCAAACAGGCATAAGCTGATCAAAACACCCGGATCGTCATCGAGATAAAACGCCGCGGAACACACCTCCACCGCCACCGTGGCCACGAGCGCATCGGGGTGGAGCGCCAGATACCCCCGCGCGGATTCCAGCATGGGCAGCGCGGCTCCACATCCGAGGCCGAGAAGGTCCTGCAGATAAACCCCCGCTCCAAGATTGAGCAATTCGGCAAGATAGCTGCTCACACCTGGACAAAGATACCCGGTGCAACTACAGACAATGAGGGCATCCAGTTCGGAGGGATGAACGCCACTCTTCGAGAGGGCGGACGCCAGGGCCTTTGCCGCAAGCTGCGGAGCCGCCCGTTCAAATTCCCTGTGAAGGCCCTCCGCATCGAGCGAGAGGACATGCGGCAGGTCATCCTGCGCAAAGCGACGGGTCGCGATCCCTGAATCTCCCAGAAGGATTTTTTCGAGCAGGTCGCGGGAGCGTGGTCTCAGGCCCTCCAGCGTGCCGGAGCCATTGAGCATCTCCCAACACTCTTTTTGGGTGACAATATTCGCTGGAAACGCGCTGGCAATGGACTGAAGAAACATGAGAGAGAGAAACGGCTCGACTCACCACCGTCTCATGCCTTGAGAAAAACGGCCAGCTTATCGGAGAGGTTCCTCAGGTTGAATGGTTTGGTGAGGAACTCGTCCATGCCGGAGCTGAGGCACCGCTCACGGTCGCCGGGCAACACATTGGCGGTCAGGGCGATGATGGGAACCCTCGTTCCGGACTCGCGCTGACGGATCCTTCTTGTCGCCTCGAGGCCGTCCATGACCGGCATCTGCATGTCCATTAGGATCGCAGCATATTTTCCAGGTGAGAACGATTCGAGCGCCTCCAGCCCGGTCACCGCGGTCTCGACCCCGTAGCCGAGATGTTCGAGCATCTTGCTGACAAGAACGCGGTTCGAGGGCTCATCTTCAACAACAAGGATGAGGCTCCCTTCGGGGAGCATCGGCTCAATCTCGGACGAGAAAATGCTCCCGGCGGCAGTGTCCTGTTCCAGAACGGGAGCGCCCCCCGTTCCCCTGGAAGCCAGCGCCGGCGAAGCGGTTTCCAGCGGATAACGGAAAGTAAACCGGCTGCCATGACCCGGCGTTGAAACAACGCTCAGCGTGCCTCCCATGGCCTCTGCAAGGCGCAACGAGATCGTCAGCCCGAGACCTGTCCCTTCAAACGGCCGGCTCACCGATGAATCGGCCTGCGTAAAGGGCTTGAACAGGTCCTCGAGAATTTCATTGGGAATCCCGGGCCCGGTGTCCTCGACCGAAAAATCCAGTGCCCGGCGGCCTCCGGCAGATGCCGCAGCAACCCGCAGAACAACGGAACCCTTCTGCGTGAATTTGACCGCGTTGCCGAGGAGGTTGATGAGGATCTGCCGGATCCTCCGCATGTCGCCCGTGATCACCTCCGGGACTTCCGGGGAACTTTCGAAGGAAAATACGAGCCCCTTGTCCGCCGCCGTTTTTCGGATCAGTCGGCAGGCGGATTCCACAAGCGAGGAAATATTGATCGGGGCGGTTTCGAGCAGCATGCGCCCCTTCTCGAGGCTCGCCAGGTCCAGGATGTCGTTGACCACGTCGAGGAGGTGGGTGCCGCTGTCGAAGATCGTTTGAGTATACTCCTGCTGCTCCTCGTCAAGCCGGGTTCTTGAGAGGAGTTCGGCAAAACCAAGAACTCCGTTGAGCGGCGTGCGCAGCTCGTGGCTCATCAACGCGAGGAATTCGCTCTTCGCTTGAGCGGCGGCCTCGGCTTTGATCGCAAGTTCCTTGGCGCGGACATTCGACTCCTCCAGGAAGGCGTTGAGTTCCTTCAGCGCATTCTCCGCGAGCTTCCTCTCGGTCAGATCAATGTCGATGCAGAAAAACTCCGGCTCGCGACCGTGTCTGCTGATGACCGCATGGCTCGAAAACACGGTCACACGCGAGCCGTCTTTCCGCATCAGTGTGAGCTCGGAAGCCGGGGGCGGCTGCAGTGTCTCGCCCATGGTTTTGATCGCCTGTCTCACTCCGTCCCGCATTTCCGGAGGGATGATCAGGTCGAGCAGGCTTTTGCCGAGCGCTTCTTCCCTCGAATACCCATACAGCGCCTCCGAGGCATCGTTCCAGTAGTGGGTTGTGCCGTCCATGTAGTATCCCTGCACCGAGATCGACGGGATGTGCTGGAGCATCAGGCGGAACCGCTCCTCGCTCTCACGGAGCGCATTCTCAGTGGTTTTGCGCTCCGTGATGTCGCTGGAAATGCCGAGGATGGCCTGGTTTCCGCCCCACGCGACCTTCTTCGCAACGACCTCCAGCGGAAACGTGCTCCCATCTTTACGGCAATGAACCACCTCGAAGGCGGCTTCACCCTGCTCCTCGACAAGACGGATCCGATCCTCGAGCACAGCCCTGCTTTCCGGCGCGTCGAGATCCCTCAGAGCCAGGCTCATCAATTCCTCGTGCTCGTAGCCGTGCAAACGGGATGTCCGGCGGTTTGCGTAAAAAAACCGCCCTTCGAGATCGTGCACAGTGATCGAGCACGGAGCGGCATCCAGCATCTCCGACATCATCCGGAGGTTCTCCTCCTGCCTTTTGCGCTCGGTGGTGACCTCGGTATACATGACGATACCGCCGATTTCTCCGCCCTTCCGATACCATGGCCGGCATTCCCACCTGTTGTAGGTGATGGAACCGTCCGGTCGCTCGAAGCTGTCATCGTCGTTCCGTTCGACCGCACCGGCCAGGCACCGCTGATGGACCTCCCTCCAAACCCGGGGAATCTCCGGGAAGACTTCGTAGTGGTGCCTGCCGAGAACATCCGCCTCCCTGACATTATAATTTTTGAGAAAGCGATCACTGACAGCAATGTAACGGAGCCCGTTGTCAAAGACGGCCAGCGCGTTCGGGTCATGCTTCACGATGTAGCGCATCGTCTCCTCGCTCTCGATCAGGGCCTGCTCCGCCCTCCTGCGCTCGGCCTCGTTGTCAAAGCTTTCCAGCGCAAAGCTGATGTCGTCGGCCATTTCCTCCAGGAGTTTGCGAACCTCGTCATCGAAAACATGGGCTTTGTCGCTATAAGCGACGAGCGTCCCAATGGATTTTCCACTCTTGCGAAGGGGGAAAGCCGCGCCTGCTGCCCACCCGAAGCGGGCATTGCGCTCGTTCCATGGCGCGTAGCTCGGATCGTTCTGAAAATCCTGACACCAGACCGGCCTGTTCTCGCGGATCGATCTACCTGTGAGACCTTGCGTGCATGTCTCCCGCTTATCGGTCGAAATCCGGATACCCTGAACGTGATCCGTGCCGGAGCCATATGCAGCAACGGGGAGGACCATTCCGGCCGCCTCGTCCACCATGCCGATCCACGCCATTTTCATGCCGCCGAATTCCACCACCAGTCTGCAGACTTCAGGCAGCAACTCATCCGGAGAATCGGAATGCACAATGGCCTGATTGCACTGGCTCAGAGCTGCATAGAGCTGGCTGAGGCGGGCGACGCGGACCTCGCCGGTTTTCCGCTCGGTAATGTCGATGAAGGTTACAACCACCCGGGAAATTTTGCCGTCAACATCCTTCTCGGGATAGGCATTGCAGAGCACCCAGAGAGGGGAGGCCATGTCCGGCCGGCTGATCCCGAAGATCTGGCTCCGGATCGGTGCGCCCGAAGCTAAAACCTGCTGGACAGGGTATTCGTCAAATGGCGCCCGCGTGGCGTCTTCACGCAAAAAACACCAGGCGGGATCCATGGCGGTTTTCCCGAGCATTTGGTCCTTGGTGAGCCCGAGCAGGGAGGATGCCATCGAATTCCCCAGCACGATGGCGGAGTCGCCGGCATGGACAACCACACCTGCGGGGAGATGCTCGAGGAGCCTCTCGTATTCCGCTCCTTTCTGCAGCAGGGCTTCCTGCATCCCGTAGCTCTCGGTGACATCGCTGAACACGAGCACCACCCCAAAAATCTCCCCATAGGGATCACGGATCGGCGCGGCGCTGTCGGCGATCTGGTATTCCTTGCCGTCGCGGGCGAGGAGAACCGTGTGGTTGGCCAACCCGACCGTCACGCCGCGCTCAATCACCTGCCCAACCGGGTCCTCGACCGGTTGGCGCGTTTGGGCATTGACGATGCGGAACACCTCGGCCAGCGGTCGTCCCTCCGCCTCGGCCAAAGGCCATCCGGTCAGCCGCTCGGCAACCGGGTTCATGCGGGTGATCCGGCCATTGACATCGGTTGCGATGACCGCGTCACCGATGGACTGCAGCGTGATGGCGAGGCTTGTCTCGTTCTCGCGCAGCGACTGCTCGACGGCCCGGCGATCCGTGATGTCCTGCACGATGCCCGACATCCGCACCGGTTTGCCTTCGGCATTCCGCTCGTGGGATCCTGTGGCCCAAATCCATCTCACCTCGCCATCAGTGCGCCGTATCCGGCACTCGAAACCCCAGTCGCAATGCGCCTCTGTCGCCTCACGAAAACACCGGTCCACATCCGCGCGGTCCTCGGGCAAAACATGCTCGAGAAATATCTCGTAAGTCCAGGCCGGCAACAATGTCTCGTATCCGAAAATCCGGTCGTGGAGCAGCGTGCGGTGCGCCGTGTGATCCACGAGATCAAGATCCCATGCTCCCGCAGTCAGCGTCTCCAGGGCAAAGCTCAACCGGGCCTCGCTTTTCTTCAGTTCCTGCTCGGCCTGCTGGCGCTCGGCGATGAACCTCGCCTGCTGCAAGTTCTGGAAAGCCCGGCTGGAAATTTCCCGAGCGAAAGTAAACAGGGCTTTGGCCGTCTGCTCGAAGCGCGCCTTGGACATGACAGGCACCTCGGCGAGCGCCGCACGAAACTCCTCGCGGTCGGTTCCGATCTCGTCGGCATAGCGCAGCATCTGCTCCTCGTCCTGTTCCTCGTTTCGAACCTGACCGATCAGCCAGTTGGCGATGTGCTTTCCTCCGACGGTGATGCTAGCACCCGCATCCCAAAGGCCCCCGCTCAGGCACGGCTGAACAATCGGGCCCGCGGAACAGGGAATGCCCAGCGCCGCATCGGATTGCTGGCAGTTGCGGAGCCCGATTTCTGTCGCGCGGATGATCTCGCTGCACAGGCGGCAAAAATTGCTGGCCTTGGTGATCGGGGTTCCGTCCGGCTCCGTGATGATCGATGCCACTCCCGTCGCATTGGAAAACTGGTCCTGCAACTGCTGGAGATCCTCGATGTTGATCAAGTCTGAAAACCGTATCCCGTCCGGGTTTTCCGCCGGTTGGGTCAGGGCAAGCAGACGGGATTGAAGCGCCGCCTCCGCCCGCTCCCGACGCGCAATCTCGCTCTTCAGTTCCTCATTTGCTGCATTAAGGACGGCCTCGTGAGACGCGTGCCGAGCACGCAGGCCTGACAATTCCAACTGCATCCGCACCCTCGCCAGCAACTCCCCGGCATGGAACGGCTTGGTCACTGAGTCCTCTGCCCCAAGCCTGAGCCCCTCGATCCGCTCATCCGTTTCAGCAAATGCGCTGATCAGGAGGATGGGAACATTCCGGCTTTTCTCCTGCCCCTTGAGCGTCCGGAGCACATCGAACCCATCCATGCCAGGCATCCGGATATCGAGCAAGATGAGATCAGGCAACCGGGCTTCAACCATCGCAATCGCAGGCTCTCCTCCGCTGGCCGTCCACACGTCGTATCCAGCAGACGTCAGCACATGGCTCAATGATTGCAGCCACCGCGGATCGTCATCCACGACGAGAATGCTGGCTTGGTGTGTCATGGCGGGGACGCGTAAGAAATGTCACTTTCCCGCAATGCTTGCAAGCCGCGAATAGCGGCGCACATTCCTCTCAGAAACCGACCTTGGGGCAGTGCGCAATAGCGCTCACCGGCGAAGGAGCTGTAACAAAAATTGGGATGGGATCATGTTCCGCCTGGCGAGCAAGGCGACGAGACCGGGCTTGGCGAGCATGAGATAATGAATCCACCCCGCCACACGCATGCGGCCGGAGAACCGTCGCGTTTGGAGCCGGGCAACGAGCTCGGATGCCTGCTGCCATGAAAGTTTTCCGGCGGCGTATTCGAGCACCGGATCGAGCGCGAGCGCTGCGGACTCGAAGGCCATGGTCATTCCATTTCCCGTGAAGGGAGGGATCATGTTCGCGGCATCGCCCACTGAGCACGCCGGCCCGGATTGCCGACCTGTCTGAAAACCGGCAACTGCGCAAAATGAGCCGGGATCGGGATCCGCAGCGGAAATTCGTTCGGCGAGCAAAGTGAGCCCGCCTGCTCGGAGGCACTGGAAGAGGGCCTCGTGTCCGCCGATCCCTTTTTGCCTGCGGAACAAACCGCAGACGTTGACCATCCCGTTTTCGATCCTGGCCAACCCCACGTATCCGTTCGAGCCAATGTGCATTTCGAGGTCTGCGGCAGGAGCCAGCGCTCGCGCATGGCATTTGACTCCGATCCATTCGCCGTCGGTCTTCACCTTTCCGGCAGCCCAAACCACGCCCTCTCCGGGCACGGCCCGCGAACCGGTCCTCAAAGTTCCTCCGGCATTTACGAACTCGTCCCGGAGCCTCTGGTCAAGAACCCATCGCGAAATCCCCATGCCCGACACACGCAGGTTGGCGACCGGCCCAGAGGCGTCGAACCAACGCGAAGTGGCGAGCGGCACCGCGTCGCGAAGGCTTCCGAGAATACCGAGCTTTTCCAAGGTCTGCTCCGTGACGCCGCTGATGAACTCCCCACAGACTCGGTGCCTCGGATATTTCCCCGCCTCGTTCACTGTCACGCTGACCCCTCGTTGGAGCAGGGCAATGCCAAGCGACAAGCCGGCCAGTCCACCGCCGGCAATGCTGACGGGATGGATCAATCCCGCCATGCTTTAAACTGCAATACCCCGGAGAGCCGGGAAACTTCAGAGACTTTCCACGTGGCTTTGTCCAAGCCAAGCAATCCGGCGAGCTCTCCCGGCTGAAATCCTGCGCGAATGCTCACCGGCATATCATGCCGGGTGACCCGGCCGACGAATGGATGCGCCAGTCGCGAGAGCCGCAGCGACCACGGGCTTCGCAAGGGCTCGGAAAAAAGCACGAGCTGGAACCGGTCAAACTGTTCTCCGAGACGCGCCAGTTCCTCGCTGGAAAAATGGTGGAGAATCAGACTCCCCACAACAATCCCTCCCTCGATCTCCGGCAGAATTTGAAAAATGTCCCCCGTCCTCCACCCTACTCCCGTGTTCAAATCGGCCGGGCGGGCCATAAAATCCAGCCCCGTCACCGCGCGCCTATTCAGCAAGGCCGCCAGTTGGGCGCAAAGCCTCCCTTCACCCGCGCCAAGTTCGACGACGCCCTGCTCTGCCAGCTCCCGGCGTTCAAGAACCGAACGAACAATCCAGCCGGATCCCCCGAGAAACCAATCCAGCCACCGCAAGTCCCGCCGGCTGCGCAGGGCCTCCGGGTCGCAGGCATCAAGCGTGTCGAGTATCTCGGGGACGACTGAGCGGGTGGATCGGAACATCCCGCGTTCTCTCAGGCTTTATACCAAGGATCACCGACCGATTGCGGGGCAAGCACGATCCGGATGCCGGCATTGTTGCGGCCCTTGTCCGGCTGGCATTTGTCCCGACTGGAAGACCTGAGGAGTTCGGGGTCGTCATTGAAACATGACGCCCCCCTCAATACCCGCAGCGTGCTTCCCCTCTCGTATTCATCCACGCACCACTCCCAGACATTGCCGCCAAGATCATAAATGCCGAACTTGTTCTGGGCAAAACTGCCGACCGGCGAGGTCTCCTTGAAATCATCGACCTCGAGACGCGGATGGTAATTGCCGGCACCGTGAGGCGGTGGAAAATCCGGTCCCCAGGGAAACTCCTCGATGACTCCGCTCCGGGCGCGCGGGCTGATGCCCTGTTCGTAGGGCAGCCCGACCGCCGCGCTCCATTCCTCATCCCGGGGAATGCGATATTGAAACCGCGAGTTGATCAGCCCGAGCCAAATCTCCCGCTTCGTAAGCCACTCACAGAACATGTGTGCATCGGTCCACGAAACATTGACGACGGGATGGTCGGGCTCCTGCGGATAATCTGCGGTGGGCATCACGACCCCCATTTCGTTGCAATACTGTTGATAATCACTGATGCGCAGCAGCCAGACACAGAACAGAGTCTTGCTGCGGGTGGTCGGAACGAACGGCATGCCGAGGCTGTTGAGAAACGGATGTCCGGTCGCCGCCCCGGTGGGATGCTCGGCGTAATTGCCCTGATCCTTCGCCTCTGCTTTCGATCGCGGAAGCGCTGGAACAACGGGTGCAGAAGCCGGCGTTGCAGGCAGGACGGATGCCACGAAGGGTGTCGCAGGATCAGAAAATGCGGCGAGCAGGCGCTTGCGATCCCCGAGTTTCACAACCCCGATTTCCCGGAGATCGGAGTCGGTCAACCCGCCGATCAGGGAGTCATCAATCTTCTCCTTGCGAAATGAAGGATACAGACTGCTGAGTCCGAGATGTGCCAAGGTTTGTTCGAGCCTGGATGCCATTTTCAAGCGCCTCCGGAATATTCCAAAACAATCCGGTTCAGACAAGACCGCTTACAACCCAAGAGACGGATTGGAAAGAACCTTCAACGCCTTTTTGACATCGCTGGCACGGAGGATGAGCAGGCCTTTTTTGGCCGAGGGCATGGAGGCGAGGTAGGCGTATTCGATATTGACCTTCGCGGCCGAGAGAGCCTTTGCAATTTTCGAGAGCCCGCCCGGGCGGTTGTCGTTTTCCATCATGATCACGTCATTCTCGATGACCAGCGTTCCATGGGATTCGAGGAGGGCGATGGCGCGCCGGGTGTCGCTCACCACCATGCGGATCACGGCGTGATCCACTGTGTCCGACACGGTCAGCCCGTAGATGTTGATCTTGTCTTCGGCGAGGGCATCGCAGACGGCGGCAAGGGTTCCCGGTTTGTTGGCGATGAAAATGGC
>Ga0194052_1001952_pt1 | contig 11533 bp, 8 predicted proteins | sample SepL226m_MetaG_FD_160117 | JGI IMG/M metagenome (GOLD analysis project Ga0194052, IMG submission 160117) | Anoxic zone freshwater microbial communities from boreal shield lake in IISD Experimental Lakes Area, Ontario, Canada - Sep2016-L227-6m | ecosystem: Environmental > Aquatic > Freshwater >... | reverse complement strand
GGCGCCACCTGAAGTGCTTGCAGCATTCGCTCGCCTTGCGGCAGCGCCGACCTGAGGTAGCTTGCGATCACAGCCAAACTTAGTTGATATAGGTCAAAGTCTGCTGAAGCGGCCCTGATTGGCGGTGGCGCCGGCGGCCATTTGGCAAGATCACTGGCGTACACTCCCCGTTCACCCAGCCGCCGTCGCGGCTCAGGAGACAGACTTGCAGCCCACCAACACCGCTAATCCGAACTATTTTCACAAAGTCGTCGATTGTCAATGGGCCTGTCCGGCCCACACACCGGTTCCAGAGTACATCCGTTTGATCGGCCAGGGCCGCTACAGCGATGCCTACATGGTGAATTGGGTTTCCAATGTATTCCCTGGCGTTCTCGGGCGCACCTGCGACCGTCCCTGCGAGCCAGCTTGCCGCCGTGGTCGCGTGGAAGAGAGCAACGGCGAGCATCCGGAGCCAGTGGCCATTTGCCGCCTCAAACGTGTCGCTGCCGACAACAAGGACGATGTGAAACATCGCATGCCCGCGGTAGCCCCGAAGAACGGCAAGCGGGTCGCTTGCGTGGGTGCCGGCCCGGCCTCGCTGACGGTGGCGCGCGATCTGGCGCCGCTGGGCTATGAAGTGACGGTGTTCGACGGTGAAGCCAAGGCCGGCGGTTTTATTCGCAGCCAGATTCCACGTTTTCGCCTGCCCGAATCGGTGATCGACGAAGAGACCGGCTACATCCTGGATCTGGGTGTTCAGTTCAAGGGCGGCCAGCGGATTGATTCCATGCGCAAACTCCTGACCGAAGGTTACGACGCAGTCTTTGTTGGTTGCGGTGCGCCGCGGGGTCGCGATCTCGATGTTCCCGGACGTTGGGACATCAAGGACAACATCCATATCGGCATCGACTGGCTGGCCTCGGTTTCCTTTGGTCACATCACCAGCATCGGCAAGCGCGTGATTGTGCTCGGTGGTGGCAATACCGCGATGGATTGCTGCCGCTCGGCGCGGCGCATGGGTGGCAGCGACGTGAAGGTGATCGTGCGCAGCGGCTTTGAAGAGATGAAGGCTTCGCCCTGGGAGAAGGAAGATGCGCTGCACGAGGGCATTCCGATTCTGAACTTCCATGTGCCCAAATCTTTTGAGCATGTCAAGGGCAAACTGACCGGCATGCGCTTTGAGATTGTGAAAGCGGTTTACGACGAAAAAGGTCGCCGCTCGCTGGTACCCACCGGCGTGCCTGATGTGCTGGTCGAATGTGATGCCGTGCTGATTGCTGTCGGTCAGGAGAACGCGTTCCCGTGGATCGAGAGCGATGTCGGCATCGAGTTTGACAAATGGGGTCTGCCGGTTCTGGTGGCCGATGCTTTCCAGTCCACAGTCCCCAATGTGTTCTTTGGCGGTGACGCGGCCTACGGGCCGAAGAACATCATCACGGCGGTGGCGCATGGTCATGAGGCAGCAGTGTCGATTGACCGCCTGCTGCACGGCGAGGACGTGCACCGTCGCCCCGCTCCCATGACCAATCTGATGTCGGCCAAGATGGGCATTCATGAGTGGAGTTACGACAGTTCGGTGTCGGGCGATTCCCGCTTCAAGGTGCCATGGGCGAAAGCCGAGGTGGCTCTGGCCAGCATCCGGGTTGAAGTGGAATTGGGTTTCGACGCCGCCACCGCGTTCAAGGAAACGCATCGCTGCTTGAACTGCGACGTCGAGACAGTGTTTACCAAGCACACCTGCATTGAGTGTGATGCCTGCGTTGACATTTGCCCGATGGATTGCATCACCTTCACCAAGAACGGTGACGAGACTGATTTGCGCACGCGCCTGAAAGCGCCGGCGACCAACCTGGCGCAGGACCTTTACGTGTCCGGCGCCCTGAAGACGGGACGTGTGATGGTGAAGGACGAGGACGTTTGTCTGCATTGCGGCCTGTGTGCCGAGCGTTGCCCGACGGGGGCCTGGGACATGCAGAAATTTTTATTCAGTACGACGCAGGCGGGAGCCCGCTGCCGCGATGGCAAAGTCGTTCGCCGCGCGATGGAGGCCGTATGAAACACATAGAAGCTGTCAACGACTTCGTCATCAAGTTCGCCAACGTCAATGGCTCGGGTTCAGCCTCGGCCAACGAGTTGTTTGCCAAGGCCATCATGCGCATGGGCGTGCCGGTCAGTCCGCGCAACATCTTCCCCAGCAATATTCAGGGCATGCCGACCTGGTATGAAGCCAGGGTCTGCGAAAAAGGCTACGGTGGTCGCCGCGGTGGCGTCGACATGATGGTCGCCATGAACCCGCAGACCTGGGACAACGATGTGGGCGAAATTCAGAGTGGCGGCTACCTGTTTTATGACAGCACGCGGCCGATTCCGGAATCGCGCTTTCGCAAGGACATCGAGGTCATTGGCATCCCGCTGACCGAGATCGCCAATGCCGCCTATACGGACCCGCGCCAGCGTCAGTTGTTCAAGAACATCATTTACGTCGGCGCGCTCTCGGTGCTGCTTGATGTCGAAGCCGAGGTATTCGAGAAACTCTTCTCGGAGCAGTACCGTGGCAAGGAGATGCTGCTGGACTCCAATGTGCGCGCGCTGCATCTGGGGCGCGACTACGTCACCCAACACCTGAGTGCGCCCATTGGTCTGCGCGTGCGCCGCGCCGACAAGGTGGGTGACCAGATCTTTACCGATGGCAACAGTGCTGCGGCCCTGGGTTGTTTGTACGGCGGTGCCTCGGTGGCGGCCTGGTACCCGATCACGCCATCGTCGTCCGTGCCGGAAGCGTTCCAGAAGTATTGTGACAAGTACCGTATCGACGAGCACACCGGGCGCAGCAATGTCGCCATTGTGCAGGCGGAAGATGAACTGGCTTCGATCGGCATGGTGGTCGGCGCCGGCTGGAACGGCGCGCGTGCCTTTACCGCCACTTCCGGCCCTGGCATTTCCCTGATGTCGGAATTTATTGGGCTGGCCTATTTTGCCGAAATCCCGGTCACCATCATCAATGTGCAGCGCGGTGGGCCTTCCACCGGCATGCCCACGCGCACCCAGCAGTCGGACCTGCTCAGTTGCGCCTATGCCTCGCATGGTGACACCAAGCACGTGATGCTGTTCCCGGAAGATCCGTACGAGTGCTTTGAGCAATCGGCGGCGGCGCTGGACCTGGCGGACCGCCTGCAGACGCCGATTTTTGTCATGACCGATCTGGACATTGGCATGAACCAGCGCCTGTGCAAACCCTTTGTCTGGGACGACAAGCGCGGCTATGACCGCGGCAAAGTCATGACGGCCGAAGAACTGGAAGCGGGCAAGGATTTTGGTCGCTACAAGGACGTCGATGGTGATGGCATTCCGTGGCGCACCCTGCCCGGTACACATCCAACCAAGGGCAGTTTCTTCACACGCGGCACGACACGTGATCCGTATGCGCGCTACTCCGAGCGCGGCCCGGATTACATCTACAACATGGAGCGATTGCTGCACAAGTTCAAGACCGCTGCCGATCTGGTGCCGCAACCGGTACTGCGCAAGGCCGAGAAACCGACCAAGGTAGGCGTGATCTACTTTGGCTCCACCAGTCCGGCGATGCAGGAAGCGCTCGATGTACTCACCGCTGACGGTATCCACATCGACGCGATGCGCCTGCGCGCCTTCCCGTTCCCGGCTTCGGTAGAGAACTTCATTGCTGAGCACGACAAAGTGTTTGTGGTGGAGCAAAACCGGGATGGCCAGATGCAATCTTTGCTGGTCAACGAACTGGCGATCGACCCGGCGCGCCTGATCAAGGTGCTGCACTACGACGGCACGCCGATCACGGCGCGTTTCATCACCAAATTCATCGAGCAGAACCTGCAAACGGAGGCCGCATGACCTACCTCGCCAAGCCCAAACTGCATCACCCCACACTGACCACCAACAAGGTCGGTTACACGCGGCGCGATTATGAGGGGCGTATCTCCACCCTGTGCGCTGGTTGCGGTCATGACTCCATTTCGGCGGCCATCATTCAGGCTTGCTGGGAACTCAACATTGAGCCGCATCGAGTGGCCAAGCTTTCAGGCATTGGTTGCAGCTCCAAGACGCCTGATTATTTTCTCGGTGCCTCACACGGTTTCAACACCGTGCACGGGCGCATGCCATCGGTGCTGACCGGCGCCAATCTGGCGAACCGTGACCTGCTCTATCTGGGGGTCTCCGGCGATGGCGACTCTGCGTCCATTGGCTTGGGACAGTTTGCCAACGCCATGCGCCGCGGTGTACGGATGGCCTACATCGTGGAAAACAACGGTGTTTATGGACTGACCAAGGGGCAGTTTTCGGCCACTGCCGACCGCGGCTCCAAGAGCAAGAAGGGTGTCATCAACAGTGACAGTCCGGTGGATCTGGTCGGGTTGGCACTGCAACTGGGCGCCACCTACGTGGCACGCAGTTTCTCTGGTGACAAGGCCCAGTTGGTGCCACTCATCAAGGGCGCCATTGACCATGGTGGCGCTGCCTTCATTGACGTCGTGAGCCCCTGCGTCACCTTCAACAACCATGGCGGCAGCACCAAGAGTTACGACTATGTGCGCCAGCACAACGAGGCCGTGAGCCGCATCGACTTCATGACCTCGCGCGAGGAGATCACGGCCGATTACGCTCCCGGTTCGGTGATCGACGTGCAGCAGCACGACGGCTCGACGCTGCGCCTGCGCAAGCTGCATCAGGACTATGACCCGACCGATCGCTATGCCGCCCTGAGCTACATGAATTCGCACCAGGTGCGTGGTGAAGTGGTGACCGGGCTCTTGTACCTGGACCCGATTGCCACCGATCTGCACATGTCGCTCAATACCAGCGATACGCCGCTGAACCAGATGGGTGTCAAGGAACTGTGCCCGGGCTCCCGGATACTCGACAGAATCAACGCCTCACTGCGCTAGGGATCGTCTCTGCCGTAGCTATCGAACCGCGATTTTTGAAAGGACTCTCACCATGCCTGAACGGACTGTTTTTCAATCCCTGACGCAGCGTCATGTGGTCACTTTGCCGCAGCACTCCACGGTCTGGGAGGCAGCTTGTGTCATGACCAAGGCCAAATCGAGCAACGTTCTGATCACCGATAGTTCAGGCAGCATGCTGGGGATACTGACGGAGCGTGATTTGATCACGCGCGTTCTGGCCAAGGCCATGAATCCACAGACCACCCACGTGTCCGATGTGATGACAATGAACCCACAAACCATCGGCCCCGACATGAAGGTGGCCGAGGCGGTTCTGATGATGATAGAGCGCGGTTTTCGCCATCTGCCTATCGTTTCCTCGAGCAACAAGACGATGGGCGTGTTTTCGGTCGCTGATGCGATGCCGCGCGAGATCGGAGATGCCGTGAGCCTGGCCGAATTCAACGACCAGGTCAACGACGCGCTTGGTTAGGACAAGGGGCTAGACGCTGCCTTTGGCTGCTTCGCGCCGGGCACGCGCGCGTTGCACAGCGGCTTCAATGACGCTGTCCCTGTCCTGCGCCCTGGCGTCGTTTTCGGCAGGCCCAGGCTCGATTCGCTGTTGATGGAACTGGTAGCGCTGTTGCGCTATCGCTGCCTGAGCAGTCGACCAGGCATTCCAACCACTGGACGTGCCCGAACCATTTTCCAGTTCAATGCAATCCACCGGACAGGCTGGCAGGCAAAGTTCACAGCCAGTGCAATAGGCCTCTATCACCGTATGCATCAGTTTGTTGCTGCCGACGATGGCATCGGTCGGACAGACCTTGATGCACAAGGTGCAGCCGATGCAGCAAGCCTCGTCAATGAAGGCGACACTGCGTGGTCCCTCGCAGCCGTTTTCCGGGTTCAGCGCGATAACCGCCTGGGCGGTCACCGCCGCTAGTCGTTCAATCCCCTCGGCACCGCCCGGCGGGCACTGGTTGATACCGGCGCTGCCGTCAGCAACGGCGTGCGCATAGGCACTGCAGTCAGGGTAGCCACAGCGTCTGCACTGCGTTTGCGGCAGTAGCGCAAGTACCCTGGCTGCGAGTGTCTGCATTACTTCTTGCGGACGACCTTCTTGGCTACAGCCCTGGCTTTGGCCGCGATGGGTTTGACAGGATGGGTCGCCACTTTGCCAGTTGCTTGCACAGTTGGCTGGTGCGTACGAATGAAAGCCTTGACCTGCGGATAAACGACCTCGCGCCAGCGCTTGCCGCTGAAGATGCCGTAGTGCCCGGCACCCTGGACTTCCAGATGCTTCTGTTCCGACGCGATCACGCCGCTGCAGATGCTGTGAACTGCCTCGGTCTGTCCTGAACCCGAAATGTCATCGAGTTCGCCTTCCACCGAGAACAGGGCGGTGGTCGTGATGTCCTGCGGCCGCACGCGTTCGGTCTTGCCATCCACGCCTACAACATCCCAGGTGCCGCTGACCAGACTGAAGTCCTGAAAGACAACCCGGATGGTGTCGAGGTAGTAATCGGCGTCCATGTCCAGTACGGCGTTGTACTCGTCGTAGAACTTGCGGTGCGCTTCGGTGCTGGCGCCGTCACCCTTGATCAGGTCGCGGAAGTAGTCGTAATGGCTCTTGGCGTGGTTGCTCGGGTTCATCGCAACGAAGCCCGTGTGCTGCAGAAAACCGGGGTAAACACGCCTGCCAGCGCCAGCGAAATTGCTTGGAACGCGGTAAATCACGTTGTTCTCGAACCAGTCATGGCTCTTGGTCATGGCCAGATTATTGACTGCCGTTGGCGATTTGCGTGCGTCAATAGGGCCGCCCATCATGGTCATGCTCAGCGGCGTCAATTCACCGCGGCTGGCCATCAGGGAAACGGCGGCCAGTACCGGCACGGTGGGCTGGCAAACGCTGACCACGTGGCAATTGCCATAGCTGCCCTGCAGATGTCGAATGAATTCCTGCACATAGTTGATGTAGTCGTCGAGCGAGAACCTGCCTTCCGATAGCGGTACCAGGCGGGCGTTCTTCCAGTCGGTGATGTAGACCTTGTGATCTTTCAGCATGGTCTTGACGGTATCGCGCAGCAGCGTGGCGTAGTGGCCCGACAGTGGCGCCACAATCAAAACCACCGGTTGCACCTTGAGTTTTTGCAAGGTTGCCGGGTCGTCCGTGAAGCGCTTGAAGCGGCGCAACTGGCAAAACGGCTTGTCGATTTCGATGCGCTCATGGATCGCCACTTCGACCCCTTCGACCGCAACCGTGCGCAGGCCGAATTCCGGCTTTTCGTAGTCCTTGCCCAAGCGGTGCATCAGGTCGTAGCCGGCCGAAAAACGTTGCGCAAACGGACTCTGTCCGAGCAAGGACAGCGGGTTGCCATAGACCTTGGAAGCAGAGTGAGCCAGGTCAGTCAAAGGCTCCATCAGGGAACGCTGGGTTTCGTAGAGTTGGTAGAGCACGGTGGATTTACTTTCAGGAAATGTTGCAGTGCAATATAGCAGTATTCAAGGAGATTAAGTGGGGGGTTTCCACCAATATATACAAAAATGTACCGATTTATACAAGGCAACCGACAGGCGGCGGCATGACGCCTCTTGCATTAGAGTACTTCTTCCGGTCATTGCGAGGCCGCAGGCCGTGGCAATCCATGCATGGACTGCCACGCTGCGCTCGCAGTGACGACGCAAGGGCTCGCAGTGACGAAGGTGAGCTTACTGGAACGCTTCAGCGCGCTTGATCAGTTCTTCCAGGCCCGCTTCCTTGGGGTTGCGTGGCTTGCCCGGATGAATGACGGACACCTGGCAACTTTCGGCAGCTTCGACCAGTTGGGCGTAGGTGCCGGCATTGATGTCGATGATGCGTGCCTGCTGGTTGTTGTCGTAGGCAAACATCTTGCCATTGAGTGTGATGCACTCGTTGCAGGTTGAGCAGCGTGCCGTCTCGATATAGGCTTCGTCGGGCGATCTTTCCGGTTCGGCCTCTGCTACCACCGCGCTTGCTGGCGCAGCCGCTGCAGCGCTCGCCGCAACCGCAACCGGGGCGGGCGCACTGGCGGCAAGCGCTTGCGCTGCCTGCTCCATGCTGTCTTCCCAGAGTCTCTTTTCGCGCGCCAGCAGTTTTTTGGCGTGCGAATTGTGGACGCCAGCGAGTTCCTGCAGGCTGTGCCAGGCTTCCAGGCAACGGCGGGCTTCGCGGATCAGGCGCTCGTCAACAATGACCTTTTGCAGCACATTGTCGGCATCGACCATCGCCAGGCTGGGTACCTTGTCGGGCAAGCCTTTGCGCTCGCTGGCCAGGCCCTCGCTGACCGTGATCAGGCTGCCGTTCCACTGCGCGCGTGGCACACGAGCCAGGTGCGCGGCGTAGCGGCGATCGCTGGCCACAAAATCGACCAGCGTGAAGGCCAGATTCTCGGATACCCGCTGGTGCAGTTCGTCTTCGTAGCTGAAGGACTGGACCGGCCAGTCCTGATCGACCTGTGCGTTGGCGTCGAGGTAAAAACGCGTAGCCCAGTTCGGACCCGCCGACGGGTCGTAGCTGAAGGCGGGGAAGGCACGTGACTCCATCGCCGCCGCCGCCACCAGATAGGGTGGCAGATCAGAGGCCTTGGCACTGGCGCCAGAAAACACGCTGAACAGTGCCGGGCCACGGTAGGCGAGGCCGCACAACAGGCGATCGCGCGAGCGCAGCAGGTTGGAACTGCTCGTCTGCAGGACATAGACTTCGTTCAGCCCCATCGCCATGCTGGCGATCTTCTGGCTGCTCAGGCCCGTGGTCAGGCCACCTTCACCGTGTGGTGAGAGCTCCAGAATGTCGTCAATCTGCAGCAGCACCTTGATCGGCAGACCGGAGGACAGGATTTCCATCAACTGTGCCTGCTCCACGGCGTCCATCTTGGTGGCATTGACGCAGACCAGATAGTCGGGGAACTGTGCGAGTTCCTGTGGATCGAGGCCATTGGCGCCAAACTGTGCAAACAGGGCGTCGTGCCGGGCTTCGCTGTACTGGCCGGAAATTTCGAGTTCAGCCATGGCGATCGCCTTGGCCAGCGCCATCAGCTTGGCGCTGCGCTGGCGAAAAGCGCTAAGCGCTTCAGCACAGCTGGTGAACAGGAAAGAGTAGGGCTTGCCGGCGCCAGTCTTGCCGCTCGGTGGAATGAACTGCTGTGCGTTCAGGGTGGCCAGCAAATCATTGATGCGCTTGCGCCGGCTCTCCGGAAAAGCGTCCTTTGGCAGTGCTTTGGCAAGCACGCGTGACATCGCATCAAAGTCGAAAGCGCCACCAAATCCGAGGCCCACGGCGGCCTGCAGATTCTTGGCGCTGCGTCCGGCAGCCGAGCGTTCATGGTCGGCCTTCAGGATGTCAGAGAGCTTGAGCGCCAGGCGGTCCAGGTTTTTGCGAAAGCCCTGTGCTTTTTGTCTCTGCACGGCGGCCCAGGCATGCTGCAAGAGGCGCGCTGGCAGCGCGCCGTCGCAATCCACCACAGCACCATCGACCTTGATCGCGGCCAGCGTGCGCCGGGCGCTGTCGTCGAACGATTTGTCTGCCGACTTGCCAAGTGTGGCTGTTGCCTTGGTCCACAGCGCAGAGAACGCCGCGCCCGTGCCAGCTGCGGCCAGGGTGCGAATTTCCTGCTCGATGCGCAGTGCATGCTTTCTGATGCGCTCGCCGTCAGCGCCCTTGGCTGCGCCCGCCAGTGCATTGTCGAAAATTCCCGACAAGGACTGGACTGGCTTGTCAGCGCCGCCGCCGTCGACCAGCACCAATGGAAAATCGTAGCGCAGTTCGGACAGGTTCCGGTAGCCGGCAAAAAGGGCAGGGCGCAGGTTCAATGTGTCAACCGCATCGAGTTGCGCGCTGGCGCGTCTGCCTGTCAGGTAGAAGGCAACTTGTGCTTGTGTTTCTGCTTGCATGTTCTTACTTCCCTGCCTTCTGATCTGCTGGCCAGACCGTGTACTTGTCCAGTTCAGCGTTCAAACCGGTGCGCGTGAGTTCCGCTGTGCGCAACTTGTCGGTGAGACGCAAGTCCTCATAGCAAGGAACATAGGGATTGCGGTACAGGATGCCGACCGGAATGGTGTCGGTGCCAGAGGCGATTTCGCGCGCCCGGTCGATGTTCGCCGGGTCATGCTGTAACTGGTTCTTGTAGATGCGCGACATGCCGGCGCTGGTTTGCAGACCGTCTTCATGGTTGAGCAACTGCACGCGAGCCGGGTCGTTCAGCCAGGGGTCGAGTGACACCGGCAGCCACTCCGGGCAACGCTGCACGATGCGCACAAAAGACAGGCCCTTGTGGTGGTAGGCGGCTTTGACAACGTCGTACAAAACCTCCGGAATCCAGTCCACCGCCTGCGCCACGAAAGAGACGTTCTGCACACCCAGCGTCACCGTCAGCGGGTTCATCGCTTCGAGGTAACTGCCACGCGGCGTCGTGTTGCTCTTGGTGCCGATCGGCGAGGTCGGTGAGGCCTGTTTCTTGGTCAGGCCATAGATCTGGTTGTCGTGCAGGAACACGGTGATGTTCATGTTGTAGCGGATGGCGTGAATCCAGTGCGCCGCGCCAATGCTGCAGCAGTCGCCGTCGCCGGTGTTAACGAACACGGTGAGGTCGGGCCGGGCCATCTTGACACCCTCGGCCACCGGCAGCGCACGACCGTGAATGCCGTGAAAGCCGTAGGTCTTCATGTAGTGCGGAAAGCGGCTGGAGCAGCCAATGCCAGAGACAAACACGGTCTTCTCCGGCGCCAGTGCTTCATCGCGGCACAGGCGTTGTACGGCAGCCAGAATGGCGTTGTCGCCGCAACCGGTGCACCAGCGTGGTACCCCGCTTTGATAGTCTTCAAGTTCGAAGTGCTCGTCGCACATTTCCAGCAGACACTCCGTGGCGGACATCATGTTCATGGTGTTTTCACCTTTCTGTACTTTTTACTTTTGCAGTTGTTTGAGTATCACGCGACGGATCGTGCTGGGCTTGATCGGTTGGCCCCGCACCTCGCTCCAGCAGTCCACATCGACCAGGTAGCGCGAGCGCAGCAGGATCGCCACCGACGAGTAGCGCCGGTTGTTTTCGTCAATGACCTTGTCTTCCGGGCGATCGCTCCAGTTGCTCTCGATCGTCATCACCTTCTTGAAGCCCTGCATGATTTCCTTGATGCCGGGCGGCAGCGGCTGCAGAAACTGCAGATGCAGCGAGGACACCTTGTAGCCGTCGGCGCGCATGGCACCAATCGCTTCTTCGATCGCACCCTTGGTGCTGCCCCAACCGACGACCAGCAGGTCACCCTTGGCGGCGCCAAACACCGTCGGTACCTTCAGGGTCTTTTGCAGTGTCGCGAGTTTGAGACTGCGAAAACGCAGCGTCTGCTCGTTGATGTCTGCGTCATAGGCTACGTGGCTGTCGCGGTCATGCGCCAGGCCGGTCAGCGTGTGCATACCACCCGGTTGACCCGGAATGAAGCGCCGCGCCAGACCGGTGGTGTCGTCCCAGTCGTAAGGGCGTGCGCCCTTGGGCACCGGACTCTGGTCAATCGGTGGCGCCATCCAGGATTCATGAAACTGCGGACGCGGGAACGGTTGCTGCGAAGTCGCCAGGCCGGAGTCGGTCAGGATCACCACCACCATATTGAAGGTC
>Ga0194052_1001951_pt1 | contig 11538 bp, 9 predicted proteins | sample SepL226m_MetaG_FD_160117 | JGI IMG/M metagenome (GOLD analysis project Ga0194052, IMG submission 160117) | Anoxic zone freshwater microbial communities from boreal shield lake in IISD Experimental Lakes Area, Ontario, Canada - Sep2016-L227-6m | ecosystem: Environmental > Aquatic > Freshwater >... | reverse complement strand
ACATGCTGCTCTCAACGATGCGGCGCTACGTCGAGGCGATGGGTGGCACCCTGGAGTTGGTGGCACAGTTCCCGAACCGACCGCCTGTGGTTATTGATCACTTGCCGCCGGCAACCAGTTCGGAAAAATGTCCACCGACGTAACGACGGCACTTGGCGGGCCACGCCTGGCCGAATCGACCTGAGACACGGTAAAATCGAAACCAGCCCAGCTTACCTACTCGCCACATGCAAGTCACGCAAAAACTCCAAAACCGCCTTGACCAGGCTGTGCGCGTTTCCATGCGGATTGAAGGCTATCGCCCCAGCTCATCGCTCCAGATTCAGGCCAAAGCCAAAGCACTGATGGATCAACAGCGTGTCAAAGTATCAGTTCCACCAAAGTGACATCTATCAGCCGGGGACCGACCTTCCCATCAATCGGCTGAACATCGGCGATGCCGAAATCCTCCACGAAATAGAAGCGCAGCTGCTGCAACAGGCATACCAAACTTTTGTATCCGAGCTGACGGCAGACACCCGGTTTGACGAAGCCTATTTTCGATCCCTGCACCAGCGCACGTTTGATACCCTGTATGGCTGGGCAGGCCAGTACCGCACGCACGACATGGTCAAAGGCGGATCGATGTTTTGCCGTGCCACGTTTTTGCCGAACGAAGCACGCCGCATCTTCCGCGAGGTGGAGAATGAAGACCTCCTGCGGGGTGCCGCGCTCTGGCCCCTGGACCGATTTGCCGACCGCCTGGCCTACTACCAAAGCGAGCTGATTGCGCTGCATCCGTTTTACGAACTGAACGGGCGAATTACCCGCTTGTTTTTTGATCTGATCGCCATTGCCAACGGGTTTGGTCCCATCAATTACGAACTCGCACTGCGCGATGACACCGAGGTGGACAACAACTACATCCGCGCGTCCATTGACTGCGTCCAGCGCGCCGACCATGCACTGCTACGCGAACTGGTCCTTGCGGGACTAAGTTCCAGCGAGTCAGAACCATGAACTTTCCACGCTAATCGGAGTACAAGGACAGCGGGGTCGAGTGGCTGGGTGAGGTGCCGGGGCATTCAACCGAACTCGCGCTGTTCAAACCCAACGAAGTCACCCTCAGTGGGGAAGATGTCCACCGATGTAACGACGGCACTTGGCGGGCCACGCCTGGCCCATTCGACCAAGCGGTTCACCTCGTGCGCCCCGCCCTGCACCACCGCCTCCACCGAGCCATCGCGTCGATTTCGCACCCAGCCCCGCACGCCCAGGGCTTTGGCTTGGGCGACCATGGACCCGCGGTAGTAAGTCGGATGTCTGCCCTGTGGGACAGACCCAGCTCAACGGAGCGCTGCTGCGCCCTCGGGGTCATCCAGACCAGCGGCAATGCGCAAGAATGCGGTCAAGCGCTGCCGGTCCGGCAGCTGACGATAGAGCGACTTGCCGTTGAGCCGGGAGCGCGTGTAACCCGGCGCCAATTTTTGCTGGGTCGCAAATACCGCCTTTGCCTGATCGATGTCACCAACCCCCACATAACAGCCAATCACGGGGATCCGCACATGGGCCAACTGCGGGAAATCGTGAACTGCTCGCAATCCCCACCGAATCCCGTCTCGGTACCTCTTTGCAGAAAACGCCGCCACCGCCAGTACATGATGGGGAGGCATCCACAGTCCCAGCCCACTGGGATTGAGCCGAAACAGCTCCAAAGTGAGCGTGATGGCACGCTCCGGGTTGCCGGCATATGCCTCGACCATCGAATAGATTGACAGGACAAAGCTGATGTTGGGATTGAGCTCATAAGCACGCCGTGCATCATGCAATAAGTCGTCGTAGAGTTCGATGCGAACCTGCGAAAAGCCGACCACTACTTTGCAAGCCAAGGCAACGGCGTCTGAGCCATCCAGCGCGACCGCCTTGCGCGCCGCATTCATCCCTTCTGCGAGTGCTTCAGCCGAGTGGGATGTGAACTGGTGAACTCGTGCATTGGTTGATGCTACGGCGAGCGCAGTGAGTGCATGAACGCAGTTCGGGTCGATCGCCAGCGCTTGACGTGCCTCATCGACGGCACGTAGACATACCTCGGCGTTGGTCTCGGCGTCGGACTGCTGACAGTGCGCCCAGGCTCGTAAGGCAAGGTCATAGGCTCCCAGGTTGCCAGGTCGCAAGCGCGCTGCTCTGTGACGCTCAGCCGCCTCAATCTTTGGCGCAATGGCTGTCACGATCGCCGTGGTCAACTCTTCCTGAACCTCAAAGATATCCTCCAGCTTCCGGTCGTAGCGTTCGGCCCATATCTGGTCGCCGCTGGCCGCGTCAGTCAGGTAGCCAGACACCCGGATAAGGCCACCGGCACGCCGAATGCTCCCGTTGAGCACGTAGCGCACTCCCATTTCGCGACCAATTTGCTGAGCGTCGCACGACCTGCCCTTGTAGAGGAAAGACGAGCTGCGTGACAGGACAAACAAGGACTTGAAGCGCGACAGATCGACGATGATGTCTTCGGTTATGCCATCGGTGAAATATTCCTGCTCCGGGTCACCACTCATGTTGGTGAATGCCATCACGGCGATCGATGGTTTCTTCGGCAATGAGAGATCAATTCCGCTGTCGGCCATGCGCGGGCCAACGGATGGGACGGGTGCCGCCGGGTGGGCCGGCACCAGCGCAGCATCGGACTTCGGACCCACTTTGTACGCGTGCACGGGGTAGGGAATATTCTTCACCTTATGTTCGCCAAAGTCCTCGAAATGGGCGGCTATTCGAGCACGCACCGTATCATGAACAATGCCCGAGACCATCACCCCGCCGGGGTCCGCCAGCGACTCTAGTCGCGCCGCTATGTTGACACCATCACCATAGATCGTGCCATCGGTCTTTTCAATGACATCCCCCATGTGCAGGCCAATCCGAAAACGCATGCGGCGCTGCTCCGTGACAGAGGGCGGCGCATTGCCCAGTTCGCGCTGTAGGTCAAGCGCTGCGGCGACTGCCCCGGTGGCTGTCTCAAAGATCGCCATCACCGAGTCGCCCGCCATGTCGAACACTCGACCGGCATTGGCTTGTATCTCGCGCTGGAAGAGGGCCCTAGCCTCGTCCAACGCGACTACAGTCGCGCTGTCATCCTCGGCCATCAGGCGCGAATAACCTACAACATCCGCTGCGAGAATCGCTGCGAGGCGATGTTTCAAACCATTACTGCTCAACGCGCGTCCTTCAAACGTCACTTGATTCGCAGATCCTTGTCCAGGTTCGGCCTGCTTGCGCTCGCGCCAATTCATTAGCTTGTGGTGTGAGCGAGATCTGCCTTGGCAAACTTCCCTGTCTAAGTCCGCACTAATTGTATGGTCTTATCCCTTTGATCGAATTCGCGACCACACTGCAGTCGGAGTTCTACTGGAACGAATGACCGCAATCTGGCGGTCAATTTGAACTTCTGTATTTCCGGTTACGCTGCGAAGCGGAGATACAAGAGTCCAGCGGTTTACTGGTATTCCGCGCTTGACTACCAGCAACATGCTCGTTCCCCCTCGAAGTTTGCGTCAATACTCCAGCAGTGCCTGGCGCAGTTGCTGCAGCTCGTTGGCCTGCAAGCCCACCGGCCCTGACAGGTAAGCCGCCAGGCCGCCGTGCTCGCGGTCGATGGCATCGAAGGACGCCTGCAGGAACGCTGGGCGGACCTGCCACACCACTGCCATCACATGCGCAGGGCCTGAACCCTCCAGTGAGGGCACGCGACGGTACAACTGGTTCGTCAGCAGGTAGTCCTGCATGATCGTTTCGCGCTCAACACCAAGTGCCGACAGCAAGAGCGCCGCGGCAAAGCCGGTGCGGTCCTTGCCAGCCGTGCAGTGGAATACGACCGGCGTCGGGTGATCCAGCAGATGCCTCAAGAAACGAGCGAAGGTCGGACCATGGTCATGCACAAAGCCACGGTAGGTCTCGCACATCACCTCCACGGTCTCCTCGGTGGTCGGAGTCTGGCCAGCGGTCATCCGGGCACGCAGGCGCTGAACCACGGTCGGCTCAATGGACAGGGCAAGGTTTTCAACCCCAGGGACACGGTATGGCAAGGCAGCGCGTTCAGCGACACCTCGGAAGTCGATGCTGTGGGTCAATGCCAGTGCCTGCAGATGCGCAAGATCGTCCGGCGTCAGCGCCGCCAGGTGGTCCGAGCGGAACACGCGCCCACGGCGAACCCGAGCACCGTCGGCGCCCGAGTAGCCACCGAGATCGCGGAAGTTGGATACACCTTGCAAAGCGGGAGAATCAGACATAGGGGGCTAGCTGCTGCTTCGGACGGGAAACTTCCCTTCGCGTTGCATCCGCATGAACCAGTCTCTGAGCATTCTTTCCTCAAAGCTGAAGCGGGTCAGTCTGTGCTGAACACCACGCTCGAAAAACGCCATGTCCTTGATGTCCTCATGACCTGACACGAGCATCTGCCCGGCATCATCTGTCAGCTTGTAATCAAAAGACATTCTTGGCCAGTACAAGGCCTTGATGACGCGGATGTCTTGCCACAGCCCCCAGTGCATCCCGTTGACTTCGCCAGCCAGATCGACATCGGTCACGGTGACATCAAAGACATAGCCGTCGGGTAACTTGCTGGCCAGATCAGCGAAGAGCAGTTCAAAATCACGGAACAGCCCTTGGCGAAACGAATCGCGCAACTCATTGCCTTCCCGGATGTCCGTGTAATTGTCCGGCTCCTGCCAGCTGACTTTGGCCTGGCCGGCGCAGGCAGTACCGACAGCAGCCAAGACCGTGAGGATGCTCCATACAAAGTGCTTCATTTTCATAGTGGTCATCATAGGTGGCGAGCATGGCCGTGTCCAGAAGCCATCCTGGCCGCAGTTCGGTATCACCCAGCTGTCGTGATTGGCGCAGCACCCTGGCCCACGAGCTAAGCGGACCGCTTGCGATTCGATAAATTGACACCCGCCGTTCACTCGGTGTATTCTGAGCAATCAGGCAAGACTTATGCTCGGAAGCCTTGAGTGCGTTGAGTGTGAAATGATGACACTTCTGAGCGAACTGTGGAGTTTGTTCCATGACAACTGAAGGCTCGCGGGGCCTCGTTGCTGCACCCAATCTGGCCGTGTCCCTGGCGGGCGCGCTGGCCCTGCTGACGGGCGCCATGGTCCTGCTGGGCTGGGCGCTCGATATCACTATGCTCAAGAGCATCCTGCCGGGTTGGGTTTCGGTGAAGCCGAACACCGCCCTGTGCTTCATCCTGACAGGCCTCTCGCTACTGCCCTCGCCTGTCACGCAATCCCCCGGCCTGACAAGCCTGCTCTCGAACCTGGCCCGGTTTTGCGGCCTGCTGGCCGGCTTGATCGGTGTGCTGACGCTGATGGAGTACGGCTTCACCTGGGACCTTGGCATCGACCAGCGGCTGTTCCCCGAGCCTGCCGGCACGGTGGGCACATCGGTTCCGGGCCGCATGGCGGCGGACACGGCGCTGTGCTTCGTGATGCTGGCGGCAACCCGGACCATTCTGCGCGATCTGCGCAAGACCAAGAAGACTTTGCTCACCGCGCTGATTCTGTGCGCGCTGGTGCAAATCATCGCGCTGTCGGATATCCTGACCTACTTCACGCCAGCGCTTGGAACGCTCGGCTGGTGGGGCACAACCACCATGGCGGTTCCGACGGCGGCCGTCTTTGGAGTTCTGGGCGCGCTGATGTTATGGGAGACATGGCGGCAAGACATCTCGATGTGGTCGCTCAGCGCAGTTGTCACGTCAGGGTTTGCCCTCGGAATCTGCCTGCTGCTGGTTGTCGGCCTTAGCGCAAGCCGGATCCAGGTTCGACTGCAGCTTGCCAACGAGCAGGTGGTTTACAGCGAGACGGTGTTGCGCCAGCTTGCCAGGATCGAGGCAGAAGTTGCCGGTGCCCAGAACCACACGCGCGGCTACGTGATCACCGGCTCCGAACCGATGCTGCAGTCCCATGCTTCTGCCGAGGCCAGCGCCAACAGCGCGTTGGCTGCGCTGCGCCAAAACATCCAGGACAGCGCGCCGCAGCTGGCGCGCTTCGCCCAGGTCGAGGCCAGGGCCGTTGAGGCGCTGCAGTGGTTTCACCAGGTCATTGAATCGCGCCGAGGCGGGCTCGGTGTCCATCCCGATCAAGTCCGTCACGGGGAGGACCTGATGCAGGCTTTCCGCGCGGCCATTGACGAGGCCGAGCGCGCGCAGGACACGCGCCTGCGGCAAACCAAACTGCAAGCGCAAGACGCGGCCAGGTTCGCCTACGCGACCATTTCTGGCGGCATGGTTCTGAGTCTGGTCTTTCTTACGGCAGCGCTGCTGTGGTTGAACCACGCCGAGGCCGAACGCATACGAACGCAGGCTGAGTTGGAAATCACGCAAAGAGCCAAGGCAGCCGGGCTGTACGCAAGAAGCCTGCTCGAAGCCAGCCTTGACCCGCTGCTGACGATCAGCGCCGAGGGCAAGATCACCGACGTCAACATTGCCACCGAACAGGCCACCGGCTTGGCGCGTGCTGATCTGATTGGCACCGATTTCGCCAGCTACTTCACCGACCCGGATCAAGCCCGCGAAGGCTACCAGCGGGTCTTTGCCAAGAGCTTGATGACCGACTACCCGCTGGCCATCCGTCATACCTCGGGCCGGATCACCGACGTGCTCTACAACGCCGCCGTCTACCGCGATGAGGCGGGCAAGGTGCTGGGTGTTTTCGCCGCGGCGCGCGACGTGACCGAGCAGAAGAAGGCCGAAGAGTCGCTGCGGTTGACCGAGCAACGGCTCAATCTGGGGCTGGAGTTCGCCGAGATGGGCGTCTGGGATCTGGATCTGATACACGATACGGCCTGGCGCTCGCTGCAGCACGACCGGATTTTCGGCTACGAGTCAGCGCCTGCCCAGTGGGGCCGGGAGATCGCCGCACGCCACCTCGTGCCGGAAGATCGCGAGGGCTTTGCCCATGCTTTCGAGGAAGCCTTTCGCAGCGGAGAGTTCTTTGTCGAATGTCGGGTGATCCGTCCGGACCAGAGCATCCACTGGATTCAGGCGCAGGGCCAGGTCATTGGCTATGAAGCCGGGCGACCGGCGCGCATGCTGGGCACAGTGTCCGACATCACCAAGCAGCGCCAGGCCAGTGCGGCGCTGCAGACCTTGTCCGACGCGCTGGCGCGCTCCAACACGGAACTCGAGCAGTTCGCCTATGTTGCCTCGCACGACCTGCAGGAGCCCTTGCGCATGGTCGTCGGCTACGTGCAATTGCTGGAGAAGCGTCTGGCCGACAAGCTCGATGCCGATACCCGGGAATTCATGGCTTTCGCGGTCGACGGTGCCATGCGCATGCAGAGCATGATCGACGACATCCTGGCCTATTCGCGCGTCACCACCAAGGCGCAACCGCTGGCACGGGTGGACAGTGCGGCGGCCCTGCAGCAGGCGCTGGATCGGCTGGCCAGCCCTATCAAGGAGCGCGGTGCCGAGGTCGACGTCCAGCCCTTGCCAACCGTCATGGCGGACCGCTTGCAGCTGGTCCAGCTGTTTCAGAATCTGATCAGCAATTCGATCAAGTTCTGCAAGGATCGTGCACCGCACGTGCGCGTGCAGGCCGCGCATGAGGCAGGGCGCTGGCGTTTCTCGGTCACCGACAACGGCATCGGCATCGCGCCCGAATACCGCGCCCAGTTATTCGTCATTTTCAAACGCCTGCACACGCAGCGTGAATACCCCGGCTCCGGCATCGGCTTGGCGATCTGCAAACGCATCATCGAGCGCCATGGCGGCGAGATCGGGATCGACTCCGCTGTTGGTGGCGGCACGGTTTTCTGGTTCACTCTTCCTGAGGCGCATGACCTATGAGTACAACGGACACAGAGTCCCGGCAGATCGAAATTCTGCTGGTCGAGGACAACCCGGGCGATGCCCGCCTGACGCAGGAGGCGATGCGCGCGGCCAAGATGACCAACGTCTTGCACGTCGTCGAGGACGGCGAGCAGGCCATGGAATTCCTGCGACGTCGCAGTCGTTTCAAGGATGCGCCGCGGCCGGACCTGATTCTGCTGGATCTGAACCTGCCGAAGAAGGACGGGCGCTCGGTCCTCGCCGAGGTCAAGACCGACCCCGACTTGAGGCGCATCCCGGTGGTGGTTCTGACCACCTCGCGCTCCGAGGAGGATGTGCTGCAGGCCTATGACATGCACGCCAACGCCTATGTCACCAAGCCGGTGAATCTGGAGAAATTCATGAGAATCGTGGCCTTGATTGACGAGTTCTGGCTCAAGGTCGTGACCTTGCCTGGGAGGTGAGGCCATGAGCGCAACACCGATCCGTCTGCTGCTGCTTGAGGATAATCCGGGCGACGCGCGCCTGGTGCAGGAGGCGCTCGCCGAGTACGCGCCGGGCGAGTTCGTCGTCACCTGGGTCGAGCGCCTGGCCGACGCGCTGGCGCGCACGGCCACGGAGCCCTTTGACGCCATGCTGTGCGATCTGAGCGTGCCTGACAGTTCGGGCATGGCGACGCCGAAGGCCATCGCCCAGCGTTTTCCGACGCTGCCGCTGGTCGTGCTGACCGGCTCGCATGTCCTGAGCATGGGCCGCGACGCGATCCATCTTGGTTTGCAGGATTACCTGGTCAAGGGGAAATCAGACCCGGAGACGGTCGTCCGAACGCTGCGCTACGCGATGGAGCGCAAAGGACTCGAGAACGCGCTGATCGCTGCAAACTCGGCGCTGGAACAGCGTGTTGCCGAACGCAGCGCCGAGCTCGAAGTGAGCAATCGTGTCCTGCGCAGCAGCCTTGAGCGCTATCAGGCAGTGACCCAGACTGCGACCGACGCCATCGTCAGCGCGGATGACCAGGGCCTGATCGAAGACTGGAACGCGGGCGCCACACGCCTGTTCGGATATGAGCAAGCCGAGGTGGTCGGGCAGCCCCTGACGATGCTGATACCGCAAAGATTGCGCGCCGGGCATCTCGGTGGAATGAAGCGGGTGCAGTCTGGCGGCGAGCGCCATGCCCTTGGCAGAACGGTTGAACTGGCGGGGCAGAGAAAGGACGCCAGTGAATTTCCGCTTGAGCTTTCGCTGTCCGAATGGACGGTGGCCGGTCGCTCGCATTTCACTGGCATCATTCGCGATATCAGCAAGCGCAAACTGGCCGAAGCGGCGCTGTTGGACGAGAGCATGCGCAACCAGGCCTTTTTGCGCAATGCCAGTGACGGCGTGTATATCCTCGACGCCGAGGGCAAAGTGCGCGAGCTCAGTGATTCCTTTTGCACGATGCTGGGGTACACGCGGGGAGAGCTTATGGGTGCCCATGTGTCGCTCTGGAATGCACAGTGGAACCCACTGGAGTTGCAGTCAGTTCTTGGAAAACTGGCTGCAAAGGCCGATCGCTCGGAGTTCGAAACCCGGCATCGGCGCAAGGACGGAACCATTCTCGATGTTGAAGTCAGCGGCCAGCGACTGGAGCTCAGCGGCCAAACGCTGCTCTACCTCTCGGCGCGCGACGTCACCGAAAAGAGGCGCGCCGATCGTCAGATTCTGGACCAGATTGAACAACTCAAGGCCGCGGTCATGAGCACCGTTGAGGTGGCCACTGTCTTGAACGAGATGCGCGACCCCTACACCGCCGGCCACGAGCGGCGCGTAGCGGCGATTGCCGCTGCCATTGGGGCCCATCTCGGCTTTGACGAGGATCGTCAGGAGGGCTTGCGCGTTGCCGGCCACCTGCACGACGTCGGCAAGGTCATTGTTCCGTCAGAAATCCTCTCCAAGCCCGGCAAGCTTGGCGCGCTCGAATATCAGATGATTCAGGGACATGCCCAGGCAGGCTTCGATGTGCTGAAGAACGTGAAGTTTCCCTGGCCGGTGGCTGAGGTCGCTCTGCAGCACCACGAGCGCATGGACGGCGGCGGCTATCCCCAGGGCCTCAAAGGCGAGGCGATCCTGCTTGAGGCGCGCATCATGGCGGTGGCCGACGTGGTCGAGGCGATGTCTTCGCACCGGCCCTATCGCTCGGGCTTGGGCATCGAAGAAGCGCTGGCGGAAGTCGAGGGCGGCGGCGGAACAAAGTATGACCGCACCGTCGTTGAAGCCTGCCTGACGCTGTTCCGGAAAGAGGGATATTCGATTCCCGCCTAGGGACGCATCCTGTGGTCTGCACTTTAGTGAATACCCGTTGGCGGCACGGTTGCCGAGCGCCACGAACCGGGACCAAAGTATTTCTCCAGGGCATGCGATTAATCAAGTTCTGCGCATCTGGAAGGCGTCATCATTTCCGCCGATGTCAATGGGCGGAGTGGTCAAATGAACAGAAGAGATGTCCTTTCGGTTTCAGCGGTCCCGTTTCTCGCAGGCTGCGTCGGCGCAGGCAGCGATGCCATTGCGCAACCGATGGTGTTGACGCAAGAAGTGAAGGCACAACTCGAGTCCGCCGCCGACAGCGTGTATTCCAGGATCAGGCCCCCGGGGATGATCGCCCTGATCTCGGTCGAAGGTGAAAGCGACTACTTCATCAAACGCGGCGTCAGCAACCGGGAAACCGGCCTGCCGATGAATGAAGACTACTACTTCAGGATCGCCAGCAACACCAAGACCTTCACGGGCGCTGCCGTGCTGATCCTGGCCGACGAGGGCAAGATCAACCTGGATACGCCGATCGCGACCTACTTGCCGGAATACAACATCCCCAACGCAGAGCGCATCACGGTTCGGATGCTGGGCAACATGACGAGTGGTCTGTTCGACTATTTGGGGGATACGGCGTTCATGGATCAATTGACGGCGAGTGGCAATTCATTGGCCTATACGCCGCAGCAAATCCTGGCAGCAGCTTTGCGGCATCCACCCAATTTCCAACCGGGCACGCAGTATGAGTATTGCAACACCAATATCGTGGTGCTCGGGCTGCTGATGGAAAAGGTGACCGGAAAGTCAGCCCGGCAAGTGATCGACGAGAGAGTGATCCAGCCCATGGGCTTGACGCACACCTACTGGCCGGCTACAGGGACACTGGCGACGCCCTTTACACACGGATACAGCGGCAGTGGCGAACTGCTCGATGCCAGCAACTGGAACCCGTCGGTGAGTTACACGGCGGGCATCTTGGTCTCCACTTTTGCCGACATGAAGATTTGGGCCAGGGCTGTCGCAGACGGCAGGCTGCTCTCCGAGAAATCAAGGGCAGAGCGCTTCAAGTGGATTGGCGACCACTACGGTTTTTGCGTCATGAAGGTCGGCTACTGGATTGGACACCCGGGGACCATCTACGGGTACAACTCGCATGTCTTTTTCCATACCGAAAAGAAGATTGCCCTTGTCATCCTGGTCAACAAGGCGATTCCCGAGATGCCTGTCGAGGACTTCTCTACGGCCTTTCGGAGCGTTCTCGACAAGTAGTCTGAAGCAGCCTGCGGCAGCTGGCGCCGCGTCGTGCCACGTCAGCTAAACCTTGACTGGTTGATGCAATTGAAGAAACTCAAAGCTGTCGCGCCAGCAGCGAACAGCCTGCTCGCGCCAGAACATGACATGAAAGGCGTGGGTTTCACCTGGGTAGTAGTGCTCGGTGCAGGCTG
>Ga0194052_1001950_pt1 | contig 11544 bp, 10 predicted proteins | sample SepL226m_MetaG_FD_160117 | JGI IMG/M metagenome (GOLD analysis project Ga0194052, IMG submission 160117) | Anoxic zone freshwater microbial communities from boreal shield lake in IISD Experimental Lakes Area, Ontario, Canada - Sep2016-L227-6m | ecosystem: Environmental > Aquatic > Freshwater >... | reverse complement strand
ATATAAGGATCTCCTGAAGTTAAAAAGATTTAAAGAGTAAGCTAAACGGTGGAGCATTGTACGGCAAATATATGCCTAGTTTTGTATGGGAAGCAAACTGGACTCCTCCTAAAAAATAATTGATCACTTTCTTAAATCTGCTGGTAGAGTTTAAGATGTGTATAATTTTCAATTTTTTTGATGAATTCCGAACTAAATGGCACTGCGACTAATTGTATATGATTCATTGATAGAATAGAATTTGACTGTTCCTTATTAATTATCAAAATAACAAAACAGAGAGAGAAACATGAAAAAAACAATTATGCTGGCCGCACTCACTATTATCTTTGGATTATTTGCAGGATGCTCTTCAATTTCTGAAAACTGCAACCTGACAGGCTCATGGAAGTACACTTTTGAAGAGAATGATAAAGATACCACTGAGACTGGCTCAATGGTTCTAGCACAGGATTCCTATAAACTAAGCGGAAAGGCTAATGATGCTTTCGGCGAATTCATTCTGAGCGGCACTAATGTCGCAGGCAGCCCAAGCTTGATAATAGACGGCGTGCGCAACGACGGCAACCGCACTTTCCATATCACTGGAACACTTACCAGCGACAATCAATTTGAGGGCACATATACCACAAATCAGAATACAGCAGGAACAATCGAAGCAACCAGAGTAGGAGCCAAGTAAGAACTTTAAATAAACTGCCTATTGTTTAAATAGGCAGTTTTTAATTCCCTTGATCCTGTTCATTTGCCTAGAATAACCACTATAGATTTTACCTTATAACCTGAGTATAACAGGATGAAAAAACATCTTTTGGCCTTTTTAACTTTCGTGTTATGCTTATTTACTGCAATGACAATTTATGCTGAAAGCAGCCCGAAACTTTACTTTGACAGTGCCAATAAAAAGGAACAGTCAGGAGATTATTCTGGAGCAATAGATGATTACACTAAAGCTATAAATATCGATTCAAAAAATCCAAATGCTTATTTCTACAGAGCCAAAGCCAAGCTTAACATTGAAGACGATATAGGAGTAATAAAAGATTGCGATAAGGCCATTGAGTTAAATCCCCAAATGGCATTAGCCTATTCATACAGAGGAATTGCTAAAGCTGTCCTAGGCGATAGCAACGGATCAATAGAAGATACCAACAAAGCTATTGGCCTTGATCCAAACAATGCCTTGGCCTACTCTCACAGAAGTATTGTTAAGACTACTCTTGGAGACAGCAAAGGCGCAATGCAAGACTGCAATAAAGCTGTCGAACTAGACCCGAATGATGCTCTGCTTTATATGAATCGCTGCATCGTCAGAAGCGCAATGGGCAACAATGCTGGGGCAATTCAAGACGCTTCAAAAGCTATCGATTTAAATCCTAATATCGCAAAAGCTTACATTTACAGAGGAGTTGCCAAATCTAGAAATGGCGACTTTTCAGGAGCCGTGGTTGATCTTTCTAAAGCTATAGGCTTATCTCCGAAAGATTCGCAGGCTTATTATTTCAGAGGATTGGCTAAATTTCAATTGACTGACTTCCAGAATGCTAAATCTGATTTCAATGAAGCTGTAAGACTTAATCCTGATAATTCTGATGCCAAACATTACAAGGAACTTACTGAACAGAAAACCAACTCAAAACAACCAAAGGAAAACAATGAATAAAATCCTTTTTGCCTTACTGCCATTAATTCTTTGTCTATTTGCTCCAATATCATATGGATCCGATACTACTATTCAAACTTACTTCAATGATGGTCGCACTAAAGCAGATGCCGGAGACTATTTAGGAGCAATAACTGACTTCGACGCGGCGCTTAAACTCAACCCTACACTTCAAAATGTTTATTATAATAGAGGACTTGCCAAGACCAACCTAGGAGATAAGGAAGGTGCAATCCTAGACTTCAGCAGAGCAATAGATTTGAATGAGAATGATGCCAAAAGTTATTATCATAGAGCAATAATCAAGGCTACAATGGGCAATTATAAGGAAGCACTGGACGATATGAATGAAGCTAAAAAACTAGGTGAGCCTGATGCTCAAACAGCGATAAATGTCATGCAGGAAAAATTGAAGAAGGGCGGCATAGATATTAAATAGTAACAATATCTTTAAATCTTTATGAGCGCAAAACTTTTAAATAGCCTTAAAGCTAAACAGCCAAGCATTGAAAAGCGAATTTCAGCTGGCAAAGCATTGCGTGAAAAATATCCCCGTTCAGCTATTGCTGAATTCAAACCTTCTACAAACCGCATCGATCCTATTTCAATACTTGAAGAACAGGCAAAAACCCGCCTGCCGGATTTAGTTCCAGTCCGCTATGCAAGGATGCTTACCTCACCTTTTGCATTCCTTCGCGGCAGCGCAGCAGTTATGGCCAGCGATCTGGCCTCTAGCTCTCCAACAACAAAATTGAGTGTTCAAACCTGCGGGGATATGCATCTGGCAAATTTTGGAGTATTTGCTTCGGCTGAACGCAATCTTGTCTTTGGTATAAACGATTTTGATGAGACTCTGCCAGGCCCGTGGGAATGGGATTTAAAACGGCTCGTTGCAAGTATAGTCGTTTGCGGTCGTTTCCTAGAAGCAAGCAAAGCATTATGCCAGGAAGCAGTGATGTCAACAGTTAGTTCCTACCGTGAAAAGATGAAGCAATATGCCTATATGGGCAATCTGGAATTGTGGTATTCCAATATTAAAACAAAAGATATATTGAAAGTAATCTCTCCTTCAGCACGGAAAGGCGCAGAAAAATTATTCAGAAAAGCCCGCCACAACACACATACCCAGGTGCTTGGTAAACTCACAGACCTGGTAGATGACAAATACCTCCTCCGTGAAAATACCCCATTTATTGTTAAGCCATCTCATACCCAATCCGGCACCCCCCTCAAAGAAGCTCTAGGAATACTCCTCGAATCGTACTGCAATTCACTGGCAGATGACCGCAAGTCACTTCTTAAACGGTATAGAATTGTCGATGTGGCAAGGAAAGTTGTCGGTGTAGGAAGCGTGGGAACCAGATGCTGGATCTTATTGCTTAAAGGAAATCATTCAGAAGACCCTCTATTCCTTCAGGTTAAAGAAGCACAGCAATCCGTGCTCGAACCTTTCGTTGCTAAATCTGTCTATTCAAATAATGGACAGAGAGTTGTAGCCGGGCAGAGATTAATTCAGGGAGCCCCTGATATCTTTCTCGGCTGGGGTGAGAATGAAGGGTTTCAATTCTATATCAGGCAATTGCGTGACATGAAGGGAGGGGTTGAGTTCGATCCCAAAAAAGTTAAAGTTGAAAATCTTCCTCAATACGGGTCTTTGTGTGCCTGGGCCTCCGCTTTGGCTCACGCAAAGTCAGGAGATGCGGCTTCTATTGCAGGATATGTAGGAAACAGCGATGAACTCGATATTGCTATGGTTTGCTTTGCTGAAGCCTACGCTGATCAGACCGAAAATGATTTCGAAGCCCTTAAGTCTGCTGCAAAAAGCGGAAGGATAAAAGTCAGCGACGCCAATTAGGTAAACTAAATAAGGAATGTATTGATATGATAAACTCAATAAAGAGACTAACTTCTCTCATAGCTTTAAGTGCTATTCTTTGCAGTTGCTCTACCTCACATCTTACTTATGTCGGCAAGGATAACTGGGCTGCTGCAATGTCCAAATCAGCTCTTACGACCGGCGATTTGTCATACAAAACAGAATTCTTTCTTGTAAAATATTCTCTTGCTGAAGACTACAATAATGACCCTGAGAAAGTCATCCAGCGCATTGCCTTATTTATAGAACACCCCGATGACAAAATTATTCCTGGAGAAAATAGCAGAGCAGAAGCTTTGAGTACACTTATTGAACTTTGCACCTATGAAGCCCAGCAAACTTCAGACCAGAAAGCAATGAAGTACTGGATGTCAGCGGCATTTTACTCATACAAATATCTTTATGACAAGTCTTTAAATTACAACCCCACAGCTTACAATGCCCTGGAGTATGCCGCAAATATCCGTTTCTATAACTATGCCCTGTCCAACATTTATTCGTATTGCGCTGACAACAAAATCTCTCTCGAAAAAGCGCAGACATTTCCTCTTGTCATAGGCACAGTTAATATTTTACCTGTTAACTCAGATCTGATATGGTCTTATTCTAAATTTACAGATTATGTGAATGGTTATGACTATATCCCAAAAAACTTACAGTCACACAGTTATGTAGGAGGACTTGGTGTCCCGATACTGGGTTTGCAGGAATATGCTCCAGGGGCAAATAAAGATTTGGCAATGGTAAGCATGGTTTATCCTTTTACTTTCCTCATAAAATTTGAAAGTTTTGATTTGAGCAAAGGCTCTATAACAGCTCTTCCGGAATTCTATGACAGTTTCAAAAGTGAGTACATTAAAATCGATGGAGAGGAAGTACCACTATCTAAAGACTATACCCTTAATCTAGCTCAGTTTATTGACGCCAATAAGGAGATGATAAGCGGCATAGATTTTATGTTCAATCCTGAAGCAATGGCAAATTTGCAGGGACTCTATATGCTTTCGCCATACGATCCTAATAAGATACCTGTGCTTCTGACTCACGGATTGATGTCAAACCCGAGAACATGGGTAGAAATGCTCAATACGCTATTAAGCGACCAGGAAATCCGTGAAAACTATCAGTTCTGGGTTTACACCTACCCAACAGGACAGCCGATATTTTATTCAGAATATCAGTTCCGGACTGCGATAATGGAAGTTCATCAGAAATATGACCCGGAAAGCAAAAATTTAGGCTTCAACCAGATGGTGCTTATAGGCCATAGCATGGGCGGAGTGCTTTCTAGGATTGCCGTTCAGGATAGCCAGGGTAATAAGTTTGTTGAAGATGCATTAGGAGTAAAAGATTTGAGTACACTCAAACTTGATGACAAGGAAAAGAAATTTCTTGATGATGTCGGTGTATTTAAGCCTCTGCCCTTTGTGGGATGCATAATACTTATATGCGCGCCAAACAGAGGTTCTGATATGGCGACATGGACTTTCTCAAGGTTTGGCTCCTACCTCATTACTCTTCCTACCAAAGTAACTCAGGGAAGCGGCGGTTTTGTCCATAAGGCAGTCATAGCTTCTGGATTGAAACCTGACGACAACCCGATTCCTACAGGGATAGACAGCCTGAAACCCAGCAGTAAATATCTCATTAATTCAGTAAATCTGCCATTCAAAAATGATTTAGAGATACACACCATCATCGGCAATCAGGAAGCCGCCGGAGAAAAATCAGGTTCGGACGGAGTCGTTCCATACTCAAGCGCCCATCTTGATAATGCCCAGAGCGAGCTTGTCGTTAAATCAGACCATGCCGCTCACCAGACATCAGTAGGGATTAAGGAAGTGTCGCGCATATTGCTTGATTATCTGGACAAACTCAACAAGGAAAGAGAATCAGATTCACCCAGATCAGTGAAATAACTTTCATCCAATGGGGCGAAAAAGAATGTTTTCCGGCTTGAGCTTTTGATCTTTTAAGTTTCTGAAACGAATAGTTTAATTTATAATGCATAGTAACGACAAAAAACAAAATAATACTCTGGCAAGCTCTTATGGCAAGAAGGGCTTATTAGTTACTCTAATCCTTGTTGTTTCTTTTATTTTCAATGTTCTTGCCTTATGGGCTCCTTTTACAAGCCTTGGCAGTCTTTTCAGCGGGACTCTTTCCTGTTCCTTGCCTTATTCTGCATATCTCATGTGGGATGAATCATTGTATTTCATAGCGATTTTAGTTGTGCTGTTTTCTATTCTATTTCCTTTTGTCAAACTGTGCTGCCTTGTCTATATCTGGCTCATAGAAAAAAATAAAGAAAAAAGAAATACTTTATTAAAAATAGTAGAACCACTAGGAAAATGGTCCATGCTCGATGTGTTTGCCACCTGCATAGTTTTAATCTTATGTAACAAGCAAATACTTATTTATGGCTCCCCGATGATTGGAGTTGACTTCTTTCTATCAGCAATATTTTTGAGTATCATTGCATCAATAATAATAGATCAGCTTAATGACTCTGGACTTGAAGAGAAGGACAGCAATCCTGTTGCCTACGCAAAGAAATCATTATTTTCCTCTTTTTGGTATAAGCTCTTTATAGTTATAGGTCTTTTTATTTCGCTCATCATTTTAGTCGTCGCAATAATCTATCCTTATCTGGAAATAACAAGTTTTCTGCTTATAAGCTATTCTTATAGTATTTTCGATTCAGTTATAGCTCTTTCAAATATTTCTTTAGTTTTGTCAATTTTTATGCTTCTGACAATGATTGCATTTCCAATACTTCACAATGTTTCATTGCTTTTGTATTACATATTAAAGCTATTTGCGGAGAAGGATTACCGTTGGTTAGCCCGTCTCATTAAAATATTTTCGCGATTTAACATGCTAGATGTATTCCTATTGGGTTTTGTAATATTTTTAGTTGAAGGGGAAGCGATGGTAGAGATTGAACATAGGCTGGGAATTGTGCTCATCTCTCTCTTCATATTCATTGTCCTTGTAGTGCCGCAGATTATTGTTATTCTTCGAAAATTTCTTTACTGCAAGTCTTATAAACAAAAGTTCGAATAAAAAGGAAAGGAAAATATGATTCCTGATAAACTTCAACGGCTATTTCTACTCGGATTACTGGCAACGATAACCATCGTTTTTTTATGGATGGTTAGTTCATTTTTAATTGCGCTTATTTTTGCTGCTATTTTTTCAAGTCTTGCTCAACCTCTATTCAGAATTTTTGCAAAACTGCTGAGAGGAAGAAAAAAATGGGCTACGGTTTTTACTTTGCTCACAGTAATTCTTGTGGTCGTTATTCCTGTGCTCTTTCTTGTCGGCATGGTTGCCAGTCAGGCAGTGAGTGTTTCTCAAATTGTCGGTCCTAAAATTCAATCTTTTTTGCAGCAGTCTCATGATTTGAACACATTGTTTCAGAAGTTTCCGGCCCTCAAAGTTCTTGAACCGTATAGCGAGTTTATATTTGAGAAAGCCGGGGTAGTTGTGGGAGCGTTGGGTAATTATATTTTTTCCAGTCTCTCCTCCATTACCGCTGGAACGGTTATTTTCCTGCTAAATATAGCCATTATGATTTATGCCATGTTTTTCTTTTTATCGGACGGCTCTGCCATGTTGAATCGCCTATGGAGTTCACTTTAAAGACTCCCTTGAGCCCATTTCCGAGTAGATGACTAGTGCCTTTTTATATTTTCCGGCTAACTTGTAAAAAAAACACTGAACGATGCCATGGAGCCACATCAAGGAATAAACCTTTTGAAAGCAGATCGTCACCATTTCTTTCATATGCATCTTCAGACAAATAGTCCTTTAATATCCAGTTTTTTCCTGCGAGACTTTTAAACGGCAAACTAATATAGCATTGACTTCGATTTGGCGAAAAGTTAACAGCGACAAGTGCCAGTTCACCCTTTGCACCTTTCCAGGCAAAACTCACAAAGCAATCCCATGTCCAGTTGCCTTCCCATGCTGGAACGCATCCGAGTAATTGCCATTGAGCATCGCATAATGATGGATGCCGTAAAACATTAAAGAGCCTTTCATAAAAGTTTTCAATTTCCTTATCCAGCACTTCATCAGGCCCCCTGCTCAAATGCGGAGAAATTCTTTTCTTCTTCCCCTGAAACTGCCCTTGATGAAAAAAGCGCAATCCTGGTGTCAGATAAGTTATCAAAGCCACTGCTTCATATTTTTCTGCCGGGAATACCAGAGCGGCGCGCTGTTCATCATGATTTTCCATAAAACGGGCTAAGTTGCTCTGGTAATCAAACCCTGCTTTTAAATGTTCCCTGACAGACGAGGCATTACCGTTACGAAGGCGATCGTAGAGCCTTTTGTCATAAGCGTAATCAAACCCCTGCTCTAAAAGTTCCCATTCCATATCCCAATAGACCTCTGCCATGAAACAGAAGTCGGGAACTCTTTCCTTGACCTTTGTAATCGCCTCAGTCCAGAAAGGTTGAGGTAAAATATTCCAAGTTCTTTGAAAAACTTCAGGAATCACTAGCATAGCCATATCGCAGCGAAGGCCGTCACACTGAGCGGAAATCTTCAGAAGTTCAGAAGTCATAGCTTCTCTGAGTGCCGGATTTCCATAGTTTAATTGGAGAGTATCAGGCCATCCTGAAAAATTGGGATCACGCCCGCGAGTCAAAATCAAATTATCTGTAGCGCGTTTAATAATCGTGTAATTTCCCGGCTCTCTTCTAAGTTCCGATTCGGTGCCGGAAATGTAATATTCAGGATTACTCTCCACCCAGCAGTGATCCAGTGCCGTATGATTGGGGACGAAATCGAGCATCAGTCGAATACCACGCTTGCGAAACCTCTCACGCAAGCGAGCCAGAGCCATATCGCCACCAAGATCCTCGTGAACCTTGTAGGAAGCAATGGCAAAGCCAGAACCAGCAATATCGTCTTCTTTCAGGTCCGGCAGGGTTTCCTGAAATTCTCTGCGCCAGTCAGGGTTTGCCTGTGAAACAAGCTTTCCTGCAAGACCCGTCTGCCATACGCTCAGCATCCATACCCAATCAAAACCCTTTGCTTCAAGCTGGTCCAACTCCGTGTCAGGTATATCATCCAATGTAAGAACTTTTTTAAGTTTACGGGATAATTCTGTCAACCAGATGCGAGTATTGATCTGCAGTAATAAAGGCGATTGGATATCTTTCATTCTTCTTAAGACCCGAATTAAGCTTATTTACTGCCAGTTTTCTTAACATCCTGAGAAGCCTTTTTTAACTCAAAATATGCCATTTTTCCGGATCTCAGGAACTGCTCAGGATTAATTATCGCAAAGAGATGCATAAGCGGGGCGATAATCCCTGTCCATCCAGTCTGGTGACTAGTGCCTAACCCTGCTCCGTTGTCTCCGTTGAAATACTCAAAAAACAAGATGTAATCACTCCAGTTCGGATCGTCCTGAAACTTCTGCATATTCCTGTACACCGGGCGTTGCCCATCCTTGTCTTTCAAAAAGATATTGCCGAGACGGCGGGTTATTTCCTCAGCCACCTGGTAAAGTGTCATATTGTGGCCAGAACCTGTGGGACATTCCACTGTAAAGTCATCGCCAAAGTAGGAATAATATTGGAGCAATGCCCGGATAATCAGGGCGTTAATCGGCATCCATATCGGACCTCTCCAGTTAGAGTTGCCTCCAAACATACCTGTGTCAGATTCTGCAGGAATGTAGGAAACACGATATTCCTGCCCACCCGCATTAAATATATAAGGGCTGTCAGCATGATAACGGGAGAGAGACCTGATGCCAAATTCACTGAGGAACTCATTTTCATCAAGCATCTTTGAGAGCACCCTGCGAAGCTTTGTTTCGTCAAGAATGGAACACATAAATCGGCCCTCGCAACCTGGTTTCAGAGGATTATGAATCGAAGCGCTTAACTCTGGCCGGTTATTAAGAAAAGATATTATCCTTTCTTTTATCTCAGGATATTTAGCCACCATGAGTTTGCCTTCAAATATACTGGTCGCACATAATGGAAGGAGGCCGACTACGGATCTGACTTTGAGCCTCCGGGCTTCTCCATTGGGCAAACGAAGCACATCATAAAAGAAACCGTCTTCTTCATCCCACATTCCTGTGTCCTGTCCCAAATGAGTCATAGAGGAGGCTATCCACATGAAGTGTTGTGAAAATTTGAGCGCCATTTCAGCATAAGTAGCATCGCTCATGGCCAGTTCTGAAGCTATTTCAAGCATATTCTGGCAGAAGAGCGCCATCCAGGCGGTGCCGTCGGCCTGCTCTAAATACCCACCTGTGGGCAGTTGCGAACTACGATCAAAAACGCCTATATTGTCCAATCCGAGAAAACCTCCTTCAAATACATTTCGCCCGGAACGGTCTTTACGGTTAACCCACCAGGTAAAATTTAGAAGTAATTTCTGGAAACAACTCTTAAGCCACTCTTTGTCCCCCTCGCCTTTCTGTCCTTTTTCCATTAAATATGTGTATATAGTCGCCCAAGCGTGAACAGGAGGATTGACATCGCCAAAATTCCACTCGTATGCCGGCATTTGCCCATTGGGATGCATATACTGTTCGCCCAGCAAAACTTTTAATTGCTGCTTGGCAAAATCTGGGTCTATCAGTGTCAGCGGGATAGCGTGGAAAGCCAGATCCCATGCAGCGTACCAAGGATACTCCCACTTATCCGGCTATAGAAATTATGTCGCTGTTGTTCATGTGGTGCCATTGTTCATTGCGCTGGGCTGCTTTTCGATTTGTCTTATATGGATCAAAACCGCGTTCTTTTAGCCATTTATTGACATCGTAGAGATAGAACTGTTTGTTCCACATCATACCCAAAAGAGCCTGACGCATCAGATCATAGTGTTCCGTCTGAGAAGAAGAAATATTATCTTTGGGAGCTAATAGTATAGAGTTGTAAAAATCATCAGTTTCCTTTTTACGGGCATTAAAAATTTCTTCAAAGCCAGCAGCAAAATCATTAGTATTGCTTGCTTTACGCGGTGCTATATCGCTGAGTCTAAGCCTGATTACCTGAGATTCGCCCGGTTTTAAGACCACTTGATAATCAGCGGCTGCTTTTGTGCCTTTTTGTTCTGGATTTACCGCATCTTTCCGGCCATTGACCAGATAATCGTTAATGCCGTCCTTGACATAGGGATTACGGTTAGGAACGCCAAAGATTTTATTAGTATTGGTATCATTTTCTGTAAAGAGAAGTTGAGGTTCTTTATCTAGGTAAAGATAGTAATCTCCGAGAGCGGCATCGGCAGCCTTTATGGCATTTCCAACCCTCTCTAGAATTGGCCTAGTTGTATTTTCTTGCCATGACCATTGGTTTCTAAACCATATCGTGGGCAAGACATGGAGCTGAGCAGCTTCTCAGAACTGCGGTTGTGAATTATTATCTGAATTAGGATGCTTTTTGGAGATTCTTTGGCATACTCTATGAAGACATCGAAATAACGGTTTTGATCAAAAATCCCGGTGTCTAGCAATTCGTACTCAGGTTCGCTCCTGTTTCTGTGGCGACTAGTTTCTATGAGATTAGCGTAGGGAAAAGCTTCCTGCGGATATTTGTAAAGGTATTTCATGTAAGAATGGGTAGGAGTATTATCCAGATAGAAATAATATTCTTTAACATCTTCGCCATGATTACTTTCACTATTAGTCAAACCGAACAGCCGCTCTTTAATGATCGGATCTTTTCCGTTCCAAAGGGCAAGAGCAAAACAAAGCCTCTGCTGTTCATCCGAAATACCTGCCAAGCCATCTTCACCCCAGCGGTATGCACGGGAGCGGGCGTGATCATGTGGCAAATATTCCCAGGCTTTTCCATCCGGGCTGTAATCTTCCCTGACAGTTCCCCATTGCCTTTCACTTAAATAGGGTCCCCAGAACTTCCATGGTTTAACTTTGCTGTTAGCTTCATTTAAACGCGAGTGTTCTTCCGTCTTCATTAAAGTAATTCCTGTTAATTGGTTAAAAAATTTCATTGAAATCTAAAAACTT
>Ga0194052_1001945_pt1 | contig 11565 bp, 9 predicted proteins | sample SepL226m_MetaG_FD_160117 | JGI IMG/M metagenome (GOLD analysis project Ga0194052, IMG submission 160117) | Anoxic zone freshwater microbial communities from boreal shield lake in IISD Experimental Lakes Area, Ontario, Canada - Sep2016-L227-6m | ecosystem: Environmental > Aquatic > Freshwater >... | reverse complement strand
GTTCTCCGACGACGGCGTGTGTGTGGCAGACCCGCTGGTGATGCGGCGCGCCCTGGAATACGCGGCCGGACTGGACGTACTGATCGCCCAGCATGCCGAGGAACCTCGGCTCACCGCCGGCGCCGTCGCCCACGAGGGGCCGACCGCGGCGCGGCTGGGGCTGGCCGGCTGGCCGCGGGTCGCCGAGGAGTCGATCGTGGCACGCGACGCGCTGCTGGCCCGTGATACCGGCGGTCGGGTGCATGTCTGCCACGCCTCCACCGCCGGGACGGTGGAGATCCTGAGATGGGCCAAGGGACAGGGCATTTCGATCACCGCCGAGGTGACACCGCATCATTTGATGCTCGACGACAGCAGGCTGGCCGGCTACGAAGGAGTGAATCGGGTCAACCCGCCGCTGAGGGAGGTCTCCGATGTGCAGGCGCTGCGGCGGGCACTGGCCGAGGGTGTGATCGACTGTGTGGCCACCGATCACGCGCCGCACGCCGAACATGAGAAGTGTTGCGAGTTCTCCGCAGCCCGCCCCGGGATGCTCGGACTGCAGACCGCACTGTCGGTGGTGGCCTCCACCATGGTCGCGCCGGGACTTCTGGACTGGCGCGGTGTGGCCCGGGTGATGAGCGAGAACCCGGCCCACATCGTCGGCCTCGACGACCACGGTCGGCCGTTGGAGGTCGGTGAGCCGGCCAACCTCGTGGTGATCGATCCGGACGCCACCTGGACGGTGCGCGGTGAGCTGCTCGCCAGCCGTTCGGCCAACACCCCGTATGAGGAGATGACGCTGCCGGCGGTGGTCACCGCGACTCTGCTGCGCGGGCGGATCACCGCGCGGGACGGCAAGGCCAACCCGGGACCGGGTATGCCGTGAACGCTCAGACCGCCGTCGCCACGTATGTCTTCGGGTTCGTGATCGTGGCTCTGATCGCCATCGTGATCCGCCGGATGCTGGGCGGGTGGCGGGCGCGCTGTGAGCGCCAGGCCGAACTCATCGGTGCCCTTCCCGCCGTGCCGGATCTGCTCGGCGGCTCGGTGGTGGCACCGACGCCGGGTCTCTACATCGGCAGCACCCTGGCGGGGAACTGGCTTGAGCGCGTCGTCGCCGGGGACCTGGGATACCGGTGCCGGGCGGTGTTGACCCGCTATCCGCAGGGCATCCTGTTGGAGCGGTTGGGCGCCGGCCCGATCTGGATGGCCAACGAATCAGTCAGCAGCGTGCGCACCGAGCGTGCGCTGGCCGGCAAGGTGCTCTCCATCGGCGGCAAGGCCGCCGGCGCACCGGCGGCCGGCCTGCTGGTGATCAACTGGCGGTTGCCGTCGGGAACCGAGATCGACACCGGCTTCCGCGGTGACGGCCGCTGCGATTATCGCCAATGGATAGGAACGACGGGGACGACAGGAGCGAGCGCGTGAGCCACCGGAAAGCCGTCTTGGTCCTCGAGGACGGACGGGTCTACACCGGCGCAGCCTTCGGCGCGGTGGGGCAGACCCTGGGCGAGGCGGTGTTCTCCACCGGGATGTCGGGGTATCAGGAGACGCTCACCGATCCCAGCTATCACCGCCAGATCGTGGTGGCCACCGCCCCGCAGATCGGCAACACAGGCTGGAACGGCGAGGACGGCGAAAGCCGCGGGGACAAGATCTGGGTGGCAGGCTACGCGGTGCGTGACCCGTCGCCCCGGCCGTCGAACTGGCGCGCCACCGGCAGCCTGGATGACGAGCTGGTTCGGCAGAACATCGTCGGCATCGCCGGCATCGACACCCGGGCGCTGGTACGTCATCTCCGCTCGCGCGGGTCGATGAAGGCCGGCATCTTCTCCGGTGGTGCGCTGGTCTCCGACACGGAATTGCTCGACCGGGTGCGCAACCAGCCCTCGATGCTCGGCGCGGACCTGTGCGGCGAGGTCAGCACGTCCCAGGGTTACATCGTGGAACCGGACACCCCGCACCGCTACACCGTCGTCGCGCTGGACCTCGGCATCAAGACCAACACACCGCGCAACTTCGCACAGCGCGGCATCCGCACTCACGTGCTGCCGTCGAGCGCCACTTTCGAGCAGATCGCCGAGCTCAAACCCGACGGGGTGTTCCTGTCGAACGGACCCGGAGATCCCGCCACCGCCGATCGTGTCGTGGGCGTCACGCGCGAGGTGCTCGGTGCCGGAATTCCGCTGTTCGGAATCTGTTTCGGCAACCAGATCCTGGGCCGGGCACTGGGGCGGAGCACCTACAAGATGGTGTTCGGTCACCGGGGAATCAACGTGCCGGTCATCGACCACGCAACCGGTCGGGTCGCGGTCACCGCGCAGAACCACGGGTTCGCCCTCGAGGGCGAGGCCGGCGAGGTCTTCGACACCGACTTCGGTCCGGCGACGGTCAGCCACACCTGCGCCAACGACGGGGTGGTTGAAGGTGTCCGACTTCTCGACGGCCGCGCGTTCTCGGTTCAGTACCACCCGGAGGCCGCAGCCGGGCCGCACGACGCCAACTATCTGTTCGACCGGTTCGTCGGTCTGATCGAGGGGGAGACCCGCTAGATGCCACGCCGCACCGATCTCAACCATGTGCTCGTCATCGGCTCGGGTCCGATCGTCATCGGACAGGCCTGCGAGTTCGACTACTCCGGAACCCAGGCCTGCCGCGTGCTTCGCTCCGAGGGGTTAACCGTCAGCCTGGTCAACTCCAACCCGGCGACAATCATGACCGACCCGGAGTACGCCGACCACACCTACGTCGAGCCGATCACCCCGTACTTCGTCGAGAAGGTGATCGCCCAGCAGGAGGCCCGGGGCAATCGCATCGACGCACTTCTGGCAACCCTCGGCGGTCAGACCGCACTCAACACCGCCGTCGCGCTGTCGGAGAACGGGGTGCTCGAGCGCTACGGAGTCGAACTCATCGGAGCCGATTTCGATGCGATCCAGCGCGGTGAGGACCGCCAGATGTTCAAGGACATCGTCGAGAAGGTGGGTGGTGAATCCGCCCGCAGCCGCGTGTGTTTCACCATGGACGAGGTCCGCGACACCGTCGCCGAACTCGGCCTGCCGGTGGTGGTGCGCCCGTCGTTCACCATGGGCGGACTCGGATCGGGGATGGCGAAAAGTCTCGAGGACGTCGAACGGATGGCGGGCGACGGCCTGGCTGCTTCGCCGAGCGCCAATGTGCTCATCGAGGAGTCGATCTACGGCTGGAAGGAATACGAACTCGAGCTGATGCGCGACGGCAACGACAACGTCGTCGTGGTCTGCTCGATCGAGAACGTCGATCCGATGGGCGTGCACACCGGCGATTCGGTGACCGTCGCCCCGGCCATGACGCTGACCGACCGCGAGTACCAGGTGATGCGCGATCTGGGCATCGCGATCCTGCGCGAGGTCGGAGTGGACACCGGCGGCTGCAACATCCAGTTCGCCGTCGACCCCGAAGACGGCCGGCTGATCGTGATCGAGATGAACCCGCGGGTGTCGCGATCCTCCGCGCTGGCCTCCAAGGCCACCGGGTTCCCGATCGCCAAGATCGCCGCCAAACTCGCGATCGGTTACACCCTCGACGAGATCATCAACGACATCACCAAGGAGACGCCGGCCTGTTTCGAGCCGACGCTGGACTACGTCGTCGTCAAGGCGCCTCGGTTCGCCTTCGAGAAGTTCCCGGGTGCCGATCCCACCCTCACCACGACGATGAAGTCCGTCGGCGAGGCGATGTCTCTGGGCCGCAACTTCGTTGAGGCGCTCGGCAAGGTGATGCGATCTCTGGAGACCACCAAGGCCGGGTTCTGGACCGGACCCGACGAGGATTGCGGCGGGGCCGACCTGGAACGAGAAGCCGTGCTGGCCCGGCTGCGCACCCCGACCGAGGGGCGGCTCTACGACATCGAGCTGGCGCTGCGACTCGGTGCCGAGGTCGAGCAGGTCGCGCAGGCCTCCGGAGTGGACCCCTGGTTCGTCGACCAGATCCACTCCCTGGTGGCGTTGCGCGCAGAGTTGCTCGACGCCGCGGTGCTCGACGCCGATCTGTTGCGCCGGGCCAAACACAGCGGGCTGTCCGATCGCCAGATCGCGGCGCTGCGGCCGGAGCTGGCCGGCGAGGCCGGTGTGCGATCGCTGCGCCAGCGCCTCGGCATCCATCCGGTGTTCAAGACGGTCGACACCTGCGCCGCGGAGTTCGAGGCCAAGACCCCGTATCACTACTCGTCCTATGAGCTCGATCCCGCAGCCGAGAGTGAGGTCGCCCCGCAGACCGAGAAACCCAAGGTGCTCATCCTTGGATCCGGGCCCAACCGGATCGGCCAGGGCATCGAGTTCGACTACAGCTGCGTGCACGCGGCGACCACCCTGTCGCAGGCGGGCTACGAGACCGTCATGATCAACTGCAATCCCGAAACGGTCTCCACCGACTACGACACCGCCGATCGGCTCTACTTCGAGCCGCTCACCTTCGAGGACGTACTCGAGGTCTACCGCGCGGAGTCGCTGTCCGGGCAGGGCGGTCCGGGCGTGGTGGGGGCGATCGTGCAACTCGGTGGGCAGACGCCGCTGGGACTGGCTCGCCGTCTGGAAGCGGCCGGCGTTCCGATCGTGGGCACCCGGCCGGAGGCCATCGACCTCGCCGAGGACCGCGGCCGGTTCGGCCAGGTGCTGGTCAACGCCGGGCTCCCGGCGCCGAAATTCGGCACCGCGACCAGTTTCGAGGAGGCCCGCGAGATCGCCGCGCGCATCGGATACCCGGTGCTGGTCCGGCCCTCCTACGTCCTGGGCGGGCGGGGGATGGAGATCGTCTACGACGACAAGACGCTGCACGGCTACATCACCCGGGCCACGCAACTCTCACCCGAGCATCCGGTCCTGGTGGACCGCTTCCTGGAGGACGCCATCGAGATCGACGTCGATGCACTGTGCGACGGCACCGAGGTCTACATCGGCGGGGTGATGGAACACATCGAGGAGGCCGGCATCCACTCCGGAGACTCGGCGTGCGCACTGCCGCCGGTGACACTGGGCCGCAGCGATATCGAGGCGGTGCGCCGCGCCACCGAGGCGATCGCCCACGGTGTCGGGGTGGTGGGCCTGCTCAACGTGCAGTACGCCCTGAAGGACGACGTCCTCTACGTCCTGGAGGCCAACCCGCGAGCCAGCCGGACCGTCCCGTTCGTCTCCAAGGCCACGGCGGTTCCGCTGGCCAAGGCGTGCGCGCGAATCATGCTGGGCGCCAGCATCTCCGAACTGCGGGCCGAGGGCGTCCTGGCCCGCGTGGGCGACGGCACCACACTGGCCCCGAACGCGCCGATCGCGGTCAAGGAGGCGGTGCTGCCGTTCCGCCGCTTCCGCCGGATCGACGGCTCCGGTGTCGACTCGCTGCTCGGCCCGGAGATGAAGTCGACCGGTGAAGTGATGGGAATCGACCATGACTTCGGCAGTGCCTTCGCCAAGAGTCAGACCGCCGCATACGGGTCGCTGCCGGTGAGCGGAACGGTCTTCGTCTCGGTCGCCAATCGCGACAAGCGCTCCCTGGTCTTCCCGGTGAAACGGCTGGCCGATCTCGGATTCCGGGTACTTGCCACCGAGGGCACGGCGGAGATGTTGCGGCGCAACGGGATTCCCTGCGATATCGTGCGCAAGCACTTCGAGGAGCCCGGATCGGGCCGGCCTGCCATGACGGCGATCGACGCCATCAACGCCGGCGAGGTCAACATGGTGATCAACACCCCGTACGGCAACTCGGGTCCGCGTATCGACGGCTACGAGATCCGCTCGGCGGCGGTGGCGATGAACATCCCGTGCATCACCACCGTGCAGGGCGCCTCGGCGGCGGTGCAGGGCATCGAGGCGGCCATTCGCGGCGACATCGGCGTGCAGTCCCTGCAGGAGTTGCACGCCGCCATGGCCGGGCCGTGACGGTGGGCGGCGGCTTCGGGTCGCGGTTGGCGGCGGCGATCGCCGCGCGCGGCCCGCTGTGCGTGGGCATCGATCCACATCCCGAGCTCATGGCGGCGTGGGGGTTGAGTGCGGATGTCGACGGGCTGGCTCGCTTCTGCGACATCTGCGTGACGGCCTACACCGAATTCGCGGTCGTCAAGCCTCAGGTGGCGTTCTTCGAGGCGTACGGCTCGGCGGGCTTCGCCGTCCTGGAGCACACCATCGCGGCGCTGCAGTCGGCGGGCGTTCTCGTGCTCGCCGACGCCAAGCGGGGCGACATCGGGTCCACCATGGCTGCCTACGCCCGCGCGTGGGCGGGGGAGGGTCCGCTGGCGGCCGACGCGGTCACCGCTTCGCCCTACCTCGGGTTCGGGTCGCTGGCGCCGCTGCTGACCATCGCCGCCGACCACGGCCGCGGCGTGTTCGTCCTGGCCGCCACGTCCAACCCGGAGGGTGCGGCGGTTCAGCGCGCCCTCGTCGACGGCCGGACCGTGGCGCAGTCCATCGTCGACGCCGCCGCCGAGTTCAACGCCTCCGCCGCACCGCAACCCGGATCGGTCGGGGTGGTGATCGGGGCCACCCTCGGTACGGCGGTACCCGAGGTCGGCGCGCTCGGCGGGCCGGTGCTGGTCCCCGGCGTCGGCGCCCAGGGCGGACGTCCGGAGTCCCTCGGCGGTCTGGGCGGAGCACGGCCCGGCCAGCTGCTGCCGGCGGTCTCCCGGGAGGTGCTGCGCGCCGGGCCGGACGCCGCAGCGGTCCGCGCCGCCGCACAGCGCCTGCGCGACGCGGTCGCCTACCTGGCCTGATCGCCGGCACCGCGACACGCGCGACACGCCGTCGCGGGCCGAATCCTCAGAAAACGGCCTCGCTGCGAGGGCCCGGCGGTTTCCCGGCCCTGACCCGCGGCCCCGCCCTCCACGGCATAGTCCCAGTACAGGGGCCTGGCGCGCCCCGAAGCCCCGGTTCTGCGGCGGCCGGGAGACGGATCGCCGGAACGCCAGGAATCGGCTCGCCGCGGCACGCTGTCCTGCGCCTTTCGCCGCGAAATCGCGGGAGCGGGTTAGATTTCGTCGCAGAGGCTGAGTACGGTCGGCGACGCTGGCTGAAGAACCCGGCCCAAGCAGTTGAAACAGTTAGTTATTGGCAGTTATCGAGACGGAGGAAACCGTGGCCCTTCCCCAGTTGACCGACGAGCAGCGCGCCGCAGCCTTGGAGAAGGCCGCCGCCGCACGTCGCATTCGTGCCGAGCTCAAGGATCGGCTCAAGCGCGGCGGCACCAATCTGCAGCAGGTGCTGAAGGATGCCGAGACCAACGAGGTCCTCGGCAAGATGAAGGTTTCCGCTCTGCTGGAGGCCCTGCCCAAGGTCGGCAAGGTCAAGGCACAGGAGATCATGACCGAGCTTGAGATCGCCCCCACCCGCCGTCTGCGCGGCCTGGGCGATCGGCAGCGCAAGGCGCTGCTGGAAAAGTTCGCCTGACGCACCGCGCCACGCGTGCCGGATAGCGGGGCCCGAGTGCCCCATCGGCCAGTCACGCACGGTCGCGTGCTGGTCCTGTCCGGACCGTCGGCGGTGGGAAAGTCAACAGTGGTCCGGCACTTGCGTGAGCGGGTGCCGGACCTCCTGTTCAGCGTGTCGGCCACCACGCGCGCGCCGCGCCCCGGGGAGGTCGACGGCGTGGACTACCACTTCGTCACCCCGGAGCGCTTCCAACAGTTGATCGACACCGGGCAGATGCTGGAATGGGCCGAGATCCACGGCGGACTGCACCGCTCCGGCACGCCGGCCCGCCCGGTCCTCGAGGCTGCGGCGGCCGGGCGCCCGGTGCTCATCGAGGTCGACCTGGCCGGTGCGCGCGCGGTCAAACAGGCCCTTCCCGACGTCGTCACCGTATTCCTGGCCCCGCCCAACCGCGACGCCCTCCGCGAACGCCTGACCAGCCGCGGCACCGAGACCGCCGACGTCATGGCCCGGCGACTGGCCACCGCGGAGGCCGAACTGGCCGCCCAGGACGAGTTCGACGCGGTCGTGGTCAACAGCCAATTGGATTCCGCCTGCGCTGAATTGGTATCCTTGCTGGTGGGAAACGCGCCGTAGCCTGCGTGAGCTCACCGGTCGACCACTCATCCATCCGAATGCCAGGAGAACCCCGACGTGACAGCTTCCGCGGATCACTACGATCCCGCCCCCGGTGCGGCCAGCGCCTACGACACCCCGCTGGGCATCACCAACCCGCCCATCGATGAACTGCTCGATCGAGTGTCGAGCAAGTACGCACTGGTGATCTACGCGGCCAAGCGCGCACGGCAGATCAACGACTACTACAACCAGCTCGGTGACGGCATCCTGGAGTACGTCGGTCCGCTGGTCGAGCCCGGCCTGCAGGAGAAGCCCCTGTCGATCGCGCTGCGCGAGATCCACGGGGATCTGCTCGAGCACACCGAGGGCGAGTAGCCGCGTTCCCGTGACCGCTAAGCGCATCATCGTCGGCGTCGCCGGTGGCATCGCCGCGTACAAGGCCTGCTCGGTGGTGCGCCAGCTCAGCGAGGCCGGTCATGACGTTCGGGTGGTGCCCACCGCGTCGGCGCTGAATTTCGTCGGCGCCGCCACCTTCGAAGCGCTGTCCGGCCATCCCGTGCGCACAGGCGTCTTCGAGGATGTGCCCGAGGTTCCCCACGTGCGTCTGGGCCAGCAGGCCGATCTGGTGGTCGTGGTGCCGGCGACGGCCGATCTGCTGGCACGCGCTGCGGTCGGGCGGGCCGATGATCTGCTGACCGCGACGCTGCTGACGGCGCGCTGCCCGGTGCTGTTCGCGCCCGCCATGCACACCGAGATGTGGCAGCACCCTGCGACGACGGAGAACGTCGCCACCCTGCGGCGCCGGGGTTCCTTTGTGATGGAACCCGCCTCCGGACGGCTCACCGGTGCCGACACCGGCCCCGGCCGCCTGCCGGAACCGGAGGAGATCACCACCCTCGCAGAGCTTCTGCTGGAGCGGTCCGACGCACTGCCCTACGACTTGGCGGGCACGAAGGTTCTCGTCACCGCCGGCGGAACCCGGGAGGCGCTGGACCCGGTGCGGTTCATCGGCAATCGGAGTTCGGGCAAGCAGGGTTACGCGGTGGCGCGCGTCGCGGCACAGCGCGGCGCCGAGGTGACCCTGATCGCCGGGAACACCGCCGGCCTCGCCGACCCCGCAGGCGTGCACGTGCTGCGGGTGACCTCCGCCGCCCAGATGCATGAGGCGGTGACCAAACACGCACCGGAGTCCCACGTCCTCGTCATGGCGGCGGCGGTCGCCGACTTCCGGCCGGCGCATCCGGAGGCGAACAAGATCAAGAAGACCGCCGACGCGGGTGAGGGACGAACAGTGGAGCTGGTGCGCACCGACGACGTGCTGGCCGGAGCAGTCCGCCTGCGCGACGAAGGACAGCTGCCGAACATGCGCGCGATCGTCGGCTTCGCCGCCGAAACCGGTGACGCGCAGGGTGACGTGCTGTTCCACGCCCGCGCCAAACTTCGCCGCAAGAGCTGCGATCTGCTCGTGGTCAACGCCGTCGGAGACGGCCGCGCCTTCGAGGTGGACAGCAACGACGGCTGGCTGCTGTCCGCCGATGGCACCGAAGTAGCACTCGAGCACGGTTCGAAGACTCTGATGGCGAGCCGTATCGTGGACGCGATCGCCGCGGCCCTCGGCGGCGGGTCATGACGGAAAGGGAATGCGCACGGTGAGTGATAACGGTCGTCTGTTCACCAGTGAGTCGGTGACCGAAGGGCATCCCGACAAGATCTGTGACGCCATCAGCGATTCGGTCCTGGACTCTCTGCTCGAAGGCGATCCCAAGTCTCGCGTGGCGGTGGAGACCCTGGTGACCACCGGTCAGGTTCATGTGGTCGGCGAGGTCACCACCTCGGCCAAAGAGGCATTCGCCGACATCACCGACACGGTCCGCCGTCGCATCCTGGAGATCGGCTACGACTCCTCGGAGAAGGGGTTCGACGGCGCCTCCTGCGGTGTCAACATCGGCATCGGCCGTCAGTCGCCCGATATCGCCAAGGGCGTCGACGAGGCGCACGAGATCCGCGTCGAAGGCGCAGCCGACCCCCTCGACCTCCAGGGCGCCGGCGATCAGGGACTGATGTTCGGCTACGCGATCGGCGACACCCCGGAGTTGATGCCGCTGCCCATCGCGCTGGCGCACAGGTTGTCCCGCAAGCTGGCCGAAGCCCGCAAGGACGGCACGCTCGCCTACCTGCGCCCGGACGGCAAGACCCAGGTCACCATTCAGTACGAGGGCACCACCCCGATCAGGCTGGACACCGTCGTCCTGTCCACCCAGCACGCCGAGGGCATCGACCTCGTCACCCAGCTCGCCCCGGAGATCCGCAAGAACGTCGTCGAGGCGGTGCTCGGTGATCTCGCGCACGAGAGTCTGGACACCTCCGATTTCCGGTTGCTGGTCAATCCGACCGGGAATTTCGTCGTGGGCGGTCCGATGGGCGACGCCGGTCTGACCGGCCGCAAGATCATCGTCGACACCTACGGCGGCTGGGCGCGCCACGGCGGAGGCGCCTTCTCCGGCAAGGACCCCTCGAAGGTCGACCGCTCGGCGGCCTACGCCATGCGCTGGGTGGCCAAGAACGTCGTCGCGGCCGGCCTCGCCGAGCGCGTCGAGGTTCAGGTGGCCTATGCCATCGGTAAGGCCGCCCCGGTGGGCCTGTTCGTCGAGACCTTCGGCACCGAGACGGTGGATCCGCACCGAATCGAGAAGGCGATCAGCGCCGTGTTCGATCTTCGGCCCGGTGCCATCGTCCGTGATCTTGACCTGCTGCGTCCGATCTACGCGCAGACCGCGGCCTACGGTCACTTCGGCCGCAACGACCTGGATCTGCCATGGGAGCGCCTCGACAAGGTCGAGGACCTCAAGGCGTCGGTGTAGGCCCCGACCATCAGGCCCCGACCATCAGGCCCTAATCCTCAGGGCCTAGTCCTCAGGCGCTGAACTCGTAATCCGACAGCGGGAATCGCCGGCTGCGCAGATAGGCCTGCACGGTGGTGTCGGGACGCAGTGGCACGTCGCCGTTCTTGTCGAAGTAGTAGCTGTTGGCCAGTGCGCAACTCTCCTGCCAGAAGATCTGCCGGTGTCGCTTACGCATCATCTCGGCGAAGAAGCGGTCGTTGGCTTCGCTTCGCACCTCGACCCTGGTGGCGCCACGGCGCTTGGCCTGCAGCAGGCAGCGCACGATGTGATGGCTCTGCGCCTCGATCAGCGCGAAGTAGGAGGAGCCCACGTACCCGTACGGCCCGAAGACGGTGAAGAGATTGGGGAAGCCGGGAATGCTGACCCCCTCGTAAGCCTGCAGTCGCTGGGTGTCCCAGAACTCCACCAGTGAGCGACCTCCGGTGCCGGTGATGGGGTAGGTGATGCTGTCGGTGTCCATCACCTTGAACCCGGTGGCCAGGATGAGCACGTCTGCGGCATGGGTCTGGCCGTCGGCGGTCACCACCGTGTCGCCGGTGATGCGATCGATCGGCTCGGTGACCAGGTGAACGTTGTCACGATTGAACGTCGAGAGATAGGTGTTGTGGAAGGCCGGCCGCTTGCAGCCGACCGCGTACCGGGGGGTGAGCTTGGCGCGGACCGCCGGGTCT
>Ga0194052_1001944_pt1 | contig 11567 bp, 9 predicted proteins | sample SepL226m_MetaG_FD_160117 | JGI IMG/M metagenome (GOLD analysis project Ga0194052, IMG submission 160117) | Anoxic zone freshwater microbial communities from boreal shield lake in IISD Experimental Lakes Area, Ontario, Canada - Sep2016-L227-6m | ecosystem: Environmental > Aquatic > Freshwater >... | reverse complement strand
CTATTTTTTTGGTAGTTTTTTTTGTTTTTAAAACTTTCTTTATTTTAGAAACAATCTTTTTTTTAGTAGAAACACCAATTTTTTTCTTCAAATTTTTTTTGATTTTTTGTGTCCTGTCCGCCAAACTAGTGGATTTTTTTATCTTTTTTATGGGCTTAACCATTTTATATATTATACTTTATAATCTATATTATAACCAATTATTTCTCACTCTTTTTAGAATATGCTTTAAGTAAGTCTGAAGAGCTTCTAACTTTCCCGCCTTTTCCAACACCATAAACCATATCAATACCAAGTTTTTTATGTATTTCCCTTTCTTTATATAAAGAAGAATTTGGGTTATTTGAATCTTTTTCATCCCTATCTCCCCCATTTGCAAAAATGTGAGGTTTCACTTTAATTAAATCTTTGCAAATACTCATATCTTTTGGATTCTTAGGATGGCTAGACAAATAAACTTCATCGACACAAGCTAGTGCCTCAATAATTTCTTTACGGTCTTTCTCAGACATAAATTCTTTTCCCTTTTTTGCCCTTATCCAATTGTCATTATTTATAACGACAACCAACTTGTCCCCAAGCTTTTTTGCTTCTTGAAACATACGTACATGCCCAATATGGAGTGGGTCAAAACCTCCACTCACCATGACAATTTTTTTATTCTTTTTTACTGTTTTATTTTTCATATATTTAACATTATTATAATGCTTTCTCTTCAGGCAAGCAAGACAAAACATATTAAGGAATACAAGAATTTATGCTAAAATATGGCTTATGGCTTATAATAAAAAAGAAGAAGTAGCACTAAGTTCCGTCTTTTGGAGTATATTTTTAACGCTTATGAAAGGCGTTGTTGGTTTTATCACAGGTAGTCTCGGAATTTTATCTGAAGCCCTGCACTCTGGGCTCGATCTTGGAGCTGCACTTTTAACATTTTTTGCTGTTCGCATTGGAGACAAACCAGCTGACGAACGTCATCCTTATGGACACTTAAAAGTAGAAAGCGTTTCAGCTCTCGTTGAATCTGCTTTACTTTTTGTAACATCTGGCTGGATTATTTATGAAGCAATAAAAAGATTATTTTTTGAAAAAGTTGAAATTGAAGTAGCATGGTACGCTTTTGTAGTTATTATAATTTCTATTTTCGTTGACATATCAAGATCAAGAGCCCTCATGAAAGTAGCGAAAGAAACAAAAAGTCAGGCGCTTGAAGCTGACGCTCTTCACTTCAGTTCAGATATTTGGAGTTCCGGAGCAGTTCTTATCGGTCTTGTTTGTGTATATTTTAAAATTCCAGCTGCCGACACTATCGCTGCTTTAGTTGTAGCAATTATTGTGCTTCGTGCTGGTTATAAATTAAGCAAACGTACTTTTGATGTTTTAATTGATACTGCTCCTGAAGGAATTGCAGAAATTATTACTGAAGAAGCAAAAAAAATTGAAGGAGTTATTGGAATTCAAAAAACACGTGTTCGTCCTGCTGGAGCAGCATTATTTATTGAAATAAGTGCAGAAGTAAGCAGAAAAACATCTTTAGAGAAATCAAAAGAAATAAGTAAACAAATTGAGGAAAAAATAAAAGCAAAAGTTGGAGAGTCTGATATAACCGTCCGGATAGTACCAATAACCCCAAGCAATGAAACTATGATTGAAAATATTCAAATTCTTGCTCATATTCACGATGTCTCTGTTCATGATATTACTATTCATTTAGTTGATAATAAAAAATATATTAACTTCGACTTAGAAGTAAAAAATGATTCAACAATATCAGAAGCACACGATATAGCCACAAAATTAGAAGATTCAATTAAAACAGAGTTTGGAAATGATGTAGAAATAAATACTCACATTGAACCCCTTAGGTCCAATATCTTAAATGGAGAAAAAATGCTTAAAAAAGAAGAAACTAAAATTATAGATAATATAACTAAAATATCCAGTAAATTCAATGACATTTACGAAATTCACGATATAGAAATTAGAAAAATTAATGAAAAAATATTTATTTCTTTACATGCTTATATTGATGGTAATATGTTATTAGAAAGTGCCCACGATGAAGCTGGTGATTTAGAATATCTAATCAAGCAAAAAATAAATAATGTAGTTAGAGTTGTCGTACACTTAGAACCAAAAAATTAAATACAAAAAAAGCACAGGATTATCCTGTGCTTTTTTTGTATAATTTTTAATTATTTTTATATTTGTTCTTTACGATAAATTTTTCGGAAAAGTAATATTGCAAGTAAAATCAAAATTAACAATATCATCCATCCAATTATTCCCATTCCAAACATACTTCCAAATAATGCAGCCGCTCCTAAGAAAATACCAGTAGTAGTAATTGGATTATTTAGGACATAAGCTATAGCATTTTCTTGTGCTCCATTTCTGCTAGTGTAGACAAGTAAAGCCGTAGTTACGATTTGAGCGTTACCACTATTAATAGAATCTACTTTGCCTTGTACATATACAGTTCCTTCTACCTTTGGAACTAAATCTTCCAAAGAGACAGTCAGGGTATAAGTATCGCTTGAGTATGTACCTCTTGAAGAATTCAAATAAGTAACTCCTTTCGGTAAAATTACCTGCAAAATTGGATGCGTTAATGTTCGACTACTAATATTTTTATAAGTAATAGTGTAATCAACACTATCACCTACTCGAAATGACTGATAGCGATTCTCAATTTTTAACATGATGGGAGATTCTGATCCAATTACGGTAGTCCCTTGTCGAATTATGGTAGTGGTATTTGTTTGTGCTCCAGTAGTTTGAAAAATTTCAATTGAGCCACGAGAAATTCCACCATTACCACAATTTGAAACTAAGCGATAAAAATAAATAGTATCAGCAGAGAGACCTGTGACCGTCTCACTAAAAGAATTGTTACCATTAGCTGATCTTGAATTAGTTTGTGATCCTAATGTAACATCAGTACCATATTCAAAATATGTATTTGCACTATATGAATTTGAGTTAGTAAGTATTCCATTCAAAGTAACACTATTACGAGTAATGTTTGTAGCAACTCCAGTTACTGCACAAGTATTATAAACTGGATTTACAGGTTGCACATAGTTGTTAACACTAACAGTTACCGATTGACTCTGTTGTCCTCCATTAGTGCCATAAGCAGTTAACACATAAGTCGTTGTATATGTTGGATAAACTATTTGACTTCCATAACTATTTACACTTCCCAAATTTGTAACACTAATTGAAGAACAATTATTTGTACTCCAAGAAAGAGTAGAAGGACTTCCATAATTTACCGTAGTTGGACTTGCTGTGAAATATGAGATAGCACAATTATTATATTGAACATTATTTACATTGACATAAACACTTTGTGTTTGTGTTCCAGAACCAGATCCCGAAACAACTAAAGTATATGTTCCAGAATATGTTGGATAAACTGGCTGATTTCCACTAGTACTATAACTACTAAAATTTGGACCAGTAACACTAACGCTACAATTTCCAGTTGTATTCCAAACAAGATTTACTAAACCGCCAGATTGAATATTGGCAGTACTTGAACCATTGGCTGTGAAGTTCGTAATATAACAATTATTATATTGATTACTGTTTACATTTACATAAACACTTTGAGTTACAGGAGAATAACCATTTGCTCCAGTGGCTGTCAAAATGTATGTTCCAGAGATTGTTGGATAAACAGGCTGATTTCCACTAGTAGCATAACTACTAAAATTTGATCCTGTGACACTTACTGAAGTACAGTTATTTGTATTCCAAAGAAGAGTCACTAAACCACCAGACTGAATGTTGGTAGTGCTTGAACCGTTGGCAGTAAAATTTGATATGACACAAGTTTGAACATTTGCATTTATTGTTACATAGACACTCTGTGGTGGAATATATGTTCCATTTAAACTTGTAGCAGTTAAGACATAAGCTCCGGAAACAGTTGGATAAATTGAATTATTATAATTTAAACTATTATTACTAAAGTTCGGTCCTAAAACACTTACTGACGCACAGTTGCTTGTATTCCAAACTAAATTTACAACTCCCCCAGTATTAATTGTCGTATTAGAAGTTCCATTAGCAGTAAAATTTGATATGACACAAGTTTGAACATTTTGATTTACAGTAATGGTTGCAGTTTGTGTTGGAACATAAGATCCATTTGAACTTGTAGCAGTTAAAGTATAAGTATAAGTTCCAGCTGAAGTTGGTGGAGTTACTGTTTGTGGACCACTTGCACTTGAACTATTGAAATTTGGACCTGATACATTTACCGAAGCACAATTAGTTGTATTCCAACTTAAGGTGGAAGAGCCACCTGATTGTATTGAAGTTGGGTTAGCAGAAAGATTTGAAGTAATGGCGCAGGTTTGTTGAACAGTATTACCAACGACAAAACTAACTACCACTGAACCTTGTGATGGCCATCCAGCAGTAATATCACCAATATTTAATCCTGAAGAAGTTAAAATTTCTTGTCCATTTTGTCCATTTAGCAATGGCGTTACGATCATATTTGTATTTCCGGTATACCAAATGACTGAACCGAAAGTTAAATTTTGGGCAGTAGATATATTTATCGCTGTTGGGCCAAAAGATAAACCTCCTTGGTTTGAAGTTATTTGTCCTGAAAAAGAATGTGAAGTAGAAGAACCATTCTGAGAATTTAAAATAATATGTGTATTTTCAGCGGTACTAGTACCAGTATTGTGATAATAAATTCTCACATTTATTGTATCCCCTGGGCTTGCATACGATGTACCAGTCCAACAAGGACTACCCCAGCCTGCACCAGTAGTATGATTAGCAATAGCAATCGTCTGACAATCATTTCCAGCAGTATTCCAAGTAACCGACGCAAAAGCATTTTGTCCTACCAAAAGGAAAGCAAAGCTTAGAAAACCAATTATTATTTTTTTCATATAATTTTTCATATTATTATTAATATCACTTTTATAATTATTTCACAATTTTAAACCTTTAACATTTCGACATGTTCAAGACTTAAAAAAGTGGCAAACGAGTGTTGTATAATATATACAGACTCGCTCGTTTGCCGATGTTTATTTTCCGCGATGCGTATTTGAACCGCCGGGTCCACCTGACCCATTGGTACTTGATCCGCCAGGACCACCTCCATGTGTTGGAGATGCACCAGGGTTACCATTTCCGTGAGTTGGAGAAGCACCTGGACCATCTCCATGCGTTGGAGATGCACCAGGGTTACCAGTTCCTGGATTTACAGAATTGTATTTAACATTCTGTACCTGGTTGAATGCGGGTCTTTCACCGCAAACCCTTCTGTTTATTCTACCGTAATGGGGAGTTTCCCATACGGTACCACTCATACCAGAAGAATACGCGCCTGGATTCATAAGGTCATACACAGGGTGCTGAATTCCTTGATTTTTATCAAGGTCTACCTCACCCTTAATTATTACCACAATCGTATCATGACGACCATTGCAACAATTTTTATCAACGGTAGGTGTAGGAGCAGGAGCATGATATGGCACTGACTGTTTAAGAGAAGATTTCTTTCTCTCCAAGTTCATGCAGTCAGCCTTCATAAAAGGCTCAAGATCACCGTTTGGCATTCTATATGCCAACCAATACTTACTAGGTCTCCCTAATAAATTTTTGTAAACAACATACTCCCCACTTCTTCCTGCATTTTCGTAATCAGTAGGATTGACAAATGTTTCAGCATCAATCAAGATGCTATTTGCCAAAATTTCATCCATACCTTCTTTTGTTGCGGGTATAGATTTTCCCGATAATTTAAAAATCAGGCTGGAGGTCTCCATACGGAAACGGTTATAAAATGACCCGTCCATATGAAACACTTGTTTGATGCTCGCGATATCCCTATTTAACACATACGAGGGAGCACATGGCTCAAGAGTTTGAGCTTTGCACTCTATTGCTAAACCCAGGAGGATCAGCAACAACATTTTTATTTTTTTCATAGTTTTTGTTTTTTTAGTTGGTTATCTTAACCTTCATCCTGATTAATACAAATGGACAAATGCTCAGAAAACCAACTAAAATTCAAAAACCATGTATTTTGAAAGAACAACTTAACTTGTATAGTATAGCATATTGGGTCTTAAAAGTCAATAGGCAAAGCTACTCTATTATATAAGACGTAGTAGGTAAAAAATTGTTACAGAATAAGGTTAAAATTAAAAAAACACTCAAAGTTATTTTGAGTGTTTTCTTTAATATTTAACTTACGAAAGTAAGAGCAATTCCTGTCTGGTTTGCTCGTCCAGTTCGTCCGATACGGTGTACATAATCTTCATAAGTAGCCGGTACATCAAAATTGATGACATGCGTTACATTTGGAATATCTAAGCCTCTTGCTGCGACGTCGGTCGCAACTAAAATCTGACTTTGATTGTCTCGGAAATTTTTCAACGCCCTTTGACGGCCAGATTGATTTTTGTCTCCATGAATTGATTCAGCTTTGAATCCCCTTTTAATTAAATCTTTCGATAATTTTTCAACACCGTGTTTCGTACGTCCGAAAATTAAAACTTTTGAAAATTCTTTTTGATTTAAAAGTTCATGCAAGTGATCAACTTTGTCGGCTCCTCTTGGAACACGAACAATATTTTGATCTACGTTACGAGCCGTGTCTCCAGTCTTAACTGAAATTTTTTCAGGATCAGTTAAAAATTCTTTAATTAATCGATCGATTTCACTAGTGATGGTAGCTGAGAAAAGTAATGTTTGACGATTAGGTGCCATCTTAGACATTACAAAACGCATATCTTCGACGAAGCCCATATCAAGCATTCGATCCGCTTCATCAAGTACAATTGTCTTAAATTGAGCAAGGTTAATTGCCTTTCGATCAACTAAATCTTTCAAGCGTCCTGGAGTCCCAATTACCACATTGTGCGCTCTACGAAGACCAGAAATTTGATTATAAATTCCCATACCTCCGACACAGCAAACAGAATATAAATTTAAACCTCCACGAAAATCCCAAAACTCTTGATTAATCTGCAATGCCAACTCTCGAGTTGGTACAATTATCAAAACTTTTTCTTGTATATTGTTAATAATTTTATCAAGCAATGGAATAAGAAAAGCGGCAGTTTTACCAGTACCAGTATTTGCAATACCGACGACGTCGCGCCCGTCCAATAGAAATGGAATTGCTACGTCTTGAATCGGAGTTGGATTTACATAACCTTTTTTTATAATATTATTTTTTAAAACACTATTTATTTTAAAATCTTCAAACTTATTTTTTGGTATATAAGGTTTTGACTCAACCATTGGATCTGCTTTGCGGATATATTGTGAATGCGCAATTTTAACCCCACCACCAAAATGACCTTTCGGTTTTGAGCGAGATGAATTACCAAACCGTGGACGAGCGGAACTAGACGAACTATTAAAAGGCCCCCTAGCGCCTCCTCCAAAAGAAGAAGATTTTCTGCCAGCAAAAGACTTATTGCCTCCACTCGAGTGAGCAGAAGGCTTTCTGCCAAAACTCGACCCTCCACTTTGGGGACGGGAGCCCTGGCTACTATTTTTATTAAACATACATATTTCTCCGAGTCTATATATTAAAAGTAAGACGGACCGGACAATCCCTTTAGTTTCAAATAAGACTATCACGCCTGGATAATACGTTATGTACGAGTGGGTTCAATAAATTCACCACAAGAAAACCAATGAGAATACAACTTACCTAAAGAGTATATAACTATTTGATATTTTTGTCAACCCTATTTATTTAAAGTAAAAAAATAGCCGGCGCAAAATTATATTTGCGTCGGCTTATATTATCCTTTTGGTAAAGTAAAGAAAAAGGTACTACCTACTCCCTCTTCACTTTCCACCCAGATTTTGCCACCATTTTTTTCAACAAAATCTTTACAAAGCATAAGCCCAAGTCCCGTACTCGGCTCACCTTCCGTGCCTGAACGGCTGGTACTTTTATTTATCGTAAAAAGATTGCTAATGATTTCCCCATTCATCCCAATCCCATTATCTTGGATTGAAATTTCAACAAAGAAACCTGGCAGTGATTTCGCAGAAACTAAAACCTGCCCTCCAGTGGAAGTAAATTTAACAGCATTAGAAACCAGGTTTCGAACAATTGAGGAGAATATATTTTTATCCGCCAAAACTATTTCAGATTTTGGAATATCAATAATTATTTTGATATTCTTTTTATTTGCCAGCTCCGTGATTGACTCCAAAGCTTTTAATACTTTCGGGAAAAGTACAAAAGAATACTTTTCCAAAACCATAAGTCCACCCTGGGTTCTTCCCCAATCTAATAGATTCATCACAAGATCAAACGTATTAACGCTCGATCGATACATAGCCCCAAGGACATCTTCAATTTCCTTCATTGGCATAACATTAATGTTCTCCATCAATATTTCCACAAGACTACGAACTCCTCCAACCGGGCCACGCAAATCATGGGCAATCAACGAGAAGAATTTATTTTTCTCTTCAATTGCTTTTTTATAATCAGCGATAACTAAAGAAAAATTTTCTTCTTCTTCAATAATTATTTTTCTTAGCCTTTCATTTTCTTGGCTTAAAACTGTATTTTCCTGGCGTAATGCCAAAATTTGTTCCTTTTTCATTTTTTTTATATTTGTTAGTTTTTAGTTAATTATTCCAAAAGCCTTAAAATAAGGCGCTTAGAATAACTAACAAAAAACAAAAACTTTTTTCAAAGTACTTTAAAACTTTTTACCACACTAGCACATTTTTACAAAAATGTCAAAATAAAAACCCGAGAACAATGTTCCCGGGCTCTAAATTATTTTAATATCAACAATTTCTTTGCACCAAGGGGCCGTAAAGCCCGATAAGCAATTTCCTTGTTTTCCGGTCGGGCATGTGTACCTTATTGTGGCACTTTGTACATGCAAAATGGGAACAAAATCCCTGCCCGAGTGATTTTTCTGCTTTTTCGATTTGCGCAGCAGAAAGTTTGCGCCCACTTCTTTTATAATAGTAGTGGTTGCAAATTGTGCACACGAAAAAGTCTTTTTTAATCTTTTTCATAAAATTTGTATTTAATATATAAATGTTTGTTGACTCATTTAAAGACCCCGCGAGATCCTTAAAGCAGTCAACAAATATATATTACAAGGTTCTTTATCCTTTTACATCTTAACATATTTAAAATAAAAAGTCAACCCTATTATTCCTTTTCTACTTTAGCTAGAATTTTTGAAATTTCTTCGTTTTGATTTTCTAAATGTTGCAAAATTGTTTCAATTTCTAACTCTGCTTTTACGTTCACATCAAAGTCAGCCTCAGCCCTTGTTTCTGAATGTTTATTCTGAAGATTTTGGCCTACCATAATAACTGATAATAAAACTAATTGTAAGAAAGTTTGAGCAATCCAAGAAATGATCGTCGCCTTCCCTCCTCGGAGGGCATCTGGCAATGATACAAGAGCAAGCAAAGTAAAGACAATAGCGCACCACATAGTACCAACAATGCTGGTAATAAAAACTGCAATTTTGTCGAGTGGTTTTAAATTCTCTTTATGTTTAATATTTGCATTAACTGGTTTTTTAATTTTTCTTAATTCCTCTAAGGGAATTGTTTTATATTTTTCCATAAATACATTATATATAATTAAAAAATATTATACAAAATAAAAAACCGGCTTAGCATAGCCGGCTTTGGTTTATTTTTTCCCTATGGGATTATAGGACTTGTTGTATACGATCCCTCTTTGAATATAAGAACAAAACTTTCTATCCTCATATTCTTAGGAACATGCTTTAGCAAAAACCACTTTTCTTCATCACCGAATGGTTTTTCGCTGGTAGGATTAATGCCCAATAGAATCCGATCGGCCTTCTGGTCGACCTTTAGAATCTTTAGCAACTTCCCCTCATAGCCGAGAGGAGTATCCAGTGCATTTTTTTGCCCTTTAATTTCTTTTGCATTTAATATTACCTTCCGGACCATACGGAAAAATATTATTACAAAAAGAAAAAAGGCAACAATGGCTGCAGCCACGAGTCGAAGGTCTGCACCTTCAAAATAATCTAGAACGTCTTTCATAATTTTTTTTTGATATTTTTTTTACCGAAATTCAACGCACGATAAGTACGAGGTCGGTATCCTGTGGGCTAAATTAACCCCCAAAATACCAGCCTCGACTAAATGTAAATTTCAAAGAACTATATTATTTGTAGAATAACACAAATAAATAAAAAATCAATAAAAAAACCTGCCATAATTAGACAGGTTAATAAATGCTTTTATCTTGAATTTTCAACCTCTGTGAGATTAAATTTCTCAAAATTAAATATTTTTCCCAAAGTATTGAAAAAGTGACTTTCCTCCATGTGATAAAGATCACAATAATGGTATTCATCTTCTTCTTCATATTGAATATCAAAAAGAGTATCTTTTTTAAGAACCAAGGCAATGTCCTCATTAAAGATTGAAACCTGAATTAGTTTACTACTAAAGCTCGGTGGAAAAATTATAAAATAAAAATTTTCACGATATACATTAATAATATCGAGCAAGACATGCTCTTTCTTTTTTATTGGTCGGTCTATAATTAAAACCGAAACTATTTTTTCATCTTTCATAAAAGAAATTTTTAGACGTTCTTCTAAAGATTATCTTTTATTTAGATAATTGTCAAATAAACAATTTTTTATGTTATAATTTATAGATGAATTATCCTATAATTTTTCTTTGTATCCAAACTATTATTCTTTGGTTTCTTGTTATTTTTTTTCACCGACAAAAAGAACGTTTTACTATTATTCCACTATACGCACTGCTTGCAATTCTTACTATTTTTACACACAATTTAAGTGATTTGGGTTTTGCAATCACAGTCAATAATTGGTATTTCTTAATTGGCTCTTTTTCTTTTTTTACTTCCTTAATGTTAGGTGTATTATTTATATATCTTTTTGAAGGACCAAGAGCGACTCGTTTTGCACTTCTCGTAATATTATTTACTTCATTTTTATATATTGGAATCGTATTTATATTAAAGATAGAGGTGAATACAATAAATTGGTTTCCAATAAACTATGAGCATCTAGTGACATATTTTTGGTCTATTTTTGCCATTATCATTGATATTTTTTTTATTGCTGTTGTTTGGGAGCTATTAGGAAAAATAAAAAAAATTCCTCTTTTGCTTCAAATATTTCTTGTTATCTTCGGAACATTTTTAATAGATGCCATAATTTTCGTAACTGGGGTTTTTGGAGGAAAAATAATATATTGGTCTGTATTGTGGGGAGATTTATCTGTACGTATTATCTTGGCATTAATTGCAACGCCCATTGTTGACCTTTATTTAAAATCTGAAAAATACAATGAAAATGCAAGATTAAAACCAAAAAACTTTTGGGAAATTTTAAATTTTCATTCAGACCTAGAGTCAAAAATTGAGACAATGGAAGAAATGTTTAAGCATCAAAAAAAATTAGAAAATGAATTAAAAAATTCCGAAGAGAGATATTATCTCGCCCTTGAGGGTGCCAATGCTGGTATTTGGGATTGGGATATAACAAAAAATCGTATTATGTATCCTT
>Ga0194052_1001941_pt1 | contig 11579 bp, 8 predicted proteins | sample SepL226m_MetaG_FD_160117 | JGI IMG/M metagenome (GOLD analysis project Ga0194052, IMG submission 160117) | Anoxic zone freshwater microbial communities from boreal shield lake in IISD Experimental Lakes Area, Ontario, Canada - Sep2016-L227-6m | ecosystem: Environmental > Aquatic > Freshwater >... | reverse complement strand
CCACCAATGGAGTGCAGGTCACCCGATATTGCACACCCCTTCAGGCTGGGGCAATAACGGTGCTGGGCGGACGCTTACGGCCAAAGCGCTGGCGGGGATCACAAATCGGCCTGCAACCCGCATGGATGCTAGGCTCCGCCTCTACGCTTTCTTAAAGTACCGTCAAAAGTACCGTCAATAATTAAAGTGTTCCCTTTGTGGGCTTTCTGACACGTAACGATTCATTGTGCCACGGTTTGAGGTGCTTATCGCCCCAGTTTTTGATCCGCCGAAGGCATGGTGCCCGCGCCGTGCTGAGGGAGCCCCCACCGGGGGCGGACGGGCAGCCGGCGCGCAGGGCCAATGCCGCGCAGCGGCGAGGCCCCGGCGGGTGGGCAGGGGCACACACGTAATGACTGGCCGCAGGCCACTGACCAGAACACCGCGCGAAGCGCCTGAATGGGGCCACGGTGCCACGACAACCACAAGGGCGTGCAGTCGGCGGCGCGTAGAGCGCGAATGCGACCGGGGAGCGCCGACGGCTGTGCGACCGCTCCAGCGTAGGCAATTTTGCATAACGCCTGTTTTGTAAACCCGAGAGGGCGCGCCAGCGGTGGGCGACACCAAGTGGAGCTGTAGCGTAACGACTGGCGGCCACTTTACAAAATGCGGCGTTATGTAATTTTGCCGAAGCTGCGAATACCGTCACCGCATCGAGTCCACGTCACCAGCACGATGCGCCAGCGAGCCGACACCATCTCTGCGCCACAGCGCACTGACTAACACTTTGCGAAGCAACATGCTTGAATACACCAATGATCTGCAAGGAGCGAAGCTGCTTGCACTGACTGTTTTCAACAGGCCGTCGATTAACGGTAAGCGGTGATGTAACGCTGACAAGAGCGCAACGACTGGCCAGAGTGCTTGACCGCGCAGTTCGATGGGTCTGCGCTGCTGGTGTGGCAGGGTGGTCTGCCGAAGCCATAGCCTCGCAGGAATAATCAAGCGGTCAGGCGCGGCGGCCACAAAGTGCAGCGACTGGCGGCGGTACATGGCCGCGCTGCTCGCCGAAGCCGCGCGACAGCATCGTGGTCTTTTGGCGATAGCGGTACTCCGCTTTCGTCACTGGCTGGCTTCAACAGGCCGTCGATAAAACCAAAGCGGCGATGCCTGGTACGCTGACCCACAGCGCGCAGCGCAGCTCAAACAAAGGGCAGCGTTCCGGGCATGGCCGCGCTGGTGGAGAATGCCACGCGACAGCATCGTGGTTTTTGGCAATGGTGGTACTCCACCTTTGCCACTGACTTCAAACAACAACCTTCCAAGAGAAGAAAGCGGTGATGTTGGGCAGGATGAACACTGCGTAGTGAAGCGCAGCGGAGCGTGGCGGTGGGCAGCATGCACAACATGGCCGCGCTGTCGGCCGTGAGCACTTCCTCTCAAACGCCGCAGGGTCGTGCTGGTCGTAAACTGACTTGCACTTGCGAAGCACATGCTTGGTGTGCAGGGTGGTACCCACCTTGCGCACGGTGTGGCGGCAACGTGCCTTACGCGCACTGCCAAGCAATGGTGTTGGTTACCATGCCATAAGCGCGGAGCGCCATTCTGTGGGCAGGGTGACCGGCACGATTGCGCTGCTGGTCGAAGTCACTTCCGCTCGAACGCCGCAGGGCCGTAGTGTCCTGCATCGTTCCCATACTGTCGTCAACGTTCGGACACAACGTTCGGAACGGTGAGACGCCGCCTCAGTCAAAGCGAATTTGACTGGCGTTATCACAGAAGTAGTTGTTGCCAAAAGTGTCTGTTTGAAATATCCTGACAGATGGAGTCCTTCGCTGAGGCTCCAGCGGGCGGGTTTCTGTTGCCGATCTCCGGCTAGAAGAAAGAGAAGTGTCCAAGCAACAAAAGCGGGGGGAACAATGGCTACACAATGGAAATATCTTCCCATCTTGAAATGGAAGCAGGGCGAGCGAATTGCTTTGCGGCATCTCACTGCACCGCAGTGGGAAGCCTTAGTGCCGCTCATTGAATTGCCGGCGATTGTGGCAACACCAGATAGCGCCGGCTTGAAATCTGTGCTGCCTGGCTATTTAACAAAGTTGGCCGGCGAGTTGAAGAAGACATTCCCGGAGAAATCGCAACTGGCAGTTGACGTCCGGTATGTTGCCCCTGTTTATCCGCGGCAGGTACAGTTGCTAAATGTGATCTGCTCGCAGCTTGCAAAATTGGCTGAGCGGGAAATCATCCCGGTAATTACACAGTCGATGGTTATCCAGCAGCCACAGGCTTTGGGCGAATTGAAGGCTTTTCCTGAGTTCGTACTCCGTACCATCACCGGTTTCACGCAGGCCGAGACGATTGCGGAAATGGTGAAGCTCTTGGCGAAGGAAGGAGTCAAAAGATCGCGCCTGCACCTCTTGATAGATCAATTTTCAATCGTCAATGAGGCTCCGGCCGCCAGGGTCGCCGCAATTAAGCCCTATCTAGATGTTGCGTTGACTACAGGCGCGGCGAGTATTACGCTCGCGGGCGGTTCGTTCCCGATCAACCTTATGGGGATGGGACAAGGTGTGAAGGACTTGCCGCGCCTCGAATGGCAAATCTGGAAAGCCCTTTGTCGGGATGCCAAATACAAGACTGTCAGGTATTCCGATTACACGGTCAGCAATCCGGCCCCGGTTCCGGATATGGATCCTAAGATGGTGAACCCATCAGTTGCGATCCGGTATGCTGCGGACGGGTTCTGGCGCCTGTTCAAAGCTGGTGGTTTCAAAAAGGGAAAACCCAACCAGTACAAGAATCTTTGCCTTTTGCTCTTGGGCGATACGGTGTACTCTGGCGCCAGCTTTAGCTTTGGTGATGCCTGCTACGACAAGGCGGCAAACGCTAAATTAGGCAATGGAAATCCGAGCAGCTGGCGTCGGGATGCGACAAGTCATCACTTGGTGCTGACTGCTTCGGCCTTGTAGCCCACTTGTCGGAAGATCTTGCCCGCAGTGTGCCTGAGACGCAGATTCGGAGGGCGTCCAGGCTAAGCTTGGCAGCTAGCCAATCATGTAGCTGGCTTTTGGTGGCTTTCTTGGGTACTAGAGTGTCCGTCCCCGACGTCAACACATGAACGGCCTCATCCCGCCAGAGGAACATTGCCAAGCTGTGCCGTTCCTGGTGAGCATGATCATCAGCCTCGCGTACCACCTCAGTAAATAAATGGCCATCCGCATCGCGCCGTACGGTCCAGACGCCCCACCACGATGGCATGAGCTTAATTGCGCCGTGAGCGTGGGTCGGTCCAGTGACTAGTGTGATCCGATCGAAGACCCGGTTGTAAGCGTGGATCTGGTTGTGAAGGCGGCCGAAGTCGTCGAGGTCGCTCTTCAGTTCGAAGGCTTCAAGGATGTCGCCGACGAGCGCAATGTCGACGCGCGAGGCGCCTTGCTCAATGGCCAGTTCCTCGTATATGCGAACTTGCACTGCACGATACGCGAGTTCGCCGAGGATGTGGCGGCGAAGTTCCTTCTCTGTGATTGGTGCGGGGGCCATCGTTTGTATTATAGTCGGCATATTATGCCAAGAAAAGCGCGACCACATTCACGCCAAGCCTTAATGGCTAGAACGGCCCTAAAGGAGTACCTCGCAAAAAAAGGAGTCTCCGTTAGTTCGCTCGCTCTATCCGCTGGCATTGCGCAGCCGACATTGTCACGGTTTTTGACGGGGCGCACCAAGAATTTAACTCGTGACATCCATACGGTTTTAAAATATGCAAGAATTAACGTTGTAGATGGCATAGATGGTATGCTCGACCCGTTGGATAACCCCAGGGTTAGGGAAGCGTTTGCTCGGGTTTGGGATGGCTCCGACGCAGGTGCCGTTTTAATAGCCGATCTCGTGGAAGCATTAGGCCCTATCTTGTTTAGACACACAACGCACATCTCCAGGAGTACGCACTGAATATCACCGCCAAGTCTCTTTACGAGACCGTTAACAAACTTGGGCTTACCCGTGCGCAGGCACGGCGATTGCTGCCCGATTGGTGGGCACCTGAATTGGAGCGGACTTCAGATGGCATAGCCGAGCTTGCACTTCACCTCAGCCGTCGTCTTAGCCTTGATCTTAAATCGCTCCTTTCGGGAATGATTGTTCCCAAAGGGGCTGTGACGCGACTCGCTTTTAAGCATCAGGCACACGTAGATGTCGGCTCCTTGTCTGCAGCTAGCTTTATCGCGTCCTCGCTTTCGCAGGCGGTGGTGGCAGCAATGGAGCAGCCATATCGGCCGCTTTCGACCGATACAGCCCGCTTGCAGGAAGAGGCCCGTCAACTCCAAGCAGGGATGCTAGGCTTTGATGGTCTCCTTGCCCTGTGCTGGTCATATGGCATTCCAGTTATCCCCTTGCCGAACTTGCCTGTTGGCGTTCGCAAGATGGACGGGGCCGCACTACAAGTCGGGGATCGACCGGTGATCGTACTTGCGAAGAAGAAGTCATCCAGAGCATGGCTGAGTTTCATCTTGGCGCATGAAATGGGGCACATTGTGAAGGGGCACCTGCAGCCAGGATCGAGCATCGTGGATATCTCACTGCAGGAAACCGCGGAATACTCGACAGAGTCGCTCGACGACAGCGAAGAAGCCGAAGCGGATGCCTTTGCGCTTGAGATTTTGGGTGGATCTCACGTCGACCAGAAAATTGCCACTTGGTCTCGGGACGCTGATCCTGTGGAGCTCGCCGTAAATGCGCGTGCAGCATCAAGTGCCCACGGTATTGAAGCAGGCCACTTCATTCTTAGGCAAGCCTTTAATACCAAACGGTGGGCAGATGCCGTGCTGGCTCTGCGGTTCTTGAGCGAAGACTTGAATCCGCAGGAAGCCTTACTTGGGCATCTCAAACAGAATCTAAAACTGGACCTAATTGCGGACGATCTTCAAGATCTCGTCTCGCAAGTCACCGGCTGGGACAAGGCGGCCTGATCAACCGTGTACCTGTTCATAGACGTTGACGCGATATGCAAACTGGCACACTGGCAGTTGCTAGACAAGCTCCCGACGCTCCTCGGGGTTCCGACTTCGAATTGCATCACTTTGAGTTCGGTACAGTATCGCGCACAAAGGTGTGTCAGTAAGGTTGACGGCAAGCTATTCCGGACAGTGGAGGCGGCGCAAGCAGTGTTGACCGCTGTACAGTCTATGAGGGCGCCACTAGATGCAACTGCATTTGAGCTTACTGTATTCGAAGACGCGTCCAATATAGATCCGGGAGAGGCGGTTCTGTTCGCCGCCACTATGGCAAATCCAGGGTCGCGTCTGCTAACGGGCGATAAGCGTGCGTTGCGCGCAGTCGCAGAGCTTGCAAAAGTGCGATCGGAACTTGTCGGACGCGTTGTGATGGTTGAACACGTCCTCCTTGCAGCACTCGACGCCTATGGTCTTGATTGGCTTCGGACGCACGTTTGCCCACAAGTTGCTGTGGACAAGACGATCTCAATCTGCATGGGCAGTCGGTGTGATGCACCCGAACCCGCAGTTCGAGGAGGATTCGAATCCTACTTGAACGAGATTCGCGGTGCTTGTGATCCGACGATCTTGATCAACTAGCGCGATCTAAATGCTCGGCTTGCAGTGACCACGCTGGTGGCCGTGGGCGTGATCGCACGGCCAGCGACATTGTTGGAATCGCACGTCAACCCAGTCATCGGCGCACAAGGTCACCAGCCAGCCGATAACTCCCGAAACGCCTCAGTCTGGTTCAGCACCTCCGCCGTCCCCTCCCAGTCCGCATCCAGCGACTCAGTGGTCTCTTTGAGCGTGAAGGGATTCTGCTGCCGCTCGGCGATGATGGTTAGCACGGTGTTTTCATCCCATGCCTTATCGTCCAGCATGTCGGTCACCCACTGATCGACGATGAAATCGGGGATGGTGCCAAAGATGGCCGTTACCTCCTGAATTCGGGCGTTCAGTGTCTCAAACAGCTTCTGTTCTGCACCTTGGTCATAACGCATGTTGTAAAACGGGATGCGCTTGGCCAGGATGCCGCGCTGCACGCGCCCTTTGCGCTGCTCCAGGATGGTAGGGTTCCAGGGCAGGTCCAGATTGATCAGGCAACCCAATCGTTGCAGATTAAGCCCGGTGCTGGCGGCATCAGTACCAATCAAGAGACTGAGCCGTCCCTGCGTCACTTTTTCAGTCAGCAACTCGCGCTTCACACTCTGCACCCGGCCACCCTCAAACAGCTTGCTTGAACTGCTGCTGGAGTAGAGCCCGATGGACTCGTCAAAATGCTTTTGCAGGTATTGGGCCAAGGCGTACGCCGAATCGTAGAACTGGCTAAAGATCAGCACGCCACGCTCAATCCACTTCTGTCCGTCAAATTCCAAATTCAGAACGTCGCGCACCCGCTCAAACTTCGGGTCGTCTTCACGCTCCAGGTGGTTAGCCAGATGGTCGCGCAAGCGCTGCAACAAAACCTTCTCGTCATCAGTCAGCGGATAGATCGAAGTACCTTCCTCATCGGGGTCTTCGTCTTCATCGGGCGGTTTACCAGCCAACATCTTCTCAGTGGTTTTCAGCCCCGCCACCAGCGAACTACCTACGCGCCGCTGTAACAGGGTCTTAATGAATCCGCCCGCCTTGACGCGGTGGTGCAGCGCCTTGGCGAAATTTTCGGCCAGTTCAAATGCCTGGCCCATGCTATGCGAGCAGAGAATCGGCTGGCCGTCGCCATGCGGCACCATCTCGATCTTGACCAGTTTGCCTTCAGCTTCCAGTCGGTCACGGGATCGCTTGACTACCCACTGCGTAAATGGATTCACTTCGCGCAAGGGCAAGAATTCCAAATCGAACTTGCGTGCGTCATCAACGCGGTCTTGGTCGGCGGGACTCGCCTGGCTGTCAGCGATACTCAAACCAATGTCATTGCGCACCCAATCGAACACGTTGGCTTTGGCATCCAAGGGCGACGGCAAGGGGTCGCGCCAGTAGCGCCATTTCTCGCTGATCCCGTTTATTTCGGTTCGTCCAGCAACAATGTCGAACACTTCCGGCCCATCCACCTTGCGCCACAGACTGTTTGGGCCGCCCAGCACCTGCGGATTGTTCATCGACAGGATATAGAGCAAGTCCCACAACTCCATCGAATGCAGTTGCACGGGCGTGGCGGTCGCCAGCAGCAAGGTTTTGGCGCGTGCCGCCAAGCGCTCGGCAAACCGGTACAGCAATTTCTTCTCAGGCGGCGAATAGACATTGTTAACTGACAAATTGCCCCGTCGAATCTTGTGCGCCTCGTCCCAGATGACGCACGAAAACCGCCTTTCCAGTAACTGCTCAACCAAAGCATTGTTACGCGCCGACAAGGGTGCACTGGTCACCACCGAGGTAGACACAATGCCAATCTTACGTGGGCAGTTGGTCGGCTTGTCTGGCAGCGCCGGGTGAAATTCGTCACGCTCGGTCACCCAGCCGCCGCCTTCCCAGCGGGCAGAGGGTATGGCAAGTTTCAAAAACAACTCTTCTTGCCACTGCGCCAGCAAAGGCTTGGGTGCCATGATCAGGATGGGTAATCCATCCAAAGTGCCAATCAGCTTGGCCAGCGCCCCCAATTGCAGCGTCTTGCCCAGGCCGACACCATCGCACAGCAAAAAGCGTGCGCCGCGCTGCGGGTCGTTGCGGAATTTCAGATGCTCCTGAAACGCCAGATTGATAAAGTACTTCTGATGATCCCAAAAGCCGAACAACTCTGTGGCGGTCGGCACCTCGGCCAGCAAAGGTGCGGGCGTGGGCTTTTCCTTCCACGGACCTACATGCTCGATGACCGTGCGTTGCGAAAGCCGTCCAATCTGTTTGACAATGAATTCTGAAAGCGGGAATCCCTTGCTCCAAAGCGCATCAAATTCCTCTTGCACCCAAGTCACGCTCTCCGGTGTGTCATCTTCCCAGACCAGCTCGTAATTCTTGGTCCAGGCGCGGGCGCTGTCATTCGCGCTGCCGATGAACGATGTCTTGCCCCAATCGCCCTCGACAATACCGCCCTTGCCATGCACGAAGCCAAATTCAGAATCTGGCACCAGCCGAATCTCAAACAGACGACCGTCCTTGCCAGATGCCATTAGCAGCCCATGCAACACATTCAGCCGTTTCTGAGCTGGCACGCCATGCACGTCCACCAGATGCGGGAAATTTCCCGCATTCCAGGCCAAGCGCAACAAGCTTTCTTCCAGTTCCTTGCGGCGGGCACCCGATGCCATGCGCACCGTTTTTACATCTTCGGCGCTGACCTCGGTGTTGCAGACGATGCGAATGCGCGGAATGTCGGCCAGGGAGTCACTGGCCAGCTCCAGCAAGCTGCTCTGAAAATAGCCAGCGATGCGGTCATAGCGCCGCGCTCCCGCCAGGCGAGGCTTCAGGAAAGTCTCGTAGAGGCTGGCGCGGCGGGAACTGTGACGATTGAGCATCGGGCCACCAATCCACTAGCCGCGATGGTGTTCAACACCAATTGCCAGTTGCATCAACGCATCTTTGTACACAGCCCAGTGCGGCACATGCGCCGTAGTCTCCTGCAAATAGGCAAGGATCGCCGCCAGTCGAGTGGTGCGCAGGTTCCAAAAGTCGGTGCTATCCACCAGATGCTTCACGGCACGCTCCACGTCAGCACCGCCCTGCAATAGTTTCAAGGCGTGATAAATATGGCGGGTCGGCGAATAGCGCCACAAATTACGGTCTGCCGAAGGCACTTCATCGAAGCGCAAGGCGTCGGGGCGCGGCAGTTCTTCCGGCAGCGAAGTACGGGTGTCGTTGGCACGGGTCGGGCCGAGCAGAATCTCGTAATCCACCAGCCCATAAGCGCGCCCTAAGTCCTGGAATGCACCCAGCTTGAAGACACCCTCGGCTTCGCCTTCCAATCCCTTGAGCAGAAATTTTTCTTCGGGGCAGAACTGCCGCCAGAAGTGATAGGCATCGCCGCCGCCGACTTTTTTAATGGCGCGGTCCATCGCCGGCGGTAGCAGAAAATCCGTGGCCGTGCGTTTCGCGTTTTCCATCAGCGTGCGCAGCGCGGATCGCCCGCGCTGATTGTTGGCCGTACGTAGCTCGGCATCCAGATCGACGCCGTCGATGGTGGCGTAACCCGTGACAACTTCGGCGGCAGCGGCTTGGGCGGCCAGCAGGTAGTCGGTATCGGTATAGCCGCATCGCGCCAGCCCCGACTCGATCTGGCTTTCGCGCATGCGGGTGATGACTTCCTTGACGCGCTTGTTCACCTGCGGCGTGATGAAATCGACGAAACCGACCTTGTCACCGGTGCGCTTGCGCATCACCATGTTGTAGGTCGCCTGGACGTAGTTGCCCGAGCGCACGCCTACTCCTGCCGTTTCGGTAGCCACGCTCCACACCTGCTTCACCTGCAAACCCGCCGACCACATGATGAGCGCCAGGTCTTCCCAGACATCGGTGGACTTATGCGTGAACATCAGCACCTGCATGCCGTCGTCCGGCATGTGTTGGGCGAGGTTTCGATAACACTCGGCCATCGCTACCCGAAACGGCGCGTCTTCTCCCTTCACTGCCGTGGCACGCATTGAATCCATGTACCAGTCAGGGAACGCGGCTTTTAGATGCGGGATATACCAAGCAAGGAAATATTCAGACAGTTCCTCATAGTTCACCGCATCGGCATAAGGCGGGTCAGTAATCCAAACGTCGCAATTCTCAATGGTATGCCGGGCATCACCCAAAGCAGTTTGTTTGACGCCCTGCGTCGGGTAGGACGCGTGCTCTGTTTGAAGTTGTGTCTCCAAACCAGTCAACCCACGTCCAGCATAGTTTGGGAACGTATTGAGCGCGAGGTTGTAAAAGACAGTCTTAGTGCCACCAATACCTCCACCTTGGCTTCCCAACCACCGGCAAAGACGCCCATTGGTATCTGAGAGGCGACCAAGGTTCAGCGTAAGGGCTGCTCGGACTGAAGGTTCGCAGCCGCCAACCCGCCGGGAATACTCACCGGCCATCAACAACTGTCGTGGCGTAAAGAGGTGATGCCAATGGGTCCAGCCCTTTTCTCGGGTCAGCCGCGTAGTCTCCTTGCCCGGCTCGATACGCCAGCTAGGTATCCAACCTGCTGCCTGCCAAGCGGCAAATTCCTGTCGCAGCTCGTCCAGAACCGCCTTCTCTGCATCTAGGTCGTGTGCACGCGGTTCCCGGTAAACCAGATCGCCGCGCCGCTCGCGACCGCGCTCGTCAGTCCAGTCGGGCTCACGCCAGCGGATGCAGAAAAGGAGTTCTTGTAAGGCATCACCAGGCCGAGGCATAACGTCCGCGTTTTCCCAGCGGCGCAGACCACCAGCATTTTCAATTAACTGGTTGTAGGGAATAGTGCGTGGGATTTGCTGGTGGCGTCCCTGCTTCTTGAATATCTCCCAAAGCGATGGTGGACATACGATGTCACCACCTTGCTTCGTGCCCTCGTCTGCGTGAGCATAGCCCTTGCCGCCGTTACGAACCTTGAAGCCAAAACGCTTTTCGGCTTCGATGGGCACCAATTCCACCCAGGTCTCGGTCTTGGGCGCGATCACCCAGCTTGGGCACGCCGGAATCGCCCAGCCGTCCCATTCCGGCACAGTCATTTCGATGCAGTAGAGATAGGCTTCAGCGCGCCAACCTTCCTCACTGGTCTCGAAGCCCTTCTCCAGTATCCAGGCATCGACCTCGTCGTAAATGCGCTTCTGCTCGGCATGGACCGTGGTGCGAAATTCGTCCGTACCGCCCACCAGATTGAGCGCCCCCCAGGTCAGCAGACAGGCGACCGGGTTGAGGTCGGATGCATACACATCGCAGCCCAGTTCAGCCGCTTCAAAAGGGATCGACCCCATGCCGGAAAAGGCATCGCCCACCTTGAGCCGCTTGCCGTAGCGGCGAATGGACAGTTGCTCGATCAGTTGTCGCAGCGTGTTGGCGGTGGTGCCCAGATAGGCATTGATTTCAACCCAGGACTCCTCCGGCGGGCCGTCGATTTGTTCCACCCGGCAACAGTAGTCGCGTTGCGCAACGTAATCCAGCGCGTAGAAAACTCGTTTCTCCAGCGCCTGCCGCTTTTCACGATCTATACCCCGGCGCTTCCAGGCTTCTGGCTCATCAAAGAGGTCGATCTTCTCGGTAGCGGAGGCTTGGCTGTAGCACAGCTTAGCCGGCAGTGCATCAGTCTTACGCTTCCACATTCCGGCGTTGTCGAACGTCATGCAGCGCAGGAAAATAGCCAAGTCATCCGGCCAGGCGTCCGGGTCATCGGAAGCCGGGAACACCGTTCCCAAGATGATGGCCCGCGTCAACACCAGCGGTTTTGAGCCCCACCACTTGCCCAGCGAAGACAGCGCCTTTGCGCCCTTGGCGTCTCGTTCGATGTAGCTCTCCAGCGACAACGGCCCGATGGGGAACTGGACTTCGATGAAGGTCTTGGCGGCTTGGGCGGTTGTCATATCAAAATAGGCTTATTTGAGGGTCGTTACCGCTGCCGCCGTCGTTCTTCTTCCTGCGGCGCGCCGGGCTGGCAGTGGCACTGATGGGGGGCACGCTATTGGCGACTGGGATGGCAGGCGCTGGTGGGTTGAACGGCTGTGTGAA
>Ga0194052_1001938_pt1 | contig 11585 bp, 9 predicted proteins | sample SepL226m_MetaG_FD_160117 | JGI IMG/M metagenome (GOLD analysis project Ga0194052, IMG submission 160117) | Anoxic zone freshwater microbial communities from boreal shield lake in IISD Experimental Lakes Area, Ontario, Canada - Sep2016-L227-6m | ecosystem: Environmental > Aquatic > Freshwater >... | reverse complement strand
CCTTCTAAATAAACAACCATGGCACGAGTAAAGAAAGGTGTTAACGCACTTAAAACACGACGAAATATCCTAAAACAGGTAAAAGGTTACCGTTTTGGACGCAGCACTAAAGAAAAGCAAGCATATGAAGCTATTGCACATGCTGGTACTTACGCATTTGCACACCGACGAGACAAGAAAGGTGAAGCTCGCCGAGTATGGAATGTAAAGATCAATGCAGCACTTGATGTAAAAGGAATCTCATACAGTAAATTTATCGGCAACCTCAAGAAAAAGAGTATTGATGTAAATCGAAAAATGCTTGCAGAACTTGCAGCAACTCATCCTGAAACTTTCCAGAAGATTACAGAGCTCGCAACAGCATAATCTATATAACATAAAAAAAGAGTCGCACCCTCCGGGCGCGACTCTTTTTTATATAAGTCAGTCTATAAGATAGAACTTTTTTCACCACCACTCTCTACCTCATCATAATTTTTATATGCTTGATATACCCCCTTCTTTCTCAACATAACCATTTGTATAACTTTCTCAACTAATTTTTTTGGATCTTTATCAAAAACAACATGTGAGTGAGGGCGATTACTATTTTCAATAATCATCCGAATAATATCATCTGCCATCCAAGGACCTTCTAAAATACCAATTGGTTTGTTATCTTCAAATGCAATTGTAAATTCATTGATAGTCCCAATCCTTCCACACCCCACAATAACAGCATCCGAAGAGCGAGTAAGCATTAAGTTTCGTCCAGAAAAACCAAAACCAGTATAAATAATTAAATCCATATTTTCTGTAGGAAGACGGTATGCATGAATATGCTCATCTTCATTTGAAGCAGGAGAAAGCCCTATGGAAAAACCATTAGCTTCTTTCGCTCCAATAGAAGACCAATATGGAAAACCTGTTGTCGCCCCAGACATAATCGTCGCACCTTGTCGTGCAATTTCTCTTCCAATCTCTTTTGCGCGTTCATACGCTTCCTTTCCGCAATGGGAAGTTTCAGCTGCACCAGAAACACAAATTTTTATATCGTGCTTAGACATATATTCAAAAGTATTATATCACACACCTACATATCCAACGTAACCACTTCATCTTGTTCTGGGTGATACGCTTCTACACCAGCAAGGTCTTTGAGTTTTTGAACGAGAAAAAGTGAAGCTTTGGGCTCACCCATCACCACAAAAACTTTTTTCAAAGTCTTTGCAGATGTCTCCACAAATTCCACAATATGATCTGAGTCTTTATGTGAAGAATATCCAGAAACAACAGCGATGTGAGCTCGCACAGGCACTGTCTCGCCACCTATTTGAACATATTTGGCACCTTCTGTTATTGCTCGTCCTAATGTCCCTACAGATTGATATCCAATAAATAGAACCGTGCTATTAGGGTCGGGTAAATATATTTTTTCATGCTTAACAATTCGTCCCCCATTGGACATTCCACTGCCGGCAATTATTATTTTTGGTCCAGAAGTTCTATCCAAAGTTTGTGATTCTTCACCACCATCCACATTGTGTAATTCTGGAAAATTGAAAATATCATCACCACCACTGATTTCTGACTTTGCATCATCGTTGAAACTTTGTGTCATGGCGCGGTAGATTTCTGTTACTTTAATCGCCAGTGGAGAATCCAGATAAATAGGAACTTTTCTGATTTTCTGTTCAAGCAACAAATCATTAAGCTCATGAAGGAGCACTTGGGTCTTTTCTAAAGAAAATGAAGGAATAAGGAGTGTTCCACCTTGTGCCAAACTTTTGTTTATAGCCTCTGCGAGTTTAGATCTTCGCTCTTCCCTATTTTCATGATTTCTATCTCCATACACACTTTCAGTAACTAGATATGTCGTATTTTCAAGCGGTTCAGTATCCCGTAAAAGTGGAGTTGGTGTGTTACCTAAATCTCCAGTAAACACCAACCGTTTTGCATTGCGCCTAAACTCCACCATAGAAGACCCTAAAATATGCCCAGGGTCACGCAAATATACCTGTATAGAATCTCCGATTGGAGTTATTGTGTGATATTGAATCATGTGCCATATGTCCAATGCCTGCTTTACATCTTGCTCGTTATAAAAAGGTTCAAGCCCTTCTTTTTGAGCTTCTCTTGTGAGAAGACTTAGTGCATCAGCCAACATGACTTCAGCAAGAGCTTTTGTTTCTGGAGTGGAATATATTACACCGTTAAAACCATCATGCACAAGCTTTGGAACACGACCTATGTGGTCCATGTGTGCATGTGTAATAAAAAGAATATCTACATCTTTTGGATTGTACGGAAATGCTTTTCTATTTTGTTCATTATCAAGTTTGGTCCCCTGAACCAATCCGCAATCTACGACAATTTTCAACTTTCCTGTCTCCAATAAAAAGTTAGCACCTGTTACCGTGCCGACACCGCCACAAAAATGAAGTTTTACTTCTGCCATTGAATATTTAAATTATGAACAAAATAATTGTATCATGCTTTTTCTTGCTTACATACAAAAACACTTCTCGAAAGAAGTGTTTTTGTAAAAAAAATTTAATATTCAGTAACACTCAACACCCTACACACAGCATCTTTCACTATGTTTACACTTCCATAACTACAACTAAGTCTATACGTTGTGCTTGATGCAAGTGACATAGTTGTAGTTGTTCCATTAGCTGAACCGTTTATTAGATTAATTATACGGGGAAAATTTGAACCGTATCCGGAAATGGAACAAGTAGATGATCCGTTTGAGATATCATACTTGAGGGTACATGAGTTATTTTTTGCAATGTATCCAGGATTACTGAAAAAGGAATTTATTTTCATTAGCTCCCTGTTGTTATAGATACCAGTAACCCCTGACACTGTTGTACATTGTTGATCCACACCAGCTGTCCTCGATTGTCCACAATGATTAGTGTCTACCAATGTTGAACCTTGACATATATAGCTTGAAACACAACTACAACTTGCTTGATAATCCGTTGTGGTACCATTAATAAGAAATGTTCCATTATCACAGGTAGCCACAGCCTTCACCCCATCGATACAATTAGTTTGAGGTGTAGCATAAAGGGTGGTTGTTCCATTATTAAGAACCACGACACCGTCACTACGAGTACATGACTGAGTACATTGAGATAAACTAGGCACGGTGAATCTGACAGTATTTGACCCACCACTCCAACCGATTGAATTATATGAATACGCTCTGGCTTCGTATGAATGTCCTGGTTGCAAAGTAACAACACTATGACCTCCTGTTCCTGAATTCCACAACACACTTCCGTTTGTGGCATAGATAACAAGATTTCCATCTCCCTGCATAGTTAAACGAGTCGGTGTTCCTCCATGACCACCAGCATTATTAACTGATCCCCAAATAAATCCTCCTGAGGAATTATAGATTACGAGATTTCCATCTGATTGTATAATTATTTTTGCAGAAGCTTTGCCATTAGTTCCCGAACTCCATAAAGCTGTACTAGAATTTGTAGGATAGATTACTGCATTTCCATCTGTCTGTAATATAAATTTAAATCTTCCATCGCAAGATGTAATAGATTGCCCTGGGGTGAGAGAAGAACCAACAGCAAGGATTCCACAAGAAGGAGTTTGTGATGTAACAACTGCTGTATATGAAGTTCCAAGACCTCCTACACAAATATCAGTACCGAATGTACAGTCTGCAGCTCCCGCAGGTCTTAAAGTATTGTCTAGCACATGAACTCCGTATTCACTTACTCCAGGTACAGTATTCCAGTTGAAAGTATATGAATTTATATTACAAGATAAAGTACCTCCATTCGAGTTTATTGTAGGGGCAACAGGAGGAAGGGCTACAGTAAAATTATACTGAAACGATATTGGTCCTTGAGTTTTTACACCACCATTAGTTTCATCTCCAGGAGCCCTTCCAGCATCACGATAATTAGCATTCAAATATACTGATGTTATAAGCTTATAAACACCAGGTGATGTTGGAGCATTAATATGGGCAGAACTGCTATTTGCAGTATTTGGATTAAACCCTGTAAATGTTCGCCATTGATTATAATCATTCATCAAAGACAACATGTCGTTAGCCATATCCAGATAGTGGTTCGCAGAATCAATATAACCTTGACGTTGACCATATGGATCAGAATTATAATCACTTGGATCAGCCCAAGTGTCTGCATAATACATGTATTGATAATACCAATACATATCAGAGTTATAAGAGTCAACCCAAGAATTATAATCATCATGGGATGTTGCAGCTCCATCATTTTGAACAGCTGTCTTTGTAGAAACTAAATTATTATTTGAATCATAGATTGCATAGACCACAGTAGTCTGCCCACCTCCATTAGCACACACCTGAGCTTCTGCCACATTCCAAATGTTGGAAGAAATATCCGCACTTGGAGCAACCACAAGATTAGAAGTCATAGACCCTTGAGCACAAAACTGACCATTAAGACAAGCTCTGTCAGCAGCCAAAACCTCTTTTCCACCTAGACCAAACAAAGCTGTAAAAAAAGTAACTACAAGAAATAAAGTTGGTAGTTTTTTTCCTGATTTAATTTTAAAAAATGCAAAAAAAACCAACAACAAAACAATAAGAGAAACTACCGAAAAAACAATTATATTTTTTATAGGAGATTCCACAACAACCGGGGCATCTGGGTCTGTAAGAACGGTGTTGTAACGAGCAAGTTCCATTCCATCTTTTAAAGCAACAACAAGAACACTGAGCTTTGAGGCATCTTCTTTGGTGACAAGATTAAAAACAGCATTCGAGCTCAATGTGTCGAAATCAACCTCTTTTTGATCTTTAGCCACAACCTGATTTTCATTTCCAAAAAGAGTAACTTTTAACTCTCCCTTACCTACATTATAAACACCTCCTGTACCTATATTTACTGGAGCTCCCGTATAGACTACAGTCACATTTGCTTGTTCTCCTTTTTTAAGGGTAGTTTTATCAATGGTTACACTAGGTATAGTCACCATATCTCCATCAATAATCCATCGACTTGTTATAAGAGTCGAACGTTCAATACCCTTCTCATCAAAAAGATGTAATTCTCCAGCGTACACACCAGGCTTTGATATCTGAGGTAGTTCAATGTCAAGGTCAAGAGATTCTCTTTTTTTGAGATTTAAAACACCATATGTTTTGTCTCCAATTTCCGGACGAGAAGGCTGGAGGTCAAAAATTGTAATTTTAGGTTTTAAGGATATAACATCTCCAGTATTATTTTGAAGTTTTACAATTAGGTGAGCTGAGGTTGTAGATGAGATAACAGGACCCTCTTGAACACCATATATATGACCACTCACTTTTATGTAGGCATTCACAACATTAACAGAAGAGATCAATCCATCGACTTTTATTGAGTTGCTTACTGGGCCAAGAGATACTCCAGTATCCTGAAAGACATTAGCCACTAGACGCACATTATCATCTCTTGTTATATTTCCAGATTGTGGAATTGTATATTCAAATGAAATTACCTTACTGGAAGAACGTGAAATAAAATATGATCCTACTTTATTTTGAATACCATAAACATTAAAAGCTTTTGTTGTTGATGAAAAAACCTCTAAATATGGACTGAGTGAAATATCGCTATAATCAAAAGAATCTTTATTAACAAAAGTAAACGAGGCTTTTACAGTATCCCCTGGTTTGTAAACCCTGTCTTCAAAAGAAAGATCCGTAAATTCAGTCTGGTTTTTAATCTCAATTCCAGGACCAGGAACGACAGCTGAGAAAACTTGGTTTGAAGTTAATATAAAAACAACAGAAAGAATTAATGATGGATATATAAATTTAAATAGTTTCATATATTTTGTGTAAATAAGTACGTTTATTTTATCATTTAAATAAAATAAAAACACTTCTCGAAAGAAGTGTTTTTGTTAGGGAGTGCGAGAATGTTCGCCTTGAACAGAATCCAAGTGGGTGTCCGCATATGAGTTCATCGGAATTGCGCGTAAACGTATTCAACCAGAACCCAAGGATATAAGACTCCCTTGCGAAAACTTATCGGTGAACATTCTCAAACATCCCCCATTTGGATTATATACTTGCAATCTGAGAATGCAATGTTGACTTCATGTAGTACCATGAAGAAAAAAGTACTGCAAGTTAAGCTTGCAGTACTAAACCTAGAATCAAAAAAGGAAAACAAACCTACCCTTGCAAAAACCATCCGGTGTAGGCTCGCCGAGAGCTCACGTCAATTGATTTGAAAATTGACTGACGACTCGGCATCACTGAAACCGCGGCTTCGTGTTTGATTTCTTTAAGACGAACTGAAACAGAAACATCTTCATCGTTGCTTACCGGAACGATGCCAATGACACCTTCCGCCGTTACTAGTTCACCTGGAATTGAAATGTTCATACTAAAACAAATAGTACACCCAAAAATCATTAAAGCAAGAAACTGAAAAATTATTCTAAAATTCCATCCAAATTTACATCATAGAGGATTTTTTCTTGAATATGGTTATATTTAATTATTTCATCTTCCTTAAACCAATGAGGAATCTCTTGTGCTGCTTCAGCTACAGAGCCAGAGGCGTGCACCAAATTTCGTATAGAACGGTTATCCCCATCCGTCATCTGATATGAGTCAAGAACAAAATCTCCACGTATAGTTCCCACATCGGAGGTTAGTGGCTCTGTTCCGCCCGTAAGTTTACGCACGAGAGCTACCGCATGAGCACCTTGCCACACCATCACAACCACAGGACCGCTCGTCATGTATTTTTTAAGTTTCCCTAAGAGCACACCAGTAATTTCAAGTGGATCATTTGATGGTGGAGTAAGACCTTTATCTAAATACCCCTTTATAGTTTTCTCTCCTGTTATTCTTCTCCATTCTGGATCTAGGGTGTAGTGCTTTTCTATAAAATCGCCCTCTACCGTTATCATCTTCATTGCGATAAGTTTGAGCCCCACTCTCTCATAGCGCTTAATGATTTCTCCAATAAGTGAACGCTGTACTCCGTCTGGTTTAATAACCACAAGTGTTTTTTCTTCTTTGAAATGTGTCATGAGATTATGATTATATACTTTATCCTACAATTTAACACTCATTCCTGCCGGAGGAGCATACTTCTCCATAATACCCTCCTCCACCTCTGTTCTATCTTTCCCGTATGTAAGATATGAAAGTTGTTTTAACTTGTCAGCTATGTCCACATCCCCCTTAGGTGGAAATGGTTCATGAATACTGAAAGGCCGTACAGGTTTCCCCTGTGAAAGGATTTTCAAATAAGCATTCAAGTTATCAATATTCATAATATCTTTTGTCGTAAAAACAGGTTCAAATTGTTTTACCAAAAATTCTGCGTCTTCAGCTCCTACGCGAAACACAGCCATAGACCCAACGTTTCCAAATACTGCGTCCCGAATATTTTCCTCAATTTGTTTAATGAATTGGTGAGCAATCGTGAGACTCAGTTTGTATTTTCTAGCCTCAGAAAGTATGGTTGAGATTGAATCTGTCGTAATATTTTGAAACTCATCAATATAAAGATAGAAAGGAGGAAACTCTTCTCTACCAACCAGATTAGTACGGGACAAAGCCGCCATCAAGATTTTACCAACCAAAATAAGACCAATGAGGTTTGCGTTCAAGTCACCTAGACGTCCCTTTGAAAGATTTACGAGCAAGATCTTTTTTCCATCCATAATGTCTCTAAAATTGAAAGATGATTTTTCTTGAGCGACGACTGGGCGCATAATATCGTTTGAAAGAAAGACATCGAATTTGTTTGTCACATATTGCACATAGTTTGCAAGACCTTGATCTCCACTTGTTTTTTCCGCATTGGCCCAAAATTGTGCGATAAGAGGATTTTTACAATGAGCAAGTTTAAGGTCACGATATCTCTTATCTGAAAGCACACGAGAAACATCAACAAGTGTACAGCCACTCTCTGGATGTTCCATCACAAGACCTGCAGAGTTTCGGAAATATTGTTCAAATGCAGGACCCATAGTATCGGAACTAAAAAGTTTTTTGAAAATACTAAACAATTCATTTACTACGAATGTTTTTTGGTCTGGACGAGTTGGATCAAATTCCAACATGTTGAGAGCCATTGGTCTTTCTGTATATGCAGGATCAAAATATATAACATCTTCATATCTCTCAGGTGGGACACAAGCAAGAACAGCGTCAACATCTGAACCGTGTGGATCAATAAAACATACGCCTTCCCCATTTTGAATATCCTGAATTGCCATGTTCTTCAAAAATACAGACTTACCTGTACCGGTCTGCCCAATAACATACATATGGCGAAGCCTATCTTCTGGAGTTATATAAATTTCTTTTTTAATATTTTGGTGAATATTTGTACCAAGAAACAATCCACTCTCCGGCATACCCACAGGAGCAGGAGCTGAACCAGCTTTTGCTTCTTTCAAGTTTGGATTTGATGCAAGCCCGCCTGCAGGAAAGTGCATAACGGTAGTGAGCTCTTTAATGTTCATTGGTAAAACTTCACCATCGATAAAATATCTGAATGAGAAATTCCTTACAAGGACATTCAACTTGTTTCCTTCACATTTTGTAAAATTAACACTGTTTCCTGTAGTACTTACAAATTGGTTGAAGGTAGATTCGAGCTCACTACGAATAGCTTCTGCTCGTGTTCTGTTTTCTGCCGATGCCAAAATACGAATATTTGCAGCAACTACAGGAGAAGATATTTTTTTCTTTAAACTTTCTACAGTGGCCTGGTCAACATATTTTTGTTCAAACTGATCTTTCTCAGTTTTCTTTTTATCCCCTTTGAGTATGTCTTTTATAAATATTTTAAAATCTTTTGCGAGCTCATCTCCAAGCCCATAAGTAACATCCAATGCCTCTTTTTTAGATCCGCCTTTTTCAATTTCCTCTAGTGTTTTTTTAAAGCGAGAGAGATAAAAATCTCCTGCTGGATTAAGAATGATTTGTATAGCAGCACCCTCACCCGCTTTACCTATTTTAGAGAATGAGTTAAGAACAATGTTGAGAGGATCATAATCATATTCATCATAAAGTTTGAGAGGCAGTGCGTCACTCTTTACATATGAAGCAAACGAACCACTTGTTATTCCAGATTCATTGAAAATATTGTAGTCATCATGTTTAGCAAGTACTTTTGCTTTGGAAAAAACAGAAAGTATTTGCTTTTCAAACAGATCACACTGATCATTTGGCACTGACATATAAAACACAGTTTCTTGACTATTATATGAATTTGCAAGCTCGATAGTTATATAGTCGTGAAGACTTTTTATTCCTCCAGCATTCAAAAGGCCAGAATAAAACTGCTCCATGCTTGAAATAAACTCTTTTAGAGGTTTTTGTTTCTCATCTTTTTCTGCATCCGGAAAAGCAATTTCGTATAGAGTACGTTGAAGTGTTTTATATATTGGAGCACGCTCATTCAACCCCTCAAGCAGATAACCTTTTTTTAAGTATTCCACTAAAAATCTATGGAAATCATCTTCTAGGTGTGGATTTTTCAAACCCTCGACCACACGCAAAGTATTATGAATTCCCTTTTCCTGAAGAGTCCCCACCAATTCTTCCATTTTTTTGTCATGCTCTTCTGGTGAGAGGTCAAGTACTATTCCTTCTACTTGTGAATGTGTGAGTGCAAAATCTTGATGAAGAGCAACTTCTGGAGAGACTTTTTTATACGAGTCTATTTGTTCGCGGATTATTTCTTCCCGATCTATTTTTTCACCTTTCTGCTCAAAGTTTTTTTCAAGAGAAGCGACGCGCTCGCGCAAGAAAGCGAGTTCATCCTTAGAATTTGTAAAAGCTCCACCTTCTTGTGAAAAATTAGGATTCATATTCTCTACAATTGTACCGCAAAATACAAATAAAAAATATAGAAAAAATCCAATAGAGTTGTGAATAATATAAAAAAATAAAAGCCCTGGTTTGTTTCGTTTAATTCAACGAGATACAAACCAGGACTTAATAATATTTTACTGAGCGTAGAAGAAGCGACCCTTTTTAAGTCCGCCTTTGTCATCAGCTTCGACACCAATGCACCAACCTTCCGAATCCGCGTAGACCACAATTGTGCAAAGCTCATCATAGTCGTTAACAGCCCGGAACCCATTTGACCATCCGTTAGTTAAGAGAGGGCCTTCTTCACCGCTTCCTTGTTCAAGCAATAAAGACAGGATTTGTCCAAAGCTGACTGTGGCAGATTTGCCAAAATCCAGCTCCGCCTTTTGAAGGTTTATGAGGGTGTAATCCCCTACCTCGTCGTAAACCAAAACGCTGTCTGATTGTGAGGTCACAACATATCCATTCATGTAGAAGAGTTTTTCGAACGCTGGCCACACTTGAGATATTTTAATTTTAGCGCTCCGGTTCGTATTGGGGGCAAAAACCTCAAAAAGAGGTAAGGATATCCTCCTCGTCCCTCGGACCATTACGGTTTTGGATCCTGATAAATCAGAATTCACATTTTGAGGGCTCCACCCCTTTCCAAATACACCTTCAGCCAATGTTCCTATTAATCCCATACTAAATTCCTTTCGTTGGTTGGTTGTTGTTTACACTGTGTTTTTCACTACAGTAGAAAAAACATAACTATAATTAAGCTTTTTCTACTGTAGTGAAAATAGGTTTTAAGGTACGTATAACTTTCGATACATTAACAAAACCTACATGAAGATTATATGAATTTATTATTCATTAATAACGTTAATATATTATACAACATAAATCAGCTTAAGTCAAAATCTCTATTCCCTCTTCGGTAATAGCTATTGTATGCTCAAAATGAGCACTTCTCTTTCCGTCTTTTGTGATGTATGTCCACTTATCCTTTGCTAGTTTTATTTGCCCCGTACCTTCGTTAAACATTGGCTCGATAGCAATAACAAGTCCTGGTACAAGCTCTGGTCCTTCACCTGTCATTCCTTCGTTGGGCACATAGGGATCTTCGTGTACAGCAAAACCAACCCCGTGCCCACAAAGCCCTTCTGCAATTCCAAATTTATATTTCTTTGCCACAGACTCTATAGCTGCACCAATATCTCCAATGTGGCCGCCAACTTTCAGAGCTTTTATTCCAGCCTCCAAAGATTCCCTAGTTGCCTTCAAAAGTTTTTTTGCAGCATCATCAATTTTTCCAACTGGCACCGTAATAGCAGAATCCACAAACAGTCCTTTGTGTATTAACCCCATATCTAAAGAAACAATATCTCCTTCTTTTAAAATCTTTTCTGATTCATTCGGAATACCATGAACGATTTCATTGTTTATAGAAATACAAGCACTTGCTGGATATGGCCGATCTGCACCATACGGCTGATAGTTAAGAAATGCAGGAGTATCTCCTTTCTCAATGGTGAGTTTGTAAGCTAGATCATCTAACTCTTTAGTTGTTACCCCTGGCTTTGCAGCTTTTTTGAGTTGAGACAAAACAAAAGATAGATGCTTACCACCTTCCCGTAAAATTTCTATATCTTCTTTTGTTTTTAATTTAATCATTTACCCTATAAAGTTTTTATTCATAAAAAAGCTGTTTAACGTCTTGTGTAAATAATTTCTCCCATATCGTGTTTTCATATACTTCTCT
>Ga0194052_1001937_pt1 | contig 11587 bp, 9 predicted proteins | sample SepL226m_MetaG_FD_160117 | JGI IMG/M metagenome (GOLD analysis project Ga0194052, IMG submission 160117) | Anoxic zone freshwater microbial communities from boreal shield lake in IISD Experimental Lakes Area, Ontario, Canada - Sep2016-L227-6m | ecosystem: Environmental > Aquatic > Freshwater >... | reverse complement strand
GGGCTGTTGGCTCCTCTCTTCCGCCCCGCCGGGCGGAAGAGAGGAGCCAACAGCCCTATTTGGCCGCGTGCGAAAGCATCGCAGTGCATCTCGTTCGACCGCCCGAAATTGGTGACTGGCCGCAATAACTTTTATGCCGCTGAATGGCTGTCATTGCGGACTTGATCCGCAATCCAGTAGCGGCGCAGCACTGGATGCCGGATCAAGTCCGGCATGACAAGACCAATGGCCACGGACATTCGCGTAGTCACTCACTGCGGCGCACTTGCCCACTGCCGCTTCTTCGGATATTGGCCACAATCTGGTCGACTTGCGGCAGTGCATGGGCAAAGAATTGCTTGAAGCCGGAGCACAGATAATTCAGCCCCGCCTCACCGTCATTCGTGCGCAGGATGCGGTTCTTCGGGCACTCGCCCCAGCAGTCACTCAGGTAAGCGCACTCGCGGCATTGCCGGGGTAGCGTTTCGTTCTTGGCGTAGCCAAACTTGACCTGCTCGCGCTTCAAGGCGGTATCGCCGAGCTGACCAACGCGAATGTTGCCAATGCGGTGCTCCGGATAAACGTAGTGATCGCAGGAATAAACGCTGCCATCGTGTTCGATGGCCAAGGCCTTGCCGCAGACTTCGCTGTAGACACACATCTGCGAGGGCAGGCCCATGTGCTGCGCCACCAGGGTTTCAAAGTGGTTGACGAAGACCTTGCCGATGTCGCGCTTGCTCCACTCGTCAAACACCTTGCTCAAAAAATAGCCCCAATCCTCGGGGTCCACTGACCAGTCGGTGACGATGGAGTCCGGCTGCCCCGGGCGCGCTCTGGCTTCGCCCTGCATCGGCAAGGTCGCGCTGTCCCAACTCTGTGGCGCCGTCGTCTCAAAGGTGCGGTGCTCCACAATCGGAATGAACTGCATGTAGACAGAACCGACTTCACGCCGCAGAAACCGATACACATCCAATGGCTTTCTCGCGTTGTAGCGGTGCACGCAGGTCAGGGTATTGAATGAAATCCGGTGTGCCTTGAGCAAGCGCACGGCGTTCATCACCTTGTCAAAGGTGGGTTCACCGCCCTTGGTGTAGCGGCACTGGTCGTGAATATCGCGCGGACCGTCAATCGACAGGCCGACCAGAAATCGGTTTTCCTTCAGAAAGCGGCACCATTCATCGTCGAGCAGCGTGCCGTTGGTCTGCAGGTCGTTCTGCACGGTCTGACCGGGTTTCGCGTATTTCTTCTCCAGCTCGATGACGCGCCGGAAGAAGTCCACGCCCAGCAGCGTTGGCTCGCCACCCTGCCAGGAGAAAACAACTTCCGGTCCGGTCACACCCTCGATGTACTGGCGGATGAACAAGTCCAGCGTTTCGTCCAGCATGCGGCCGCTGCGCGAGCCGTCGGGCAGCGTTGCCTTGGCCAGGTAATAGCAGTAGGAACAATCCAGATTGCAGGCTGGGCCAATCGGTTTGGCCATGACGTGAAAGCGTCGCCCGCCCTGCTTGGCAAAGTGCAGCGGCGCGTCGTACTTGTCCAGCGGCCGCACCGTGCCGTCCGGATCGAGGACGCTGCGCGGGACCTCGTGAGGGGCAGTCTGGGTCGGCGCGGGAGTCATGCGCCTGAGTTTAGGCCAGGGCCGGAGCCCCGACGAGCGGTGTGGCCTTGATGAATGCGTCGATCGCCTGCGCGACTTCTTCGCCTTTGTCTTCCTGCAGGAAATGTCCCGCACCCCGCGTGACTGCGTGTGCCTGGCCCTGGGCGCCGGGCACCAGTTGTTGCCACATCTTGTGACCGCCGCGCGTCACCGGGTCGCGGTTGCTGAACAGCGTCAGAAAGGGTTTCTGGCATTGCTTGAAAAACTCCCAGGCACGCTCGTTGTTCTGGCGCTCCGGGTCATCGGGTGTGGTCGGTACGAAGGTGGGAAAGAGCCGCGCTGCCACCTTGTACTTGCGTGACGGAAAGGGTGCGTCATAAGCTGCCACTTCCTGTGGCGTCAAGCCCAGGGCACAGCCGGTCTTGACGATGCGTCCAATCGGAAACCACGGACTGTAGACGGCAAACGCGCGCCAGATCCGGAAGGCCTTGGGTGTCTCGGTCGTGCCGGTGGGCAGACCACCATTGGCCAGCACGATGCGTGCAAAGCGATCCGGCAGTTCCGCTGCCATGCGCAGTCCGATCAGTGAGCCCCAGTCCTGGCAGAACAAGGTTACCCCTTGCAGATCCACGCGCTCCATCCAGGCCTTCATCCACTGCACATGGTTCAGATACGAATAGTCGGCCTTGCGTGCCGGCTTGTCGGAGCGCCCAAAACCCACCAGATCGGGTGCGACCACGCGGTAGCCGGCTTGCAGCAGCACCGGAATCATTTTGCGGTACAGGTAGGACCAGCTGGGCTCGCCATGCATCAGCAGCACCACTGGCGCGGCGCGTGGCCCTTCGTCGATGTAGGCGATGCGCAGACCACCGATCTCGGTGTAATGCGGCACGTAGGGAAAGTCGCTCAGCTTCGCAAAGCGCTCCTCCGGCGTGCGCAGGATTTTCTGGGTGACAGGGAGTTGCTGCATGGTGCACCTCTGTAAAAACTAGAACCTTCGGTTTGCACTGACTTCATGTGAGCCTGTCGGCATGCTGATGAAGTCACCATCCGAGCCAACCCGGATCGGCCCAGCATAAATGCTTGATGCGTCGCCCAGAAAGGCTTTCTCCAAACCACCCAGGGGCAGGGGCGGTGCAATGTGGTTCAGCAGCAAGTAACGTACGCCGGCATCGCGCGCAACTTGCGCTGCCTGCTCTGGCGTGCTGTGGTAATCCACGATATCGAGCATCAACTGGCGCAGCTTGGGTCGCGCTGCCTGACCTGCGCTGTCCTGCAGGAGCGCCATCAAAGGCGTGGACATGGCTTCGTGCACCAACAGATCGGCGCCACTGGCCTCGCGCTGCACCGCCGCCGATTTTTTGGTATCACCACTGAGCACCACGCTACGGCCCTTGTACACAATGCGATAGCCAACCGCCGGATGAACCGGTGCGTGATCAACCGCGAAAGCCATGATCTCGAGATCGGCATCCTTCAACAGCAAGGCGCGGCCCTGGGCGTCCAGCGTAAAGGGCAGAGCCTTGCCGCCAAAGCCGGCTTGCGGCAGCGTGGCTTCGCCGTGGTGCGCCACCCGGTAACGCTGATCCTGCGCGTAGGCTTGCATGAAGCCGGCGAGCACCGCCTCGATCCCTGCTGGCCCATGAACCGGCACCGGCGTCGCGTTAGAAGTCGAGACCCAACGCTGCAACATCAGTTCGCCCAGACCGTCGATGTGGTCGGAGTGAAAATGCGTCAGAAAAATGGCCTCGATGCGACCGTGGATGAAACCCATCTTGCCGATGTTGCGCGAGCTGGCGTTGCCGGCATCGAAGACAAACATGCGTTTGCCCGCCAGCACCAGGGTGCAGGGACCACCGCGTTTTTCATCCGGCATCGGAGAGCCTGCGCCGCACAGACCGACGTGCAGCCCGTCCGGTAGCTCGCTCAATACGTCAGCCGCCAGATGGCTCAGCGCCACTTTCTTTGCCACCGCCACGCTCAGCGGCGCGCGAAACACATAGGCACCAGCCGCCAGCAGAACCAGCAGCGCGATGCCCGACAGAATGCTTTTTTTCACTTTGATACGCCTTCGCTATTGTGTTCGGTTTGGACAAAAACACGAGTCAGCCGGTCCATGGAGGACCAGTAAAAGTCACGCCCCCAGCCAACGCTGGGAAACACCACACCCTGATTGAGCCCACCGCAGCGCACGCGTCCGAGCTCGGCGCCGGATTCGATCGCCAGCACCACGACTTCTTCACGAGCGCGGCGGTGATCGTTGATGACCAGTTCACCGCTCTGCGGGTAAAGAATCATGTGGCTGGCGCAGCCAAAGGCGCTCTTGTGCCACAGCGGCGTCAAGGCCTTTGCGGCAGCGTCAAACCGCCAGGCCTGCAGATGACGGTTTGCCGAGTCGTAGCCGATCACAATTTGCCGCTGCAGATCGATCAGTGGCGGATTGGTGATGCTGCCGCCAGCCAGGCCGCAGACCGGCAGGATCTGATGGTCGCTGGCATCCAGCATCGACACGCGGATCAGCCGGTTCGGCGTCGGGCTGACACCGTTGCCCGTCATCCGGATGAAGTAGCGGTGCTTGCCGTTGTCCATGAACCAGGCGTTCGTCCCGTCCAGCACCACGTCCCAGCCGTAACTCTGGCCGCTGTCACCGATGTAGTCAAAGCGCCAGTCGGCGTCGAACACCAGAGCGCTCGCATCATCGCGCCAGTGGTAGCGAAAGATGGAGCGCACACCGACCACATAAACGGTGTTGCCGATGGAACTCAGGCGCGCGATCGACGGCTCCGGGCACAGGGTGTCGGCGCAGGCCGGCTGCATCGTCTGCGCGTCCACCACAGTCAGGTGCGCAGCGGTATGCTCGGACAGGTTCTTGGTCACGATCAGTCCGTTGTCGAGAATGACAAAGGAGTTGTAGGCTTCGTTCACCGGCAACTGCAGCCGGGCTTGCGGCTCGCAGTCGCGGTTCAGGCGATGCAGATAGCGGCCATACACGACGTAGAGATCACCATTGCGATGCAGCGCCATGCCGCCGGGCCACATCGGACCGCCGGACAGACGCGGCGAGCGGCAGACCGTCTTCAGGCTCTGCGGGTCGATCCGCTCGACACAGGCCGTGGTGGCCAGGCCCAGCTTGGCGCGAAGCACCGAGTGCGTCAACAGATAGACCTCGCCCGGTGCGCCCAGCAGCGTCATGGTAGACATCCAGGTCCTGCGGCTGACGCTGCGCAGCTGCTCGCCTCGGCGCAGTCCCAGAATGGCAGCGCCGCGCGCCACCTGCAAGCGCTGCGGGCCGCCATCTTCGCCCGGCCAGGGCGTGGCCAGGTAGCCGGCGCCGCTCATCGGGTCGACTGACGCCGACGTCGGCGCAGGATGATCAGGCTCGCGGCGCCCATTGCCAGCAACGCGCTCCAAAGCATGATCGATTTACCGTAAAACGGCCACCAGTAATTGACGACGCTGTTGATAATGACCTGCCGGCTCGGGCTGTAACCGACGGGCATGGGCAACACACCGTGGGATTGGGCATAGTTGTCGTAGTCGGCCTGCATGGCACTGAAATCCTGCGGCAACTGACGCTGCAGATCCTGCGTCTCGCCCGGATCCTTTTGCAAGTTGTAGAGATGCCATTGGCCGTCACCCACCGGCGCCAGATTCTTCACCAGTTTCATCTCACCCTTGAACAGCGCCAGATTGCCTGAGAGCTCGTAGCCGATGGCCTCGTCTGCCGGGTGCACCTGCTGCACCGCACCGGTCAGCGCCGGCAGCAGGCTGCGCCCGCTCATGGTCTCAACGCCCTGCCCCTGGTAGCTGCTGCCGGGCCGCGCAACTTGCGCCAGTTCGAGCAGGGTGGGCGCGATGTCGGTCACGTGCGTGAAACTGCGCTGAATCTGGTTTGGCTGCATTCCCGGCACGCCGGAAATGAACATCGGCGTGCGGATGCCACCTTCACCCGAATAGAACTTGTAGCCACTCAGAGGGGCGGCGGCTGCGCTGGCCCAGCTTGGCCCCATGATGGCGTAAGCGCCCTTGTCGCCAAGCTTGTCGATGGCCTGCGTGTACTGTGTCCACAACCAGGGTTGGGCGTCGCTGTAGTCAGAACCCTCGGGGCCGTTGTCGGACAGAAAGACAAACACCGTGTTCTCGAAGTCACCGCTCTGCTTCAGGTGCGCGACCAGGCGCCCGACATGGTGGTCCATGGCCTCGGCCATGGCGGCGTAAACCTCCATCCGGCGTTCCTGGTACTGCTTGTCGCTGGCGCTCAGTGCATCCCAGCTGTCGGTGCTGTACATGGTCGCCATGGGCGTGTCTTTGGGAATCAGCCCAAGTTCAGCCGCCTTGTCGCGTCGCGCCTGACGCAAGGCCGTCCAGCCCTGCTGATAGCGGCCCTTGTACTTGTCAATGAAAGCGCGCGGCGCTTGCAGCGGGACGTGATTCGCCTGAAAACCGACATAGGCGAAGAAGGGTTTGCCCGAGCCGGCACCGGAGCGCAGGTAGCCGATGGTCTTGTCAACAAAGAATTCCGACGAGTAGTAGGTGGTCGGCATGACGGCCTCCTTGCCGTCTTCATACCAGTGCACTCTGTCGGTATGCGGCAAGTAGCGCTGCTGCGGATCCCAGTTGTCAGAGCCAGTGTCTCCCTGCACCAGCGAGCGCTCAAAACCGCGCTGATCGGGCCGGTTGTGCGGCTCGGTGCCCACGTTCCATTTGCCGGCGATATACGTGCGGTAACCGCTGTCCTTGAGCAGCGTGGCCACCGTGACCACACGCTGGTTGAGCGAACCCAGATAGCCCGGCTTGCCCAGATGCGACTGCGGCATGGTCTCCGTCAGGTTGCCCACGCCGTTGCGGTGGTTGTCGACGCCCGTCAGCAGCATCGAGCGGGTTGGCGCGCAGGAGGCAGCCACGTGAAAATTGGCAAAACGCATGCCCTGGTGCGCCAGGGCATCGAGATTCGGCGTGGCGATCTCGCCGCCAAAAGCGCCGACATCACTAAAGCCCCAGTCGTCCGCCACCAGCACCACGATATTGGGGCGCGCCCGGTCCGCTGCCAGAACAGCCATGCAACTGCTCAGGGCCAGTGCGCAAACCAGCGCGCGCTTCTTCATGCCACCGTCTCCGCGGATGCCTCTGTGCTGGCTTTCAACAATTCCTCCTGTACTGCCCACAAGCGGTCCTGACCCCAGACCGCGCATTCGCCCACTTTAAATGAGGGTACGCCCCACAGTCCGAGCGCAGCCATTTCCTGGCGATTGTGCTCTGCACGTTCGCGCCAGGCCTCGTCCTTGAGGGCCATGAGCGCATCCATCCAGGACAGGCCGGCGCGCTCGGCGATGCTGCGCAGGCCACGGTCGCTGCCCGCATCTATCCCTTCGGCCCAGACACCGCGCATGAAAGACAGCACATACGCCTGGCCCTTGCCCAGGCGCTCGGCCAGCGGCATCAGCGCCAGGCCGCGCTCGGTGGGGCGCCCCACCGGGTCGTTCAGCCGGCCAAAGGGGATGCCTCTGACAAAGGCCTCACGCGCTGCGTCCTGGCTGATGTAGCTGCGTTTCTCGCGCGGCACCGGCAAGCCACGCATCACCATCGGCAAGACATAGCGCAGTCTGACTTCTGCACCGGTGCGGCTTGCGAGATCGAAGACGCGCTGCGCCACAATGGCCGAATACGGACTGCGCAGGGAGAAGAAGAAGTCAATGGGCGGCGGCTTCTTCAGGACCACAGGTGTCGTCATGTCGATAGTCGGTGCAAACATCAGGTCGTTCACACCCGGGCGCGTCAGACCCAGCGCTTGCAGACGCTGCTCCAGATGATGCAGGCGGTCAATACCCCAGTACCACTCACCCGCGTAATAGAAGGTGGCACCCAGGTAGTGGCCCAGACGTTTTCGCAAGGCGTTGGCCTGATCCAGATGCGCCACGACGGAATCGCTTGGGACAGCGCTTGCCGCAGCCTCAGGCGCGGTCGTGCGCCAGAGCGCCGCTGACAGCGGCCCGGCGCGCTGCGCAAAATCACCCTCTTCGATGGCTGCCAGCAATTGCGCTGCAGTATGGGCGCAGGCCGGCTCCGGCGGTTGCACGCCAGCATCGTCAAATTCCAGACCCCAGTGCCGGGCCAGCAACTGCGCGTCGCGTCGGCTGTAGGCGATCAGTTTGGCCCGCTCGGGCGCGGCGTTGTCGGGCGGTGCGCCAACCAGATGTGGCGCCAGTTGAATGTCGTAGCGCGACAGCAGGTGCGGCAGAATCGATGCCGCCAAAGCGCTGTAGGGGTCATCCACCTGATGAAAGTAGTGCAGCAGATGCGGCGCAGACCGCCGCGCGCGCACTCGCTCAGCGCGCTCACGCTGGCGCAGCAATCGATCCCGGGAAAGCAGACGCTGACTGATGGCGGGCATCAGCCAGCTTTTGATCGACATCGATCAAACCCGAGTCTTACCAGGCCTTGACAAAGCGCAGTTGCAGGGACTTCACCACCAGCGCGTTGCGGGCACCGAAGTTGTCGCTGTACTGCAGGTTGAAGCCAGCGTCCTTGCCCGGAATCTTGTACGACAGGAAGGGGCCTATGCCGTAGGTGTGATAACGGTTGCCATCGGCCGGAGCGCCAACGCCACTGTCGTCCGTCACCTGCTGTGTCACCAGCAGATTGGTGCCAAAAGCCCAGTTCCCCGTGACCTTGACCGCGGCCACTTCGCCGTACAGGAAGTTGCCGCTGCGGTAATCGGTCTCGGTGTTGGTGCTGTTGATGCCGTAGGAAAGACGACCGGCAAGGGTGACGCCGGCATCCCAGGCCGGAGCGCCGTGATCGGGGTTAAGCGAGTAGGTCACTGCAATGCCCGGGCGCAGGGTGTAGAAGCTGCCAAAACCGGGATTCGGGCCACGCGTCTTGTCGTAAACGCCGGTCGGCACAAAGAGCGAGACACCGGCCGCCACTTTCAAGCGATCCTGATGACGCACCCAGACCATCGACAGTTCAGTATCGCCAAAACCAGACACCTCGGCGTTGTGGGTGGCCGCCACGGCCGCCACACCGGCTTGCACCTGGGCATTGACCGCATTTCCGACCGCTGCAATGGCGCCACGCAAGGCGGCTGGCAGCGCTGCCGCCGGTGTCGGCGTCACCGTGCCTGCCGGTTGGACCGCGATGAAAGTGCGGCTCTGCTTGATCAGCGGAACGTTGATGGCAAAGGCCAGTCGTCCGTCACCGTACATCGTTTCGGTCAGGTAACCACCGACCAGATTCAACTGGGTCTGCTTCTGATCAAAGTCGATGGTACCGGCTGGCACGCTGAGCGAAAACGTGCCGTTGGCCACGGCACCGCCGGTGGGTGTGCCCGTCGGCAGCGGCACCGTTTTTGCGGCGAGCGAAATGTTGTCGCCGTTGGCGTCCGTCACCTTGTAGATGTTGGCGAAGGACACGATAGCCGTGCCGAACAGGCCAGGGTTGTCAGCGGGCGCAGCGATCTCGCCGCCAAAGGCACCCACCGGAGACTGGCGCAGCTTGGAACCCTCGCCCGCGCTGGCGTTCAGGCCAGTGATCAGCAGCGCCACGCAGGTAGCGATTGGCGCAAAGCGGGCATGTGCTTGCTTACGGGACGAGGTATTTTTCATGTAGCATCTCCAAATTTGTTCCGTACACACATGTACGGAAAGTCAATATAGCACCCACGAGCCGCCCTGTATGTCAGGGTTTTCGCTAGGGCGAGTTCAGGCCTAATGCCAGAAATAACTGAAGAGAATGCGAGACCATGCTGGAACCATCGCGAAGGCAATGAAAGCGGCGCCAAAACCCAGGAATCGTCCCGAAGCGGCACGCCTGACGCGCGACGACTGGCTCGACGCTGCCTTCAAGGCCGTAGTGGAAGGCGGTTTTGACAAGGCACGCGTGTTATTGCTGGCGGACGCGCTGGGTGTGACGCGTGGTAGCTTCTACTGGCACTTCACGGATCACGCCGATCTGATCGCAGCGCTGCTGGCACGTTGGCGCGAGCGCGAGACCGAACTCGACCGCGTCCTGCAATCGGAGTCCACGCCCGATCCGCGGGCCGATCTGGAACGGCTGCTGGACGCCGCGCTGGCCCACGCCGGGTCCGATCGGGAAAACATGCGCTTCGAACTCGCCCTGCGCGGTCTGGGGCGACGCGACCCGGGGGTGGCGCAAATGCTGCTCGAAGTCGATCAGATGCGCTTTAACCTGTTCCAGCAGAAGTTCCTGCGCCTGACCCAGGACAAAAAAGTGGCGGGTGAGCTGGCAGCCCTTTTCTACCTGGCCATTGTTGGCAGCAACCAGGCGCTGAGCCGGCCGTCCAGCCCCCCGCAGGCCAAGGACTACCTCAAGGGTCTGATCTTCAACTACCTGATTCAGCGGCAATTGCCGCCCTAGCGTTCCAGAATTGCCACCACGCCCTGGCCACCGGCGGCGCAAATCGAGATCAGGCCGCGGCCCGATCCTTTTTGAACCAGCAGCTTGGCCAGTGTCGCGAGCAGGCGACCACCCGTGGCGGCGAAGGGATGACCGGCGGCCAGCGAACTGCCGTTGACGTTGAGCTTTTCAGGCGCGATGGCGCCGAGCGCACGCGGCAAACCGAGACGTTCCTGACAGTACTTGGTGTCTTCCCAGGCTCTCAAAGTGCACAGCACCTGTGCCGCAAAAGCCTCGTGAATCTCGTAAAAATCGAAATCCTGCAGCTTCAGTTTGGCGCGCGCCAGCATGCGCGGCACCGCATAAGCCGGTGCCATCAGCAGGCCTTCCTTCTTGTCAAAAAAATCAACCGCCGCCACTTCGCTGAAGGTCAGCCAGGCCAGCACGGGCAACTGCCGCGCACGGGCCCATTCTTCACTGGCCAGCAGTACCGCTGAGGCACCGTCGGTCAGGGGGGTGGAGTTGCCTGCCGTCAGCGTGCCCTGCTCTGGCGCCACTTTCCTGTCAAACGCAGGTTTCAAGCTGCGCAGCTTTTCTATCGTCAGATCCGCGCGCAGATTGTTGTCGCGACTGACGCCTTTGAAACTCGTCATCAGATCGACAAAAAATCCGCTTTCATAAGCCTTGGCCAGATTGATGTGACTTCGCAGGGCCAACTCATCCTGTTCCTCGCGCCGGATGCCCCACTCACGTGCCATCAATTCGGCGTGCTCACCCATCGACAGCCCGGTGCGCGGCTCGCCGTTTCTTGGCAGCGCCGGGCTGAACAACATGCCAGGACGCATTCTGGACAAGACAGAGAGGCGTTGCATCGTGCTTCTGGCGCGACTGGCATCGAGCAGGATGCGCCGCATTTTTTCATTCAGGCCAATCGGTGCGTCCGAGGTCGTGTCCACCCCACCGGCCATCCCGCACTCGATCTGGCCCAGCGCAATCTTGTTGGCAACGACGATGGCTGCTTCCAGACCCGTGCCACAGGCTTGCTGCAAATCGAAGGCCGGTGTCTCGCGCGACAGGGTGGTGGAGAGGACCGACTCACGCACCAGATTGAAGTCACGTGAACTCTTCATCACAGCACCACCGACCACGTCACCCAGGCGCTCACCGTGCAACTGGTAGCGGTCCACCAGACCCTGCAGCGCAGCCGTCAACATCTCCTGATTGCTGGCATGTGAGTACACCGTGTTGGAACGGGCAAAGGGGATGCGATTGCCACCCAGAATGGCGACGCGACGGATACGGTTGTTGTTGGTCATCTGGTTCCTCTATTGGGACTTCGGAAATTCGCGGCACCGGTTTTCGGGCGAATGCGGCAGTGGGGGCCGAGGGCGACGCATTGGATGGCTCCGCAAATGTCACCCGGCCTGCGGCCTCCTTCTTTATTTTGCTGCGCCACCCAACGCATCACCCTCGGCAACCGGCGTCGGTAGTCTGCGCATTTCAAATACCGGCACTGCACACAAGATCTGGCTGATGGGGCACTCAGCGCAGCGGCATAAAGGGGGAGTCCGCAGGACGGAGGACAGCCGCGGAGCTGAGTGCCCCGTCGGCCAGATCCACCCCGGATGCTGCACAGAATTTGGCTTGGCATCATTT
>Ga0194052_1001934_pt1 | contig 11600 bp, 8 predicted proteins | sample SepL226m_MetaG_FD_160117 | JGI IMG/M metagenome (GOLD analysis project Ga0194052, IMG submission 160117) | Anoxic zone freshwater microbial communities from boreal shield lake in IISD Experimental Lakes Area, Ontario, Canada - Sep2016-L227-6m | ecosystem: Environmental > Aquatic > Freshwater >... | reverse complement strand
GCCCGTGGCCACGCCTAAGGACAGTGAGGATGGCCAGTGGGATTCCTTCTGATCCCCCCCTGCCCGGCCGGGCGACCACCCACGCCGCCGCCTCAGAGCCAAGACCGCCCTTCCCCTTTCCAGCAAGCTCCCTTTGGAGAACTTCATGGCTACCACTGAAGCCAGTTCCCAGGCGCTCCAGCAGGTGTTGTGCTTTGCCCTCGCGGGCGAAGCCTACGCCCTGCCGATCCTGAAAGTCCGGGAGATCCAGGCCCAGGCCACCATCACCCGGATCCCCAAGGCGCCGCCCTACATGCCTGGCGTCATCAACCTGCGGGGCGCCATCGTCCCAATTCTCGAGCTGCGCCACCGCTTCTCGCTGGGGGCGCCACCCGAGGACACCCGGCCCGTGATCGTCATCGTGGAAGCCCTCAAGCGCACCCTGGGCATCCGGGTGGATTCCGTCTCAGATGTGCTCGACCTGGATCCCAGCTCCATCCGGCCCGCCCCGGAGCTGGGCACCGATAGTGCGCTGGACCGGGAGTTCATCGCTGGCCTGGCGACCCTCCCGGGTGCGACCGGCTCGGACACGATGCTGATCCTGCTGGACCTGGACCGCCTCCTTTCGGACGGTGAGCTCATGGCCTTGGATGCGGCGACAGTTTGATCCCATTAACCCATTCACTGGCGAGGTGCAGCCATGCTCGACCAAGATCAGGTCCTTCACTCAATCCGCCTCTTCCTGGAGGACGCCGAGCCCTCTGCCCGGGGGCTGCTGCGGGATCCCCAGGGCTCCCAGGTGGCGGACCTGCGGCGCACCGCCGACCGGCTGGCGGCGGACCTGCTGAACGCCCTGGCGATCCTCCGGACGGTGCACACCACGGGCCGGGCCTTCGAGCTCCAGGGTCCCCTCCCGGCGCGGATGTGGGGGCGTCGGGAGGCCTAGCGCCGGAGCGAGGCTGCTCCGGGCTGAACCGAGGATGCAACCAGAAAGGGGCTGTCGACCCAACCGAGGAGCTGGCATGCGCAAGACCTCCATGGCCCTTCTGGCCTTCGCGGTGCTCCTGGCCCTTGCGGTCCTCCTGGGTTGCCGCAGGGACGCCACCGGTGAGCGGCCACCGGTGCGGGTGACCTTTGCCTGCACCACCCAGCCCCAGAGCACCCTCGTCCATGTGGCCCAGGCCAAGGGCTACTTCTCGGAGGAGGGACTGGCTGTCCAGATTCAGATGCACACCTACGGGAAGGCCGCCCTCCAGTCCCTCCTGGAGGGCAAGGCTGATTTCGCCACCGTGGCAGAGACCCCGGTCATGCTCGCCGTGCTACGGGGTGAGCGCTTCTTTGTCATTGCGAACATCGAATCCAGCAACCGGAACAATGCCATTGTGGCCCGCCGGGATGCGGGCATCCACGGCCCCCGCGACCTGAAGGGGAAGCGCATCGGCTTCACGCCCGGGACCACCTCGGACTTCTTCCTGGACTCCCTCCTGACGGCCCAGGGCCTGCTTCGGAAGGACACCCGGCCCGTCCCCATGAAGCCGGAGGAGATGCAGGCCGCCATCCTGGGGGGGGCCGTGGATGCCGTCTGCACCTGGAACTACCCCCTGGCCCAGATCCAGCAGGCGCTGGGGGCCAACGGGTTCATCCACTACGACCCGGAGATCTACACCGAGACCTTCAACGTCGCCGCGTCTGCCGGCATTGTGGATGGCCGCCCCGAGGTGGCCCACGGCCTGTTGCGGGCCCTGATCAAGGCCGAGGCCTTCGCGGTAGCCCGCCCCGCCGAGGCCCAGGCCATCGTGGCCACCGCCAGCGGCACCGAGCCCGCTCTGGTGGCGGCGGTATGGGACGCCTTTAACTACCGGGTTCGCTTCGACCAGACCCTGCTTATCGCCCTGGAGGATGAGACCCGGTGGGCCATGCGGAACGGTCACACCGACCGGACCACCATGCCTGACTTCCGCAAGCACATCCATCTGGACACCCTCAGGGCCGTCAAACCCGAGGCGGTCTGGATGGGAAAGTAGGCCCATGCGCATCACCGCCCGCCTGACCCTTGTCTCTGCCAGCGTGGCGGCGGCCCTGGGCGTGCTGCTGCCCCTCCTGGCCTGGTCCTTCCATGAGTTCTCGGAAGCGCGGAGCAGCTTCCACCTGGCTCAGCAGATCAAGGTGGGCTTCCTGGAGCGCACCTCGTTCCGGGACCAGTACTTCCTCTACCGGGAAGCGCGCATGGAGGCCATGTGGGAGCACAACCGGGCCACGGCGGAGGGACTGCTCCTGCAGGCCCAGGCCCAGTTCCGCCGCGAGCAGGAGCGGGAGATCCTCGCCCGCCTGCGCCGGGACATGGACGAGAATGCGGCCATCTTCCGCCGCATCGTCGGCAACTCGGCCATGCTCGAGGCCGCCGAGGACTCCCGACCGGCCTACGAGGAGCTCCACAAGCGGCTGGCCAGTCAGCTGCTGCTGAAAGCCGTAGCCGTTCACGATGCGGCCACGGCCCTGCAGGAGGCCAGCGGCCACCGCGTCGAGCAGACCTACCGCCACCTGGTGGTCATCGTGGGGCTGGTGTCACTCCTGGTGGCCATCACCACCCTGATGGCCTCCACGATGATCGTGCGCATGATCCGGCGTCGCCTGGCCCCGCTGCACCGGGGCGTGAGAAGCATCGCCGAGGGCGACCTGGGGCACCGGATCGGCATGCAGGGCTCGGACGAGTTCTCCGAGCTGAGCCGGGACATCGATGCCATGGCGATGAAGCTGGAGGCATCCACCCATCAGCTGGGGGAGGAGATCTCCCAGCGGCTGCAGGCAACGGCCCAGAGGGAGGCCGACGCCCGCTTCCGCGCCTGGTTCGAGCTGCCCCTGGCGGGGGTCTGCATCACCTCCCCGGAAAAGGGCTGGCTGGCGGTCAACGACCACCTCTGCGGCCTGCTGGGCTACGAGCGGGAGGACCTGCAGGCCATGACCTGGGCGGACCTCACCCATCCCGAGGACCTGACGCTGGATCTGGTCCTGTTCGAGCGGGTGCTGCGGGGCGAGACCGAGGGCTATTCCCTGGAGAAGCGCTTCCTCCGCAAGGACGGCAGCGCCTTCCTTTCGGATTTAGGCGTGGGCTGCGTGCGGAAGGCCGACGGGTCCGTGGACTACTTCGTGGCCATGATCCAGGACATCACCGAGCGCAAGGCGGCCGAGGCGGCCCTGCAGGCGCGCACCCTGGAGCTGGCGGAGCGGATCAAGGAGCTGGACTGCCTCTATGCCATCTCCAGGGCCGCCGAGGCCAGCGGGGATGACCTGGAGGGCCTGCTGCAGGCCACCGTGGACCTGTTGCCGGCCGCCTGGCAGCACCCGTCCTTGGCCTGTGCCCGGGTCGTGGTGGAAGGAGAGACCTTCAGCACCCCTAACTACCGCCCCTGTCACTGGCAACTGGAGCAGCCGATCCTGGTGCGGGAGGTCCCGGTCGGCACCCTCGAGGTGGGCTACCTTGCCCTCCCGTACCCGGGGGAAGGCATCCCCTTCCTGGCCCAGGAAGAGCGCCTGCTGGAGGCTGTGGCCCAGCGCCTAGGGAAGGCCGTGGACAGGCTCCGGGCCCAGCGGGTCCTGCGCAGCCGGGATCAGCTCCACCGCATGCTGCTCCACACCGCCATGGACGGCTTCTGGCGGGTGGATCAGCAGGGCCGTCTCCTGGAGGTCAACGAGAGCTACTGCCGGATGAGCGGCTACACCAAGGAGGAGCTGCTCACCCTGGCTATCTCGGACCTGGAAGACGCCCAGTCGGTAGGGGCTATCGCCGACTACATCCAGCGGATCATGAGCGCGGGCGAGCTCCGCTTTGAGACCCGGCATCGGCGCAAGGATGGCAGCCTCTTCGATGTCGAGGTCAGCGTCCAGTACAGGCCTGAAGAGGGCGGTCGCTTCGTTGCCTTCCTCCGGGACATCACCCTGCGGAAGACTCAGGAGGCCGAGCGGGAGACCCTGACCGGCCTGCTGGCCATGATCCAGGCGCCGGATCGCTTCCAGGAGTGCCTCTTCAAGCTCACGGCCTCCCTGCAGGCCTGGTCCCGGTGCGGGGCCGTGGGCATCCGCCTGCGGGAAGGGGAGGACTTCCCCTATGTGGAGACCCGGGGCTTCCCGGCGACCTTTGTCCAGCTGGAGAACAGCCTCTGTGCCCGCGACCCCCTTGGCCAGGTAAGGACCGACAGCCTCGGCCGCCCCGCGCTCGAGTGCATGTGTGGCAATGTCATATGTGGCCGGACCGATCCCAGCAAGTCCTTCTTCACCCCGCAGGGCAGCTTCTGGAGCAACTGCACCACGGAGCTCCTGGCCACCACCACCGATGAGGACCGCCAGACCCGTACGCGGAACCGGTGCAACGGAGAGGGGTACGAGTCCGTGGCCCTGATCCCGCTCCGGGTGGGCGGGGAGGCCTTCGGGCTGCTCCAGTTCAACGACCACCGGCCCGGCCGCTTCACGGCCGAGCTCATCGCCACCTTCGAGCGCATTGCCGACGGTCTGGCGGCCACCCTGGCCCGCCGGCACACCCTGGAGGCCCTCCGCGAGAGCGAGTACTTCTTCCGGGAATCCCAGCACGCCGCCCGGACCGGGTCCTACACCAACGACTTTGTGCGGGGCACCTGGAAGTCCTCCGAGGTGCTGGAGCAGATCTTCGGCATTGACAGCTCCTACCCCAGGACCCTGCAGGGGTGGATGGACCTGGTGCATCCAGAGGACCGGCCCATGATGGATCGCCACCTGGCGGAAGAGGTTTTCTCCGGAGGCCGGGACTTCGACAAGCATTACCGGATCGTCCGGAGGGCTGATGGCGACATCCGGTGGGTCCATGGCCTGGGGGCCCTCCAGTTTGATGACCGGGGCAACCTCACCTCCATGACGGGGACCATCCGCGATGTGACTGATGAGAAGCAGGCGGAGGCGGCCTTCCTGGCCAGCGAGGCCCGCCTGCGCACCACCCTGGATCAGATGGCGGAAGGGGCCGTGATCCTGGGCTTCGACTGGACCTACCGCTATGTCAACTCGGTGGCGGCAGGGCAGGAACGCCGGGACCTTGAGAGCCTCCTCGGCCGGACCCTGCTGGACCTCCACCCTGGCTTCGAGCAGACGGAGACCTTCCGGCGCTACCGGGCCTGCATGGAGGACCGCCTCCCGCAGTCCTTCGAGGGGGAGCGGCAGTTCCCGGACGGCAGCCAGGGCTGGTACCGCTTCAATGTCTATCCGGTCGTGGAAGGTATCTTTGTCCTCAGCCTGGACATCTCCGAGCTGAAGCAGGGGGAGGAGGCGCGCCTTCACCTGGAAGGCCAGATCCAGAAGTCCCTGCAGCTGGAGAGCCTCGGCCGCCTGGCGGGGGGCGTGGCCCACGACATGAACAACGTGCTGGCCGCCATCCTCGGCATGGCCTCGGCCAATGTCGAGGCGCAACCCGAAGACAGCCGCCCTCGCAAGGCCTTCCAGACCATTATCAGCGCCGCTGAGCGGGGTGGGAAGATGGTCAAGGCCCTGCTCAACTTCGCCCGCCAGAGTCCCGCGGAGGAGCGGGAAATGAACCTGAATGAGCTGCTCCAGGAGGAGGTCCAGCTGCTCTCCCACACCACCCTGGCCAAGGTGAGCCTGGAGGTCGCCCTGGCTCCGGACCTGCGCTTGATCTCGGGGGATCCCTCCGCCCTCTCCCATGCGGTCATGAACCTCTGCGTCAACGCCGTGGACGCCATGCCCGAGAACGGCACCCTCACGCTGAGAACCCGGAATGTGGACAACGACTGGGTCGAGCTGGAGGTGGCGGACACGGGCTGTGGGATGTCCCCGGAGGTGCTGGTGCGGGCCATGGATCCCTTCTTCACCACCAAGGGCGTGGGCAAGGGCACCGGCCTCGGTCTCTCCCTGGTGCACAGCAGTGTCATGGCCCACCGGGGGCAGATGGACCTCCAGAGCCAGCTCGGCATCGGCACAACCGTGCGCCTGCGCTTTCCCGCCAGCCAGAAGCGGCCGGCTCCCATGGGCCTGGTACCCCACCCCATGAAGGCCGCCCTCGGTGTCCTCCGGGTGCTGCTGGTGGAGGATGATGAGCTGACCCAGCAGGGCATCCAGGTGATTCTCGGTGCCCTTGGCCATGCGGAGACCACCGTCCCTTCCGGAGAAGAGGCCCTGATGTTGCTACGGTCTGGCCTCGAGCCCGAGGTGGTGATCCTGGACATCAACATGCCGGGCCTGGGGGGGACCGGGACGCTGCCCCGCCTCCGTGCCCTGCGGCCGACCCTGCCCGTCATTCTGATCACGGGCCGGGTGGATCAGAGCGCCACCACCTTGGCCGAAGCCCACCCCGGGGTGCGCCTCCTGGCCAAGCCCTTCGCCATGGCGGACTTGCAGCGCTGCCTCCAGGAACTGCTGCCTTGCTGAGGCCGGCCGAGGGCGCCGCTGGCTCGGGTCGGGCTTAGGTGCACCGGATGATCGTCCAAGAACTGCACCTGCATTCATTTTATGGGCCTGCCTTCCCGGATACAGGGATACGCTCCTAACCAGGGGACCCGAATGAAATTGAAACGAAACTGGGCGCGTGGCCTTCTTTTTTCACTCTTCATCCTCGTCATGAATTTGCCCTTGGTGGGTTACTCCCTGCGCAGCTTTGAGGCCATTCGGAAGGATGAGGCGCGCCTTGCAGATGTGCAAACGAGGCTCAGCGGTACTCAAGAAAAGCCGTTGACCGGTGCAGTGGCCACTCGCGAGATTTCGGGGAAGCGCGCCCTGATTCTGACTGGGTACAGCTACGGGGTTCCGCTGCACGACAGATATGTGGCCAGTCTTTTCAAGGCCCTGAATGACCACGGCCTGAAGAACAAAGACATCCAGGTTGAATACCTGGGACTGGAGCGCGATTCGAGCCCACAATTCCGGCAGATGCAGGCCGCCTTGCTGACAAAAAAGTACGCAGGGATGCAGGTCGACCTGGTCTTTTGCGTCTCGCAGTTCGCGCTTAATTTCCTCCTGGATGCTGTTCCCGAGCTGGCGCCAGGAGCGCCTGTGCTGAGCTGGAACGCACGACTGCCAGCTGGGAATGATACCGGTCTGCGGCAGTTCGTGATCCAGAAGCCGCGACTTGACTTCCGGGGCACCCTGCAGCTTGCGCTGGAGCTGTTCCCGCACACCGAACGGGTGATCGTGACGACGGGCAACAGCGAGCAGGAGCTGGCGCGCAAGGAAGCGATCTGGAGTGATCTGTCGCCCTGGCAAGGCAAGCTGGTCATCGAGGAAACCTACGCACTGAGTGCCGAAGAGATCGAGGCCAAGCTGGCCACGGCCCCCGCCCACACCATCATCATGGGCGTGGGCCTCACGCAAGATTCGAAAGGGCAGGTGTTCGTTCCAATCGAATTCCTGCGGCGCGTCACGGAATCGGCCAAGGCTCCCTACTTCCCCCTGCACGACATCCATCTTGGCATCGGCACCATCGGCGGGATGGTCTCCAGGGGCAGTGAGGACGCAGCGCATTTGGGGGAAATGGGGATCGATATCCTGAAGGGCAAGGTCCGCCTGAGCGAACCTGTCACGATCATCCCAGGAACTGCGGCGCCCATGTTCGACTGGCAGCAGCTGCAGCGCTGGGGTGCAGAGATGGAGGCGTTGCCTGCCAGCACCCTCTTCATCAATCGCCCCCCGACCTTATGGGATCAACACAGAGCTGCGCTCATCGCCACCGTGGTTGTCATTCTGGCTCTGACGCTCCTGGTGGTGGGCCTGTCGCTCATAAACCGCCGCCTGAAGCTGGCCGAGCAGGATCTGATCCAAACCACGGATCGCCTGCAGAAGATTGCTGATCGCGTCCCGGGTCTTGTCTATGAGTTCCGGATGGAGCCTGATGGCAGGTTCTCCATGCCGTTCGCCAGCAAAGCCATCAAGGAGATCTACGGAGTCAGCCCAGAAGAGACCCGAGTGGATGCCTCCAGACTGTTCGCGCTTCATCATCCAGAGGATCAGGACGGCATCATTGCTTCCATCCAGTCCTCAGCTGCCAACTTATCGCCCTGGAAACACAAGTATCGGGTGAGGCGGGAAGATGGCACTGTCCGGGGCCTCTATGGCGATTCCATGCCGGTGAAAGAAAAGGACGGGGCCATCCTCTGGACCGGTTTCATCACCGACATCACCGAGCGCCAGCAAGCTGAAGAAGAGAAGGCCAAGCTCCAGGCCCAGCTGCAGCAGTCCCAAAAAATGGAAGGCCTCGGGAACTTGGCCGGGGGCGTCGCCCACGACATGAACAATGTGCTGGGAGCCATCCTCGGGTTGGCTTCGGCCCACCTCAACACTCAACCTTACGGCAGCCCCCTCCATCAGGCCCTGGACACCATCTGCAAAGCCACCGAGCGGGGCGGCAAGATGGTCAAGAGCCTGCTGAGCTTCGCCCGCCAGAGCCCGGCCGAGAGCCACAAGCTCGATATCAATGCGATTCTCCGAGAGGAGGTCAGCCTGCTGGAACGAACCACCTTGGCGAAAGTCACCCTGCACTTGGATCTGGAAGGGGATCTGCGGCCCATCCTGGGCGACGCCGGCGCCCTGACCCACGCCTTCATGAACCTCTGCGTCAATGCCGTGGATGCCCTGCCGGAGAACGGCACCCTCACCCTGCACACCTGCAACGTCGACAACGACTGGATCGAGGTGGTGGTGGAGGACAACGGGACGGGGATGACCAAGGAAGTTTTGGAAAAGGCCATGGACCCCTTCTTCACCACCAAGGGCATCGGGAAGGGCACAGGGCTGGGTCTGTCCATGGTTTTCAGCACCGTCAAGGCGCACCGGGGGCAGATCAACATTCAAAGTGAACCCGGCCAGGGCACGCGCGTCATGCTGCGCTTCCCTGCCTACCAGCAGGAAAGTACGGTCCAGCCCGCAGGATCTATGGTGGCCGAGGTTACCCATTCCCCCCGTGGAGCCCTGAAGGTGTTGCTGGTGGATGACGATGACCTGGTCCAGAGCTCCATCCAGGCGCTCCTGGAAGCCCTGGGCCACGCAGCAGTGGGCATCGCCCAGAGTGGCGAGGAGGCCCTGGCTCTGCTGGACGCAGGGCTTGCTGCGGACCTGGTCATCCTGGACATGAACATGCCGGGGCTGGGCGGGATCGGGACGCTCCCCCGCCTGCGGGTGTTGCGTCCTGAAGTGCCTGTCCTGCTTGCGACGGGCCGGGTCGACCAGACCGCGCTGAACCTGGCTTCGATGCACCCTGGGGTCACCCTGCTGTCCAAGCCCTTCGGTCTGAAGGAGCTCCAGAAGCACCTTGAAAGCATTGGGGTGAGGCGCGTGTTCCCAGCCCAGGTGGCCCGATAACCAGGTGGGCGAGTCAGGCCTGCTTCCGCCAGTAGCGGGCCAGGCCGTAGACGCTCATGAAGGCCGGATCGGCGATCTCGTAGAGTTCGATGGCGGGCTCCGACAGGCCGTAGCCTGCCAGCAGGTCGTGCATGAAGGCCTGGAAGGGGGGCACCATGGCGGCCTCGTCCTCGCCGGTGGCCATGCGGTCCTTCACCCACGTGGCGATGCGGTGGAGGTTCTCCTCCAGGGAGTCGAAGTGGGCCGCCGCATCGTCCTTGATGCCGAAGTGCGTGGGGTAGATGAACTGGGCCCCGGTGGCCCGCATGCGGGCGATGGAGTCTGCCCAGGTGCCCAGGTCGATGTCCGGGGGCGGCAGGGGTGGAATGGTGGGGCCGTTGCCGATGCGGATGCCGCCCACGTCCCCGGTGAACAGGCCGTCCTCCAGGCGGTAGGTGATGTGGTGCACGGCGTGGCCTGGGGTGTGGAGGGCCTCCATGGCCAGGCCACCGAGGGGCACGGACTCCCCGTCGCCAAGGGCCACCACCTGGTCCGCAGGAATGGCGTCCATGCGGCCCCAGAGGGGATCCATGTCGTCCTTGTAGATGCGCCGGGCGGAGTCCATGAGCTTGGTTGGATCCACCAGGTGGGCCGCTCCCCGGGGGTGCACATAGACCTTGGCGCCGTGTCGCGCCAGACGCCAGGCAGACCCGGCGTGGTCCAGGTGGATGTGGGTGACGAAGACATGGCGGATGTCCGTCATGGCGAAGCCCTGGGCGTTCACCGCCGCCTCCAGGTTCCCATAGAGAGACTCGGGGCCGGTCTCCACCAGTACCGGCCCGACGGGTGTGCGCACCAGGAAGGCCGCCACGGTGCCCGGCACCTTGAAGTGGAGGTCCAGGGTGGTGACGGGTCCTTGGGTCTGGATCATGGGAGCCTCCGGGGGGCCGCCCTGGTCAGTCCGTCGGCGGCCCTGCGTCTGGTCCCACTTCACCGCAAGGGGGGCAGCGGCGCAATGGGCAGGTGCAGGCTGGGTATCGGTTGATCAATATTAATTATATGGTAATATGGTTGTGAACCCGGAGCCCCTCCGGTCCCCTTCTCGGAGGTCCCCCATGCGCCTTCCCAGCCTGCTGCTGGCCCTGTCCCTGCCTCTGGCCGCTCAGAGCGCCCTCGTCTGGGAGCACGACCTCGCCAACGCCCAGAAGCGGGCCAAGAAGGAGGGGAAGCTGCTCTTCGTGGATGTCTGGGCCGAGTGGTGCCCCCCCTGTCAGTACCTCAAGGCCAATGTCTTCCCCTCGCCCGAGGCCCAGAAGGCCCTCCAGGCCTACGTCCCAGTGTCCCTCATGACCGAGACCCGGGACCGGCGGGAGCAGGCTGATGCGGCCGCCGTGGCCCGGCGCTACCGGGTGGAGGCCTATCCCACCCTGCTGATCATGGACGCCGACGGCAAGGAGAAGAAGCGCCAGGTGGGCGCCCTCTCTACCGGCCGGGATCTGGCGACCTGGCTGGCCCGCAAGTAGCCCAAACCTTTCCCAGGAGACTCCCATGGAGATGCTCATCGACTTCCCCGGCGGTGCCCGCGTGGACGCCCACTTCAACGGCTTCACGGTCTGCACGGACCAGGGTCCCCAGGGCGGTGGCGAAGCCAGCGCCCCCACCCCCTTCGACCTGTTCCTGGCCTCTCTGGGCACCTGTGCCGGGATCTACGTGCTGGGCTTCTGCCGCCAGCGGGGGCTGCCCACGGAGGGCATCCAGCTGCGGGAGCGGGTGATCCGCAACCCCGAGACCCGCAAGCTGGAGGCCGTGGAGATCGACATCGAGGTGCCACCGACCTTCCCCGAGAAGTACCACGAGGCCCTGGTGCGCGCCGCCGCCCAGTGCGCGGTGAAGAAGCAGCTGGAGGCCCCACCGGCCATCCAGGTGGCCACCAAGGTCAGGGGCTAGCCTCGATCGGTGTTCATCGGTATTCCCACGGTTCCGGATTCACACCAGCCAGCACACCAGGCGCACCACCCCGGCTCCGAGGGCCAGGGGCACGCAGCAGCCGGCCAAGCGGCCGAACTTCTGCTGGCGGCCACTGCGGGACAGGGGGATGCCGATCTGGCGGGACAGCTTCGCCTGAGCCTGGGAGACGCCCAGGGCGTGGCGCCAGCTGAAGGAGAGGCCGGGAATGCCGGTGCCCTTTTTTTGGGTTCATCCGGGATTTCAGGGAAAGAAGTCTCACCCCAGAGAACACAGAGAACCAGAGGAAAACAGGCAAGGGGTGGCTGAAAAGAAAGGAAGGAACGCGGAGGAAAACCGAGGAGCTGAGG
>Ga0194052_1001933_pt1 | contig 11603 bp, 10 predicted proteins | sample SepL226m_MetaG_FD_160117 | JGI IMG/M metagenome (GOLD analysis project Ga0194052, IMG submission 160117) | Anoxic zone freshwater microbial communities from boreal shield lake in IISD Experimental Lakes Area, Ontario, Canada - Sep2016-L227-6m | ecosystem: Environmental > Aquatic > Freshwater >... | reverse complement strand
CGCCACCAACTCATCGAGGCTGCACGGCTTGGTGATGTAGTCATCCGCGCCCAGTTCGAGGCCGACGATGCGGTTGACCTCCTCACCCATGGCCGTGAGCATGATGATCGGGATGCGTGACTTGCGCCGGATCTGCTGGCAGATGGTCATGCCATCAATGTCCGGCAGGCGCAGGTCCAGCAGGATCAGGTCCGGGCTGGCCTCCTCAATCAGCTTGAAGGCTTCCTTGCCGTTGGCCGCGCTGATGGTCTTGAAGCTATGGTGGTTCAGCTTCTCGCACACCACCTCGCGCACCGCGAGTTCATCATCCACCACCAGCACCAGGGGCTGTTGGATGCTCATCGCATACCCTTTCCTTCGACAGCGGTCTTGCTCTGCGCCGCCGCCCGTTCCCGCTAGCGCGAGAAACCAGTGGCGGTTCGCCGAGTCTGACCGGATTGCTGCGGTTGTGGCCAGCGTTGCCACTCACTTCCCCATCGCGCCCAGCGCATCCTTCATTGTCATGACCCCGGGGCCCATGATGATGACGAAGAGGGCTGGGAAAATGCAAAAGATCAGCGGAAACAGCATCTTGGTGCCCAACACCGCGGCCTGCTCGCGGATCTTCATCGAGCGCTTGCTGCGCAAGGCGTCCGAATGAGCCCGCAGTGCCTTGGCGACACTGACGCCCAATTCCTCGGCCTGATACAGGGCCGCGACCAGTGTGCTGAGTTCCTCCACCTGCGCGCGGTCAGCCATGTCCTGCCACGCCTCCCGCCGCCGGCGGCCCAGACGGATCTCCACCAGCGCGCGCTCGAACTCGTCCACCAGCGGCCCTTCCTTGCGTTGCACCACCTCGGCCAGCGCACCGTCCAGGCCCATGCCGGCTTCCGCGCTCACCACCAGCAGGTCCAGCGTGTCGGGCAGCAGCTTGCGAATGGCCGTCTGGCGCGTCTTCACCTTGCCCTGGAGCATGTAGTCGGGGATCATCCCGAACACGAACAGCACCATCAGCGGCACCAGCATGCGCATCATTGGCTGCGCCGTCGCGAGGATCTTGCTGTAGAACATGGCGCCCATGAGTACGCCGCCAATCATCCCCACCGCCCGCATTACCAGGAAAATCGGCTCGGTCAGTCCCTGCGGGTTGCCCGCCGCATTCAGCTTCTTGGTCACGTTCTCGATCATGCCCCGCGGCGCGATCGACAAAAGCTTCTTGTTGATCCCCACCAGCACGGGCTTGATGACACGATCGAAGAAGGGCTGCTGCAGTTGGCGGCTGACCGTCGATTGCGACAGGTCCACCACAGGCCGGGCAGCCTGCAACTCCCCTACGCGTTCAGCAATCCTCTGCTTGCGGTCGGAGGTCGTCAGCGCCATGATCACCATGACCACGGCCACGAAGAACAATACCACAACAACGATGATGATAGGCATAGCGTCTCGCAATGGCTACAGGTCTATGTTCAGCATGCCCTTGATGATGAGAATACCCACGAGCATCATCCCCGCCGCGCCGCCTAGCAGGATCAGGCCCAGCGTACTGGTGAAGAGCGGAGTGATGTAGCCGGGGCTTACTACGTTGATCAAGAAAGCCATGGCCAGGGGCATCCCACCTAGGATGACCGCCGACATCTTGCCTTCCGCCGTAGCCGACCCGATCTCTCCAGCAAGCTGTACGCGCTGCCGAATCATGTCCGAGATGTTGTCCATGATCTCGGCGAGGTTACCACCGATGGAAAGCTGGGTCTGCACCGCGGAGATCACCAACTCCAGGTCGTAGTTGCCGGTTCGCTCCAGGATGTGGTTAAGCGCCAGGTCCAGCGATTGCCCCAGTCTGACCTCATCGATGGCGCGCTCAAATTCCTCCGTGATCGGTGGCGCCATCTGCGTGACGACCACCTGCAGGCTTCGCAAGAAGGAGTGCCCCGAACGCAGCGAAGACGATAGCATGTCAAGGGCGTCGGGCAACTGGTTGCTGATGCGTCGCTGGCGCGTCCCTTGCTTGGACTTCATCTGCATGTAGGGAGCGGCCCCGCCCGCGCCCGCGAGCATGACCCCGAAGACGATGCTGTGGCCAAGTTGCATGCCGATGACCGCGCCGGTGATGGCGCTGATACCCGAGATGATCAGGAACTCCGACGGTCGCAGCATCAATCCGCCCCGCAGCAGTTCGGTCTGCAACGTCCGTCCGAAGTCGCTGCGCTGCAAAAAGCCGGTCAACGTCGGCGCCGGGTCGGGCACCTTCGGCTTCTTGCGCTTCATGCTCGGCTTGAACTGCGGCCGCCCTTCCTTGATCTCCTGCAGCCGCCGCAGACGATTGGTGCTCGCCGACAGCAGGGCGGTGAACAGCACCATCATTCCGCCGAAGACGCCCGCGAAGGCAAGAATAGTCATCAGTAGCGTCATCAGATGCACGACAGATACTCCCGGGGTCTAGCCCTCTTCTGTGCAAAGCGAGTCGGAGCGGGACCGCTTGACGTTCCTCGGCTAGCGAACCGGCTCGAAGACTTCCGGCCCCAGCGTCAGCCCCTCGGCCTCCAGCTTCTCCATGAACAAGGGGCGAATGCCTCGCGGCACATGCTCGCCCACAATCCGTCCGTCCTTGTCAAAGCCGTGGCGCTTGTAGACGAAGATGTCCTGCAAGACAACTTCCTCCATCTCCATGCGCTGCACTTCGGTCACGTGCGTGATCCGGCGCGTACCGTCGCGCAGGCGTTCCTGGTGCACGATCAGATCCAGCGCCGAGGCAATCTGCTCGCGAATCGCGTGTGAGGGCAATTGCGTCCCCCCCATCAACACCATGGTCTCCAGACGAGATAGCGTGTCGCGCGGGCCGTTGCTGTGGACCGTGCCCAGCGACCCGTCGTGCCCCGTGTTCATCGCCTGCAGCATGTCCAGCGCCTCGGAGCCGCGAACCTCACCCACCACGATCCGCTCGGGGCGCATTCGCAGTGCGTTGCGGACCAGTTGTCGAATCGTGATCTCGCCCTTGCCCTCCAGGTTCGCCGGACGGCTTTCGAGGGTGATCACGTGGTCCTGCTGGAGCCGCAACTCCGCCGCGTCCTCAATCGTCACAATGCGCTCGTCGTGCGGAATGAAACTCGAGAGCACATTGAGCGTGGTCGTCTTCCCGCTCCCCGTCCCCCCCGAGACGATGATGTTCATGCGGGCCGTGACGCACGCCTCCAGGAACCGCGACATCGTCTCCGACATCGATCCGAAATTCACCAGGTCGCGAGGCTTGAGCGGCTCTACCGAGAACTTACGGATGGTGACGCACGGCCCGTTGATCGAGATGGGCGGGATGATGGCATTCACGCGGGAGCCATCGGGCAGGCGCGCGTCCACCATCGGCATCGACTCATCGAGTCGGCGGCCCAGAGGGGCGATGATCTTCTCGATGATGCGCATCACATGCGCGTCGTCGACGAACCTCTTCCCCACTCGAAACAGCTTGCCGGAACGCTCGATGTAGATGCTCTCCGGCCCATTGATCATGACCTCGGAAATGGAGGGGTCGTCCAGCAGCGTCTGGATCGGCCCGTAGCCCATGACCTCATTGAGCACCTCGGCCTGGACCTGTTCCTTGGTCCGGGCTGACAGCGACATGTTCCGCTCTTCCCCAACTACCTGCGTCAGAAACCGAATCTGCTCGACCAGCTCATCTTGGCCCATCGTCTGCAGCACCCGAAAATCGGTGTCGGTCAGCAGGCGCTGGTGGACTTGAAGTTTGAGTTCGTCCAGTATCTCCGCCTCGGCGGTCGAGATGCCGAGGGCGGCTGCGGTCTCACGGACCAACTCGCTAGGCGACTTATTCACGACATGTCCTTCCTTACGGAACGTCCCCCGGTGTCACTCAGGTAGCGACTCCCTGCAGCAGCCGAGCCATCAGTTTTTGCAGCGCCTGCGTCAGCGTCGAGTTCGGATGGGCCAGCACAAAGGGCTTGCCCTCGTTGTACGAACCCATGGCGGTCTGCGGGTCATCAGGCAACTGGGCCACAACCTCAAACCCCGTCGCTTCCTCGAGGTCTTTGACGGTGAACTGGTTCTGGCGTGAGAGACGGTTGGCCAGCAGATGAATGTGATCCTTGGGCATGTGTGTGCCCAGGATCGTCTCCAAGAGCGACGTCGTGTCGCGCAGGGTCGCCAGATCGATCGTGTTGGCGACGATGATCACATGGTTGCAGCGGGATAATACGTAGGTTGTGGCCGTCCACAAAATTGGCGGGATGTCGTAGAAGACGAACCGGTAGCGCAGGCGCAGCAACCCGAACAACTGCGCCAGATGCGGGACATCGGCCTCCGCCTGAAGCTGCGGTTGCCCGCGACCCACGCCGGCCAGCACCTTCAGCCCCGACTCATGCTTGATGAGATGCGTCTCGACCAAGTCCTGATCCAGACCACCAAAGCGCGTCAGGTCCGCAATGGTTTGTTCCGGGCGCAGGTCCAGGGCCAGCGCCACGTCACCGAACTGACCGTAGAAATCCACCAACACGACCTGCCCGGGGAAACGCTTGGCAAACAAGACCGCGAGATTGGTGGCGATCGTCGTCTTGCCGACGCCGCCCTTGGCCGAGGTGATCGCCACCGACATCGGCACTTTGGCTGGATCGGTTGCGATGCCATACTGCTCGCTGGTTTTGACCTCGCGCAACTGGGCCAGTTGCTGCACCAGATCGCCCAGCGACTCCGAACCCCGAACCTGGCGGATCACCGCGCGTGCCCCACAGCGCATCGCTTTTTCGGAGATCGCCGCGGGCTCACCGTTGGTGACCATGATGCAGATCGATTCGGGTACCGCGGCGGACGCGATCTTGCAGGCCTCGTAGCCGTTGATGCCCGGCATTTCCTCATTGATGAACAGGATGTCCGGGCGGAGCTGGCAGGCCAGTTGGGCCACTTCCAGACCGTCACGAGCGTACCCGACCACCTGGATCTGCTCATCCCCGGTCATCTGATTGACCAGGTCTTGGCGCAAGACCTCAGCGGTTCCCGGATTGACTTCAGAGATGACTACTCTGATCATTGCCTGTTTCTATGCCCCGGAGCCTAACGGAATTGTGCGTTGTTCGGGCCTGGTATGCGCTCGATGATCTCCGGCGTCACCATGATGACAAGTTCGCTCTGACCGGTCTGGAATTCCTTGCGCCGGAAGAGGTTGCCGATGATTGGCAGGTCGCCGAGTAACGGAATCTTGCGTATCGCCTTGCTCTCATCGTTTTGCAGTAGGCCTCCGATGATGAGTGTGTCCCCATTGGTCATCGTGACCGTGGTGGAGGCCTTGCGGCTACGCAGGGCGGGCAGAACAATACCGCCGATCGTCACCGAGTTTCCGGGGTCTAGAGAACTGACCTCGGGAACGACGTTGACGTTGATCCGGTTGCCGCTCTCCAGAATCGTCGGCGCGATCTCCAGCTTCACACCATACGCCTTCCATTCCACCGACACCGCGCCGTTGGTCTGCGCGGTCGGGATGGGGATCTCTCCGCCCACCAGGATCGTGGCCTTGCCGCCGTCGTCAACCATGAGATTAGGCTGCGAGAGAATCCGGGCCTGGTTGTTCTGCGCCAGGGTCTCCAGTTGGGCCCCGATGTTCAGCGCGTTGAGGATGCCGTTGGCACCGCCGGTGGCCAGACCCGACGGCAGGGTCGAGACCAACCACGGCTGGTCGACGAAGCTCACAGTACTATCCGCGATCGACAGCTGTCCCCAGTTCACGCCGAGCCGCGACAGGGTGCCTTTGGTGATATCCACCACCCGCACATGACACACGATCTGCCGTTTGTCGGGCAGGCCGACGTGCAGCAGGTCGACCATGGGGAAGGTGGTCGGGATGCGCGCGATCAGTTCGCGCACCTTGGTCAGCGCGTCATCGGTGGCCAGCACGCCTTCCACGAGCAGGCTCCTGCCGTCGGCGGGGCGGACGGTAATCCCGTTCCCTGCGACGCGCTGGAGCAGCGCGGCGGTCTGGTTGATGTCTGCCTTGGGCTCATTGACCCGCACCAGGTTGACGATCCGGGCCTGCGTGGCGAAGCTGTCCAGAATGCGGCTCAGGTCCGCCAGTTCGGCCTGCGTACCGACCGTCCCGTCCACACCCACCGTGTTGCCCTGGATCTGCCAGACGCGGAAGCGGTCGCCCACGGCGCGGGCAATCTCCTCCACCGGGGCGGTGCCCGCGGCGGGGTTGATCTCAATCAGGTCGACCACGTTGACACCCTTGGTCGAGGCGGCGGCGAGGAGCTTCTTGGCGCGGTCAAGCTGCACCTGGTCGGGCACCGCGCCCTGCACCAGCACGGTAGACTCGTTCCACACCACGTACTGCAACTGGTCGCCCAGCACCTTGCGCAGAGCATCTGCGGTCGCCATCGCGGCGGAGGCCGTCTCACCCTCCGCGACGAGCAGGTCCACGATTTGGACCTCGCCCTTGGCGGCGGCGGTGAGGACACTACGGGCGCGCGCCGCTTCCGCCGCGGGGAGGCTACCCTCGATCAGCACCGTCTTGTCGCCCGCCATCGTGTAGGTCAGTTTGGTGCCCAAAGCCCCCTTGAGGTCGCGGATCAGACGCGCGGCCGGGGAATCGGCGGTCACCGTCACCTCGAGCTGATGGAGGCCCTGCTTGTCCCATACATATATGGTGGTCGCCCCGGCCTTCTTACCCAGGACGGACAGGTCATTGAGCGAGGCGACAACGACGTCCACCAGCTCGGGGATGACGATCTCCACCCGTCGCATGCGATTGAAGTGCAGCAGGGTGCCGCGCCCTTCGGGCAGCACCAGGTTGCGCGTGCTCTTGACCGCCGAAGTGGGCGCTGCCCAAGCCGCGGCCAAGGTCAAAGTCAGGCTGCACAGGAGCAGGGCCCCGAGGAGGTCGAGTCTCGTGCTTTCTTTGCGGTTGTCTGACATCGAGCCTTGCTTCCTTCCGGTGGGGCAGGTGCTCTCGCTTGTACGTTCCGCGGGCCGGCAGGAGTGCCTGGCCCACCACCACATCCGGCGCAGTCTATTGCGGCGTCACGATTTCACGCTGGTTGCCTCGGATGATCTCCACCGATGGCTTGGCGGGCAGCACCGGCGGCGGTGCGGTCGGGGCAGCGCCGTAGCGTGTCGGGGCGGCCTCGACCGAACGCACTGACGGACCGGACGGCGGGGGCCCCTCGGGGTTTGGCGAGCCCGACGATTCGGCGCCGCTCTTCTTATCATCGGGCAGGGGGCCGATGAGTGTCCAGCTATTGGCGCTGGGCAACGGCACGATACTGTGATCGCCCATGCGGCGCAGCAGCAGCCGGAGTTTGCCGGCGGAATCTGCCGCGATGATGATCTGGGCTTGTTCGGGAGTAACAGCGAGGGTGAACGGCATGTCCGGTCGCTTGGGAGGGTTCTGCTCGGCCGGGGGCGGGGTCGCCGCGCCCGGCGTGGCCGCTGCGGCCGGGGCCAGGGTGCGGGGGTTGATGGCGGTACCAGCAGCCAGCACCAGGACGTCCTGAACCAAGGTGCGGACCACTACCTTCCCCTCGTGCCCGAACGTCGCCACGACATCAACCCGGTCGCCGGCTTGAACGAAGTCGCACACCGCGGCGACCATGTCCAGTGCGACCGACATCGCCCGCTGGCCGCTATTGATCGTGTATGCCAGTCCCAGCGCATTGCTGCGCACCGCGATCTGGCCTGCGGTCACCGGCTTGTCCATGAGCAGTTCGGTGCGGTTGATCCGGCCGACCAGGTCCGCCTCGTTGATGACGACATCGGCGGCAACCTGCGTCTTTTGCATGGTTACCTTCTTGAACATCTCCGGCATCAGATCAGTCTGCGCGGAGATGGTCCGAACCGGCACCGGCACCTCAACCGTCTCGGGGGCCTTCTGGACCGGCTTGTTCTGCTGGCCGATCCACACCCACGCTCCCACCGCCGCTAGTAACCCACATACCAGGGCAATTGCCAACGCGGCTTGCCTCGTCAATCGCATCGAATGCCACGCCCCTTATGCAGCTCGCGGTCGATCACCCGGCATGGCTGGGATCGACCCGCTCTGGGATACAACCCAAGCCGTCACGCGTCTCCCCGGTGTTCCCTCTGCTCACCACCAGCGGCCGAAACAGGGCCCGACGACAGGCGTCCGGCGAGGCTGGTCAGCGGCGTCAGGCGGGGAATGCAGGATCGGGTAGCCAGCGCCCCGCCTGTTCGCTCCACACCGGCCAAAGTGCGGCCGCGCCACTACTCACGGCGCATTACCACGGTGCCATACAGCGTTATTGTCGTCGCGCCGGCGCGCCCAATCACGTTGGCGAACAGCGGCCCGGTCACCAGGGCGTGAGTATAGTAACAGCGCACCCGGACCTGCCCCCCCGCCGGCGCGTCGTTGTATCCCGAGCCATCGCTCTTGTCGGCGATGTTTACCCATGTGGTCCAGGCGCCGCTGTTGTAGTAGCGGGACATCTTGTCATTGGTCAAAGACGTGAGCGTGAGGGTCGCCGCCCCGGCCTGGATGCGCGCGGTGATCTCGGCTACGGGCCGCCCCACTCCCGCCGCGCGCGCGCCCTCACGGGCGGCCTGCTGAACCGCCATCTGATCCTTGAACAGAAAGCCGAATTCTATTATAGCAAAAAGCAAGACCAGGAGAAGGGGCAATACCAGAGCGAACTCCACCGTGGAAGTCCCGCGACGACCTCGGAAGTCAGATCGGCCTGTGAACCGGAACATCGCGCTCTCCTTCCCATGCCCCCAGCGGTACGCCTTTGCATGCGTGCAGCGTCTGTGTCCGGTGGTCTTGACACAACGTACATCAGACGACTGTATTTTCCTCCATTGGGTTCTGCCCAGCCTCCAGTTTCGCTCAAGAAAGCGGACGCAAGCCAAAAAAAGGTGGTGATGACGCGATGGACTCAGAACTGCCCGTGATACTGCCACATCGCTGCAAAGCAACCGGCGGCGATCGCCAGGGCATACGGCAGGCGCATCTTCTCACCCGAACTCGCAATGTCCATTGGGGTGTTGTGGTAGGCGCGTAGATACACCGACTGCCACACGCGGGTAAGGGCAGGGCGCAGGACGCCTCGGGCCAGGGCGACGACGATGGCGAGGACGCCTCCGGCGACAAGCCCATACAGGATGCACCAGATCAGCATGTGCCAGCCCTGCAACGCGCCGACCGCCGCGAAGAGTTTGCAGTCCCCCGCCCCGAGGATTCGTCCGAGGAAAGCGCTGATGAAGAACACGGCCAGCCCCATCGCAATCCCCCCGAGGCTGAAGAGCACGCCCCCCCATCCGCGCGACACGACATTGAGGATCAGGCCCGCGACCGCAAACGGAAGCGTCACCGCATTGAGAATCTTGCGGTAGCGCATGTCGGTGTAGACTGAGACCAGTAGTAGCACAACGGTGAGAACGAGGATTGCGTGTTGAACCACGAGGAGTCTCCTAGGCTGCGACGTGTGCTGTTTCAGACCATGCGTACTGCCCAAGGACAGCGCCCTGACAAAGGAAAAGGGAGCGCCGCTGCGATCAGGGCGCTCCCATCGGTGGTCCTTCCAAGCCGACTGTGGGTACCCTGGCCGAAGTCCGGCTCATTGTACCTTAGTTTGGGTGGGGAGGGCAATGGGAGCCTGGGTTTCCCCACGGCCCTCCCCGTGGCCTGGTTGTGGTCCATCTACCCCAGCCTTGCGGTGGGATAACTCAGTGATACGTTTAGCTGGCCGGCAGGCTGCTGGTGGCCTTGGAGACGGTGCCGCTGACGCGGCTGCCAAGGGTGCTCCACGCGGTGATCGCGGCGATCGCGACGAGCGCGAGCAGGAGCGCGTACTCTACAGTTGTCAAACCCTCTTCGTCACTCCACAGCATCTTGAACATAACAGTATTCCTCCTGGATTGTAACAAGCTTAGATTGGCGGCGCGGGCGGTGCGACTGCAGCTCTGCCCGTCCAGGCAGACTACTGCTTGCTGTGCCGACCGTCGGACTGATCTTCCGTTCCCCCCATCACTCCGCAGCGACAGAAAATTATGTCCCCCCTGGTCCCCCGCGGCGCTACACTTATGACGACGGCATGCCGGTGTCCGTGGCCTTCGTGACGGTGGCGCTGGTGCGGCTACCGAGCGTGGTCCATGCGGCGATCGCGGCGATGGCGACCAGGGCGAGCAGAAGCGCATATTCCACGGTTGTCAGACCCTCTTCGTCCTTCCAAAGCATCTTGAACATTTGAAACCCTCCAATGATTGTGACTTAGGTTTGTTTCGCAATCCCGGACGGTGCGTCTGCAAGCTGACTTAGCTGGACGGCATGCCGGTGTCCGTGGCCTTCGTGACGGTGGCGCTGGTGCGGCTGCCGAGCGTGGTCCATGCGGCGATCGCGGCGATGGCGACCAGGGCGAGCAGGAGCGCGTATTCCACAGTTGTCAGACCCTCTTCGTCCTTCCACAGCATCTTGAACATTTGAAACCCTCCGATAATTGTGAGTTAGGTTTGTCGTGCGATCCCGGACGGTGCGTCTGCGAGTTGACTTAGCTGGACGGCATGCCGGTGTTCGTGGCCTTCGTGACGGTGGCGCTGGTGCGGCTGCCGAGCGTGGTCCATGCGGCGATCGCGGCGATGGCGACCAGAGCGAGCAGGAGTGCGTACTCTACGGTCGTCAAACCCTCTTCGTCCATCCATAGCTGCTTGATCATTTTGCTCTCCCCTGACTTGATTTTTAGTTTCTCGGATGTCCCTGGCAGGTAGTCCCCGTAGAAACTCGCTTCATGCTTCAACACTGCGAAGTATAGGCCGACCCACTCAAGCCCCTGACAGTTGTGCCGCAAAGAAGTCTCAAGGAGGCAACTGCTCGCCTTGAGCTTTCCAAGAGGTGCCAAGAGCCGCCAGAATCGCCCTTGGGGGCTCTGGAAGCCGGTTTGCGCCAGTTCGGGTGTGTTCTAGGGGGAGGAAGAACCTAAAGAAACGGTCTGAGGTTGAGCACTTGCACGAGCCTTGAGGACAGTTGTTCCATCGTAGATTCGAATCTCGTCGGAGACCTTTTCGTACGTTCCCAGCGTCTGCAGCGTCTCGGGCAAGAGGCGATTGTGCTCGAAGCACTGGAAGGGGAATAGACCGCGCAAATGCCTCGTCTGTTGCCATAGCGGAATGCCCTGGCGGCGCAGGCTCGCGGCCGTCGATCGTTCATACTCCGCAGGGGCCATCAGCAACTCTGAGTTCATGTACTGGTGCGTCTCGGTGACGATCATGACCCGCCCTTCACCAAGCAGCCTGCGGACCTCCGTGGCCGCCTCGGACGGGTTGGTGGGCAGTTGCCGCAGATGATCCAGATCGTAGCGATCGGACTGCGCGTAAGCGGCCCCCAGGTTGGTGTCGAAGACACTCACCGCCCCCTGCGCGTGGCACCAGTCCAGCGCCGCGCCGTGTTGTGAGCGCGCCAGCAGCACTGGCAGCCCTCGGTACCCCGAGTACCCGGCACCGACGACCAGAGCCGCCACCAGCAGCGCGGTGGCCAGCCGCGGCGAGCGCCGCTGCGCCCCCCGGCACAGCCCCTCCAGGCCCGCTGCCCCGATCATCGCGAAGATCGGGAGCAACCACGACTGGTAACGGGCATAGGGAATGAGTACGGCTGTTTGCAGCGCCGGCAGCACGAGCAGCGCCGGCAG
>Ga0194052_1001932_pt1 | contig 11605 bp, 14 predicted proteins | sample SepL226m_MetaG_FD_160117 | JGI IMG/M metagenome (GOLD analysis project Ga0194052, IMG submission 160117) | Anoxic zone freshwater microbial communities from boreal shield lake in IISD Experimental Lakes Area, Ontario, Canada - Sep2016-L227-6m | ecosystem: Environmental > Aquatic > Freshwater >... | reverse complement strand
TTTTGTGAACAAGTATAATTAAACCATTGACTCAACTTCAGGTCGCATGAAGGTCATCACATTTTTTGAAAAAATAGTTTCCTTCTTTTTGGGCCTGATGCGCAATGGTTGCCATAAACCAAAATCCTCAGTTATGAAACCTATTGTCGCCGACATTCATGCACACTCTACCGTCCGGCTTTTTTACGGAGAGCATGGTATCATGTGGAAAAAACCTCTTACCGATGCCGCCCGCCATCATCAAACCTTTACCTTGCCTCAGGCGGTATTCGGCGAACTTCTGGAAAGCCGCGTTCGACTGGTGTTTCTGTCGCTCTATGCCATTGAGCAGGGCTTTTTAAGTAATCTGATCCCCGAAAAGGATATGCTGAAAGCGCTGAAGCTGAGCGAGGAGGGCTTTGGAGCTTTTCTAATAAAGACTTTGGACCACCTGATCAACAAAGAGCAGTTCGGGTTCGACGTGAGGGGTTTGCTGGCGAAATATATCGACGGAATAGCCCGAAAGAAATACAAAATGGTGGTGGCCGGCGATGCCGATTATTTCAATCAGCTGAGCGGGGAGTATCATTATCTGGTGGATAAAATTCAAAACGATAAGGATGGGGCTAAGCATTTGTATATAGCCGGCAGTTTCGACGACGTCAGCAAGGTGCTGAATGTGGATGCCGACATGAACTGTAATGCTCCCAACGACGAAGTGATAGTGATAGTGCTGACCGTGGAAGGCGGTCATAGCCTGGGTTGCGGCATGTCGAAAGCCAATGTGTTTAGCATGGATGAGCTAAATGGCGTAAAGGATGGCCAATTCATTCATAAGAGAGTGCAGCAACTGTATGAGCAATTGAAGAACAATATCGCCACCCTGAAGCAATGGGGAGGAGGTAAGCATAGTCCGCTCTTCATCACCTTTGCCCATCATTTCTGGAATCAGCTGGGCGGACATAATATGAGCGTACCTGCACCCATGCATGTGGTTTTTGATCAGAATCAGGGCATGAATACGCCTATGACGGAATTGGGCAAAAAGGTGATAAGCGAGCTGCTGTCGACCGATAACGGCCGCAGGATATTGATTGACACCAAACACATGTCGGTGGATGTGAAGAAGTGGTATTACGACTTCGTGGAAACATACAACGCGGCCCATCCCGCACAGCTCATCCCCATCATCTCCAGCCACAGCGGGGTGAACGGATGGAAGACCATGGAGGCATCGAGAAATACCAACGATCATGCGGCCATGAGCGAGCGATATAAGAACACCCACCTGGTGGATACGGGAGGCATGTTCAATAACTGGGATATCAATCTTTCGGACGAGGAGATCAATATCATCCACCGCAGCGGGGGACTGATAGGATTGAATTTCGATCAGCGCATACTCTCGGGGCCACAGATGGTTTCGTACATTGAGAAGTTCGACATTCAGGAGAACATAGAGTTGTTTCGTTCGGTGTGGGCCGAGCCCATCATAGCCAACATACTGCATATCGCTAAAGCGGTTTTCGAAGGGAACAATGCTGGAAAGGAGAAGATATGGGAGATGATAGCCATTGGGTCCGATTTCGATGGCATGATCAATCCCCTGGATGCCTGGTGCTATCCCTTCGACTTTGAGAAACTGAGCGAGATGCTGAAACGCAAACTAAACGAGCGCAAAGCGGTGGAAGCCCTGTTGGCCCGGGTGGATGTCGAACAATTGGTGGATGGCTTTATGTATAAGAATGCCCTGCGCTTCCTGAAAAAGTATTTCAATAACTAAACGCGGACGTTTTTCTCAGCAGGGGCAAGACCGGCATAGCCTTTACGGCAAGTGTTACACTGCCTTCAGGTAGTTCCTGGATACCCAGAGTGCCTCCGTTTTATGAATGCGGCACCAGTTGATCTCCTCTTCGTAAACATGGACTACGGTGCCTTTGCGCAGCACTTTCATCACAGGGTTATCTACTCCGGGGCCCGAGCGCACATTGAGTCCGTAAGTGGTGACTTCATAAGTTCCCAGGACTTCTTCCACAGGAGGAACCACATCGGGGTTTTGCATGGCAGCCAGTATTAACGGAATGAAGATCTGTTTGGCATCGTTTACGGTGTTGCCGCCAAAGAAGTTGGTTCCGGGGCATGATTTGGTGACGCCGCTGCCTCCGGTGCGCAATCCGCTGTTGAGATCGTACCAGTGATGATACACTAGGGTGTCGGTGGTGGGAGTGAGCCCAAATTTGGTGGCAAGCAGGGCATTGGCTTTTACTATGGTCAGCTTCTGTTCTACCGACATGGTGTCGCCTCCTGTATCGAAATTACCCAGATTATCAATATAAATACCGTATTGGTTAGCGCCTTTTATGCCGGCAGGTATCTTGTCGAAGGAACGGCACACGGCTATTTTGCCATCGGGAAAGGTGGTGATGTTTTGGGCTATCTCGCTGAAGCCGCGCTGCAGGTGGCTGTTTTCCATGCCCTGAAGCAGTCCGAAATGGTTGATAGATTTGAAATGCGAGTAGTTGGGTATGTAGGTGTGGTGGTTTTGTATCAGTTTGATCACCCTGCTGAAGTGGTTTTGCATAAGCCATTCCTCAAATTCAGCAATGTTCATTAATATAAATCTTCCTTTTTTCTCCATGATGTGTTTGTAAAAGATGAATACTATTTTTTGACAAATGATTGTACTACATCAGACAATTTGGCTGAGTGTTTCCAAAGTTAAGAAATTTTTTCCAATTTTGAGCAGGCAGCAATGGTTTTGTTGCCACAGATGATTTATTCCACTCTGATGAAGGCGTGGGGCAATGATGTGTCAGAAAAGTTGAAATCGTCAAGCAAATGCTTGGCCTCATAACGGATGTAGTCATCAACAACCATTTCAAGATGAATTTATAGTAAGGTTCTATCAATAACCCAGGAAAAGCAAGTTGCCGGGAATAATTCTTAATAACAGCCTTAGTATCTTACTTAGCCGAAGCTATCAATTTTTAGCTTAGGGTGAAAGACAGGGGGCGGCTATCGGGGCCGGCTTCGCCGCGATTGTTAAGATAATAGGTAATCACCCAACCAATCAAGCCTATTTTATCAGCTTCATAGTTCCATTCCCAGATAGTAGCACCTATGGCTTCCAATGTTACATAAGACTTAATATCGGGAGCAGCCTCGTCTTTTTTAGTAAAGGCTACTTTGCGACCAATTTTTGTTACATCTTTAGGCAGACTGGTTTCTTTCTCGAAAGGAGGATTGGGATTGCTCGTAAAAATTGTAGCCGAGCAGTACGCCTGTTTTACCAAGGTGTTGGCAGGGTAAATAGTAGGACGGGGAACAGCTTTTCTTCTTTCAGCATCTTTGTGGATATACAAAGCAGAATAATCATCACCGGTAAGCTCTACGGTGGGATTGTTTTTGATGCCTTTTTTTAAAGCGTTAATAAATTTTCTGAATTCTTTGTAGCTGGTCTTGGTATCCATCACCACTGGCGGTGTGTGGGTGAGGGGATCAACATACTTGGCGTAATTACTTTTCCAATCAGCTCTTCCTGTTTGCAGGAGGGTAACCTGCTCGGCTTCCACTTTTAGGCGTGCAACCGTGGCCGGAGTGTCAAGATAAGCAGAAATGCTTCCGGTTTCCTTGTCAAAATCTTCGTAAACTTTCGATAATTTCATCTTTTGAAAATTTAAGTTAATAACTAAATGAAAACTTTTTTTAAAACAGTGTAAAGATACGATAAATTTGTTAAAGAAGTCAAGTTTTTTTTGAATTATTTTGCTTTCGGGTTGATTTTTTTTTGGTCATTTTTTTTAATGTGCTGATATACTGTGTGTAAGATTTTTTGAAAATAATTTACAATGGAATGAAAAACATTTACAATGGAATGAAAAACATTTACAAGGGTTGGTAAAACATTTTCATTCGAATGGAAAACATTTTCAAGGGTTGGTAAAACATTTTCATTTGAATGGAAAACATTTACAATGGGTGGTAAAACATTTTCATTTGAATGGAAAACATTTTCAATGGCTGGTAAAACATTTTCATTCGAATGGAAAACATTTTCAATGGCTGGTATTTTATTTTTAGGGGTAGCCCGGTCAAAATAAAACCACAGAATTTACTTTTCGAAGCCATGAAAAGTGACCGGGTGTTTGTGGAAATCTATGCGAAGCCATGGCTATGACTTTGCAAGGGCAGGAAAAGTTTATTGTGGAGGTTGAGGGATTTTTTTAAAGGAATAAAATACCGAATAAATAAATGGGTATATTTGAAAAAAAATTAAGTATGACTGCAGTCATTACTATAAATAGGTTAACAAGCCATTTTAGGACGACAATAAAACATTGAGAAAAATACTTGGACATATTGCTAAACGAATATACAACAAAAAATTCGAGGAACTTCGAGATAGACTTCTTGTGGAATATGAGCTTGTGAAAGTTGACCAGACAAACAGCTATAATACTCTTACTAAACTGCTAATTTCAGGAGAAGACCACAGATTCTATTATCATATAGGCTTCGACTTTATCGCAATAATTAGAGCAGTTCGTAATAGAATAATTTATCAAAAAGTTGAAGGCGCAAGCACAATAGAACAACAATTAGTAAGAGTATTAACTAATGACTTTGATCGAACCTTTAAAAGGAAAATTCAAGAGATACTTCTTTCAACAACTATATCTTCTATGATTCCAAAATGTGCAATACCGAAAATTTACTTGAATATTGCTTATTATGGAGCAGGGATGAATGGATTAAACCAAACTCTTTCAAAGCTAGGTATAATTGACAGAGAAACAATACCAATTGAACAAGCAGCAGAAATTGTTTCTAGAATAAAATATCCTCAACCAAGTAAACCAAATCAAAATCGTTTGAGACAAATAGAAATTAGAAAACAGCACTTAATAAAACTTTACAGTAATCATTTAAACCGAAAATACTTTAAAATTTATGGTTGACATTAGAGATTATATGACCTTATCAAAAACTGCTATTTCAATAAATAGTTCTTATTCGGTTGCTGCTGACTTTAAACACTACTACAACAATATTGACGACAAAGAAAAAAAATCACTTGTTCGACATTTTATTGTAAATAACGTTCCATTTGCTTTCAAAAGTAAGCCAATTTTGTATGAGCAAATCACACAATACTTGGCTGACAAACTTCAGATATCTCCTACCGAAGTAAAATTAATCGGTAGTGCTAAAACGGGTTTTTCAATTAGCCCACTACCTGACTATGGAAGAATTTTTGGACAGCATAGCGACCTTGACTTTTCAATTATAAATGAAGAATTATTCAACAGATTAGAAGATGAATTTAACAACTGGTCTGACTTATATAGAGCAAAGGAAATTAATGCTTTTAATACTAGAGAAGAAAGTTATTGGGTTCAAAACTTAGACAGCGGACCTCGACAATTGAAAAACGGTTTTATTGATACCCATTTTATTCCTAATCGTGACCAATTCAGTATGACCAGAAAGATTAATAACAGTCTTTGGCTTATTCAAAAGTATATAGACGAAAAGCATGGAATTCAGGTAAAAAAGGTATCTGCAAGTATTTATAGAAGTTGGTATTCATTTGCTGGACGACTTAACAGAAATACAGAAAGCGTAATGAAAAACGTATAAACCGCTGATTTATATGATTAAGATGATTAATTTTGAGGGCAGGGACGAAAAGGATGCTAAAGGTTAAGCAAAATTTAAATGAAAAGATTTATAATTATAGCGACAGTTGAATTCCTTTTGACATTTTCGGCAATCGGACAAACGGCTTCGATTTCTAATCTTTACTATGACGACGGGCGATTGATTGCAGATACATCATTTCGTATTTCACCACAACAGCTTAAAAAATGGACTGCAGTGGAAGATACATTGACGAAAAATATTTTAGAGAAACTTTCTTACCCAATTGTAGCAAAAGAGAATAATGTCTTTGGTAAAGTTATTGTTTCTTTCACCATAGATTTGACAGGTCGCTTTAATGATTTCTATCTTGAAAAGTACTACAATATTAAATCAGCAGATACGGGTAATTTATTTATTAATAGATTTATGAAAAGTTCTTTTTATGCCATTGGATGTTATTCGGGCATTTTTGCAACAAAAGGTTTTAAGTCTGACAAGGATATCCTTGAAAAGTATTATTTGCCTATCAACTTTCTTTTAAACCCAAATAACACATATCGTCAAATAAAATTTGGATGGTTGATGCTTGATAACATTGAAATTAAAATAGTTCATTAATATAATTTATGCTAAGAAAGAAATTCCATCTCGACAATGCATCTGACAAATAATAATAACCAAACCTAAAAAATAATGAAACAGACAATTTTACTAATCACCTTCCTGCTCGTCGGACTAGTTTGTGTAGTTGGACAAAACAATGAAATAAAGAAAACATTTACTGAAGTCTTCGACACCGAGGATTGCACCTTTCTGACAACAGGAAAAAATATGTACTTTGTGCTGGAGCCGGGTTTTCAACTAACACTTAGGGGTATTGAAGGAAAAGATTCAATTAAATTAGTAATTACTGTATTAAATGAAACTAAGAAAATTGGTGACATCGAGACCCGCATTGTCGAAGAAAACGAATCGGTCAACGGCCATACCGTCGAAATATCACGAAACTATTTCGCGTTCTGTGTACAAACAAGCAGTGTTTTCTATTTCGGCGAAGAAGTTGACATATACAGTAACGATAAAATAGTAAGTCATGATGGCGCTTGGGTGGCCGAAGGCAAAAATAAAGCTGGTATCGGCATGCCCGGACTCATACTGCTAGGATCACGCTATTATCAGGAAATTGCCCCGGGCATCGCAATGGACAGGGCAGAAATAATAAGTACTTCGGAAATATTAAAAACTCCTGCCGGAGAATTTATCAACTGCTTAAAAACAGAAGAAACCAATGCTTTGAAACCCAAAGAGAAAGAATATAAGATATATGGTCAAGGCGTTGGGCTGCTAAAGGACGAAGAATTGTTGTTGGTGAAGTACGGATACGTAAAATAATAGGGAGCAGCGACCATGCTTTCCTCATTTAGGGAAAATAATGTCTGAACCCTGGAGGCAGGCAGGCACTGACGAATTTGAATAAGATGATTAATTTTGAGGGCAGGCACGAAAGGACTGCTCGACATTTCACAAAAACTTTATTATTTCAGTATTCGTGCAATAATTCTTTACAACCCCCGGTTTTATTTTTTATCCAAAAATGATAAGTCCTGTAAGGACGACATTTTGGTAGAAGAAAGAAACCCGTCAATCCCAAGTCCCGTCGGGACGACATTATTGTTCCCGGAACTACGTCTGTGTGAGAAAATGCCTGAAAATGCCGTCCCTACAGGACTAACATACCTATGCTCATTTTTTTATCTACCAAAATGCCGTTCCTCCGGAACTGTGAAATCTTTTAGCAACCTCCTTCGCAGAAATCAATTATAATTTAAACAAAATGATTATTTTTGATGTCAGGTAGATTGGCACATGTTGGTAACAGATAAAAAGAACTAAAATGAAAAAAACTGCGATTATAATTTTGTTCCTGCTGTTCGTAGCCTCAGGCTTCGCACAGGTGCTCACCGATATGGAAAAGGGCCGGCAAGCCTACAACGATGGAGATTACGAAAAAGCATTAGCGATTTTTACTAAAATGCTCGACTCTAACACCACCGAAAACGTATACATGGTGTATTACGAAAGAGGCTATTGTTATAAGGAACTGAAGCAATGGGACAAGGCCAAATCGGATATGTTGAAAGCACTGCAGGTAATAGAAGGGCAGGAAGACTATAATTTTATAAAAGGAAACAGCTATTGGTTGTATTATCTCATCGCACGCAAAGATGGCATAACGCCTGCAGCGGTGGCCTATCTCGATACGGCTACCCTGTATTATCAATCAAGCGCCCTATACTCCACCCTGGGGTATGCTGACTGCTATATTGACAGGTACAAAGAAGCCCTTAAAAATCTGGATATAGCCATACAGATGGATGCCGGTAATGCATGGGCATACAATAACCGGGCTCTGGTCAGAATTAAACAACACAAGATCAAAAAGGCAAGAATAGATGTTGATAAATCCATTCAACTCGACGACAAAAACCCCTATGCCTATAAGAACAGTGCCCTGATCTATATTGCGCACAAAGATTATGAGTCCGCTTGTCGCGAAATAACAAAAGCAGAAAACACGGCCTTCACCCGAAAGATGACAGGCAACGACCTGCCGCAGGAATTGAAGGAACTCAGAGAAAAGTATTGCGACGGATCAAAAGACCAACCAAAGAAAAGATAAACATCCCATGTTGGGACTTGCTAAAACATTAATTTTGTAGAATGAAGCATCTCGTTGTTTTGGCGGTATTATTATTTCTTGCGTCCAATGTCAGGGCGCAAAACATGACTTACCAAACTTATGCCCCCTGTACGTTTTCTGTCGAACTTCCTTCAACCATGAGTCTCAGCAAAATGTATGAAGACGAAAGTCTTGATCATTGCGAATATGAAGCAAAGCTGCCCGATGGATTTGTTGTTTTGGAAATGTATTCCTTGCTCAGCTCCCGTTTCGATTACACTTCCGTGCAGGAACTTTACGATGCAGCACTAAAGGCTTCCGAGCTCAATATCACCTATAAAATGAAGAGCGAAAACTATTTTGTGATCTCAGGTCTGGATAAAAAAAGCGGCAACATTGTGTATTGGAAAAGATGCATGGGTGCCAACTTCATCAGCGACCTTTACATAGAATACGACACAAACCGCAAAAAGGATATTGAGCCCTATATTGGGTGGATCTCAAAGTCATTTACCAGCGAATAGCAACTAACTCATTTCATTCTTTGCGTCCTCTGCATCTCTCTGCGGTAAATCTTCTTGGTGTGTCTTAGTGCTCTTAGTGTCTTTGTGGCGGAAAAATGGAAAAATGGAAGAATGGATTGATTCTCCGTGATTCTCCGTGTACTCCGTGTCTCCGTGGTTCATATCTGCAGTAAATCTTCTTGGTGTGTTTTGGTGTCCGCCACGGCGGATGGTGCCTTTGTGGCGGAAAAATGGAAAATTGGAAGAATGGATTGATTCTCTGTGAAGCTCAGTGTACTCCGTGTCTCCGTGGTTCATATCTGCAGTGAACCTTCTTGGTGTGTCTTGGTGTCCGCCACGGCGGATGGTGCCTTGGTGGCCATAAACTAACTTAAATCACAAATCTTAAATCAAAAATCATAAATCCATTATCTTTGTAATAAAATCCTAACATGGACTCCGCCTCTGCCCAAGCCCGTATCAAACAGCTCACCGACGAAATCAACCGCCACAACCACAACTACTATACCCTCTCGTCTCCTACCATTGAAGATTACCAATTTGACCTGCTACTTCAGGAACTGCAGCAACTCGAAAAAGACTTCCCTCAACTGGCCCTGCCCGATTCACCTACCCAACGTGTAGGAGGAGAGGTCACCAAGAACTTTACCCAGGTGGTTCATAAGAACCCCATGCTTTCGCTGGGCAACACCTATTCGGTCACTGAGATGGAAGAATTCGATCAGCGTGTGCGCAAGCTCCTGCCCGACGAAGACTTTTCTTATGTCTGTGAGCTTAAATACGACGGACTGGCTATAGGCCTTACCTACAAGGATGGCCAACTGCTGCGAGCCGTCACCCGTGGCGACGGGGTGCAGGGCGACGATGTCACGGCCAATGTAAAGACCATACGAAGTATACCTTTGAGGCTTATGGGAAACGATTATCCTGCAGAATTCGAGATACGCGGCGAGATCGTCATGCCCCGTGCCGAGTTCAACCGACTGAACGAAGAAAGAGCCGACATAGGCGATGTGCCATTTGCCAATCCCCGCAATGCGGCTTCGGGGAGCATCAAGATGCAGGACTCCGCCGAGGTGTCCAAACGTGCCTTGGATTGTTATCTCTATCATCTCATTGGCGACGAACTGCCGTATAACAGTCATTACGAAAACCTGATGAAGGCCCGCGAGTGGGGATTCAAGATACCCATCTACATGGCCAAATGCAAAACGCTGACAGAGATATTTGACTTCATCAACCTATGGGATACCAGCCGCGAAGAGCTGCCTTTCGATATAGATGGCATAGTGGTCAAGGTGAATTCCTTCGATCAGCAGAAGCGGCTGGGCTTCACCGCCAAGTCGCCCCGCTGGGCCATAGCTTATAAGTTCAAGGCAAAAGAAGCCCTCACCCGCTTACTTTCCGTCGATTTTCAGGTAGGACGTACCGGGGCGGTAACGCCTGTGGCCAATCTGCAACCTGTCACCCTGGCGGGAACGGTGGTCAAGCGTGCCTCTCTCCACAATGCCGATTTCATACAGAAGCTCGATATTCGCATCAACGATATGGTCTTTGTAGAGAAGGGGGGTGAGATCATCCCCAAGATCACCAATGTCGACCTGACGCAGCGTCAGCCGGATGCTCAGGAATTCTCTTTTGCCCAACAATGTCCCGAATGTGGAACCACACTGCAGCGCAAAGAGGGCGAAGCCGCCTGGTATTGCACCAACGAGAACGGTTGCCCTCCCCAGATCAAAGGCCGCATAGAGCATTTCATCAGCCGCCGTGCCATGAACATCGACAGCCTGGGCGAAGGCAAGGTGGAGATTTTGTTCGATAACAATATGCTGAAGAACGTAGCCGACATCTACGACCTGAAATACGAAACCATACTGGGCCTGGAGAAAGAATATACCTCCGAAGATTCGGATAAGACACGTGTAGTGAAGTTTCGCGAGAAGACTGTCGAAAATATACTCAAGGGCATTGAAGATTCCAAAAAGGTACCTTTCGAGAGGGTGCTCTTTGCTTTGGGCATACGTTATGTGGGTGAGACTATAGCCAAAAAGCTGGCTGTTCATTTCAACAACATAGCTGAACTGCAAAAAGCCGGTTTCGACGAACTGAAAGAAGCCGAAGAAATAGGAGGGACCATAGCCGAAAGCATATTGCAGTATTTTGCCAATTCCGAAAACCTTGCCATCATAGCCCGTTTGCAGGAAAAGGGCCTGCATTTTCAGATGGATGATTCGTGAGCGGACAAGCTATCGGATAAACTGCAGGGGATGACCTTTGTGGTTTCGGGTGTGTTCAACCGTTCGCGCGATGAAATGAAGCAACTGATAGAATGGCACGGAGGCAAAAACACTGGTTCCATTTCAGCCAAGACAACTTATGTGCTGGCCGGCGACAACATGGGTCCCGAGAAAAGGAAAAAGGCTCAGCAACTGAACATTCCCATACTCTCCGAAGAGGAGTTTTTTACAATGATACAATGAGAAAGTCTTATCTTTGCAGGTAATTTATTTGATATGAAGATAGCCAACGCCATAGCGCAGTCCATAGAAGTAAAACAGGCAATACTGGAAGATAAAGCCTTATTGTCACTGATAGAACAGGTATCATTGCAGGCAGCTGAAATATTGAAGAACAAAGGACGCATACTGCTTTGTGGCAACGGAGGCAGTGCCGCCGACGCCCAGCATATAGCTGCCGAACTTTCGGGTCGTTTCGCTTTCGATCGCGAGCCCCTGGATGCCGAAGCACTGAGCGTGAACACTTCCTATCTGACAGGTGT